>OBLU010001988.1_pt1 | contig 18903 bp, 21 predicted proteins | sample 1518681 | NCBI WGS metagenome assembly OBLU01 (sample SAMEA3539304, study PRJEB22396) | soil metagenome | biome: tundra; feature: field; material: soil | place: USA | collected 2010-05 | depth 0.15 m | reverse complement strand
AGGACCTGGCTGGCAGGGACCGCCAGCCTGAAGAGGACGAGCAGGAGCGGCGCGGCGGCGCGGGCCGGGCGGCCTTGGGCAGCCGTGACGCGGAGAACGCCCTTCCGGCCGTCCCGGCCGGGCCCCCTGCGGAGCCGGGAACCGAAGAGTGCCGGGCATGGCAGCGGTACATGCGCGGCGAGGCACCGCACGGCCAGGCCGAGCATCTGTGGTTCACGAGATTCGATCAGGACTCAGAGCGGCGCCAGGCATGGCTGCGGTACACGCGCGGCGAGGATGCCAGGGATGACGCTGAGGCCGGATGGTTCGCGGGGTTCCGCGAAAGCGACCGCCGGGCGTGGGACCGGTACGCGGGGGAGCGCGAGGCGTTACGCCAGTACCTGCAAGGTGGCGCGCCGAGGGATGACACCGAGGTCCGGTGGTTTCAGACATTCCGCCAGGGCCAGCGCCAGGTACCGGCAGGGTACCGGGATGAACGCGAGGCGTTTCTCCGGTACGCGCGGGGTGAGGCACCCAGAGATGACATCGACCGCCAGCGGTTCGCCAGATTCGAGCAGGAACTGGCAGAACAGCACGAAGCCAGGCGCACGCACGCGGAAACCCTGGACCCGGCCCGCGCCGGGCGCGGTGGCGTCCGGCAGGCTAGTGAACCCGCGAGCACCCATCCGGACGACGCCACGTCCGGGCGTGACCATCAGAGCGCCGAGCCTGCCGGGCCGGCGCCTGCCGCCAGAACTGAGCAAGCCGGCAGGGAAGACGGAGCCGCAGCCCCGCGCGCCTTCGAGGCGGCAGGACCCCGGCGGGGGGCAGAAGGCAGGCCCGGCGGCGAGCAGGAAGCGCGGCAGCAGTGGCTGAGCGGCGGCGCGGCACGCGGCGAGGACGAGGAGCTCTGGTTCGAGCAGTTCGGCGACGAAGACGGTTCTGACCAGTCAGCGGCCGAGCTCGACTTCATCGCAGACCAATACAGGGCCGAACGCGAGAAGCGCGCGGCACCAGGGCGGAAGGCCCTGCAGGCAGCCTCGGCCCGGCTGGGGGAAGCAGTGGCGCACGCCGAGCGGGCGCAGGCGGCGTACGCGGCCGCGCAGGATCGCGAACGTGCGGCAGATGACGGGCCGGCCGGGCAGGCTGATGCCCGGGCAGCCCGCCTGGCGGCTGAGGAAGCACAGTTCTACGCGGATCTTGAGGTGTCGGATGCACGGGCGAAATTGCTGTGGCTGCGGCAGGCCTATACGGCCCCGCCCACCTGGCTTGCCGAGCCATCGCCAGCCGGCGCGACGCGCAGGATGCTGAGTCGGCACGCACGGCAGACGCGCACCCAGCACCAGGACAGCGGGTCGGCGTCACGCTCCACAGCCCCAGGGCTGCAGCCACCGGCGAGCATGCCAGCCGCGCGGCGGGCTCCCCGTCGGCCGGGGCTGGTCCCGCCAAGCCGGAACAAACCGGAATCGCTCCGGCAGCGCAACGCCACGCTCAGGGATTCCCCTCCCGCGAGCGCCCAGGCGCATCACTACCCGGGCGGTTCGCGGCCAGTGGCCGGGAGTCGCCGGCGCCGTCATGGCCGGGGCGCCACAGCGGATATGCGGCGGAGGATCCTCACCGCCAAGGCGAGGCCGACCTGGAGGCAGGGTCATAACGCGCCCAGGCGGCCGGGTCTCCCGCGGGATTGTCACCGGCGGGGGAGTGGTGCCACGGCCATGACGCCATCCCGGCAGTGTTTCCGGCCTGAAGATCCTGCCTGGAGGCAGATGACCGTGGTGGCCACCTTGTTCCTGACCTGCGGCCTGCAGGGCTCTAGCAAAACGACACTGGCCAGGCGCCTGGAGGCGGAGCGGCCGGCGCTGCGGGACAGAGATTCTGAGTGTCTGCGGGTCGGATGTCCACCGCCGCGTGGTCAGCGATCCATACTGTCAATGAATCCCTGCATCGTCGGCCCCATGCGGTGAAGCATGTCGGCAGCAGTGCTGAACTCATCTACTAGTACTCCAGCGGTAGATCGTTATGTTCATGGTTCGCCGGTTTGCCGCTGGTAGTGGCCGGTTTGGCGTGGTGCTGGTGACGGTGTCTCCAGTCAGACCAGTGCAGCAGGTGACCGCGGTCACGGGCTGGCTGGATGATCATCGTGGTAAACAGGTGGGCGACCTCGTTGCGGGTGAGCGGATTTGCCCCATGGGCTGGGGCTGGCGGGTGTGTTCGGCGGCGGCGATGGTCAGGAAGGCGCAGCCGAGCATGGCCGGGGCGACCCACGGGTGCCAGGAGGTCCAGGTGCAGACCTAGCGGTAGTTTGTTGACTTCGGGCCTGGTCTGCGGTATGCCCAGGAGTGGTGGTGCGAGACGCCCTGGGGTGTGTGATGACGAGACGTGTGCCGTGTCCTGCGGCGCCGGGCCCGCTGGAAGGGTATGCGGCCCGGTTTGATGACCTGTTCGGCTCGCTCGCGCAGCGGCGGGGGTTCCGGGAGTACCTGGCCGGGTTGCTGGCGCCGCGGGACCGGAACAAGACGCTGACGGCGCTGGCCGGGGCGGAGCCGATCGCAGGGGCGCAGCATCGGTCGGTGCAGCGGCTGCAGTTCTTCCTCTCCGAATCCCGGTGGGATCCTGAGCAGGTCAACGCCCGCCGGCTGGAGTTGCTGCTGGCGGACCCGGCGACCGCCCCGCACGCCGGCGGGGTCCTGGTGCTCGATGATTCAGGCGACCGCAAGGACGGCACGAAGACCGCGCATGTGGGTCATCAGTGGCTGGGCCGGTATGGCAAGACCGATAACGGCGTGGTCACCGTCACCACGCTGTGGGCTGACGAACGGCTCTATTACCCCGTGCATGCGGTGCCCTACACCCCGGCCAGGCACTTCGCGAAAGGGAAGAGCGATCCGGCGTTCCGCACCAAGCTGGCGATCGGCGCGGATCTCGCGATCAAGGCCAGGGCTGCAGGGTTTGTGTTCCGGGCGGTGGCCGCCGACAGCGCCTACGGAGACCAGGACGGGTTCCGCGGCGAGCTCGCCGAGGCCGGCCTGCCGTTCGTGATGGCCCTCAAACCCCGCCACGGGACCTGGGCTTACGGCGCAGATGCCTACACTCCCGCGGACGCCGCCCGCGCCCTGGCCTGGAACGGGGCCGCCGATCCCGGCGACTGGCAGGCGGTGACCCGGACCTTCCGCGACGGGCGCACCGAGACCTGGTACGCCGCCGACGCGACACTGGGCTGGTGGGGACCCGACGGGTTCACCCGCCTGGTGGTAGCTACCGCAGACCCGGGCACCCTGCCGGACAAGGCCACCTGGTACCTGGCCACCAACCTGCCCCGGCCAGGCAGCCCGCGCGAGGCCGCCAGCATTCACCCGCCGGCGGACCTGGCCGAGGTCACCCGGATCTACGGCATCCGGCACTGGATCGAGCAAAGCTACAAACAGGTCAAGGACGAGCTGGGCTGGGCCGACTTCCAGGTCCGCTCCGACACCGCCATCCGCCGCCACCAGGCCCTGGTCAACTGCGCCTTCAGCTTCTGCTGGGCCACCTGGTTCGCTGATAACCCGCAGCAGCACGTTGCGGCTCCGCGGCCAGAACCCGGCCGCGGAGAGAGGGGGCCCGCACACCAGCCAGCCGCCACCGCCGTCCTGGCCCCGGGCGCTTCGCGCGATACGCGCCTGGCTTTCCCCCTCGATCGCGCTGCAACGCTACTGGAACGCCTGGTCGAACGCGCCCCCGCCGCTGCAGTTACAAGCCCTGATGAACTCGGTCGCCACAGGCCACGGCCTGCACCTCTACCTCCCGAATTAACAAACTACCGCTAGTGTCCTGAGGCGTTAATCCGCCTGTAGTTGATATTGTGGGCGGATGCCGAGCCCGAAAGCTGCCCCTGTCGAGTTGTCCGCGGAAGAGCGTGAGGTGCTTCAGGGCTGGTTAAGGCGGCAGAAGACCTCTCAGGCTCTGGCGGTGCGCTCCCAGATCGTGCTGCGGTGCGCAGAGGGCGGGACGATCGGGGAGGTCGCGGCGGCTCTGGGCGTCTCGCGGGACATGGTGTCGAAGTGGCGGGGCCGGTTTGTGCGGGACCGGCTGGAAGGCCTCAGTGACGAGCCCCGCCCGGGACGCCCGCGCCTGATCAGCGATGAGCAGGTGGAACTGGTGATCACGAAGACCCTGGAAGAGGCGCCGCCGAAGGGGGATACGCACTGGTCGACGCGGTCCATGGCCACGGCGGCGGGGCTGAACCAGACCGCGGTGTCGCGGATCTGGCGGGCGTTCGGGCTCAAGCCGCACCTGAGCGAGACGTGGAAATTATCCACCGACCCGCAGTTCATCGAGAAGGTCCGTGACGTCGTCGGCCTGTATCTCGACCCGCCGCACAACGCGCTCGTCCTCGCGGTTGATGAGAAAAGCCAGATTCAGGCCCTGGACCGGACGGCTCCGTGCCTGCCGATGCTGCCCACCACCCCGGCGCGGATGACGCACGACTATGTGCGGCACGGCACCACCAGCTTGTTCGCCGCCCTGGACATCGCCAGCGGCTCAGTGATCGCCCAGCATTACCGGCGCCACCGCCACCAGGAGTTCCTGCGCTTCCTCAAGCTCATCGACGGCGCTGTCCCAGACGGCCTGGACCTGCACCTGATCTGCGACAACTACGCCACGCACAAGACCCCGGAAGTGAAGAAGCGGCTGCTGCGCCACCCGCGGTTCGAGCTGCACTTCACGCCGACGAACTCGTCATGGATCAACCTCGTGGAGCGCTGGTTCGCCGAGCTGCCCAACCGCAAGCTGCGCCGCTCCGCACACCGCAGCGTCACCGAACTCGAAGCCACATCCGCCAGTGGATCAGCGAATGGAACAAAAACCCGAAACCGTTCGTGTGGACCAAGACCGCCGACGAGATCCTTGAGAGCCTCGCCGCCTACTGCCGCCGAATTAACGCCTCAGGACACTAGTGCTCGTCCACCCCAGTGAGGCCCTCGCGGGCTTGGAAGCTTTCCTCGAGGACCTCCCAGCATCCGGCGACCTTGACCAGGGCGGCCCGCGAGACGTGGCGGGATGCGTGGCGGCACCGGTTGAGCGACTGCGGCCGATCAGTAGCTAGTGGTGGCCGGGGGTGGCCTCATCTTCCCCGGAGTGATTGATGCCAACCATGTGATGAGGACGCCGGCAAGACCTGACTTCACACCCCTTCACAGGTGGTCATACGAGCGTAGCTCTCGAGTGCCTCGCGCGTCGGCTGTGTGACTGCTGGCGGCAAAGCATTCAGCGGGAACCACCTAATGTCAGCATTCTCATAACGCGCATAATTTCCGACCTCACCGCCCACTATTTTCACGAGATACTCGATCGAAACCCAGTGGAAACCCTCTTCGGGTACAATGTGATCGACAACCGTCAAGAGCCGGACAATCTCTACGGTAAGTCCGACTTCCTCTCGACACTCCCGCTTGATGGCGTCAGAGCATCTCTCGAACCACTCGACCGCACCACCAGGGATAGACCACCGTCCCGCTTCCGGTTCCTTCCTGCGCAGCGTAAGAAGTACCTCACCCGACTCGTTCAAGACTACTGCACCCACGCCGACGCCGATGTAATCCTTCCCTTGCGGCGACTTTCTGACCGTATCCATAGATTCCTCATTCACCAAGGGTGGACAGCATAGTTTTTCAGAAAAACGCCGGATAGGCGTTCTCCGTTACTCACGGCGCGGAAGATTGGGTCACAGATCCGTGCAGCGCCATCAGCAGCATCGATCGCCAGCCTACCTCTTCGATCCTGCCGGATCTCATGCAGTGGGAACGGCCGTTCATTTGTGATCCATCCGGGATCGACCGCCGTCATCAGTATTCCTGCTTCCGCAAACTCAAGAGAAGCGGTGCGCGTCAGCATATTGAGCGCGGCCTTCGCCATGTTAGTGTGCGGATGGCGCGCGTTCTTCTCGGGGTCGTAGAAATTACCCTCCATTGCAGACACATTCACCACAAATGAGGGACGCTCATCTGCGCCTCTCGACATCATTCCCTTCAGCCGAGCGCAGAGAATGAACGGGGCAACAGCGTTTACATGTAGGACTTCAATGAGCTCTATCACCGGAACATCCTCGAGCTTCATCATCCAGCTATTGAAGTCCCGTCGGTCCTCCTGTTGACCGTCATGGTCGAATGTCCCCTTCGGGAACGCATTCGGGTCCGACAACTCGTCACCCGGTAGAAGCGGAACTTGGGACAGTTGTGCTATAGCATTGGCGTCCCACTCAGGCAGCGCATGCACTTCCACTTCATTACTGTGGGACCCACCTCGACTCACTGCCTTCGCGTCGGTCAACAAAGCTCCGCCGAGTTGGCGACTGCTCAATGGATGTCTGCGTCGAGCAGGCAGGAGATGTTTATAAAACTGAGGAGGACGCCTCAGGGTCTGTGCGGCGTTATTAATTAGAATATCCAGTGAGTCGAACGAGTCCTTCACCGACTCAACGACGTCTTGAATTAGCCCCACGGATCGAAAATCCGCTGGGATCAAGTGCAATCGATTCTCCCACTCCCCGAAATCCGATTCCGCCCGGAACCGTTCAAGTGCGTTCTCGACAAACCGAGTAGTAACTGCGACACTTGCTCCACATCCCAACAGCTTAATGACACACTGAAAGCCAATATTCACGCGTCCGCCTGTCACCAGGGCGCGATATCCTGAAAGGTCGGCGATCTGATTTCGCTTCAGATAATTAAAGTCACCGCATGGTTCACATAGGCCCGGGTAAAAGTTATGGGGGACTGTTATGTTTGCGGAGCAAACATAACAACGCACTACGCCTCCCTTGAGCCCGCTAGCCAAGTCGCTCACCGAATAATCTCCTCTTGAACGACATCACGCGCCACATAATCAAGATCATCGAAGAGCCTGCCTCCAGTCAATCCCATTAGTTGCAGGTCACGCACTATTTCTTTCCTTGAGCCGTCCACCTCATATTCGTACACGTTGAGCTCGAAGTTGGACGACTGAGCGTCTCCCGACCAGTCCGTGAGACTGCCGAGGAAATTCTGATAGGTGAAGCATCCCAGTTGGCGACTGAGCCGTCGAGAGAAGAATCTGTCTCCATCGATAAACAACAGGAATTCGTCGTTCGTCAACATGCTATCGCGGATATCTCCTTTGTCTGACTCAACCGCATGTGTTATTTCGAAAGCGTAGATTGAAATCTGGATGTTGGGCAGAGTCGTCAGGGAGGTATCAGTCGCTGCGAAGTATGCGGCAACATATGGCGAGTGCGACCAATCCAGCAACGGTGTTGGCACACCGTGGTGTTGCGCAAGCGCCATTCTTTCAAGGAGGGGGCGTTGATTAAGGTCATCCCCCAAGATCTCGGACGCGAGAAATGTGAACCGAGCCAACATGCGCTGGAATGGCACAATATCATATGCAGTGACCGAGCTGTTGACTCCCTTGAGAAACCTGCTATAGCTCGATTCTAGGAGCCAGGCTCTACTTGCATGTCCGCGATAGACCCACCTCTCGCGAGGGCGCCTATCCGCCATTCTATTGATTTCCGTCTGGAAGGTGCGAAAATGCATGATTCTGAATATTCTCCTACCGCTGCATCCGCTCGTATTGTTCTATCTGCTGCAATGCTACCGCGATCGCTTTGTCGCTGGATCCGACATGTAGGTGCGATACCGTTTGCTCAGAGCCGCTGAGTACTAGTCCCCCACTAGTCGCGACAAACTGGCGGCGTTCGCGCCCAGTAACGTAACGGCAGATTAGATACTTGGCACCAAAAAACTTGAGAATTCTGTCACGATCATCGTGGCTAGGGCGCCCGTGACCAGACACTAGGTCGAGGAAGTCAAATGTACCCACCTCGCCAATCACAGTATAGAGCTCGGTTCCACGAAGAGAGTTCCTCAAGTCATCTTCGTTGAAGCTCGTCGCCTCACAGTCCGTTAGCACGTCCGAGGCGAAGGACTTTCGGACAATATCAAGAATGATACGGCATTGAGTTGCGGAAAGGATTGCCAGAACTTTCGCAACTTCGGCGACCTGGAAGAGTTTTTGTACAAATAGATAAGTACTTACATACGCATAGTCATCTGAACCGATTCCAGCCAATTCGATTGCCTGCTCCAGGTTTTGCGCGTCGTAGTCGTTTGCGTTGTTACGCTTCTCCCATTCATATTGGAATTGAGCCCGCGGATCGCTAGTCTCTGTTATGTGTACCGATCCGGTCGCCTTTTCGTTGTGAATACCAATAAGGCTGTATATATTCCGGTCCCTTAGTTCCTTTCTTATTTGATCGCCGTTTGCGTCTCGGCCTATTTTGCCAAAGATAATTGGTGTGAAGTTGGGGGTCTCCTCGAACGCCTCGGCAGCATAGAATCCTGAGCCACCGATTGCAGTACGCCCGTTCGGAAGCGTATCAATATTTAGGTCGCCAAGTACTAGGACTCGCCCGGGTGATGTCTGCCCGATAGGGTGCTGTTTCTCACCTCTTCCTACCTGATCGACCGTTCGTTTCATGCGCTCTCCTAGGAGGATGGTCTGTCCCTCAATCCAGGGATCAACTTCCACTCCGACACCACGGGCCTTCAGGCTCTCAATCTTGTGCTTGTTAATTGAAATGAGCCGAATGGATTTGATTCCCCAGTTGTTCAGGATCTCCGCAGCAATGTCATAGCTGCGCCAGTCGCGGTTGTCACGGGCTAGTTTGCCGGCGAGGCCGAGGCCCATGCCCTCCTGCCGCAGGTAGATCAACAGACCAGTCCCCGCCTCCTGAATTCGCCGAAGCGCGCCTTCAATTTGATCGGCGCAGTCGCACCACAACCCGTCACTGAAAACGTGACTTATGCACTCCGATTGGATTCGGCAGAGGACATTGTGGACCTTACCGGGTATATCCTGGGTACGAAGAACTACTATCTCTGATCCTGAGACGGGAAAGACATCAACAGTGAACACGCCGAATGCTGTGTGTATATTCGATGTTGCTGTGGGGGTTAGCAATACCATGCTAAGATAAGTCCTCCATTCCCTCAACTGAGGAATCCAAAGCGCCAAGTTCTGATAGTGTCCTCACAGCTTTGGCTGTCAGCAAGTCGCCGAATCCGCGCTTTTGCTCGGGGCGGAGTTGGGCGAAGCCGGTATCGTGCTGCGTCGGCATCCTTTCCTGCCTGTGCAGATCTTGACTGAAGAGGATCTCATAACCTATATTTCCTGCTCCATAGCGGCACGAGAAATAGCGTGACCTAAGTGTCTTGGCGATAGTTTTGCACTGTCGTCTCGTTGGCATAGGAGGGGGCGGTTGACTGCTGCCATGAATAAGGTTGAAGAACGTCCTAAACTCTCCAATCATCAGCCAGGTGCTGTCTGGCAATAGGCCGGTAAGTGAGTCCTTGTCGCAGAAGTTATACAACCCGTGAGGAACTAGATCAATAATCAGCCGGCCTTGTGCGCTTGCGAGTTCCTTCAAGAAGGGACGACATGCGGCTATATCTCGGTCCATCTGATCCAGGATATGCAGAGAGGAAAAGAGGTAGTCGCCGGGATCGAGGTCTGCTCGCTCTAGTGCATAATGCAAACTTGTCGAGTCATACGAGTTCGCATTGTTCGCTTCGTAATAAATGGTTCGCAGTTCATCCCGTTCCTGGAAGTAAAGGATGTGGCATTCTGCGGTTGGCCGGTGTTTGTCGCGCGTCACAAGTTGGCCAATGTTGTGGTGCTTAAGTTCATTCAAGATTGATTCGCCTGCTGCATCGTCTCCGACAGCGCCAAAGACTATAGGGGAGAAGCCTTCTTGCTTGAAGGCGAGTGCTGCATTGAAAGCGGAACCGCCAGGCGTCGTCTTTATGCAGTGAACGCGGTTTACACTACCAAGTTCGAGGCCAGTGATCACATGGTCTAGGCTCAGATCTCCTGTTACGAACACCCTTGACTCGGCGTCTCGTGGTAGTCTAGTCACACTCTCCTGCCACTTCCCTTTCCCAGTTGCCGAGTCATTAGAGCCTACCAGGCTGCTGCCCTCGAAGCTTAGCCGCGCCTTGGCACTCCTAGGCCCTGCTCCATGACCCAAGGCGGCATGAGCGGGCAGAAGGCCACACGGGCAAAGACCACAGTTGGAGCGGCTAGTGCGTTGTCCATGAACGTTCACCGGTCCGGTCATGCGGCTTTGGGTTTGGGGCGGCCCCAGCGTTGCTGGCGTTCGCTGCGGATGCGGGCGCGTTCGCGGCGCTGGGCGGCCAGGACGTCGGGGTGGCGGGCGTTAGCGTTGCGCCAGCGCAGGTAGTCCTGCAGCCGGCCGGCCAGCACGGTGTGGTTCGGGTGATCCGAGCCGCCCATGACGAAGGTCCGCAACGGCCCGAACTGAGCCTCGACCGGATTGGCCCACGACGCGTTTGTCGGCGTGAAGCACAGCTCCGTGTTGCTGTTCTTAGCCCAGGCCCGGATCGCCGGGGTCTTGTTCGCGGACAGGTTGCCCATGATCACGTAAATGCGGTAGCGGTCAGGGCGGGCGGCGCGGATGGACTTCAGCGCGGCCAGGGTGTGATCGCCGCCTTTACGGCGGCGGGTGACGCCCCAGAGCTGGTCATCGCCGAGGCAGTAGCAGCCGTGGAAGTAGCGGATCCCATGCGTGCGGTGGTAGGTCGCGGGCAGCCGGGCGGGCTTGGCCTGCTTCGCCCAGGAGGAGCCGTGACACGGCCGGATTGATAATGGCCCGAACTGGTCAAAGGCGAAGCACCGGTCCGGGAAGTGGCTGGTCACGTACTCGATCCGGTCCAGCTTGGCCTCCTTGCCCGGGTCGCTGGACTCTTTCCAGCTACGGGTCCGCTGGAAGGAGATCTGACGTGCGTGCAGGATCTGCCGCAGCCGCTCCCGGCCGATCTTCACGGGCCGGGCAGGATGGCCGGCGAGGAAGTCAGCGAGCTTGCGCAAGCTCCAGTGCGTGAACGGCAGGCCCAGCTTCTCCGGGCGCGTCGTGGCCGCCGCGACGATGGCATCTACGTCATCGTCACTGATCAGGCGGGGACGGCCTCCCGCCCACTGAGGGTCCAGCGCAGCCAGGCCCTTCTCGTTGAACGCATGGACCACATCCCGCACCGTGTCCTCATCCGCCGCGACCAGCCGCGCGATCGCCGGCACCGGCGTCCCCGATGACGACGCCATGATGATCAACGCCCGGCGCACCCGGATCGACCCGTGCTTCCCCCGCCGCACGATCTGCTGCAGCCGGCGGCCTTCCTCATCCGTCAGCCGCCGTGCCCGCACTGGCTCTGCCATCGCCTCTCCCGCACTCGATCCGCCATCACGAGATCGAGTGTGAGAGCACGGCCAGCCCAGCAGCCGCAACCACAGCGGCGTGTCACCAGACACCGTCAACGTTTGTGGTCAGCGCACTAGGGGGCCCCACAGTTGGAGCAGTGCCGCTAACAGGCTGGTACCCTGGCTCGGCGTATGGTAGGCACGACGTTAACAAACCAGCAGAAGAGGATACATTATGTCTGAGACCGCGGGAGCTTCAATCGAGCGCACACTAGTCCTCATGAAACCCGATGCGGTCACCCGCGGGATTTTGGGCCGTATTATTATGCGGTTTGAAAACGCACTATTCAAGGTCGTAGGGGCCAAGATGGTTTGGATCGACGCAGACCTTATGCGCCAGCACTATTTTGACCTCGAAGAGCAAGCAGGCACTGAAGTTTACAATGTCACTGCATCTTATATGCAGCAGAGCCCGGTAATAGCCTTGGTGTTGGAAGGCGTAGATGCAATAGGACGGGTGCGGAAGATGCTAGGCCCAAGCATCTTTCCAGGGGATTGTCCACCCGGAACAATACGCGGAGACTTTGGCCATCAAATTAGGGCATACGCAAATACCCGAGGTAAAACCATGGCGAACCTAGTTCACGCTTCGGGAAGTGCGGGAGACGCCAAGCGCGAGATTGAGCTGTGGTTTAAACCTGAAGAACTGTTCAGCTACGAGATACTGGCGGAAAAGTACGCATTTTAGGACGGGAGCCCATGTCTACCGACTTCGATCAAAGGGCGAAGCTGCTCGAGCAGTTGGAACGCGCCTTCGATGCCGAGCTTCTCACGGATAAGTGGGCTGCAGCTGAGACGGCTTACGCGCTGGCTACCCTGTGTCGTGAGGTCAGTGTCGACCAGACGCGCAAATGGCTCGATGTGCTGCTTAACCTTCTTCGTGACTTTCCAGATCAAAACCTAGAACAGACGGCGACCAAGCGCATGGAGGTTGGCGGCGTATTGCTACCGGCATTCTTGCATGACGGGGTAGTTAAAGCTCGATTTGAAGGTTTGCTACGTAAAATCTAGTACGGCAGCCGCACTTGGCGGTCAGAGGGATGGCTTGTCTATTGGGAAGGCATCCAAGCGGTGGTGCAAGCCCGCAGATATCATGAACTATGAGTGCGGCTGGATATTCCACCTTCGCAGAGGTGCCTCGGGTGAGGTTGGTCCGCAGGCGCACGGTGGAGAACGTGGACTCGATCGGATTCGTGGTCCGCGGGTGGATCCAGTGCTCGGCTGGGAAGTCGAAGAATGCCAGCAGCTCGTCTTGATCGTTAGTGATCTTCTTGACGGCCTTGGGGAACTTCGCGTCGTAGAGCTGGGCGAATGTCACCGAACTCGCGTTGGCGTACCCATTTGGCAGCGTGTCCGATGAGGGCAGAAGGCGCGAAGCCGTCACTCGACTGGAGCGCCAGGCTGTTGACCTGGGTAATGCGTACGGCAGCCTGGCCAAGCAGGTCGGCATCGCCGTCCGTCGCGAGATGGATCGTAGGTATCTGGCCGCCGCTGGGGTCACTCTGTCAAATGGACCCCGGGACGAACCTTCATCAGAACCAACGGATTAAGAGCTTGACCGGAGCGCATGCCGCCCGACGGCACCTGCGACCGGTCCCACAAGTTCGAGTGGTATTTCGGCAAAGCGCGCGGCCGTGAGGCTTTAGCCTGCTGCCGCTGAACCACCGCCAGAGAGGGCTGCAAGCTCCTCTTGGATCGAATCCGACAACAGCTGCGATGCGAGCGGTCGCAGGCAGTATTGCTCGACCGCTGGATGATCCGCAACCTTCGGGCACATCGAGACAGCTAGCATCTGCACCGCGCGACGGATATCTTCCCAATGCCGGGCCGGCGTCAGTTTCATGAGCGTGTCCACGGCGGCGCGAGCGGCCAAGCCAGCGGCTAAGCGAGGTATCCCAGACGAGATCAGCGTCGCCGTGACACCCTTGGTCACCGCGGTTTTGGCCAGATCTTCACCAACTTTCATCGCCTGCGCCACCGCAGCGAGAGCGCCACAGATGAGGTGACTCTGCCAGTTGCCGCGCGGGTAACCGTGTGTCTGGAGCGAAGCCGTGATCGCATCTGCGACCTGGCTGGCTGCATCGGCATCGGCGGCCGCCACCAAAGTCACGGCCGAGTCAATTGGCGCCGCATCTACGACAGCATCAAGGAGATCGCCAAGCTGCTCTTGCGCATCCTGCAGGACCGCTGTCCGGCTGCGGCGCATAAAGCCGGGCGGATCTGGTGGTGTGGAGCGGCCTGTGCCCTGCGCCACGGCTGAAGACCTCCGTCCGCTGTTGGGTTTGCATCTGCGGCCGCCTTCCGCCTTGCTCCTGCACATCCCGCTTTCCACCTTCCTGGCACCGGGTCGACAGCGCTCAAGAACACGGAAGGTGATAACCGTCCGAAAGTACAGAGCGACGCCGAGTATCAGTGCTAACTCACTGAAACTCGGCATCGCGGTCTAAGTCAAGCGGCCGAAGCTGCAGCAGGTCAGTGTGCGGCTGGCGGCGGATGCGCCGGGCCTGGAGCGCCCCAGCAGCGACCTGATCGCGTTCTACCTGTCGCCGGGGCGGCTGCCGGCGGGCAGGCCGTGGTCGCGTAAGCACGCCGATACCCAGCGGCGGCTGTGCGCGCGGTACCTGGCCCCGGTGATCGCCGGCCTGGCGTGTGAGGACATCAAGACCGTCCACATGCAGGCCGCTGTGAACGCCGCGCCCACCGCGAAAGAAGGCGCCCGGGTCCCCGGCGGGGAAGCTGGCGATGCTGCGCGGAAAGCCTGTCGTCATTGGGCCAGTTACCCATCGCCCCGTACAGCTTGGTGGCCAGCACTGTGCGCTCGCGGCGCCCGCCGCCAGACGCGAGCCAGTCGCCGATGATCTCTTCGGTCCAGCCAGGATGCGACTGGTCGTTGCCCGCGACCTGGCCAGGCGGACTGAACGCGCCGCCGTACCGGTTCGCGGTGTCGAAGAAGTTGATGCCAAGGTCGTGTGCCCGGTCCATGATCGCGTGCGCGTCCGCGGGCGCAGCCGGCCGCTGCGCGTGGCGCAATGGCGCATCCGGGTCAGCGGCCTCCGGCGCGGGTGGGTCAGAGGGACCGGATAAGGGGGTGAAGGCGCGGTTTGCGTCGGGGTGGAGGAGGCCGGTGTCGCTGCGACTGCCTCACATGAAAGGGGCTGACGACCGGCCCACACCGCCCAGCGCGGCGGCCGTCCCGGGCGGCCGCCCGGGCTTGCCCCGAGGCCCACAAGAACAACACAAGTCCGCGCCTCGATCCGGGCCAACACGGGAAACCCACGAACAAAACGGGACTACGTGGTACACGGCGGCACGGACGCTATCATGGTCGTGGAAGCCCACTGACCAGCATGTATGCCGGTGAGCTGGGCTGGCATGATAGCTACGGGATCCTGGTCCCAGGGGCGAAAGAACCCCTGAAAAGCGGAAGGTCGGCGGTTCGACCCCGCCCCTGACCACCCCTTCTGAGCGGTAAGGATATTGCCCCACCTGCGCAAACGCGGTGAAACGCCGTCTCTTGCTCTCCGGCTGGCTACGGCTGTTCACGGCTGACGGCGGCTGGTTGCGCCCAATACGCGCCCAAGTCAGCCTGGCGTCGGTGGCCGTCCTCTGTGGTGCCGTAGTCGGTACCCCGCTAGCCTGGGCGTCGCTGAGCGGGCCGTCTGGTGCGGCGATGCTGCGCAACCTAAGCGCCGCACCGCCGAATCGAGCCATATCCAGCTCTGGTACTAGGCTTGCCCACGGCGAACATGTCGGTAGATGGGGTGCGTCATAGGCAAGTACGATCCGTTGCGGCAGTATCTTCAGTCGCAAGCCAAGCGTGACGAAGTAGCTATGACCTTCGCTGAGGTCGAAGCGATCGTTGGCTCACTCCCGTCATCAGCGCGGACTCGCCGCGAGTGGTGGTTAAACGACTCAGCCGGAGCGATGGCATGGAGATCAGCCGGATGGAGCGTCGGTTCTGTCGATCTTGCCGCAGCACAAGTGGTATTCATTCGCGAGCCATCCTCGCGGCCCGGCTGGAGCCAACGTCATCCCATTGCGGTGGCGGTGTGGATTGGTGTCGCAGCGACTCTGATCGCTGCGGTCGTCGTTGCCGCAGTTCACTTCCTCACCAACCTGTGCCGCTCGAAAATAGGATTCTGGCTTTGACCTGGGCCTTCTCGGTCTCTAGGCGGCCCGCTCGTACTCGTTGATCAGGCCGCTCAGGACAGGTTTTCGGCGGATCTGGCGGATGCGGAAGTCCCCTGCGATGACGCGGGGAGGATGGTGCGCGCTGTCGGGGATGCGCTGGCCGATGCCCTGGTGCGGCCGGGCGGTGTTGTAGTGCTGCTGGTATTCGGCCAGGACGGCTCGCAGGTGCGCTTCGCCGAGGATGAGGCTGCGGTCAAGGAGCTCGCGCCGCAGGGTGCCGGCGAGGCGCTCGCAGATCGCGTTCATCCGCGGCGCCTGCACAGCAGTGCGCAAGATCGTGGTGCCGGTGGCCTGGAAGACGGCGTCGAAGGAGCGGGTGAAGTTCGATCCGCGGTCACGGATTAAGAACCGGAAGTCCTCGAACCGCTCGCCGAGGTTCATCGCCAGGTTGCGGGCCTGTTGCACCGTCCAGTCACCGGTCGGGTGGGCGGTGACGCCGCCCAGGTGCATCCGGCGAGTGTCGTGCTCGATGAATATCAGCACGTACAGCCTGTTTAGCAGCACGGTATCGACGTGAAGAAAGTCGACGGCCAGGATCCCGGCGGCCTGCGCGTGCAGGAACTGCCGCCACGTCGGGCCATCCCGGCGCGGTGCGGGACCGGTACCCGAAGAGCGCAGGATCTCATAGACAGTCGACGGCGCGACCGTCACGCCCAGCTTGGTGAGCTCGCCATGAATGCGCCGGTATCCCCAGAGCGGGTTCTCTTCCGCCAGGCGGACGGCGAGCCGGGCGATGCTGCGGACCGTCGCCGGGCGGCCGGGCTGGCGCCGGTTGCTCGTGTCGTACCTCCTGGCGGCGAGCCTGCGGTGCCAGGCCAGCAGCGTCGCGGGCGTCACCGGAAAGACCCCGGTCCAGCGCCGCCGCGGGATGAACCGCGTGAGCGCGGTGAACCAGGCCCGGTCGGCTGGCTCGTACCGCACCCGCCCCGCGTTCCGGCGCAGGACCGCGTTCTCGTGCCGGAGCACCAGCAGCTCGGCGTTCTTCGCCTGGTCCCCGCGGAACATCAGGACAGCCAGGCCAAAAGTCCAGCGCATGAGCAGGTAGGTGATCTTGAGCAGCACCCGGCCAGCCAACCATCATCGTGTCAGACCTGTAGCCGAAACAGCAGGTCAGACCACGCGATCGAGTATTCGGGCGGCACAGGTCCCGGCGATGGCGGCCAGGATCAGCACGGGCGCGGAGTCGAGGATCTGGGCGGCGCGGCGGCGGGTATCGGCCATCGGGGTACCTCCTTCCGGGCGGTTTCGGGCATGGGGCGGGTAGGGACCTGGCGCTGGCTAGCGCCGTGCTGTGTGGATGGGTCAGGCCGCGTCGTCCCCGGCCTGCGGCCAGGACGCGGGAAGGGGACCCGTGCGGGTGAGGCTGGCCCAGTCCGGGGCCAGGTGCGCGAAGGTGCGGGCGGCGTGCTCGGCGTCGTCCTCGGAGACCAGGACGGAGCGGGCCCGGTGCCAGGAGCCGTCCTGGCCGGTGACGATGGCAACGCCGGGGGTGTCGGCGGGGATGGCGCGGGCCGCGTCGAGGGCGGCGGGGTCGAGGTCGCCGAGGGTCATGGTGGCGGTTTCCGGGTCGTTGACGTGGTGGCAGATCCGCCCGGTGAGCTGTGCGCGCAGGGCGGTGACTCCGGGGCCGAGGTCAGCGCCGATCCGCTGCCCGCAGATGATCAGGTAGACGCCGAACGCGCGGCCGAGCTGGGCGACCCGCAGCAGCCCGGTAGCCGTCCTGCTGACCTGATCCTTCTCGGACTTGTCCGCCATCAGGAACAGTTCCGCGACCTCGTCGACCAGGACTACGACCGGCATCGGCCGGACTGGTTCGGGAAGCCGCCAGATGTTGCGTGCGCCGTGATCGCGGCAAGTCCGCATCCGGTCAGCGAGCAGGCGGACCAGGTCGTCGAGCAGATCGCAGCTCTCGGCCCGCGTGGTGGCCAGGGCCGACAGCCGCGGGGCGTAGGGGGTGAACTCGACACCGCCTTTGAGATCGAACCCGGCCAGCGCGACCGGCTGCGGGGACAGGCCCTTAATGATGGCGTTCGCGAGGTTGGATTTCCCCGACTGGGTAGCCCCGGCGTTGAGCCAGTGCGGGACGGTGCGGAAGTCGATCACCCACGGCTGCCCGGTTTCCAGCATCCCCGGCCGCACCGTCAGCAACTCCCCGGCTTCGGGGGCGATGCTGACGTTGGTGAGCGGGTCGGTGCGGGTGGCGAGCAGCCAGACCCGGCCGGGTGCGGTGGCGGTGACGCGGACGGCGTGGACGCGCCAGGCGTGGGCGAGCTGCTCGGCGGCGCGCATGTAGTCGCCGGGGACCTGGCCCTCGTGCAGCCGTATCCGCACCGCCCAGCCCCGCCTGTTCGGCCGCAGCAGCCCTAAGCCAGGGGCACGCTGCACCTCGACGCGGCGGACGCGGCGGCGCTCGGCCAGCAGGACACTGGTCCGGTGCAGGCTGCCCGCGACCGGGACGGCATCCAGGGTCCACCGCCAGCGGCGGCGCTTGGACGCCAGCCCGCAGGACGCGGCGACGTGCGCCCACGTGAGATACACGCGGATGGCTTTGGCCGGGAACCCGAGCCCCCACCAGAACGAGCGGGGGCCGAGGCGGGCCCAGGCGGGCACCCCGGCCGCCGAAGCGGCCAGGGCACCCAGCGCCAGGAACATCATGGAATGGGTCATCACGGTCACCCGGTTCAGGCGGCCTTGACCGGGGCAGCGACGGGGGTGATGGCCTCGGCGCGGTAGGCGATGCCCCACCGCAGTTCACCGCCCCGGGTCTGCTCCCACGCGAACCCGACCAGGGCCACCGGGTGAACCACTTGGCCGACCCGGACCTGCGGCTCGCCGGAGACGTTGACGTTGACGAGCTCGACCCGGCCGGACCCGTCAGCGGCGGACAGGCCGACCTGGTAGACGGTCTGCCCGTTGCGGTCGGTCTTGACCTCGCCGGTGTTCTGGCTGACCAGCCGCGGGCGGGGATCGGTGACGCACACGAACGTCAGCCGGGCCGTGTCGACGGGGATGGGGATGTTGCGCATGCTGTGGCTCCTCGTATCGGGCCCGCGTGTGCGGGCCTCCGGTTAACGACGGAGGCGTGCCAAGGCAGGCGCGGTAGCATCGGAGCGGAGACAGCGGTGCTACATCGCGTCTGGCCTGGGCGGGTCGCCACCCGCTCAGGCCATTTCCTTTGGTGGCCTCACCGCACTTATCTAGACCTTCTTCCATGCTCGTCTAGATGAGTGCGGTACTTGTATAGACGAGTAGCCGTCGGCCTGTCAAGGAGTTACCGGGCGGGAAGGCTGTAAGCCAGGACGTAAGCGTCACCGGCCATGATCGTGTCGCAGACCTCGACCGCGCGGCCTTCGGTGTCATAAGCGGTGCGGACCAGGTGAAAGACCGGGACACCCTGGGCGAGGCGCAGGGCGCGGGTCTCGTCGGGCAGCGGCATCCGCG
>OBLU010001987.1_pt1 | contig 18907 bp, 11 predicted proteins | sample 1518681 | NCBI WGS metagenome assembly OBLU01 (sample SAMEA3539304, study PRJEB22396) | soil metagenome | biome: tundra; feature: field; material: soil | place: USA | collected 2010-05 | depth 0.15 m | reverse complement strand
CCTTCAACAAGAAGGTCAAGCTGCTGTTCCTGTCCACGGGCTCCGTAGAAGGTCCCGGCGTAAAGAGCTTCAGCGATGCGCTTACCCAGGCGGGAATTCACAACGTGTACTTCGAATCTCCCGGCACGGCACATGAATGGTTGTCCTGGCGGCGAGCCTTGCAGGACTTCGCGCCAAGACTGTTTCGATAGGGGCGACAGCCTGCAACTTGGCAGCATCATTCCGCCGCGTGACGTACAACGTGCACGCGGCGGAGTATTTTTCAAAGGAGAATCCTATCCGTGACTCGAACCAATAATCCGACCCGCAGGAAATTCATCTCAAATGGGCTTGCTGCATCCGGCGCACTAGCGCTGGGCGTGTTCGGCGGGGGCTTTGCCACTGCGCGCGCGGCGCGCACGCGGTTTCGCGAGGGGTTGGTCGACGAGGACAGCGAGAGCCGGGAAATCACCGGGCCGGGATCGCTGAAGGCACACGCCGGCCCGCGCGGCCTCCTAGTTGGCGCGGCCGTCGAAGCCCAACTGCTGACGACGAATGCGGCGGTGGAGAAGATCGTTACCGATCAGTACAGCATCATGGTGGCGGAGAACTCGATGAAGGTGGGTCCCATGCGACCGGCGCCGGACAAGTTCTCCTTCGAGGCGGGCGATGCGCTGGTGGCCTTCGGCGATGCGCACGGGATCAAGGTGCGCGGGCACAACCTGTGCTGGCACGCCCAACTGCCTACGTGGTTCAACTCCGTCGCGACCAAGGACAATGCGCAGCAGTTACTGGTGGATCACATCCGAACGGTAGCTGGGCACTTCAAGGGAAAGCTGCAGTCCTGGGACGTGGTGAACGAGGCGGTGCAGGTCTCCGACGGGCGGCCGGATGGGTTGCGGAACGGGCCGTGGCTGAAGTTGCTGGGTCCGGAGTTCATTCCGCTGGCTTTCCGCACCGCGCGCGAGGCCGACCCCAATGTGCTGCTGACCTACAACGACTACGGCATCGAGACGGACCATCCGGACGACGTGAAGAAGCGGGCGGCGGTGCTGGAGCTGGTGCGCGGCATGAAGGCGAGCAATGTGCCGATCGATGCTGTCGGAATCCAGTCGCACATTCACGCCGGATGGTCGACCTCGGACGGCAACGGACTGCGCGAGTTCATGCGCAGCATCCGCGAGATGGGGCTGAAGATCTTCGTCACGGAGATGGACGTGAACGACGATCAGATCAAATCGGAGGATCCGGCCGAGATCGACCTGGCGGTTGGAAAGACCTATCGCGAGTACCTGGACCTGATGATGCAGGAACCCGCGCTCGCTGTCGTGATCACATGGGGCGTGACGGACGCGCATACATGGCTGGGGGGCGGACGGCGCCCAAACCAAACGCAACAGCCAAGGCCACCGCAGCGCCCGCTGCCGTTCGACGCGCAGAACCAGCCGACGGAGGCGTTCTACGCCATGCGGCAGAGTTTCGACACGAGGTCCGTATAACGCTCCCCACATAGGCGGGCCATGCCGGCGGCAGCGGCCGGCATGGCCCGCGTTGGATTACGTCACGTCGAAGGCACTCGATCGATCCACTCATTTGGCTTGTGAGAACCCAGCTTGAGATGGATGGTCACCGGCGTTCCATCAGGCAGGTGCAGGTCGCAGTTGGCTGTACCCGGTTTCAGCGGCGCGGCCACCACGCCCGCCGGTGCGTTGATCGCTTCAATCCCGAAGCGGGCGATCAAAGTGACGGTCTGCTTTCTGAACGAGCTCACCGTCAGCTCTACGGTTCTGGCGTTGATGTCCCATGCCAATCTGTCGATCCGTGCGAAGGTCCGGGCGAGCATTCCGTTAATCGATCCCTTAACCAGCGAAGACGGAAGTGCGGGAAGCACTTCGATCACGCCGGGGCGCGAGTAAAGAAGCATCTCCTGGACGATCGCTGGGATCCCACCGTGGGCATCCGGCACGGGCACGGCATAAGGCTCGCGTGAGCAGCGGAGCGCGGAGCTGATGTAACCCTGCTCCATTAATTGACGCAGTTGCGTGTCCACGATGACATTGTCTTTGAGCCGGGCCCCCGCCAAAGCGCGGTGGCAACGGGCATAAGCAGGCAATGTTTCGCCCGCGACCGCTGTGGCCAATACGTCAAACGTGCGCCTGCGATTAGCGATCTCCGCGGCCCGGGCCAGTTGCGGCGTGCGGTCCGGATCGATCTCATCGCCCGGCCAAACGCCATAGAGATGAGAAACATGCCGATGGTTGTAACGCTCCTGGATCGTTGGCCATGCCCACTCCTTCAGCGTACCGTCCATTTCCACCAGGTAAGGCGGCATCTTGGCCAGCATCGCCTTCCACTTTGGTACGCTGTCGGCGTCGGTGCCCAGAATCTCAGAAGCCCGAATCAGATTGGTCAAAACCTCCCGGCACACCGCGATGTCCATCGTCGCGTTGATCAGAGTGGGGCCAGACGCTTCCACGTTGCGGGTCGTGTTCTCCGGCGAGATCGATGGAGCGAAGATGTAATTGCCATTCTCGTCCGTCACCGTCAGGAAATCCTCGTAGAACAGCGCCAGGTCTTTGTACGCGGGCGCCACGCGATTGCGAAGGAATTCCTCGTCGCCGGTGACCAGGTAATGCTCCCAGAACTGCCGCGTGCGCCAGCCTCCTGCGGAGATCCAGTAGGGCCAGATGCCGATCTCGGAGGTGCCGGTGTAGTAGAAATTGGCTCCGATACCTTTATCCGGAAACAGGGGGTACGAAGCGCCGCGAAAGCCGAAGATGTTCTTCGCGTTGGTGCGGCAGTCCGCGGCCAGGTTCTCCGTCCAGCCGAAGTTGGCCTCCATGCCCTCGCGTAGGTCGCCCTGCACTGCTCCCGCCGTTTGCAGGTCGATTGTGGAGTTGACCTCAGCTGCGATGCTGGGATACCTGCCGCTACTTTGGATGAACCAATAGCGTCCCATTTCGAAGACCTTTTCCAGCAGTGCAGGCGAGTAATCGCGCCTCGACCGCTGGTCGGCCAGAAGCTCCTCCGTCGAAAATCCATGTTGCTCCGCGCCGCCGAAATCCACGGTGACGCGGTTGAGCGCCTCCGACTGTACCTTCCTGTGGCGATCCAGCAATGACGGATAATCCGCGGTGACCGCTTCTACTGCCTGCCGCAGCGATTCCACCTTGTCGTCGCTCACGTCGGGGAAGTATTCAATGCGCGTGAGCAGCATTACGGATGACGCATTCTCGACCACCAGAGCGTCGCCATCTATGCGCGTCGTGCCACCGTTACGTACTACTCGAACCACGCCGGCGTAGCCGCTGTTATCCACGGAGGGATCCAAAACGCACTTGTAGATCAGCCGCTGCTCATTGAGGTCCTGCCGGACATCGCCCGCTTCCACGCCCTTCGGCGCGGGCGCTTTGGGTCTTGATGCCGGGGCAAACGCCTCCCAGTCAGGCGCAATGTCGCCGATTCCTGGATGGCTGCCCCAGTCCATCCCTGAGACCATGCTCCACTCGGCGGACCTTTGCAAGGAGATCCGCAAATGCGCCGTCTGACCCGGCGGCGCCATGAGCCGCTGCGCTACAACAGCGTCGGGTCTGGAAGTGAATGTCTGACGCACCCAGTCACCATGCTCGTCGGTCCAGCGCACCGTCGCCTCACCGGTCTCGAAGTCGACGGTGCGGAGATAATCCCTGACGGACTCAGTCGCGGGAAGATCGAGACGCATGAGAAACGCCGGAACAGTAAGGTGCGGCTGGGTGTCCTGCTTGATCGCGCTCTCATTCATGCGCTCAAGAGCGAGCGCGATGGCTTCGCGCTCTTTGCCGGCCAGCACCATCTGCCGTACTTGCGGAAAGATGTCCGCGACCTGGGGCGCCTCGATGGGCCGCTTCCATGGCATCAGAAGGCTTTCATGGCGGAAGAGGATCTGTTCCGCGTACGGATCGCCCATCAGTTCGATGGTCATCGCTCCATTGCCGGAAGTGAGGCTCTCGCTCACCCACTCGGCTGGCGCAATACTACAAAATCCGCGCTGCGGCACGATGCCGCGCCGGACGCGTTCCGCCAGCGGCATGGGGGAGATGGGATAGGATCGCGCGGGCGCAGGCGGCTTGGGCAGGAAGCGGTCCCCTTGCACGCGGCGGAGATATTCAGCCGGACGATTGTCTCCCAGTGGGGCGGCTGGCTTCGCCGATGTTGTTTGGGAATCACTCTCGGCCCCGGCAAGCTCCGGCTCAATCGTGAAAGACCCCACCAGGCTGGCAGCGGCGGCGCTTGTTCTCAGAAAATCTCTGCGCTTCATGGATTTCCTCCCACGGTCTGTTGTTCTGCGACGATCAAGCGACCCAATTGACCCATTCCAGCGGATTGCGCTGTCCGAGCTTCAGATGAATCTCCACCGGTTTTCCTTCCGGCAGATGCAGGTCGCAGACGGCATTGCCAAGCTGTGGCTTCGCCGCCAAAGCCCCGGAGGAGGCGGAAACCGTTTCAATGCCGTAGCGCGCAATCAGTATGACGTCCTGCTTCCTGAGCGAGGTAATCGTCAGGTCCACGGTCCGGGCTCTCATGTTCCAGGACAACTTGTCGAGCCTCGCAAAGGTGCGGAGCGGCATCCCGTTCATCGAGCCCTTCACCAGCGACGCAGGAAGAGCAGGAAGCACCTCGATGACGCCAGGGCGCGAGTAGGCCAGCATCTCCATCATGATCGCCGGAATCCCGCCTTGCGCATCCGGCATGGGCGCCGCGTAGGGATCATGAGAACAGCGAAGCGTCGCTCCGACGTTGCCCTCTTCGATGAGTTGCCGCAGCTCGGTGTCCACGAGGTAGCTGTCCTTGAGCCGTGCCCCGACCAGAGCGCGATGGCAGCGGCCATGAGCAGCCAAACGCTCCGGCACACGGCGCCGGTCGGCGATCAGCGAGGCTTTCGCCAGTTGCGGCGTGCGGTCCGGATCGATCTCATCGCCCGGCCAGGCGCCGTAGAGATGAGAGATGTGGCGATGATCGTAACGCTCCCGCAGCGTTGGCCAGGACCATTCCTTCATCGTGCCGTCCGGCTCCAGCAGGTGGGGCGGTAACTTCGCCAGCATTGCCTGCCATTTCGGTATGCTGTCGGCCTCGATGCCCAGCAGTTCGCAGGCCTCGATCAGATTGCCCAACACCTCGCGGCAAACCGAGATGTCCATGCTGGTGTTGATCACCGCCATGCAACCAGGGTTCAGGTTGCCGGGGTTGTTCTCCGGCGAGAAGGATGGGACGAAGATGTAATTCCCATTCTTGTCGGTGACCGTTAGGAAGTCTTCGTAAAACAGCGCAAGGTCCTTATAGGCCGGCACCACGCGATTGCGCAGGAACTTCATATCGCCAGTCACGAGATAGTGGTCCCAGAAGGGGCGCACACACCAGCCGCCGGCGGAGAGCCAATACGCATGCGGCCATATTTCCCCGGTCGACCCGGCGTAGTCGAACAGGGTATCGACGCCGGATTCTTTGGTCGGGGTAAGGGCATAATGCGTGCCGCGCATCCCGAAGATGTTCTTGGCGTTGGTGCGGAAGTCCGGGGCCAGGCTCTCCATCCAATTGAAGTAAGCCTCCATGCCTTCGCGGTGATCGCCCTGCACGCCCGGAGCGATCTGCAGGTTGATATTGGCATTGGTCTCGGCCTGCATGCTGCAGTACTTGCCGCTGGTCAGGATGAACCAGTAGCGGCACATCTCGAACAGCTTCTCGAGAAACCCGGGCGAATAACCAGGGCTCGACCGCTGATCCGACAGCAGTTCCTCGGACGACATGGCATATTGCGAAGCGCCGCCGAAGTCCACAGTGACCCGATTCAGCATCTCCGACTGAATTTTTCGTGCCCGCTCCAGTAGCGCCGGATAATCCGGCGAGAGTCCCTCCACCGCCTGCCGCAGCGCTTCCACCTGCTGCTCGCTGTAGTCTGAGAAAGGCTCAATGCGCGTCAACAGCATCACAGACGACGCATTCTCGACCACCAGCGTGTCGCCATCCATGTGGGCCGATCCGCCCTCGCGGACCACGCGAGTCACGCCGGCGTAGCCTTTGTTGCTTACCGAGGGATCCAAAATGCCCTTGAAGATCAACCGCTGCTCGTTGAAGTCCTGATGAAATTCGCCCTGCGGGCCTGCTGCTGGCCGACGGGCTACGCCGCCTGCCGGTGCTGCTGCTGGCGCGCCCAGCCCTGCGGCTGGCGGGGCTGCCAGTCCGCCGCCGCGTATCGGCGGCGCGGCCCTTTGCAGCGCTATGCGAACGTTCACCGACTGCCCTTTGGGAGCGGTCAGCCATTGCACCACGAGGTTATCGGGCCGGGACGCGAAGGTACGTCGAACCCATTCGCCGCGCTCATCGGTCCAGTGCACCTTGATCTCGGTACTTTCGAAATCGACGGTGCGGAGATAGTCCTTGATCGCCGCGCTTTTGGGAAAATCCAGATGCATCGAGAATGCCGGCCCCCCACCGAATCCGCCTCCACCCGAAGGAAGGGGAGTCTTGTGCCATTCGTCGTGAGCGAACTGCGCAGCCTCGTGATATTTGCCGTCCAGCATCATCTGCCGGACCTGCGGAAGAATAGCTGCGATGTTGGGCGCCTCGAACGGCTTACGCGGCAAGAAGATGCTCTCGTGACGGAAACTGACCTGCTCGGAGTATGGGTCGCAGGATATGTCGATATTGATCGGGCCGTTGCCGGAAAGGAGAAGAGCGTCACTCGCCGGTGTGATACTGCAGAAGCCTCGCCGCGGCACAACGCCGCGCCGTAGCCGCTCCTCCAGCGGCATCGGCGTGATTTTCAGCCCGGGCAGGTAGGAGCTGGCGTGCATCGGCATTTTGGGCAGAAATGTGTCCTCGCGCGCACGGCGAAGATACTCGGCGGAACGAATCTCCCCGCGCGCCTTAGCTGCTTGTTCAGAGGGTTCAGCAGATTGAGCGGAACTCGCTTCGCTCGCCAGGATTGGCGTGAGCAATGCGGGAGAACTCGCGAACCCCGCGGCGAGTGTGCCTTTGGCTAAGAAATCTCTGCGTTTCATGTTCCCCTCATTCCAATTGCTTGCCAACAAGAACTTTGGGTTCAGTTTCGGTACCTTGTATTGAAACAAGCCATCCTCTACGGTCGGGGCAATCCGGCGCGGTAATTCTTAATTCCACCCCTCGCATAGGGGAAGAGCACTCCTGAAATCATCTGACATCGCTCGTCTTAGTTAGGCCGTCGAACCCGCTCCGCAGGCCGCCAAAGGTCGAATTGGAACAGCTGCCGCCTAGGCGATTGTCCTCTTTACGCGCGTTCCGGGCGGAGTCAAGGGGGATCCGCTGTTGCATCCTGTTTCTCAGAGTAGGCTTGGGAAGTGCGCGCAGCGGACAGGGCATAGGCGCATTTTGGAATCAAGCCTGAGAGGAGCAGGGCTGCAGCCATCAATAGGAATCCGCCACGATCGATACCGACGTGTGCATTGGCGACTCCAATCAGCCAAGTTCCAAAGAATCCTCCGAGCGATCCGCTGCTGTTGATGTAGGCCGTGATCTCGCCTGCGATGTTCGCGGGCACCAACTCCGGGATGCTGGCGAAGAATGGACCATAGGGCGCGTACATCGCCCCGCAGGCCAAATTAAGAAAAAGGAAGTTGGCTTTGAAACCGGATGCCTGCGTGGCAAAGCAGCCGAGGAAGGCAACTCCAGCAAAACAGAGAAATGGCCACACGAACTTGTGGCGCACTGTGGAATGATCCGCGAAGTACGAATTGACCAGCATCGCGCCGATCGCAACGAAATAAGGGACCGCGCTGAGCAGGCCGGTGGTTCCCATGTCAGACGCAGCCCGCCGGATGATGGTCGGCAGCCACAGGACGAAGCCGTACATGCCGAAGCTCCAGAAAAAATACTGAATGCACAGCAGGATCACGCTGGGATGACGCAACGCTTCCATGGCGCGAGTGGTCTGCGGCATTTGGCACGGCTCACTGCTCAACTGTTCACGCAGCGCCGCGCGATCCTCCGGAGGAAGCCATGCAGCTTGCTCAGGGCGGTCGCGAATCAGATAGAGCCAGGCGATGCTCCACGCGATCGAAGGAAGGCCTTCGAGGATGAATGTCTTTTGCCATCCGAAGTGCCGGATAAGGTAGCCCGATGCCACCGACATCCAAAGCACGGTAACGGGGTTGCCGAGGATCAGAATGGAGTTGGCGCGCGAGCGTTCCTTCCGGGTGAACCACTGCATCAGCAGCAACAGCATCCCCGGCATAATGAAGCTTTCGGTTACACCAAGCAGCAGGCGGTCGATCGCCAGCAGCCAGAAATGACGGATCACCCCCGTCATGGCCGCAAGCACACCCCACGCAATCAAGGCCCAGGCCACCAACAGGCGTGGGCCGACGCGGCGGGCAAGCACCATGCAGGGGACCTGAAAAAGGAAATATCCGAGGAAGAAGAGTGCGCCCAGCAGCGCGGCTCTGTCTTTGCTGATGTTCAGAGTCGCCGCCATACCTGCGGCCGCGCCAAACCCGTAGTTGGACCGATCCAGGTAGGCAAGACTGTAAGTAATGAACACCACGGGGAGGACGCGGAGCCAGCGGTGCCCCAATTGTGAGGCCATTCAGCAAACCTTCTTCTGACGCAATAACCACACCCGCGTCAATCTGGTTGGTGCACGATGCAGTCTCAGGTTTACCAGCTTTGCGGACGCACCGCGCTTCGCAGCCAGGACGGGACGATCTTCCGTCCCGCCCTGGCTGCTTCCGTCCCACCTAGAACGAGTACTTTGCGGCGAGCTGCAACACGCGCATGCCACCCGCGCCGACCTGGCCGAAGCTCGAGGAGCTAAAGTTGATAGTTGGGGTGCCCCAGTTCGGATGGTTCAGCGCGTTGAAGGCCTCGAACCGAATCGACAACTGGTGCTTCTCGTTGTAGGGCATCGCAAAGTTCTTATGCAGCGATGCATCCAGGTTGGTAAAGCCTGGACCATGGAAGCTGCCGCGGGTTGCGTTGCCGAACAGGCCTCCAATATTGGTCGGTCCACTTGACCCTATCGCGATAATGCCCGGCTGCGCATACGCCGCTTTATTCGCACAGAGGTCGACGGTTTTGGAATTGCACGCCAGGTAAGGACTGATACCGGTTAGGTTGGGCCGGTCGAAGGTGCCGAACGGGGCGCCGAGACTGGTATTGTCCCCGCCATATTCCGGAGTCGCGATTTGGCCGGTCTGGTGACTGAGGGTTCCGCCAATCTGCCAGCCGCCGATCACCGCATCCAGCGCCTTGCTGTTGATCGCCAATAGCTTGCCTTTGCCGACCGGTAGTTCATACAGCCCGGAGACAACATAGCGGTTGCGCACATCGAATGCCGACGGACCATACTCGCATGGGATGCAGTAGCTGTTCTGCGGATACAACAGGTCGTTGCCCTGATTGCGGATCCCGCTGGTATCGTCCAGCGACTTGGAGTAGGTGTACGAGGCGATCACATTCATGCCGTTGCTGAACCGGCGATTGACCTTGAATGACCCCGCGTTATAGTTTCCGGTGCCTTCGTCGTGCTGGAATTGGACGCCGCCGGTCATATTCTGGAAAGGAGTGCGGGAGGCAACCGAAGTTTTTGTGGTGCCCGTATAGCCGAGCGGACTGCCCAGATAGCCGAACGGAGTTGCCTGGTTTGCATTGAGAAACCCGTACAGGTGACGGCTCAGAGCACCCTGGTACCCGGCCTCGAATGACCAGTTCTTGCCTATCTGCTGCTGAATATTCAGCAGGAACTGCTCGGTATAACTGGTGTGGTGGGTGCTCGCGTTCGCAAACGCAACCGTGTTTGCGCCCAGATTCGAAATATTGTTCCCGGTGGCCCCAGGGGTTGCGTTGGCCCAGGTTAAGTTGGAAGCACTTCCAATCTGGGTCGAGTTCTGGTTTGTAACGGTCACGCGTCCGGCAATATTACGCGCCATGTCAAAGTATGCGTTGCCGATGTCCTGGGTGTAGAAGATGCCGAACCCCGCGCGGACCACCAGTTTGGCATTCGGCGAGTACGAAACGCCGAGCCGAGGCGCAAAGTTGGTGTAGTGTGTCTGCATCAGCGGACCATTTGGCACCACTCCATTACTACAGACCACGTTGCTGGCTGTCCACCGGATTGCAAGTCCCTGATAGACGTTGGCAGGTGTGCAACTGCCTTGGCGCGCATAGTAAGGGTAATTGGGGTTGTACGTGGGCGGTGACGAGGCCGCCCCGTAAGTTGTGCTCACATCGCCCAGCTTCGGGAACACCGGAAGAAGCGTGTTGAAGTTGTTGCCGAACGTGTCGTTCCACGGGGGAGTCAGTTCATAGCGGAGACCGACTGACATCGTAAGGTTGGGGCTCATCTTGTACGTGTCGTCAACGTAGGCGGATTCGACGTTGCGTACGTAATTGGCGTCCGCTACAGCCACTGCAACTGTGGACTGCTTAAGATTACCCAGCAGAAAGTCGGCCAGGGAATCGCCGCCGGTCAATGCTCCGCCGGTATAGAGGGAGGTAGTGAATGGCGCACTGCTGAACTGTCCACGAGAGAACTGGTTGCCCAGTTGGTTGAAGGTCTGCCGGTTGTACTCGAAACCGAGTCGCAGAGAGTGCTTACCCTTGACCCAGGTCACATTGTCCACGATCTGCCACGTTGGGTCGGTGATCACATAAGGACCGTCGCCGCCGACATCGCCGATTTCGGTCCAGTTACTGGGCGTGCTGCCGGTCCCAACACCCACCGTACCCGTTGCATTACCAAAGGCCATGTCCGGGATACCCCAGGTCGACGAATCGCCGCCGCTGAGGCCCGGAATTCCAATCTTGTCAACCACGTCGGTGGTAAACGCTGACAGCAGACCCTGAGAGTTGAAGAAATGGCTGTACCCGAACCGCGCTTCATTCACCAGGCTCGGCGAGAAAGTACGGGTAAAGGAGCCCATGTACTGGTAGTACTGGGTAATGAGTTTGCTGCCCGCTCCCAGCAGTCCGGTAGAATTGGTGTTTTCATTCCCCGCACTGTAGCGGAAGGAAAACTGCGACTTCTCAGACTGGTTGTAGTCCCCGCGTACCGTCAGCGACTGCCGGTTTGAGGGGCTTACGGTTGAGTATTTGAAGTTCGGAACGGCGCTGCAATTGCTGTTGGTTTTGGGGGCCACTGCTGGACAGTTGTAAGTCGGCGCGGTCGCTGCCGTTCCGAGGTAAGCCAGCAGCGCCGTCGATTGCGGAGCAATTTCGCCGGAAGGTATTGTGTTGTACGCGAAAGGAGCTTTCGTCGTCGGATCGTAGATGGTTACCGGTACCGTATGAATCTGGCCCGAAGGATCCTCGTATTGATAAGTAAACCCCTGGAAGTTACCCCCGGCCATCGCTGCGGTAGGCACGGTTGCCGTGGCATTCGGATTGCTGGAACGGCTGCGATACCACTCGTCATCGACCATGAAGAAGAACTTGTTTCTGCCGTTGTAGACCTTGGGGATCCAGATCGGACCATCCGCTTCAAATCCAAAATCGTTGTATTTGAAAGGGTTGATAAATTGTACCGTCCCCGCCGGATGGCGCTGTGGGAACCAATAAGGTTGCGCGTCTACATAGTTGTTGCGGATGAACTCATAGGCGCCGCCATGAAAGCTATTGGTGCCGCTCTTGCTGACCACATTGATTTGTGACGCCTCGTGGCCAAACTCTGCCGAATAGACGCCCGTCTGAACCTTGAACTCCTGGATACCATCGATGGAGGGAAGCGCAATATAGGTATTGAAGTCGGGATCGGTATTGTTCACGCCGTCCAGGGTGTAGTAGTCAAACATGATGCGCTGGCCGCCAACGGCGATCGACTCGCTTGCCCGGTCTCCGCCGAGACGGCTGCCTGCCTGGCCTGATCCCGACGAAAGCGTATTCACGTTGGACGAGAGCCCCACCAGCCCCAGATAGTTTCTGCCGTTCAACGGCAGCTCCTTGAGCTCCGCGTTCTCTACCACCGTGCCCAGCGAAGCGTTATCTGCCTGCAGCAGAGCGCCCGTCGTGGCGACCTCGACGGATTGCGTGACCTCGCCCACTTGAAGCGTGAAATTCTGCCGCACGGACTGTTGGACCTGCACTTCAAAGCTGTCGCTTTGGGTCTCCTTGAAGCCCGCATGCTTGGCCTGAAGGGTGTAAACGCCCGGCGGCACCTCGGTGAAGGTGTAATCGCCGGCCTGCGTCGTCACCGTCCTGCGGACAGCGGAGGTTGCAGTCTGCGTCAAGGTAACTTCCACGCCAGGGATACTGGCCCCGCTCGTATCGGAAATGCGCCCGGATACCCCTCCCTGCGTCTGTGCTGCGATTCCCCGGGTGAGTACAAGAGCCAACAGGAAACCGAACGCCAAGGACTTCATCATTCTTTTGAACATTGAGATTCCACCTTAATTTTGAGATCCGAAGCTAACTAAAGAAAACGTTTACCAGACGGAAGCTCTGGGACACTCATGCCGCTCTAAGCCTGCGCCCGACGTCCTTCCCGGACGTACGACCTTCTTCCTGCTGCCAACCTACTCACGAAGTAAGCGAGATAGTAGCCGCCCAATTGGAGAATTGAAAAGTGTGATTTTTCGCTTATAACCAATCGATAATCTAGATGGGTTTAGTCCGGACCCTGCTGCCTCGACTCGCCTTGACAATCGAAGATCAAGTGCATACTCTCAAGCCCGCCCATTTAATTCGGATCGCGAAGAGATTGACTGGCGGCCCGAGCAAGTCCCCATCTCCCTTAACCCCCAGCTTGGCCCACGAGGCAAAGGAAGGTGTTTTCCCATGGCACAATTCTCCAGAAGATCGCTGATGAAAGGCGCTGTGCTTCCCGCGCTCGGCACCTTCGCTCTGCCAAGTCTCGCGGCCGCGATTGAAACCAGCACTGCGCCGCAGCAGCGGCCAAAGCTGAAGATCACCGATGTGCGCACCGCTCAGGTCAATGTGCACGGGCCACAGACCCATATTCGCATCTATACCGACCAGGGAATCTTCGGGCAGGGCGAATCGACCGACGCGGCCGTGGGAACGGCGTCCCTGGTGAAGAGCTGGCGCCGGACCCTGGTCGGCCAGAATCCGCTCAACGTCGAGGCCCTCTGGGAAAGAATTCGGACCTCGGGAGTCTTTGCCGGAGCACAGGGAGGCCAGTACGTCACAGCCCTATCGGGCGTCGAGATCGCTCTGTGGGACCTCGCCGGCAAGGCGCTTGGACTTCCGGTCTACCAGTTGATGGGAGGAAAGTTCCGCGACAAAGTCCGGATCTACTGCGACTCCGACATGGAAGGCAGTCCAATTTCAGAGGTAAACGACAAGAAGCTCGAATGGATCAAGGGCAAGGGCTTCACCGCGATGAAGATCGACCTGGACGATGCCCGTGATCCTGCGCGGTTTGACTCAGTGAACTGGACGGCGAGCAATGGCGAGATTGACCGGATGGTGAACGAGATCGCCCATGTGCGCGAGAGAATTCCCAAACAGATGGATCTCGCCTGCGATATGCATGGCCGCTACGACGCTACCACTGGCAAGCGGGTAGCAAAAGCAGTCGAACCATTCAGGCTTCTCTGGCTCGAGGAGCCGGTTCCACCCGAGGACATCGACGCCATGGCAGATATCCGCCATTCAACCTCGACACCAATTGCCTGTGGCGAAAACGTGTACATGCGATGGGGATACAGGGAACTATTGCAGAAGGCAGCTGTCGACATCATCCAGCCGGATTTTCAGAAGGTCGGCGGAATTGGCGAAGCCAAGAAAGTTGCCAATATGGCGCAGGCTTACGAAATCCCGGTCGCGCCGCACTGCGTGGTCTCGCCGATCGGGGTCATGGCGACTGCTCACGCATGTACGACGTACCCGAACTTCCTGGCATGCGAGTGGCACTGGATCAACCACTTGGATCTATGGACCACGTGGGTCAAAGAGGGAGAGATCATCGTCAATGGTTACGTCACTCCGCCGGATAAGCCGGGGCTCGGGGTGGAGATGGACGAAGCCGCGGCAAAGAAAGCCCAGATTCCGGGCACGACTTGGTTCGAAGCGAATGTTTAATTCCAGGCGAATGCTTAATTCAAAGAGGAGTGCAAGCCAGATGTCAGAGCGTATATGGAATCGAGCGGTTGCTGCGGCGGTATGCGGGGTGATGCTCGCGAGCGTAACTATGCGCGCACGGGCACAGCAGGAATTCTTTAGTCCCGCGGACGTAATCAAGTACACCCCGGATTGGAAGGGGGAGAGGTTTCCCGACGGACGACCGAAAGTTCCGGACGGCATCCTCGACCGCATGAAGAACGTCACCCTGGAGGAAGCCTGGGCCACGCTGGGAGGCGCTTGCTTCAATCACCAGTATGAGGACGGCTGGCTCACCATCCATTCCGACCAAGTGCTGGTCGGGCGCGCCCTGACCGCCGTCTGGATGCCGGGCAGGCCGGACATTCAGAAGGTGATCGAGCAGGATCAGGGGAAGAACCGGCAGGGAGCGGAGAATGCGTGGCCAGTGGACATGCTGCAGCCGCGCGACGTTTACGTGGCGGACCACTTTGGCCTCAAAGTTGACGGACCCTCGATCGGCGACAATGTGGGCAATGCGATCTACGCGCGCTCCGGCAACGGCATCGTCTACGACGGAGCGGTGCGCGACATCAACGGCCTGGATGAGCTGAAGAACTTCACCTCCTTCGTTCGCTATTACGACCCTTCGCACCACTTCGGTTCGCTGTCGAGCGGGCAGCGGCTGAACTCGACTATGGTGAGCATCAACGGTCCCACGCGGATTGGCCATGCACTGGTCATGCCGGGCGACGTCGTCCTCGGCCGCAATGGCGGCGTAATCTTTATTCCCGCCCAGCTTGCTGAACGGGTGGTCCAGCAGTCGGAACGCACGCGGCTGCGGGACATCTTCGGCCACCAACGGCTGGAGGAGAAGAAGTACACTGGCGGGCAGATCGACGCGCGCTGGACGCCGGAGATCGAGGCCGACTATCGCAGCTGGCTCAAGGAGAATGAGAACAAGCTGACGGTACCGGCCGCGGAGATCGAAAGAATATTGCAGGAGGCTACACCGGGCCCGCGTCCGGCCGGCGCGCCGCAGGGCGCACCGCCAGCGGCACGGCTAAATGCGTGCGGAAATTAGCCGAAATATCGGAAAAAATGCCAAGAATGGAAGCCAACAAGTTATAGGTCTGAGCAACTCACCGCAAGCTAGATTCTTCCAAACTGCTTGACCGCCTCGACGATCGAGTGGAACTTCTCAATGAACGGATAGGTGGAGTGCTCCTTGTTGTCCAGCGACTGCGCGAGCAGGAGCACATCCACGGCCTTTACTCGCGGCACCACCACTACGCCGTCCGCATCCGCAGCGACAATATCGTTCGGCGCGACGTCCATTCCGTCACAGACGATCGGGACATTCATCGCGGCAAACCGATAATGCCCTACCGCCGTCGACGGCACCACACCCGTTGCATACACCGGAAAGTTGATCCGCGTCAGCTGCGGAAGATCACGCACGCCCCCTCCGATCACCGCGCCCGCAAAGCCGCGCGAGTACATGGCCGTCCCCATCAGGCCGCCCATCCCCGCAATATCGTCGCCGCCGTCGATCTGCATCACGTAGACCGAGCCCTGCCCACCTTTGTCGATCGCCTCCAGCATCCCGTTCAGCGCGGCTGAGTCTGCACCCTCCTGCTTCACCAGCTTCACCGTCAGCGCGGTCCCCGCAAACTTTGCGGGAAAGATCGGCCGCATGTGATGCGACATGTAACGCTTCTGATGGAGGAGTTGCTCCGCCGCGTCCGAGACCGATGCCACCTCCACGTGGCGATACGCCTCCAACATGGCCGCCGGGTCGGCTGCATAGTCTGCGGCCGTCTTCTCGGTGTCTGCGCGCACGACAAGCGTCACCACCAGCAGCGCAGCGCAGACGCCAGCACCGGCCGCGCCCACAGTCAGCCGTTTCGAAGTCGACAGAATAGACATGCTTTACCTCCGGGTTGTCTGGCATCACAAGTTCGAGGGGCAGAGGCTCCTTCCGACGCGCAGAGGCACGCAAGACGGCCGCACCCTCTTGGATCTTGAGCCTACAGGTGCGCCGCGGCTCACTTGCCGGCTTCGCTCAGCCGCACCGTGAGGTTCTTCAGCGGTTTGCCATCTGCGCCCAGAAAGCGCGCGCAGAAGTCCGTGGCTCCTCCGCCGTTGACTACCGCGGCGCGTATGACGTTCGGACCTTTCCTGAGCGTAAGTCGTTTGGAGACGCCATCGTCGATTACCGTTTGGCGATCGCCGTAGATTCCGGCGACTTCCTGGCCGTTGACCCACCAGACGGAGGCTGCGTTGGAGCCAATGGCGAGGCGCACATCCTTCATCTCCTGCGGGGCGTTGACGATGGTGACGGCCCAGAAGAGAACGTTGCTTGTCTCTTTGTCGAGCGCCCGCGCGAACTGATAGAGATCGAAGTTGTAGTTCTTGGTGTCTTCAGCGTGCCAGGTGAGCTGCGAGTTGCCGACGGTCACTTTGTCGCCATCGTGCGGCAGGACGGTGAACTGGTCGGGGAAGTACTCCTTATGTACCTCAGCCTGGACGGCGTTCTGGGTAAGCGCGTTGGCCGGGATTGGCTCCAGGACGATCCAGCGCTGGATGAAACCGTCTGCGCTGGGCGGCTTGGCCGGCGTCGCTGGCTTCGTCAGAGTGTCGGCTGGGACCGCGGGCGGATGTGGGTCTTGAGCCAAGGCGATTGATGCGGTGGTGGCCCAAAGAGTCGAGGAGGCGATGGCGGCAAGTGCAGCTACGCGGTGTTTGCGAAACGCATTCATAGACGACCTGTGGTGGAGCGTGAGTTTTTCAGATTGATGATCCGCCTAGATTAAGCTACGGCGTCTTGAGCAGCCAGCGCTGTTTGACGTTCTTGGCATCGAACTTCTCCAGCGTGGGGAAGCTGCTGCCGAGGGCGGTAAGTGCGAGCGCCTGCGTTGAGCCGGGCACAGACTTGGGCATAATGCGCCAGCTGCCGTCGGCAAGCTGGTCAAAACGCCACAGCTGTTCCGGGCCACCGGTGAAGGCGGCCACGGTGAGTAGCTCTGCGTCGGGCGAGACCGCCAGCGCACGGTCCGTGCCCGCAATGGTGATCTTGAAGTAGGGTGAACCGGGATATCCGCCGGCGTCGGCTACGGGGGTGATGGTCCACTTCTGCTGTGCCTGCAACAGATAGTTGCCCATGCGGAGGTTGATGTTTCCCGTGGGCCAGTTAGCCGAGACCTGGGCGGCCTCCTGATTCGGAATCACACCACCTGTGCCACCGAACATTCCTCCCCCACCGCCGGGCACGACTGGGCCACCGGGCGCGCCAGCACCACCAGATGCTGCTGGACGGGGAGCGCCTGGTGCGCCGGGAGCTGCTGTGCCGCCTGGCCGGGGTCCTCCGGCTGGACGAGGGCCGCGATTTGGTCGGCCCCCGATCGGAACTCCCTCTACATCGAGTTCGATTGAAGTTGCCGTATCTACGGATTGAATGTCGTAGGTACCTTCCTTGGCGTTCTCTCCGGCGACGGGCCAGCCGTCCTTCCAGAGTAGAGGACGGATGTCGAGCACGCTGGCGCCGCCTTTGTCGAGGTCGGCCTCCCAGTGCATGGAGAACTTCTGCACGCCGTCGCCAAGGTTGAGCAGGCCGAAGTGGCCAGCGCCGACCTTACGGTCGCCGGAGCCGATCAGCATATACCCGCCGCCGAGGAGCATATCCTTGCCGTCGTTGTCCAGATATGGGCCGGTCACCGTCTTCGAACGGCCGACGCGTATGTTGTAGCCGGAGTCGGCTCCGCGGCAGCAGCTACCATGCGTATCGAGCAGGTAGTACCAGCCGTCGTGGTACATCATGTCGGAGGCTTCGCCATTGATGGCGAGGTTGCGTGGCGGGACATTGGGGTTGAGGCGCTTGCCGGTCTTAGGGTCGAGTTCCACCAGCCTGATGTAGCCAAAGTAAGAGCCGTAGGTGAGCCACAGTCTGCCGGTTGTGGGGTCGCGAAAGAGGCCGGGGTCGATAGCGTTCGATTCTTCAACGCCGTTGGAGGAGGCGACGATACCGCCCTCTTCCCATTTGTAGTCGGGGGAATTCGGATCGAGTGTCTTGCTCCAAATCATGTGCACTTGGGCGTGAGGTTGCCCTCCGACACTGGTGGCAACGTAGGCGTAATAGCGATCGCCAAGATGAATCACGTCCGGCGCGAGTCCTCTGATTGGGAGTGCGGTTCCACGACGCCAGGTCCAGCCGTCGTCGGAGACCAGTCCGGTGCCGCCGGTTCCCCAGACGTAATACTTGCCATCGCATTGAACGATGGTGGATGGGTCGTGGATTCCGACCTGGCCATCCAGGGCAAAGGCAATCGGAGAAAGCATGACGGTTGCCAGGAAGGCGAACTTTAGAAAACTGCTACTCGATGGGCACATAGGATTCCGAGGATAGTATCAAGTGAAAAATTCGAGTGTCAAAGAAATGATTTATTGTGGTGTTCGGCCAGAGATGCGGCGACAGCCTGGCCGGAGACCTTTTCGGGAAGTATTGGCAGGTGATCGAAGGCCAACTTCTCGCCATGGAGACTTAACATATGACTCGAATCAATCCGCGACTGCTCCTTGCCCTGCTGCTCCTCTCCACGGGGTTCGCCTCCGCACAGCGTGTCCCCATCCCCCAGCAACTCACCTTCGCGCCCTACCACTCCACCGGTATCTACAAGATCGGCGAGACCGTTGGCTGGACCGTTACCCCCGGCCCCGTCACGCCCGCCTATGCCTACAAGTACACCGTCCGCCGCAACAATAATGTCGTCCTCAAGGAAGGCAAGCTCGATCTCTCCTCGGGCAAGGACACGATTGAGATCACAGGCGATCAGCCCGAGATGATCTACGTCGCCATCGAGCCCTACGCCGTCCTCCCGTCCGCCGC
>OBLU010001986.1_pt1 | contig 18923 bp, 13 predicted proteins | sample 1518681 | NCBI WGS metagenome assembly OBLU01 (sample SAMEA3539304, study PRJEB22396) | soil metagenome | biome: tundra; feature: field; material: soil | place: USA | collected 2010-05 | depth 0.15 m | reverse complement strand
ACGTAGTCGCAATGCGCGCGATGGCTGGCTGAAAGCCCATATCGAGCATCCGGTCTACTTCGTCGAGCACCAGGATTTTTACCTGGTCCAGCCGCACCAGCTTGCGCTTGAGATAGTCCTCAAGCCGTCCGGGAGTGGCAACGATAAGCCGAGCGCCGCGCCGAATCGCGTCGAGCTGCGACCGCTCCGCAAGCCCGCCGACCACCAGCGCCACGGTCTGCTGTGAGCTTGAACGGATGGCGAGGAAAGCCTGCTCCACCTGCATCGCCAATTCGCGCGTGGGCAGCAGGATAAGCGCAGACGCAGTGTTCATGTCTTTGGTCTTTTGCAGCATCTCGACGATCGGAATGAGGTAGCCGAGTGTCTTGCCGGTGCCGGTCTGCGCGGTGGCAAGCACGTCGCGGCCCTCAAGAGCCGGAGGAATGCAGCCGGATTGCACCGGAGTGGGGGTTTCGAATTTGTTGGCGTTGAGCCGCGCCAAAAGGGCGGGCGAAATAGAGAACTGCGAGAACTGAGTCATCAAAATATAGATCTTCCTGGGCTCCGGGAGCCGCCAGTCAAAACTGGGGCCTGCAAACGGAGCCGGACACTGAGGCGCGAGCCAAAAAGGGCGAGCCTGTCTATCGATATGCGTAAGGGAGAACCGAAAGTCTAAATGCGGACTGGCTGATCGGCATTCAAGAATGCACGGGCCCGGAGCTGCCACACGCTACTTCATACGCCAGGCGGCACATTGCCGGCCGGCACCACACACGTCTTCACAGAGATATGACGTTGCTCCAAAGGAGCCTAGGTGGTTACGCTGTAGGGGCTTGGGGGAATCTGTGCCAGGCAGAATTGCCTTGGGAAGGGCAAACCACCGCTCACGACCAAATCACTGAGCGCAAATACAGTGTAGCATGGTTTCGCTTTTCTTGCGCCATATGCGACGGTCAGACGCGCCCTTCAAGCCGTTCGACCACCTGCTCGACCAGGCGATCAAGCTCGGCATTGTTGACCGGTCCGGCTTTTGGCGGCTCGGGCAGTTGGCCCATGCGTGCATCCGGCAATCCCGCACGGCGCTTCAGAGCCAGGATCTCCTGGATCTTCTCCTCGGGGATCTGAATCAGCGGTTTGCCGATCTGCTGTGCGATCACACATATCTTGCAATAGTTCTCAAGCACCTCTACGAGCCATTCGGCATGGCTTACGGTGTCTGACCAGCAAACCACCCCATGATTCGGAAGCAGGATCGTGTTGTGATCCAGCACAAAGGGCAGCACCGTCTCGGCAAAAGCCTGCGTGCCCGGAGTCTCATAGCGCGCAATCGCCGCCGGCCCTATATAAAACTCGTATTCAGAGATCAGTCCCACCGGGGGCACAGAGCCGCTAAGGCCAAAAGCCGTGGCATAAGGTGGGTGGCAATGAACCACGGCGCGAGCCCGCGGATTGGCCTTGTAGATCTCCAGGTGCATCAGCAACTCACTGGTGCGCGGCCGATCACCCGCCAGGATTTTCCCATCAAGATCGGAAAGGCAGATGTCAGCGGGTTCCAAATCGCGCTTGCACATCATCGTGGGGGTGCAGAGCACGTATTGCGTCCCAAGTCGCACGCTGATGTTGCCGGCATTGCCATCGACAAACTGACGCTCCCAAAGCTTGCGGCCGACACTGATGATCTCCGCGCGCATTGCATCGGCTTCAAATGAGTTGGCCGCGGCCGTGGAAGAGACTCGCTCTGGACGCGGCGCGCGCAGTGCTTCCATGGCAGCCTGCACCACTTCCCGCACCTGCTCTGCAATTGGAATTGTCGGCTGTTCCATGCTTGACCTCACCTGCGGCGGCTCGCCGAGGGCCCATGGCGGTCGAACCGGCCTTCAGCCCAAGGCTCCCGTCAAGACTAGATATAGGCCAAAGTCTCACTGGAGTGAGTGACTTGGGTCACAAATGAGCCATCATCCCGGGAGAGCGGCTTCCGCAGCAAGGCCTACTTCGCCGAAACCAACTCGCGCTGCAACTGCTCCAGTGTCCGCCCCTTTGTCTCCGGGTACACAAACAGAACCACAAAGAACTGGACCACGGTCATGATGGAGAAGAAGACGAATGGCGTCGCTGTGCTCATGGAATGCACGACCACCGGAAACTCGAGCTGGATCAGGGTATTCATGAACCAGTGGCTGGCGCTGCCCACCCCCTGGCCTTTGGAGCGCACCGAGGTCGGAAACACTTCACCGATATAGACCCAGATCACAGCTCCCTGAGAGACAGAGAAAAACGCGATGTAGGTGACGAGCAGCCAAAGCAGGGAGCTCTGGTGCGAATTTGTTCCGAAAACCCAAGCCACACCGGCGAGGCACGCCGCGGTGCCGACAGCGCCAATCAACAGCAGCGTCTTGCGACCCAGCTTGTCAATCAACGACATGCCGATCATGGTGAAAATAAAGTTGGTGGCGCCAATGGCGATTGCTTGCTGGTCGCTCGAAATCTGGCTGAAACCGGCTGCGCCGAAGATGTTGTTGATGTAATACAGAATCGCATTGATGCCGGCGAGTTGGTTGAAGGCGCCAATCGATATTGCAAGGAAGAGTGGATAGCGGTACTTCCACTGGAAAACCCGCTCGTGTGCAGAGGCATGTTCCTGCGCCAGGGCGGCGCGAATGTCCTGCAATTCCGATTCAGGATCCGGGTCTCCCATCGACTTCAAAACCGCCAATGCTTCATCAATGCGATTCTTTGAGGCCGACCAGCGGGGACTGCGAGGAATGCGGAACAGCAAGATCAGAAAAGCAATCGCCGGAATGCCCGCTATTCCGACCTGCCAGCGCCATTCGGTTGCACCCAGATGCAGCGTACGAATGAAATAGTTCGAGGTGTAAGCCAGCATGATTCCAAATACAACATTGAACTGGAAAGTAGCCACCAGGCGGCCGCGCCACTTGGCCGGGGCAAGTTCCGCGATGTAAACCGGACCAAGGACCGAGGACGCTCCAATGCCAAGGCCTCCGATGAAGCGAAACACCAGGAATGAATCCCAGTTCCAGGCGAGACCGCAGCCGATGGCCGAGACAACATAAAGGATTGCGGTGATGCGCAGGGTCTCGCGGCCTCCAAGCTTTTGCCCGATCTGGCCGGCTCCAAGCGCCCCGATCACGGTGCCCACCAGGCCAATGGCGACGGTGAGGCCTTTGTTCTGGGGACTCAACCCGTAAAGACGCACCAACGCGTCGATCGCGCCGGAAATCACCACGGTGTCAAAGCCGAAAAGCAGGCCGCCAAGCGCTCCCGTCAGGGTCGCCTTCATGAGGTTTAGGTTAGGTCGCATGGTTCGCTGGTCCTTGAATTCCAAATCATCGTACAGACAGGGGCCTGCCCCTCGCAAAACGATCCTTCGGAGCCTCCGGATCAAACCGATTTAGAATCCTGAGAAGGGCGGAGCGCGGCTCTCCGGATTCGCGCCTCACCTTGGTCAAAAATCGACGAAAGGATCGTGTCCCCCATGACCTTCTGTTTTCTTCTTTCCCATTTCTCACGTCGCACCAATTCCTTCCCTTTGAATCAAGCCATTCGTCTCCTCATCGTCACAGCCGCCCTAGCTACGTCCCTCACCTGCGCCGCGCAAAGCAAAGCAGCCTCTGACCCCGCGCCCGATCTCGTAGTGCTGAGCAACGGAGACACGCTGCACGGCAAATTCGTCAGCGCAATCGGAGGGAAGGTCACCTTCCACAGCGACCCCCTGGGAGACATTGCGCTCACCTGGGACAAGATCAAAGAGCTGCACACCGCCCAGAAAGTTGCCGTGCTCGAAGACAGCGTGAAAATACACGGCAAGAAGATCCAAGGGCAAGTCCCCATCGGGACGATCGACGTAGCCGAGCAGAAGGTCACCGTGCATCCTGAGAGCGCAGCCGCTCCCCAGCCAATCCCCGTGAAAAACGCGCAATACATCGTGGACCAAACCACGCTGGACAAACAGATCTATCACGAGCCAAGCCTTAAGGCCGGGTGGAACGGCGCAGCCACTGCCGGGGCGACACTGGTGACCGCAACTGAAAACCAATACACGTTTTCAGGAGCCATAAGCCTGGTACGCACCGTGCCCACGGTCAGTTGGCTCGATCCTCGTAATCGCACATCGGTGGGCTTTACCGGATCATATGGAAAGATTACGCAGCCGGCTTACGTCGCCGCAGGCGTAACTGTACCGGCGGTCACCTCCAAATCGGCGATCTACCACGCAGAGGCCGAACGCGACGAATACTTCTCGCCACGCTTCTTCGCCTTGGCGCAGACGGCATTCGATCACAACTTCGGGCAGGATCTGGACCTGCAGCAGATCTACGGCGGCGGCATCGGCTGGGCAATCCTCAAAACGCCGAAGCAGGAAGCGGACCTGAAAGCAACCATGCAGTACGAGAAACAGCAGTTCATCACCGGAACCTCCAGCGGCAACCAAAACCTCATCGGATCGACCTTCGCGGCAAACTACGTCGTTCAAACGAAGCTCCTGACGTTTACGCAGGGCCTGGCCTTCATTCCCGCCTACAACAACGAGCGCGCGTATTCAGCCAATGAGACAAATACCTTTGCATTCCCCACGTATAAGAACCTCGGCTTCTCGCTCGCCACACTGGACAGCTACTTGAATGACCCTCCCGTCTCGCTTCCGCCAACCAAGCGAAACTCCTTCCAATTCACCATGGGCCTGACCTACGCAATCAAGTCGAAGTACTAAGGAGAATCTCTAGTAAAGCGATAAAGCTAGCCAAAGACGACCTCCGCACTGTAAAGTTTCTTGCGGGCTGGCCCCCTCTTCCGAGCGCGGCATCTGCGGCGCAATTTCGCACTGCCGGTTCCGCGCACGGGGTTCGAAGGGGACACTGCCAGCGCCCGTGGAGGAATGCGCCCATGTTGCTTCGCCGCCGAGGTTTTGTTTTATCGCTCGTCTTCGCCACTTTTGCATCGCTCGCCCCGGCGCAACAGGCCGCCTATCTCGACACCAAACTCTCCCCGGCGGAGCGCGCTCATGACCTCGTCGGCCGCATGACGCTGGACGAAAAGGCCAACCAGCTCGAAGACTGGGCTACCTCCATTCCGCGGCTCGGCGTTCCCGATTACCAGACGTGGAACGAGGCCCTGCACGGCGTGGCCCGTGCCGGGTACGCCACCGTGTTTCCCCAGGCCATCGGCATGGCCGCCACCTGGGATCCCACGATGGTTCACGCCATGGGCAACGTCGTCTCCACCGAGGCGCGCGCCAAATACAACCAGGCACAGCGCGAAGACAATCACCGCATCTTTTTCGGACTCACCTTTTGGTCGCCCAACATTAATATCTTTCGCGATCCCCGCTGGGGCCGCGGTCAGGAAACCTATGGCGAAGACCCGTTCCTCACCGGCAAAATGGGCATCGCTTTCATCGGCGGCGTGCAAGGCAATGACCTCGATCACCTGCGCGCGGTTGCCACCAGCAAGCATTTTGCCGTCCACAGCGGCCCCGAGCCCCTCCGCCACGGATTCAACGTAGACCCGTCGCCGCGCGATCTTGAAGAAACTTTCCTGCCTGCCTTCCGCGCCACCGTGACCGAGGGGCACGTGCAGTCCGTGATGTGCGCCTATAACTCCATCGATGGCTGGCCCGCCTGCACCAACACCACGCTGCTCAAAGAGCACCTGCGCGACGCCTGGGGATTCAAGGGCTTTGTCGTCTCCGACTGCGGCGCGATTGTCGACGTCTTCGAAGGGCACAAAAAAGCGCCCGACATCATGCACGCCTCGGCCATGGCACTCAAGGCGGGTACCGACCTCTCATGCAGCATCTGGACGCCGGGCTTTAACACCCTTGCCGACGCCGTGCGCCAGGGGCTTGTTTCTGAAGACTTGGTCACGCAGGCCGCCGAGCGCCTTTATACCGGACGATTCAAGCTGGGTATGTTCGACCCGCCAGGCTCCAGCCCGCTCGACAAGATTCCCTATTCCGCCGACGCATCGCCAGAGCATCGTCAGATCGCGCTCAAGGCCGCGGAAGAAGCAATCGTCCTCTTGAAGAACGACGGCACGCTGCCTCTTAGAAGCGCCCCCGGACACATCGCCGTCATAGGCCCAACCGCGGATCTTCTGCCGTCAATCCTGGGCAACTACGTCGGTACGCCCGTCGATCCCGTCACGCCGCTGGAAGGCGTGTTCAACCAATTCCGCTCCACGCCGATTCTCTATGCGCAGGGCTCTACATTGGCTGAAGCCGTCGGCGTTCCGGTGCCGCGCAACGCCTTCGGCCTCAACAAAGGACTGAAGACTGAGTTCTTCGCCACCCCCGACTGGACGGGCCGTCCCGTCGCCGTCACCACCGAGCCCGCGGTTCAGGCAGATTGGGAAAACGACAAGCCCGCGCCCGAGATCGACACCATTAATTACTCTGTGCGTTGGACCGGCACGTTGGAAGCGCCCGCGCCGGGCCACTACGTTTTCACCCTCGAGCCGGCCGACAGCTTCCCCTACTCGCCCAAAGAAAGCTATCGCCTTCTGCTCGATGGCAAGGTGGTCTCCGAGGGCAGCGTGCGCGCGGGGCAGGATCTTTCGGCAATGGGTAACTTCAAGGCCGCTCCGGGAGCCTCGCCCACCGCTCCTCCTGTCATGAATAACCCCAAGATCCCCTCGATCCCCTTCGACTTCACCGACACGCGCCCACACGACTTTCAGTTGGAGTATTCGCACTTCAGCGACCGCGCCGGCGGCGGCGTCACCCTCAAGTGGGAAGCGCCAGCCCAGGCGCAGCTCGACGAGGCCGTGGCCCGCGCCAAAGAAGCTGCAGTCGTCGTAGCATTTGTCGGCTTGTCGCCGCAGCTTGAGGGCGAAGAGATGCGCATCCAGATTCCCGGCTTTAACGGCGGCGACCGCACCAGCCTCGATCTGCCCGCGCCACAACAAAAGCTGCTCGAAGCCCTCGCCGCCACCGGCAAGCCGCTCATCGTGGTACTGCAAAGCGGCAGCGCCGTGGCGTTGAACTGGGCCAACCAGCATGCAAACGCGGTCCTTGCCGCTTGGTACCCCGGCGTTGCAGGCGGCACCGCCATCGCTCGCACTCTGGCCGGACTCAACAACCCCGCCGGGCGACTCCCCGTCACCTTCTACGCCAGTCTCGACGGCGTCCCGCCGTTCGCCGACTATTCCATGAAGAACCGCACCTATCGCTACTTCACGGGAAAGCCGCTGTGGGGTTTCGGCTACGGCCTCAGCTACACTAGCTTCAAATACGGTCCGGTCAAACTCTCCGCGGAAACCCTCAAGGCTGGCGAACCACTGACCGCAACCGTCAGTGTGACCAATACCGGCAAAATGAGCGGCGACGAAGTCGTTGAGGCGTACCTGAAGACGCCACAGGCCGACGGCCCGATCCACTCCCTTGTGGGCTTTGAGCGCGTAAGCATCGCGCCCGGAACTACCAGAGAGGTCTCAATCAGGATCGATCCGCGTTCGCTCTCGAGCGTGGACGATCAAGGCAATCGGACGATTCTCGAAGGCAAGTACACCCTGACGATCGGCGGCGCGCAACCCGAAGAAACCGCAGCCAAATCGGCGACGGCGTTTACCATCAGCGGCTCGATGTCGCTTTCGAAATAACCGCCAAAAGCGCGAGTCGATCCCAGGCGCCTGCTCGCGCTCCAACTTCGAACCCAAATCGGGAAATCAAAGGCTATCCGCGCAGTGGGCTCTCCGCGAATCGCAATCGGAAGACCTGCCCTTCTGTGCCAGTGACCATCATCACCGGCGCATCATTCCCCGGTGCTGAATAATTTTTAAGGATGACGATGACCACCCTTGAGCGTACGGTGGTATTCGTCATTCATCAGACCCAGGTCCATCCTTTGCGGAGGCAAATTGCTTTTAGGCATTCTCAAGGAATCAGCTCCAGGCGAGACGCGCGTCGCTCTTTTACCGGAAAACTTGAAATCGCTGCTGGCCCAGGGAATTGCGGTCACTGTGCAAGCTGGCGCCGGTATCTCCGCCGGCGCATCAGACGCGGCCTACACCGAGGCTGGCGCAACGGTTACCGCGGACCGGGCGTCAATTTTGTCCTATGCTGACCTGTTGCCCGTGGTCAACACTCTCAGCGCCGCCGACCAGGCCATGATCAAGTCCGGCGCAATTGTGGTCGGCTTTCTCAGGCCCCTCGAAGCGCCCGACGCTTTGGCGACAGCCATCGCCCTGCACGTAACTCTGTTCAGCATGGAGTTGGTGCCGCGCATCAGCCGCGCGCAATCGATGGATGCGCTTTCCTCCATGGCCACTGTGGCCGGCTACAAGGCAATCATCAACGCAGCGAGCCACTTGCCGCGCCTCTTTCCGATGTTGATGACTGCAGCAGGAACCATTCCGCCCGCGCGTGTGTTTGTGATCGGAGCCGGAGTCGCCGGTTTACAGGCGATTGCGACTGCCCGCCGGCTCGGCGCGGTGGTCGAAGCCTACGACGTGCGCGCCGCTGCCGGCGAGCAGGTGCGCTCTCTTGGCGCAAAGTTTCTCGACGTGGACCTCGGTGGCATCAATGCCGAGGGCGGCGGAGGTTACGCTGCCGAGCTCACTGAGGAAGCTCTGGATCGCGGCCGCGACCTGATTACCCGTACCGCCGCTCATTCCGACGTGATTGTGACCACCGCGCAGGTGCCGGGAAGGCCCGCTCCAAGGTTGATTCGCCGCGACGCTATCGAGGCCATGCGCCCTGGTTCGGTGCTTGTCGATCTGGCTGCGCCCGCTGGCGGCAACTGCGAGCTCACCGTGCCCGGGGAGACACAAATAATCGGCGGCGTTACTCTGCTTGCGCCACTCAACCTGCCCGCCGAAGTGCCGGTTCACGCCAGTCAGCTCTACGCGCGCAACATTCTCAACTTCCTCGCCCTAATCGTGAAGAAAGGTGAAATCACTGTTAATCTCGGCGACGAGGTTGTGGCTGGCGCATGCGTGGCTCACCAGGGCAGCCCTGTGAATCCGCGTGTGGCCAAGTTGCTTGAGGCAGCGAACCTGTCGGCTTAACTGGCGGACGCAAATCCGCTAACCGGTGCGCAGCACCGCTAACTCCGTGAACACCGCTTTTTTGAGAGACCCATGAATCCCGCTGTCCTCATCGCTTCGATATACGTCTTCGCGCTGGCCGCATTCCTGGGCTACCAGGTCATCAGCCGCGTGCCGCCCCTGTTGCACACGCCTCTGATGTCGGCAACCAACGCCATCTCCGGCATCTCGCTCATCGGCTCGCTGGTGCTGGCGGGGGCAGCGCACTACCCGCTGTTCGCGCACATTCTCGGATTTGTCGCGGTCACGACGGCCACCATCAACGTAGTGGGCGGATTCGGCATCACCGACCGCATGCTGAAAATGTTCGGCAAGCGCAAGACCGAAGCGAATGTGGCGCCGAGTCTTTCAGGGGCGACGAAATGACCCTGTCAACTTATTTCATGGAAGCCACCTATCTCGTCGCCTCCGTCCTTTTCATTCTCGCGCTCAAAGGCATGTCGCATCCTGAGACCGCGCGCCGCGGCATGTTTCTCGCGGAGGGGGGCATGTTCGCCGCGATTGTGGGCACACTCGTCGGCGCGCACATCGTCACCTGGGTTTGGATCATCGCCGGTCTCACCGTTGGATCCATCATCGGCGCATGGATGGCCATCTGGGTTCCCATGACGGCCATGCCGCAACGAACCGCGCTTTCGCACGCATTCGGCGCCTTGGCCGCGGCCCTGGTTGGCGTTGGAGAGTTTCTTGTTCACGCGGGTAACATGCCCGGGGTCACACGAGGCGCGTTGGGATTTGAGGTCATGCTGGGCGCACTTACCACCACAGGCTCACTCATCGCTGCCGGAAAACTGCAGGGAGTGATCCCCGGAAAACCCATCCAGTTCAAGAACCAGAACCTGGTCAATCTGCTGATCTTCCTGGTCATGGCCTCCTGCTTCATCGTTTTCTGCATGCATCCTGAAACGGCCGCGGTCTTCTACACCATGCTCGGACTGGCCTTTGTTTTTGGCATTATGCTGGTCATTCCCATCGGTTCCGCCGACATGCCTGTGGTGATGTCGCTGCTGAATTCTTATGCTGGCCTCGCTGCGGCTGCCACCGGCTTTGTGCTCGGCAACAATGTGCTCATCATCGCCGGAACGTTGGATGGTTTCTCGGGTTTCATCCTGTCCGTCTTGATGTGCAAGGCCATGAACCGCTCCATCACCAATGTGCTTTTTGGCGGCTTTGGCGCGGTAATCGCCGAGGCGACATCCAATGCGGGCGGCGTCATGCGCGAGATCAGCCTGGAGGATGCAGCGATACAACTCGCCTTCGCCAATCGCGTAGTTTTTGTTCCTGGCTACGGACTCGCCACGGCCCAGGCCCAGCACGCGGTGCGCGAGTTGGCAGAACTGCTCGAGGGCCGCGGTGTCACGGTCAAGTACGCGATACATCCAGTGGCCGGCCGCATGCCGGGGCATATGAACGTGCTGCTGGCCGAAGCCAATGTGCCTTATTCCCTGCTTTATGAGATGGAGCAGATCAATCCCGAATTTCCTTCCGTCGATGTGGCCGTAGTGATCGGCGCCAACGACGTGGTGAATCCCGACGCGCGCGACAATCCCAATTCAATCATTGCCGGCATGCCCATCCTCGAAGTCGACCGTGCCCATAGCGTGATCGTGCTCAAGCGCGGTCAGGGACGCGGATTCTCGGGCCTCGAAAATCCTCTCTTCTTCAAGCCCTGCACCTCAATGCTCTACGGCGACGCGAAATCGAGCCTCAGCCACCTGGCCCAGGCCGTTCAACACGTCTAGGCGATGACCCGCTCCGCAACAATAGCCGCCACCTACTCAGCGGTTCCGCGAATTAACGCAAAAAAAAGAGGCAAGAGGTACAACCCCTTGCCTCCGTCGTTCTTTTCGCCCCGAAGCGCTCTCCCGAGCAATTCAACTTTAAGCCGCTGCTATTGATTATCCCCGGTGCCCGGGCCTGCTCCCCCCGCGGGCGGCGGACCACCTGGTTGACCGGAGGGTGAAGGCGCCGTATCCGGGCCGTGCTCTCCCGGTCCGCGGCCACCCCGCATATGGCCTCCCTGCATTTGGCCATCTCTTCCCCAACCGTGGTCGTCGCGATCTCGCATCCGATTGCGGCGGAATTCCTGGACTTCCTTCCACTGCTCCGGCGTGAGTTTGCTGCGAAGAGCCAACAGGTAGCGCGCGTTGGCTTTCTCCAGCTCCGCTCGTGCTTGCGCCACCTTGTCGATCTGCGCCAGGATCTTCCCTTCGTCCGGCTGATCGGCACGGACCAGCGGCTCCATCTCCAGCTCCGCTTTCTCGACATTGGCTCGAAGATCGATCAATTTCTCTCGATGTTGCAGCAGAATATTGTCGAACTCCTTGCGCTGTTCGTCGGTCAGCTTCAACCGGTCCGCGATCTTGGGATTGTTCCACCACCGGCCCTCGATGCCATGGCCACCGAATGCCCGCTCAAATGGCGGCCGACGCCCCTCCATCCCCGGCCCCGGACCCGGTCCACCACCCGGCATCTGTGCCCAGGCTGAGCCCGCCAATAAAACACTCGCAATCGCCAAACCCAACCGACTTGCCATCGTCCCTTTCATTCGTTCCCCTCCCCCTTTTACCCTCTGCCCGTTGTTTCTTGCCCTTACTGTTTCTTGCCCACACATTTCCTTGCCCTTACCTGGATTCGTCTTGAGTGGAAAGCGCAGCCAGCGGCTCCAGCGCGCTGGGAACCTCTTGCGAGACGTCGCTGTCCACCTTGGCCAGTGCATCTTCGTCCGCCTGTGCGCGCTCGGCAGCGATCTCACGCTGATGGGCTGCTTCCCGGGCCGCCGCAATCCGCGCCGCTTCCTGTTGGTGGTGGCGTTCATACAAACCGCCTGAAGCTGCGCCCGCGATCAAGATCGACGCCAGCCCCCACCCGGCTGCCAGCCGCCACGTTCTCCGCACCACAATCTCCCGCGCCGTGGTCTGCCGGTTTGCTGCGGCCTCGCTCCACGCATGCAAGCTGTCTTTGAAGTCGCTCAGAGCCTGCTTCATTGCAGGGTCCAGCGCGCCCCATTCACTTGGCTGCTCGGCTGCCACTTTCACTTCGCCGGTCTTCTTCATCGCTTGCCCCCAAGTTCCGAGCGCACTCTGGCCAGCGCCCGCGAAAGGTGCGCCTTGACCGTGCCTTCGCTCAGGCCAGTGGTTTGCGCAATTTCACTCAACTCCAGCTCTTCCACAAAGCGCAGCAGGAAGATCGTCTTCTGTCGCTCGCTCAGCCCTTCCACCGCACGCCACACATGAGCTACGCGTTCACGCGCCAGCATCTTCTGCTCCACCGATCGCTCGCCGCTCGGAAGCCACTCGCTGGCCTCGTCCAGGTCCACCTTGTTCGTCGATGCCTGGCGCCAGAACTGCATCCGCCGGTTGCGCCAGTGATCCTTCTGCAGGTTGATGGCGATCCGCATCAGCCAGGTCATCGCGCTGGAATCGCCTCGAAAATGCAACCAGTTGCGATGCGCCTTGAGAAAACACTCCTGCGTCAGGGTCTCGGCCAGATCCACATCGCGCGTCGAGGCCAGCAGAAACCGGAATATCTGTAATCGATGGTTCGCAACAACGTTCGAGAACTCTTGCGCGGCAATCTCATTCGCCGTGGCCATGGTCATCGGTTCCACTGTTGTGCCGGCCGCCATCACTCAGGTAGACGCCGGTGTAGGAGCCAAGTTTACAGCGCCTTGCGCATTTCTTAGCCTCGCCGCCGGAAAGCAGGGATGTGGGAAAGCGGCGGTTCATGCTTCAATCGCTGGCCCAGCCGGTCTGTCAATTAGCCGGGTTCCTCGGTAAGAAAGCGCAACTCCCACGACGTGGTGGGCTGCCCGGTCTGCTCGGCAATCGCCCGCAACTCCACTGTTGCTGCCTGGTCTGGAAACTCGGCCGCAACATACTGGCAGGTCGTCGCCGCAACCGGCACGGAGAATCGACGCGGGGTGTGTTCCGAGGGAAGCCGCGCCTCTTCCTTGCCTCGGACAAGCTTGTTCTCAATGGTCATCTCGTTGAAATAGGCAAGATTCTCCGCTGCTGGCGCGCCCAGCAGCCACGGCCCAAATGAATACGCTATACGGTTCTCGCCGGCCGGCGCGGACCGTAGCCTCATTGCATATTTCACTTCAATCACATCGCCAGCACTCCAGGCCCGCGCAATGCCGACATAGCCACCTTCCGCCGGGAAATTCGCCAGGCTGCCATTCAGCCGGATCGCCGATCCCTCAGACCACTCCGGCACGCGGATGCGCAGCGAAGACGGCCCGTCTCCCGCCTTTGTGATCTTGATCCGTACCCTTCCGTCTCGAGCCAGCGAAGACTCCGCAACCGCCGACAGCGCAGACGTTTCAATCCATCCGTCGATGGGCAGTTCATAACGCAAACCCCCGTCCTTGCTACGAAAGGCGCTCGTCTGCACGTCGGGAAAACAACGCAGCCCGTGCAGCGTGCAACACCACCACGCGCGCACCGCGCCGGCGGCAGGCAGCCCTGTTTCTGTGTACACACGATGTCCAAAATCGCCGGTAGCGTACTGGTTGAACGCCAGTTCATTAAACGTCGCGCGTTCAGCCATCGACAGATACTTCGCGTCACTGGCGGCCTTCCACAAGGCCAGGTTCAGGCGCACCCAGTCCGCCTCAGCGCACCCTTCGGTGCGATGTCCGTTGGGGCTCCAGCCTTCGGGAACCCCGCCGGTAATCAGCAGATCCTTTGAATCGGCAACATCCTGCCATGCCGCTTCGCACTGGCGCAAAAACCGCGTGTCCCCCGTCGCCTGGTAAAGGTCCATGACGCCCCGCACGCTGGTCAGATAGCCATGCACATGGTCGCTCGCCCGCCTCTCAATCACCGCCGCAATTCCCTCGGCCAGCTTGCGATACCGCTCGTCTTTGGTCACCACGTAGAGGTTGGCCAGCCCCTCCGTCTGTTGCATCCAGCAGATATAACTGGAGGCGAAATGCTGCGCCCCAAACGACTCGCGCATCTCCTTCGACAGCATCATCGGACCAATGCGCACCAGGAAGTCTCCCAGCCGCGTGCATGCCGCCAGCACTTGCGCCGATGGCCGCAAGCGGTAGTACTCCAGCAGACCCACCAACAGCCTGCCATTGCCCCACAGCAGCGCCATATCGTTGTCCGTCGGCTTGTCGAAGTGGAACCCAATCCCGAAATATCCCTCCGGCTTCTGCACGGCAATCACCTTCGCGACCAATGCATCGAGCGAAGGAAACTGCATGCCGTACACCTGCGCAGCCGTGGCCAATGCCCCGATGTACCGGCCTGAAAGATCGCCGCTGTATTCTGTAAAACGCCTCTCCGGCGTCGGACGCACATCGGCCAGCAAGAACTCCTCCGTGTAGGATGGCAAGTCTCCCTGCATCGCACGTTTCAAGGTGAGTTCGAACCGGTCCCTGATCGGAGTCATCGATGCATCCGCAACTATGTTCTCTGTGGGATTCAATGCGCCCGGGAACGCAATTGACAGTGGTGCGCGCCCTGCCATCAGAGGAACCAGCGTGGCGGTCTTGACGAAGTTTCGGCGATTCATATCCGCCCCTTCCGTTCTCGGCGGCCGCTCTTCCGCGCAGAATCGCGAATGACACTACCGCTCCGAGTCGGCGCCCATCATAATGCAATTGGCCGAACTTCTGTTGTCACAGGTCCAAAATGTGCTGATAAACTGAGGTGAGTAAACGCTTTCCGCAAGCATAAGGAATCTGCCATGCTGCTCGAATCCCTCCGCGAACAAGTCCTCCACGCCAATCAGGAAATCGCTCGGCGCGGCCTGGCCCCTCACACCTTTGGCAATGCCAGCGGTATCGACCGCACTGGTGCTCGGCCCCTGGTGGTCATCAAGCCCAGTGGCGTTGACTACGCGCAACTTAAGGCCAGCGACCTCGTCGTCACTGATTTGGATGGCCGCATCGTCGAGGGCAGTTTGCGGCCTTCCAGCGACCTCGACACCCACACCCTCCTCTACCGGGAGTTCCCCCAGATCGGTGGCATCGTCCACACGCACTCTGAATTTGCCACGTCCTGGGCGCAGGCGTGCCGGCCCATTCCCTGCCTTGGCACCACCCACGCTGACTACTTCCACGGGCCCGTTCCCGTAACCGAACCCCTGACCGCCGAGGAAGTCTCCGAGGCCTATGTACGCCACACCGGCGCCGTCATCGTCCGTCTCTTCCGCGCGGCTGGCCTTGACCCGATTGCCGTCCCGGGCGTGCTGGTCGCCGGCCATGCGCCGTTCGCATGGGGAAAATCGGCAGCCGAGGCCGTCGAACATGCCGACGTTCTGGAGTACATCGCCCGCCTGGCGTTCCGCACCGTCCTTCTGAACCCAGTCGTCGCCGCCATTCCGGCCCACGTGAGTGAGCACCACTACCTGCGCAAGCATGGGCCGAAGGCCACCTACGGCCAGCGCTGACCCTAACCTCCGAGGACAGCAGAAAATCCGCTCGGACCTCGATTCAATGCGGGATACAATTGGACGACGGGCCGTAAAGTGCCCCAGGCCATAATGCTACTGATTTTGGTAGCCGAATTCCTTTTGATGTAGCATCCCTATTGTTTTCTGCATTTTCCACATGATTCGCTTCTTTGCGGGTTGACTTTTTTCCCTTCAAGGCGTCTATATGTTGCCTGTTTTCAGTCGATTGTCGTATGTTACGACTTGCGGGGGCCGAGACGCTGCGCATGGCAACCGACGTGCAATGAATTCCGTGACGTAAGGTGCTCTCCCCATGGAGACGAGTCTCTTCAACCGGTTGCAGGCGACGCTGCTGGCCGTAGCCACGGTCGGATTGGTGTTTCTTGCGGTGCTGAACTTCCGGCAGGAGAGCCAGTTTCAGCAACCCTATGACGGGGTTTGGTGGACCGAGGCGCCGAGCGGGACAGGACTGTTGGCCGAGAAAGTCTTGCCGAACAGCCCTGGCGAGCGTGCGGGCGTCCAGACTCATGACCTTCTCACTGCCGTCAATGACGCCGCCATCCTGCATGTGTCTGACCTGCAGCGGGAACTCTACCGCACTGGGGTCTACGGCAAAGCCAATTACGCCGTCACGCGGGGCGGCATTCAGCTTGACGAACCGGTCGTAGTCATTCCCGAGCCGCCCGACCGAAGCCTGCAACAGGCGCTGCGTTTCATCGGGCTGATTTACCTGGCCATCGGTCTTTACGTGCTTTTCCGGCGCTGGACCGCACCGCGCGCTACGCATTTTTACCTGTTCTGCCTGGTGTCGTTTGCGCTCAATGCCCTCAAATATACGGGCCAGTGGGATGCCGTCGATAAGATCGTCTTCTGGTGCAACGTGCTGGCCGAGTCGCTGCAACCCGCGCTCTTGCTGCACTTTGCAATCAGTTTCCCCGAAGAGCGGCTCAAGAACATTCGCCGTCGCTGGCTAATGCCGGTCGTCTACGCGCCCGGTGCGGCGCTGTTCGGCCTGTGGGTCATAGCCATCAACCGCTGGGAAGCGACTGGCCTGCTCAAGCATCGCCTCGATCAGGCCGGAACTGCCTACGACGCTGCGTTCTACGTGCTCGCAGCCATTTTCTTCCTCCACAGCTACCGCCGCGCCAATACGCCCCTGCTGCGCCAGCAGTTGAAGTGGCTCACCCGCGGAGCCCTGCTGGCAGTCGGGCCCTTTACGCTGCTCTACGCCATCCCTTTCCTGTTCGATGTGCGCATGCCCAGCGCCCTGACCAAGCTGGCTGGCCTGTCGCTGGTTTTCCTGCCTCTGACCTTCAGTTGGGCCATCGTTCGGTATCGCCTGATGGATACCGACCTCATCTTCAAGCGGGGCGTGGCCTACACCCTGGCAACGGGCCTCTTGCTCGGCGGCTACTTCGGTATCATCGCCCTGATCGCCGAACTGGTGCACAACGGTCTGCCTGAGTCCATAAGCCGATGGGCATTTGGCGTTGCCATTCTGGTCACGGCTGCCGTCTTCGATCCTCTCAAGAGACGGATTCAGGGTTGGGTTGACCGCGCATTCGACCGCCATCGCTACGACTACCGCAAAGCGCTGGTCGAGTTTGGACGCGGCCTCAGTTCCGAGACCGATCTCGGGGCCCTTCTCAATTCAATCGTTGAGAGACTGCCGCGCACTCTTCTGGTCGCGCGCGTCGCGGTGTTCCTGAGCGAGGATCAAGGCCACCTGCGCTTGGCCGCATCCCATGGCCTGCCCGCTGAAGCGCAGGTCGCGCAGGATCGCCTGTCCCTCGACTTCATCAACTTTGACCGGGCAACGGACCACTCTCACATCTTCCTTGAGAATGCGCAGCAGGCCTTGCATCTGCCTGAATTTCAGCGGCGCACCGCGGCGCTGCTTGACCTGAACTACTACCTGCCCTGCCGCGTGCAGGATGGCCCCGCCACGCGCACCATCGCGGTAATCGGCCTCGGCCGCACCATCGGCGGCGACTTCCTTTCCAGCGAAGATGTGGAACTCCTCGAATCCCTGGCCAGCTACATTGGCATCGCCTTGCAGAATGCCAGCCTCTATGCCCGCCTGGAAGAAAAAATCAGCGAATTCGAGCGACTCAAGGAATTCAACGAGAACATCGTCGAATCCATCAACGTCGGCATCCTGGCCCTCGATCTGGACGACTGCATCGAAAGCTGGAACGCGCAGATGGAAGCGATGTATGCCCTGAGCCGCGCTGAGGCAATCGGCCAGCCGGTCGCAAGCGTCTTTCCGCCCGAGTTCATTGAGGCACTTGAAAATGCGCGGAATGAGTCCGGCGTACATCACCTCTACAAGTTCCCGCTCACCACGCGCGCCGGAGAGCAGCGCTCCGCCAATATCGCCATCGCCCCGCTCATGTCGCGCGATTTCATCGCCGTCGGTCGCATCGTGCTGGTCGACGACATTACCGAGCGCGTGTCGCTTGAAACGCAGCTTGCGCAGGCTGACAAGCTCAGTTCCATTGGCCTGCTGGCGGCGGGCGTCGCGCATGAGATCAACACGCCGCTGGCGGTCATCTCTTCTTACTCGCAGCTTCTCTCAAAGCAGTTGCGCGCCGATCCGCGCCTCGGGCCAGTGCTCGAAAAGATCACCCAGCAAAGCTTCCGCGCTTCTGAAATCGCCAATGGCCTGCTGAATTTCTCCCGCACCTCGACGACCGAGTTCCGCGAGACCAACCTCAACCAGGTCATCCGCGACACGCTTTCCCTGCTTGAGCACCAGTTCAAGACTGCCCAGATTCTGGTGGATGTTGAGTTGGTTGAGCCTCTGCCGACCATCCACGGCAACCCCGGCAAACTGCAGCAGGTCTTCCTCAACCTGCTCTTGAACGCCAAGGAAGCCATGCCTGGCGGCGGCCGTTTGCGCGTGGCCACACTGGTCAATGGCCACATCGAAGCAGTGGTCTCCGACTCCGGCGCAGGCATCGCGCCCGAACATCTCAAGCGCATCTACGATCCGTTCTTCACCACCAAGACAATGCCCCGGCCAGGGGAACGGCGTGGCACGGGGCTGGGCCTCTCGGTCACATACGGCATCATTCAGGAACACGCGGGCAAAATTCATGTCGAGAGCGCAGTAGGCGCCGGCACAACCTTTCATCTAGAGTTTCCCTTGTTAAGGAAGTCAGTACATGCCTGAGGTCGACCAACCTTTCAATCTATCCGCGTCTGCCTCTTCCGCTTTCACGACCAGCGCCAGCATCCTCGTCATCGACGACGAAGCGGGCATCCGCGAGTCGCTCGAGGTCCTGCTTACGCTGGAAGGCTATGCCGTGCAAATGGCCGCCGATGGCGAGCAGGGACTTCGCATCCTGGAGCTTGAAAACTTCGATTTGGTGCTTCTGGACCTGGCCCTGCCCGGCCAAAGCGGTTTGGAACTGCTGCCGCAGATTCGCGAACGCCAGCCCGACACACCCGTCATCATGATCACCGCTTAC
>OBLU010001985.1_pt1 | contig 18924 bp, 12 predicted proteins | sample 1518681 | NCBI WGS metagenome assembly OBLU01 (sample SAMEA3539304, study PRJEB22396) | soil metagenome | biome: tundra; feature: field; material: soil | place: USA | collected 2010-05 | depth 0.15 m | reverse complement strand
GATGGCGGCGTCCTGCTTGGCGGAAAGCGCCGGCAGATCCACCTTGGCCGCGCGCCATCCCTTGTGGCGAAGAATCCCGCCCGAGGGCGGCCTGGCCGGCACGTTGCCGATGAACTTCACCAGGTTCGGATCGTCCGAAGGCGTCTTGGCGAAGGTGCCTTCCACCCCGTCGATCACCGGTTGCAGCGTGACATAGCGCCCCAGGGAGTCGCGGCACTGGTCGTGCAGTTCCCGAACCGCCGCGCCCACCTGATCGTCGGAGTAGGAGGCGATATCCTCCATGAGAAAGTCGACCAGCCGCGAGTCGCGCTGGAGAATCGCCAGGATCTGCAACGCGCCATCCGAAGCGCGCGGTAACGGCGCCGCTGGAGCGGCCTTCGCCGGTGCAGCCACCGGTCCTTTCCTCACCAGCTTGAGATCGATCAGCGTGCGGTGGGAAAGCTCCCCGCCAAACAAGATGTTGAAGAAACAGCGTATTGCGAGAACAATGCGGCTCAAATGCGTGTCTCCAGATCTTAAGGATAACCAATTGCAGGCCTGGACCCCCGCTCCCGCCCTACTTCGGAAACAGCGCCCGCAGTTCTTCCACGCTCGCCCGCCGCCCGTAGTCGCACAACTGGAAAGCTTCGGCGTGCTCGGTCTTCCGGCCCTGCCCGGCGCTGTAGCGTTGCTCCAGCGCGGTCCTGACGGCTGGCGAAATCCTGGGCGCCCGCGTCTGGGAGAGCCACTCCCTGCGGGCCGCTGCATCGCTGGGAACCTGTCCCGCGTTCCCCTCCACCCACGGCAGCCAGTCGTACATCTGCGAGGCATGTGCGTCCAGACCATCGACTTTCGTGTCCCAGACGTCGTCGATGTCGACTGCCACATCGGGGCGGAAAGGCGTTGGATTCTGGAATTCGTCTTCGAAGTAAAGGAAGATCGGGTTCTTGCGCAACGGCGCAACGTCCGGAACGATGTTCGGCACTACCACCAGAAAAGCGGCATCCTGGACCAGGACGGCCGTGTAACGGTGGTCGGGGTGGTAGTCGTTGGGCCGCGGCGAGAGGACCACATCGGCGTTCCATTGGCGAATGGCGCGAATCGTCTGCCGGCGCAATTCGAGCGTGGGCAGCAACTCGCCGTCGTGGTTGTTCATGACCTGGTACTCGGCGATCCCCAGCCGTCTCCCCGCTGCCTGGGCCTCCGCGTACCTGATCCTGGCCAACTGGCCGCCGCCCATCTCCTGATGGCCGGCGTCTCCGTTCGTCACGGAAACGAACTTCACGGCGGCCCCGGCCCGGGCGAACTTGGCCGCGGCGCCGCCGAACCGGTATTCGCAGTCGTCCGGGTGGGCCCCAAAGGCGATCACGCGAAGTCCGCTCTCTTGCGCCTGCGTCATAACCGAACGCGCCGCGGCCCCCGGTACGGATTACTTCATCAGGCCGAGCAGCGCCAGATTCGCCAGCACGATCAGCACGGAGAAGAGCGGCAGAATCAACAGCGCCTGCTTCAGCCGTTTCGGATCTCCGCCTGCGATGGCGCCGATGATGCCCGAACTGACCGCCAGACCGGTCCAGCCGAAGGTCTGGCACAACCCCATGGCGGTCGCTTCAATTCCGGGAAACGCCGTACTGGCCATGGCCAGTACGGTGGGAAACATCGGCGCCATGGCCAAACCGGCGCAGAAAACGGCGCCGCCCGCCAGCATGGAGCCTTTGGCCCGTAGCGCCACCAGAAGCGTGACCACCATCGCCGCAGCCGCCCCCAAAGTCACCATCTCGGGCTTGACGGAAGTCAGCACCGGCGCAACCGCCACGCGGCCGAGCGTGATGCCGAGCGCGAAGCCCAGGCTGAGAATGTTGAACGCCTTGCTTTCGCTCACGCCCTGGGCAATCAGATGCCGCGCCATCCAGTTCCAAACGCCGACTTCGGCCGAAACGTAGAGGAACAGCATCACGCCCAACACCCAAAACACCGGAGCTCCCACCACGCGCCCGACTTGTGACAGTTCGAACCCGATCTTGGCCGGCGGCATCGCGGTGACGCCGTGGAACGCAAAGGTCACGGCGCTAACGATGCCGGCGAAATAGCACAGCTTCGTGGCATTTTTCTTGAAAAGGTTAGCCGCGATGAAAGGCGTGGCCATCCCGCCCAATCCGAAGAACAGATTCACCAGGTTGAAGGTCCGGGCGGTATTTCCGCCCATGCTGCCGGCCAGCGCGAAGGCGCCGGTCACGATGCATCCGCCGCCCAGTCCGAGCAGCAGCAGATAGCCCATAATCGAGCCGTAGCCGGTCGCTCTCGGCAGCAGCAGCAAAGCCAATGCTGCCAGGCCCAGCCCCAGCATCAGGCCGGCTTTAGTCCCCTGAGAATCGATCAGGGGACCGGCGAAGATCGACGCCGCGATCAGACCGACAGCCTGCGCCAAGGCGATGTTCCCATTCTGTTTCGGGGAAAGGTTGAAGCGTTGCGAGAAGTCCGGCAGGATCGTGCCGAGCATGGCGGCGATCATGCCGTAGACGAAAATGGCCAAAATCGCGGCCACGATGAGCATGGATATCCTCCAATCGATAGCGGACCTAAAAGCTTAGCAGAGAGCGCCATGCCATTCACCGCCTCTGCAAGAAATCTTCGCCGGTCCCCCCACCCCGACCCGTGGCGCAGCCTTTCCAGGCGGCGATGCCCGCATTCCTGCGGGCATTCTTTCCTTGCGAATCTCCCCCCGCCGCCCCGAAAACCCGCCCCTGTTGCACCGCCTGAGGCGCTATGCGGGGCAGGGTTGCCCGCCCCACTTTGGCGCTTGTCAACCCTCACGATAGACACCATCTGCTCCATGGGGCAGCGCGCTAAACTCGCAAGCCAGCCCTCAGAATGAGCCGCCGTACCGAGCCGCGAGCGTAAGCGAGCCGTTGCCCCGCAAACAGCAAAGACGCCATGTTCAGCTAAGCTAACCGGCGCCCGGGCAGTTTGCTTTCGCATACGCGGCTGTTCATAATTCAAGTCATGAAGTCCCGATTTATCTGGTTTGCTTTGATTGTTCCTTGCCTGGCGCTGGGGGCCAGCCCTTCCGCCCAGGAGATTCTGGCGCGCACCGCCGCCACGTACCGGAACCTGCGGAGCTACCAGTTCCGTGTGACCGTGCAGACCGTCCAAGGCCCGAACGTAGCGGAGCGGCGCCTCACGGAAAGCGGAGTGGGGCCGGGAAAATACCGGTTTCAGGACGACGATCCGCGCGGAGAATTGCGTATCGGCGACGGGCAGACCGAGTGGGTTTTCAAGCCGGCGGCAGGCGAGTACGCCAAGGCTCCGATCGCGGTCGCGACGCCGACGCCCATCAGCGGATTCGAGCAGATCGACCAGCACGTGACCAGCGCGAGCGTCGCTCGCGAGGAACTGTTCGCGGTGGACGGAAAGCCGGCGCCGATTTACGTAGTGCGGGTAGCGCGCGACCGGTGGCCGGAGGGGAGTCTGGCCGGCGCCGAGTATGCCATGTACCGCATCGACAAGAAGACCTTCGCGGTGTATAAGGTGATTACTTACGCGCCCGGGACGACGCAAATCGCGTTGTACTCCCTTGCGAAGTGGGACCAGGCGGTGCCGGAATCCCTGTTCGCTTTCGCGCCGCCGGCATCCGCGCGCGCGGCGTCCGCGGCGCCTGCGGCGGCGGTCCAGTCATCGCCGATCGCCGGGGCGGAAGCTCCGGATTTTACGCTGCCGGACGCCGGCGGACATCCGGTTCATCTGCGCGACCTGCGCGGCAAGGTGGTGGTGGTGGATTTTTGGGCGACCTGGTGCGGGCCGTGCCGCGCGCAGATGCCCCTCCTCCAGCAGATGCAGAGCGAACTCGCGGGCAAGGGCCTGGTGGTGCTTGGATTGGACGTGGGCGAGGACGCCGGGAAAGTGACGGAGTTCGCCACGCGGCAGTCCTACACCTTCACGCTGCTGCTGGGCGCGGAGCCGGATGTCTCGGCCAGGTACTACGTGGAGGCGTACCCGACGACTTTCGTGGTGGACCGCCAGGGCCGCATCGCGTTCCGCGAACTGGGAGGGGGCTCGCCAGACAAGCTGCGATCCGCCGTTCAGTCCGCGATCGGCGCGGTGAACTGAGATCCCGCGCCACAGTTCGCGGGTTGCAGGCCCCGATCGCTTCACGGCGCGCAGAATAGCGCGGTCGTACCGGACCGGTAGCCCGATGGGCGGAGCGCTCCGGTGTGATGGGGCGCCTGTGCAAAAGCGGGGACATATGCAAAAGCGAGTGTGCAAACGCGGGGCAGACGGAGCCTTTCCCGCCTTCCGTCGCTGGTACCGTGAACGTCCGGTCCGTCGCCGTGTTCCCCCTGGCGCGCCGCGGCCCGGGCGGGCAGACCCCGGATTATCGGAAGCCCCGCCCTTGGCATCGCAAAATTCAGGGATGTAAAAGGCTCCGCAGTAGCTGGGCGGGGTCGAACCCATGGACCAGCAATTTGATGACTAGAACTACGACGAGAAGCCACCCTAGCAGACTCGGGCGAATTTCGACCTCGCAGGTGTGCCCATTTGGCTTCCGTCGTTTGATCCAGAGACATGGAAACCTATCAAACATGGCATCTTGAAGGTAAACGGGCTGGCCCTCCTTGGTCGATTAAGAAACGGCTGCCTGGCCCGAGTACGAATTCTGTTTACGATTAAAGGCGTAAGAATCTAATACGCATATTCATGATTCACCTTCCTCCGTGGTGGCTGGCGGGCCAGTCAATTCACTGCGTTACCGAGATGGTCTTTTCAATCCGCACGTCGGCGGAAGACGCGCCCAACATGATGCCGACGCTGCCGGGCTCCACCACGAAGCTCTGCTTGCCCGCGTCCCAGAAGGTCAGATCGGTCGCTTTCAGCGGCAGCCGGACGGTTCGCGTCTCGTTCGGCTGGAGCGTGATGCGCTGAAATCCGCGCAGTTCCTTTATGGGCCGCTCCACCGCGGAATTGAGGCGCTTGACGTACATCTGCACCACCTCATCGCCAGCGCGGGTCCCCGTGTTCTTGACGTCCACGCTGACGGCCGCCTCGCCCGCGGCGTTCACCGCATCGGCCGAAGTGCGCAGGTTGGAATACTCGAAGGTGGTGTAACTCAGGCCGAATCCAAAAGGATACAAAGGCTGCCCCTTGAAGTACATATACGTGCGGCCCTTGCGGATGTCGTAATCCATCATGTTGGGCAGATCGCTCAGCGACTTGACCCAAGTGGCGACCAGCCGGCCGGCCGGATTGTAGTCGCCAAACAGCACGTCGGCGATAGCGCTGCCCTCTTCCTGGCTGGAATGCGACATGTGGAGGATCGCCGGAACATTGTCCTGGACCCAATTGATGGCATATGGGAAGCTCGAAATCAGAACGACGATGGTTTTCGCATTCGCCGCTTTGACGCGCTGGATCAGGCTGAGCTGGGCCTGGTCGAGGTCAATCGCCTTCCGGTCTATCGCTTCCTTGCCTTCATTCGGCAGCGCGCACCGGCCGAATGGGCCGTTGCATGTGGGATGATTGCCCACGAACACGATCGCGACGTCGGACTCGGCCGCCAGGTTGGCGGCGTTGCTGTTGTTATTGTCCGGCATATAACGCACACGGACGTTCGGCCCCACCTTGTTCCGGATGCCTTCGAGCGGGGTCACGGTATACGGCGGAATTCCGGCGTACCAGTCCACGAGGACGTTGTCGCCGTACGGCCCGATCACCGCAATGGAGCGGAGTTTGCTCTTGTCGAGGGGCAGAAGGTTATCGCTGTTCTTGAGCAGGACGATGGATTCCTGAGTGACCTTTCTGGCGAGCGCCTTGTTCTTCTCGCCATACCAAGGTTCCTCGGTCCCCGAAATGTTGTTGTAGGGCGACATCTCGGGAGGATCGAACTCGCCCAGCCGCATACGCATCCGTATGTTGCCCCGGATGTTGCGTTCAATATCGGCTTCGGTGAGCAACTTCTTATCCAGGGCGTCTCTCAACGGCGTGGCGTATTGATCGAGAAACACGCTAATGCCCGCCTTGACGCTCCCGACGACCGCGGCTGTGGGATCCGGATAATAGTGGAACTGGCGCGTGAGGTTGGGAAGAGAGCCGGCATCCGTGCATACCATTCCATCGAACTTCCATTCCTTCTCCACGATGTCTCTAATAAACGGGGACACGGTATCGGGGATCTTGTTGACCGCGTTGTACGATGCCATGAACGATTGCGCATTCCCCTCCGTGATGCCCATCTGGAACGGAACCAGGTAGTATTCGCGCAGGTTCCGCTCGTCGAAATCGGACGAGGAACTGGTCCGGCCGTCCTCATTGCTGTTGGCCAGGAAGTGCTTCATGGTCGCGGCCGAAAGCAGGTACTTCGGGTTGTCGCCCTGAAGCCCCTTGATCAGACCAACCGACATTTTCCCGACGAAGTACGGGTCTTCTCCGAACGACTCCTCCGTCCGGCCCCATCGGGGGTCCCTGGCCAGGTCCACGTTGGGCGCCCGGATGGCGAGCCCGACCCGAGCGCCATCGAACTTCTTGAAATAGACCCGGGCTTCATACCCTTCGACGGCCCCGGCCTGGCGAAGAATCTCGGGGTCCCACGTTTCGCCCAGTCCGACCGACTGCGGGAAGGTGGTGGCAGTGACGCTCCCGCCCCGGACCCAGCCCAAACCGTGCAGCCCCTCGGTGAAGTTCGTGAACGCCTTGATTCCCAGCCGCGGGATGGCCGGCTGGACTTGCCCCAGCATCGCGATCTTCTCATCCAGAGTCAGCCGGGAAACCAAGTCGTCCACCCTCTGCTCGAGCGGCAGATTGGGGTCGCGGAATGGCTCGGCGGCGGCAAGCGCCTGCGCCATGCCGGCGGCCAAAAGAAGCGGGAGAACGATAGTCAATGGGCGCGGTCTCATGAGAGTCTCTTTGAGATACGGATATCACATATCGCCTCCGAATAAAACCCTTCCCTGTGCGCGGCCGGCGGGCGCGAGTGGACTCCGGTTCGGATACGGACTACTATGCTATCGAAGGACTCTTGTGACATGGCAAGCAACGGCCGTCTTTCCCTCTTGCTGTGCGCCGGTCTGGCGCTAATGTGGTGCACTCGCCTGAAGGCTCAGGTGGACAGGCCGCCCGGCCTGTTGAGCGACCTGGTGGACATCAGCGGCGATTTCCACGAATACAGGAACACGTACTTCCTGGCCGACAAACTCGCGGACTTCGACCCGGCGAGCGGAGTTGGCGCAATCACCTGGACGCGAAATCAGCTTTACCCCCGGATCGCGTTCAACAACATGGAGAACGTGCTGCGGCCGTTCGAAGGCGTCACCTTCCCGGAGGGCGAATACGCCGTCAACCAGACGCTGCCCTTCTCTATCCAATTCGTCTCTCCACGGGCGGTCCGAATCCGCATCAAGACCGGGCCGCAGGTGAGAGCGGAGGAACCCTCGCCAATGCTGATCCGCGAGCCGGCGAGGGATGCTTCCTGGAAACTGGCGCGCATCGCCGGCGGCTACCGCTACACGAGCGAGGCAGGGTCCGTCACGATCTTGGAGAACCCCTGGCACATCGAATTTCGCGACGCTCAGGGCCGCCTGCTCACCAAGACCAATCATAGTTCCGACAATGCGGCGCAACTCGAACCCGTACTGCCGTTCTCGTTTATCCGGCGCGCCTCCGACTATTCCCGCAGCGTCGCCGCGGTGTTCTCGCTCGCGCCGGGGGAAAAGCTATTCGGCTGCGGAGAAAGCTTCACGCGGCTCGATAAGCGCGGCCAGAAGGTCGTGTTATGGACCAACGACGCCAACGGCGTGGAGACCGGCCGCATGTACAAGCCGATTCCGTTCTTCATGAGCAACCGCGGCTACGGCATGTTTGTCCACACCTCGGCGCCTGCGACGTTCGATTTTGGCGCGTCGTTCGGCAATACCAACGCCTTGCTTTTGGGCGATGACGAACTTGACGTGTTCGTGTTTCTGGGGACGCCCAAGGACATCCTGAACGAATACACCACTCTGACCGGAAAGCCGCCGATGCCGCCACTGTGGTCGTTCGGCCTGTGGATGAGCCGGATCACGTACTACTCCGAGGATGAGACGCGCGCAGTGGCCGCGAAACTCCGCGAGAACCGCATCCCAAGCGACGTCATCCACCTCGACACTGGTTGGTTCGAGACCGACTGGCGGTGCGATTACCAATTCTCCAAGACCCGCTTCAAAGACCCGGCGAAGATGATCGCCGACCTCAAACGCGATGGATTTCACATCTCGCTTTGGCAGCTTCCCTACTTTGTTCCCAAGAATTCGCTGTTCCCGGAAATCGTGGCCAAGGGTCTGGCGGTCAAGGACGGCAAGGGCAACCTGCCATATGAGGACGCCGTGCTGGACTTCACCAACCCGGCAACGGTCGAGTGGTACCAGGAGAAAATCGCGAGTCTGCTCAAGATGGGCGTCGGAGCCATCAAGGTCGATTTCGGAGAAGCCGCGCCGCTCAACGGAATTTATGCCAATGGCCGCAGCGGATTCTACGAACACAATCTCTATCCCCTTCGCTACAACAAGGCCGTGGCGGAGATCACGCGCCAGGTCACCGGCGAAAACATCATTTGGGCGCGGAGCGCATGGGCCGGCAGCCAACGCTATCCGCTGCACTGGGGCGGCGACTCCGGGGCGCAGGATTCAGGCATGGCTGCGACCTTGCGCGGGGGCCTCTCCCTGGGGTTGAGCGGATTCACCTTCTGGAGTCATGACATCGGCGGATTCGCGGCGAAGACGCCGGAGGAGCTTTACCGGCGATGGATGCCTTTCGGAATGCTCACTTCGCACAGCCGCTGCCATGGAACGCCGCCCAAGGAGCCGTGGGAGTACAGCGCCGCATTCATGGACGACTTCCGCCGGGCGGATGAGATGAAGTACCGCCTCATGCCCTACGTCTACGCTCAGGCCAAGGACGCCAGCGAGCGCGGGCTCCCCATGGTACGCGCGCTATTCATCGAGTATCCCGGCGATCCTGGTTCCTGGCAGGTGGAAGATGAGTACCTGTTCGGTTCGGACATCCTGGTGGCGCCGTTGATGGAGACGGATGCCTCGGCACGCGACGTCTACTTGCCGCCCGGCCAATGGATCGATTACCAGACCGGCAAGGTTTATGCCGGCGGCTGGCACAACATCCCGGCGGGCCAGATTCCGGTGGTGATGCTGGTGCGCGAAGGCGCCGTGATTCCGCAGATCAAGCTGGCGCAGTCCACCGCGCAAATGGATTGGTCGAACATCGAGATGGTGGTATTCGCCGCCAACGCGCCGAACGCGCAGGGTCTGGTCTGCCTGCCCGCGGACGGCGCACTGCGCCGGGTGGAGGCCGCACGGCGCAACGATGTTTTCGTGCTGGCGGCCGATCCGCTGGCCGGGAAGGCTGTATCGACCGTACGCATGTATTCGGGAGCCGCAAGATAAAAGCGCAAACAATGATTTTCCTCGTTACCGAACACCTGCACTAATCGCAGGGCGGTCCCCCTGGACCGCGGCCGACGCCTCGTCGGCCTGTCGTACTTATCCGGGGACTTGATTCTTCGAGCGAAGAGCGGGTCCAGGGGGACCCGCGCAGACCTGGGGGTCTGCCCACAAATTCCGCGGCATTCCCGATATTGGGAAAACTAAATGACATTGAGCTTGAGGGGGGAGGCCCCATTCGGAGTCAAATCAGCGCTGCCACAGGATTCGAGCAGCTTCCAAGGGAACGGCGACACCAGCATATTGGGGTATCACGCGCGCCGTATAGTCGGTAGCCGGGCGTGTCGCGGGCACCCGTGCGCGATAAGCGTAGCCTCCGCACGCGCCTACCAATTGGCGAACTCGCTCCATCTCCTGCCGCACTGGACCGCCACCGTTGACGCCATCGGCACAAAGCTCGACTCGCGCCGCATTCGGGTCGAGATCGTTCAGATAGACCTGAACCTCAAACACATGCCGCTCCCCGCCGGTCTCGACCTTCATTTCACCGAAGCGCAGCGCGGGCCACTCCTTTTCCATGGCGTGCTGCCAATCGACCATTTGCCTGCCCACCGCACCCTTATCGGCGGCACGCTCACGGTAGGTTGCCGCACCCGGGAGGTAGCGCTGCTCCGTGTATTCGCGCACGGCGCGGTCCGCGGAAAAGCGTGGTGTCAAGTTCGCCATGCTTTTCCGCATCCGCGCCACCCAAGCCGTGGGGATACCCTGCCCGTCGCGGGCATAAAACTCGGGAATCACTTCCCGTTCGAGCAGGTCGTAGAGCGCTTCGGCTTCGGCAGCGTCCCAGGCCGGATCGTCGTGATGTTCCTGGCCGTCCCCCAACGCCCACCCAACTTCAGGCGTGTAGGCCTCCGCCCACCAGCCGTCTAACTCCGACAGATTGATGCCTCCATTGACCAGCACCTTCATGCCGCTGGTCCCGCACGCTTCCCAAGGCCGCCGTGGCGTGTTGATCCAGACGTCCACGCCTTGCACCAGGTGCTCGGTCAAGAGCATGTCGTAGTCACCGAGGAAGATCGCATGCGGGCGCGTCTCGGGCTGCCAGATGAAATGCGTCCATTCCCGAATCAGGGCCTGCCCCGCCAGGTCCGCAGGATGCGCCTTGCCGGCGATGATGAGCTGCACCGGGCGCTGAGAATTGGTCAAGAGACGAAGCAGCCGCTGGGGGTCGTGCAGTAGCAGGTTCGGTCGCTTGTAGGTCGCGAAGCGGCGTGCAAAGCCCAGCGTCAAAGCGTTGGGATCAAAGATCTGCTTCGCGGCTTCGACCTCCCCGGCCGGCGCGCCTGCCGCGACCATGTCCCGGGACAATCGTTCGCGAGCGTACTCTACAAGAGACTTGCTGGCGGCGGTCCGAAATTGCCATAGTTTGGCGTCGGAGACCCGGCGAATGTCCTGTTCCAGGCTCTCCGCCGTCCCCAGCCAGCGGTCCTTTCCACAGCGTTCCGTCCAAAGATCGTCGGCAGGAGCCGAGTCCCAGGTGGGCATGTGGACTCCGTTGGTCACGTGTCCGATCGGGATTTCGTCCTCCGGCCAGCGCGGAAACAGAGGCAGAAAGAGGCGCCGGCTGACCTTCCCGTGCAAGCGGCTCACCCCATTCACCGCCCCGCTCCCGCGGATTGCCAGATACGCCATGTTGAAATGCTCCGACGAGTCGGCCGGGTTCTGGCGCCCAAGAGCCAGCAAATCGTGAAGTGCAATGCCGAGCTTCTTTTCGGCATACCCCCCAAGGTATTGCTCGATGAGGGCGGGAGCAAAACGGTCAAAACCCGCGGCCACCGCCGTGTGGGTGGTGAAGAGATTACCCGCCCGTGTGACCGCCAGTGCGACTTCGAAGGGCTGCCCTGTGTCTTCCATGAAGTCGCGGGCACGTTCCAGGACGGCGAACGCCGCGTGCCCTTCATTCAGGTGACAGACCTCCGGTTGGAGCCCGAGCGCGCGGAGCAGCCGCCATCCGCCGATCCCGAGGAGCATTTCCTGCTTGAGGCGCAACTCCGGCCCGCCGCCGTAGAGTTCGCTGGTAATCCCCCGATGAACGGGGAAGTTCGCCGCGTCATTGCTGTCCAGCAGGTAAAGCTTCACCCTGCCTACCTGGGCCTGCCAGGCGCGCAGCCAGACCGAGTATCCGGGCAACGCGATCTCCAACCGCAACCACTCCCCGTTTGGTTGGCGCAACGGCGTGATCGGCAACTGTCCGGGATCGTTATACGGGAAGAGGGCCTGTTGCTCTCCGTTTTTGTCGATCACCTGGCGAAAATAGCCCTGCTGGTAGAGCAGTCCCACGCCGACCACCGGCACACCCAGATCGCTGGCGGCTTTGAGTTGATCGCCGGCCACATTACCAAGCCCGCCCGAGTAGATGGGCAGAGCTTCGCTCAACATAAATTCCATGCTGAAATACGCGGCGCAGGTCAGTGGAGCTTCCGAATGATTCCGCTGAAACCATGCGGGCGCTTCCGCCGACTGCCGGCTGGCTTCGACCAAACCATCTACGTTTTCCCGGAAAACGGGATCGGCCAACACGCGCTCGATCCGGTCGCGCGAGACCGTCTGTAGGACGACCCAGGGGTTATGCGTGATCTCCCACAGCCTGGGATCAAGCTGCCGCCACACTTCGTCGGTGGCATGATTCCACGACCAATGCATATCCAAGGCGAGTTCCGCCAGGGAATCGAACCCCTCGATTTCCGTAGGTAGGAGATGGTATATGGGGTGGCTGACCCGGGCGTGTTTGCTCATGACTTCATCCAGCGCCGGCTTCGCGCCTTCTATTCCGGTTTCGTGTTCGGGACGGCGTTTGCCAGACGAGCGTCCTTCACCGCAGCTACAGCAACTGCGATTAAGACGCTCAGAAGTACGCCGCCATACATCACGAAGACCATACAGGGCCTCCCCGACTCGACATTTCGGAGCCCTCCGGGCAGGCGCTAGGTCTCCGAACGTGTGATGTCGTGCTCTTGCGGGCAACCACTCCCTCACAGTCGTGGCTCGGTACGGAGCCGTGAGCGTCAGCGAGCGGTTCCCCGGTAGCCGCGAGTCTCGCGGTCAGGGCGCTACCGCTCCGTGTCATCCGTCTTCTCAACCATCTCGCAGACCATCGCCTCGGTCGTGAGCATGAGAGAGGCGATGGAAGCTGCATTCTGCAGAGCCGTGCGAGTTACCTTGGTAGGATCGATTACGCCGGCCTTTACCAGGTCTTCGTACTGTTCGGTGGCGGCGTTGAAGCCGAAGTTAGGATCCTGGTTGGTCTCGATCTTCCCGACCACGACGGCGCCCTCCGTCCCGCAATTCAGCACGATCTGCCGGACCGGCTCCTCGCAAGCGCGACGCACGATGGTGACGCCGAACTGCTCGTCGCCCTCGAGCTTCAGATTCCGCAGCGCAATCGAGGCGCGCAGCAATGCGACGCCCCCGCCCGGCACGATGCCTTCCTCGACCGCTGCGCGAGTGGCATGTAGAGCGTCCTCGACACGGGCCTTTTTCTCTTTCATCTCGGTCTCGGTTGCGGCTCCGACCTTGATGATCGCCACGCCTCCGGCCAACTTCGCCAGGCGCTCCTGCAGTTTCTCGCGATCGTAGTCCGAGGTAGTCTCCTCGATCTGGGCCCGGAGTTGCTTGATCCGGCCCTCGATGTTCTTCTGCGATCCGGCGCCGTCGATGATGGTTGTGGTGTCCTTGTCCACCGTGACGCGCTTCGCGCGGCCCAAATCCTCCAGCTTGATGCTCTCCAGCTTGATGCCGGTCTCTTCCATGATAGCCTTGCCGCCAGTCAGGGTCGAAATATCTTCCAGCATCGCCTTGCGGCGGTCGCCGAAGCCCGGGGCCTTCACGGCGCAAGCATTGAGCGTGCCGCGCAGCTTGTTGACCACAAGCGTGGCCAGTGCTTCGCCTTCCACATCCTCGGCGATGACGAGCAACGGCTTACCTGCCCGCGCAATCTGCTCGAGAATCGGCAGCAGATCCTTCATGTTGCCGATCTTCTTATCGTGAATGAGGATGTAGGGCTCCTCGAAAACGCACTCCATCCGTTCGGCGTCGCTGACAAAATAGGGCGAGAGGTAGCCGCGATCGAATTGCATACCGTCCACTGTCTGCAACTCGGTGGTCATGGTCTTGGATTCCTCAACCGTGATCACGCCATCCTTGCCGACCTTCTTCATGGCCTCGGCAATGATGTTGCCGATGGTGGAGTCGCTGTTGGCGGAAATGCTGCCAACCTGCGCGATCATGTCGCCTGAAACGGGCTTCGAGAGCTTCTTGACTTCCTCGACGGCCACTTCGACGGCCTTATCGATGCCGCGCTTGATAGCCATCGGATTTGCGCCGGCTGCGACTGCTTTGACGCCCTCGCGAAAGATTGCCTGGGCCAGAATCGTGGCCGTGGTGGTACCGTCACCAGCGACGTCGGAGGTCTTCGACGCCACCTCGCGCACCATCTGGGCGCCCATGTTCTCGAGCGGATCCTTCAGCTCGATCTCCTTGGCCACCGTGACGCCGTCCTTGGTGATCGTCGGTCCGCCGAACTTCTTTTCGATAACGACGTTGCGCCCACGGGGTCCGAGGGTCACCTTCACCGCTTCGGCGAGCTGGTTGACGCCGCGCAAAATTGCCTGGCGGGAATGGTCACTGTAAGTAATCTGCTTTGGCATGGATAGTTTCCTTGTCGGTCGAGTATGAATCAGGTAAGTTATTTGGCCGCTTTGGCAGCCGAATCCAAAACGCCGAGGACGTCGTCCTCGCGCATGATGATGTACTCGGTGCCAACCACCTTCGTCTCGGTACCGGAGTACTTCCCAAAGAGGACGCGGTCGCCGACTTTGACGTCGAGGGCCACCAGTGTGCCGTTCTCGAGCCTCTTACCGTGCCCGACGGCAAGGACTTCGCCCTCTTGCGGTTTTTCCTTGGCGGAATCCGGGATTACGATACCGTTGCGCGTGGATTCTTGTTCCTCAATCCGCTTCACCACGATGCGGTCGTATAGGGGTCGAATGTTCATGATGCTGTTAGCCTCCATTTATGGGTAATTTGTCAAAATCGTCGTCGTCGTACCGGCCTATTGCTCTTGACCGCCTGGTAGCGGGGCATGGCTGGCCCACCGGTGGACTTAATTAACGGACAGCGGCCCCGGCGGTCTCTTGTTGTTTGACCGCGTGCACGGCAATATCCACAGGCCGCGCCGTCCGCATGATTTCTCTGGCCCTTTCCACCTCGACCGCCGTGCCATGAGCCAGGAGGAGAAACTGATCGGACTTGATGGCAGCCTCGTATTGCACGATGCTGTCTTTGGGGACGCCAATGCTGTACAGGCCAGCGCCGATCGCGCTTAGTCCGCCCACAACAACGGCCCCCTCGAGCGCGCCGACAATCCAGCCGACCAGAGGTCCGGCTACCAACACCGGCCCTATGCCTGGAATGGCGAAGAAAGCCGATCCGAGCAAGAATCCCCAGATACCGCCCCAGAAGGCGCCGGACTTGCCCCACCGCTTCATGCGGTCGCCGGCATTGTAATACCCTACGACGTGCTCCTCGGTGTGGTAATCCTTGCCGACGATGGACAGTTTGTTCATGTCAAACCCGGACCTCTGGAGCTCCTTCATTGCCTCCTCGGCTTGGGGGTGGGTCTCATAAATGGCAACAACCGCGTTCTCTTCAGACATGTAGTTTTCCTCTTGTGGCGGTCAGGGGCTTGCCAGCGACGGCTCCAGCCCCTGCGGCGCGCGCCTCTGTCACGGTTGCTTGACCGCGAGGGGTGTTCCGATCTCCGTGCCAATTACCTCGCCGGAGATCACTATCTCAACTCGTCGATTCTGCTGACGGCCCGCCGCGGTGTCGTTGGAAGCCACCGGCTCCGTCTTGCCGAAGCCCTTCGCCGTGACCGAACTCGCCGGCATTCCCTCCCGGGTCAGGTAGTCGCGCACAGCCTCGCCACGTTGTTCGGAAAGCCGCTGATTATAGTCATCCCCGCCGACGCTGTCCGTGTAACCTTCCACATCCAGCCTTAGACCCGGATGCCCGGAGACGATGCCGGCTACCTTGGCCAGCTTCTCGCGGGCGAGAGGCCGCAACGAATACTTGGCCGTGTCGAAAAGGACACCCGACATATTCACAACCAAGCCACGCGCCGTGTCGCGGGTCTGTAGAATGGCGTTGAACTGGCTCAGTAGCTGAGCTCGCAGCTCCGCCTTCTCCCTGGCCGCGCGATCCAGTTCCGCCGGGGCACTAGCCCGCTGCGCGTCGCTCTCGCGTTTCAGACGATCGGCTTCGCTCTGCGCGGCAGCCATCTTCGCATCGGTGTCCCTTTTCAGCCGGTCCGCTTCGGTCTGGGCGGCAGCCGTCCTGGCGTCGTTCTCGCCTTTCAGTCGATCGCGATCGGTTTCGTTCTGCGCGGTGGCCATCTGCGTTGCGTTGTCGCGCTTTGCGCTATCCTCTGCATTCCGGGCAACCTCCATCTTCGCGTCGCTTTCGCGCTTCAAGCGGTCCGTTACAGACTGTGCGGCAAACGCCACCTCTGCGTCCCCTGTAGCACGCCCGGCGCCGGCTTGCGCCATGGCGCGTTCGCTTTCGGCGCGCGCCTCATGATCCGCCCCAGCCTGGCGCTCGCCGGCCAGTCGCTCCTCATCGATCTTCTTTACCGTGATGCTGCGGGCATCCTCGGCCATTTGGACGGCCTCACGCGCCGCCGTGCCAATGGGCTTCATTCCCGCCTTATCCGTCAGATAGCCCTCGGCATTCTCCAGGCCCTGGACGGCCTTCCGGAAGGTATCGGGGGCGTACCTCTCAGCGCCGGCCCAGCGTGCAATCCGGACAGCATTTCGCGCCTCGTAGAGATCCAATGGCGCCTCCGAGTTCAACGGCAGGGCCGTGATCCCGGCTGGGTTCACGTTCAAGGCGTACTGGCCCCGCTGTAAGAGCTCGTATTTCGCGTCAACCTGTTCAATCGTTCCGGCCCTACCTTGTTGGACGAAAGTTTCCATTACCACGACGTCACTGGGTTGAGTTACCGCGAAATACGGTTCGGCAGTTACAATCAGGCCGAACGACTGCAACTCCGTGGTGGCATCCAGCTTGGTCTTGTCTCCATTCAACAGCACTTCGCCAACGTTCTTGGCATGCCCTTCGGGCGTGATGGCCCACATCACATAGGTCAGGTACTCGGGACCAAACATGGTGGCGGGCTGCAGTTTCTCCAGGCGCGCGTCGATCTTGATTGCGCCTAGCTTGCTCTGCACAGTGGCCTCGCCGCCGGCCTCAGGTAAGAGCGCCGTTCCGCGGAAATCGATCTTTGTGGATCCGCTGCGGCGATTGTAATTAATCGCCTTCGTGGTCCGGGTTACCATGGTGACGCGATAGGTAGGCATCGCGCCAGCGGCCATCGGGGCCGCATTCCCGGTTGACTGCTCTACCGGGTTTGGGGCTTGCGGCGACTGGGCCGCCGCAAGTCCACATACCGCCAGGAACGTGATGATCTTCATTTTGTCCTTACTGTTCCGTTCCCGCTCGCCTAGCGCTCTCGCGCCGAGTACTTGTTCAAGAGGGCCATCAGGGGAGCGGCCGATTTGGGCGCAGGCCTCCCGTTGGTCACGATGTCCCGGTTCTCCAGTTTCTTGCCGTAGAGTGTGGCGTTGTCATCCAGATCCTGCCGCAGGGTGGCTCCTTCCAGAGCGAGACCGGCAAACAGGCCCTGGGACCGCGACCACGAAAGAATCTCCGCGTGCATTTGAGCGTCGGTTTGAGCTGTCGCTGTCCGGCCGACGGGGCCGGCTGCAACCGATCCTTCGGCGCCCAGAGTGAACTTGCTCGAAAGCAGCTTATCCGCTCCGCGCTCCGACATTACCAGCATGATCAGGTCCGTCATAGAGCCGCCGATTTGAAAGCCGACACTGCCACCCTCGATACGAACCGTGGCGGGCGCCGACCAGCCGGAGCCGCTCTTGTTACGGCAGGACAAATATCCCTTCCCGTACTTACCACCGACTATGAAAGCGCCCGTCTTGAGCCCTGGCACAATGACGATGCAGTGCGCTTTTTCAAGCAGATCCTGCGGAATTCCCTTGTCGGGGGTTGCCATTACCTCCTTGAAGACCGACGCAGCCTCGCCCAACCGCTTGGCAGGCTCGTTGTCGATCGCCAGCAACGACGTTGTGAGGGCCAAACCGGCCACGATCGCTAATTTCATTTTCTTGCCTCTTTCTGTCGCAGGTATTCGTTGCGACTGCTTTGCCAATGCACGGTTGGCACCATCTTCGGCCGCCTGGCCAAGTGCAACGCCGCAACCGTGCAGGCAAAGGGGGTTGTGAGGAGACCTCGGCCACTGCGCCAAGCTACCAGGCACTGGCAGAAGAGCGAGGCGGGTGCAGGAAATGCAGGTCTGGCTACGGAAAGTGCAGGTCTTGCTTGCTGAGTCCTGACAGGCTAGCCAATCGGGCCGCTGTCCCTCAGCACTTTGGAGGCGCGCTTACGAGTACCGAGCAGATGTCTTAGGTGAGTTTGATGCAGTCTTCTTCAACTTTGGCGCGGATCTCGCCGCGTCGCACTGCTGCCCAAGGCGGCTCCGATTCCGGAACCGCCAGTAATGGCGACCTTACGCCACCCGCTTCCGCGACTGCCGCCCGTATAAAGTTAGGGCGAGGAGGCCCAAGCAAAGCAGCGCAACGGTCCCAGGCTCGGGAACGATGTTGCTGGTGTTGCTGTTGTTGTTGCCGGCGAAGCCGAGACTGCCGAAGTCGCTGCGGCCGCTGCCTTCTGCGCCGCCGGCGGTGCAGTCGCCGGAAATGGTGTTGGTATCCATCGTCACTGCCGCATTGAGCGCGATGGCTCTGCCACACAGGATTGTGGCGCTGGTATTCAGGGTGATGCTTTGGTCCGCGAGAATGTTTCCGGCGAAGGTAGTACCGGTACCGAGCGTCGCGGAGCTGCCGACGTCCCAATACACGCCGGTATTTGCGGCGCCACCGATTACGTCAACAGCCGAAACGCTTGCGGTCGTGAGGGTGCTCCCAATCAGGAAAACGAAGAGCGCATTCGGGTTGCCCGTGGCGTCGAGAGTCAGCGTTCCCGTCAACTGAGCCGAAGTTTTAAAAAAATAGACGCCCGGAAGGAGCGTTTGTCCGCCCAGATCGATTCCAGTCTCGACCTGAGTGACCGGCAGGCCGGCGAGCGCGTTGTACGCATTCAGGGCGTCACTCTGAGCTTGGTGCGCGACCGCATCATCATTGTGTATGGTTGCTGGTGGTACCACGATTCCGGGAGGAAAGCCAGTGATCGAAGTCCCAGGCCAAACGCCAAGATCTCCGTTGATGACGGTGGGACCGGTATTGGTCACGGCCGAGGCGCCCAGGACCGCGAAGGCCTGTGCCGAGCCCAGTATCGTCGCACTGGCCAACGCTACGGATGGGCTATAGAGAAACGCGGCGAGCGGGATAATGAGGACGATCCGGGCTGCGCATCTCTGAAATGTATTTCTCAT
>OBLU010001984.1_pt1 | contig 18925 bp, 13 predicted proteins | sample 1518681 | NCBI WGS metagenome assembly OBLU01 (sample SAMEA3539304, study PRJEB22396) | soil metagenome | biome: tundra; feature: field; material: soil | place: USA | collected 2010-05 | depth 0.15 m | reverse complement strand
AAGGCGCATCGCGCAGGTGTGCCGGAGCGTGTGCATGGTGATCCGCTTCGCCCCGATCGATGGGCAGATCGCTTGCGCCAGCGCGACGTGGTGGGCGAGCCGATGCTCGACGGCGTCTCGGCTGAGCCGCCTTCCCGTACTTGTCGCAAAGAGCGGGTCGCTCGGTGCTCCGGCCCGCTCGGCAAGGAATGCCTCGAGGATCTCGACCGTGCTCGGGACGAGCGGGGTGCGTCGCTCCTTCCTCCCCTTGCCGAAGGTGTGCACGTTGGCGCCGCGGCCGAGAGACACGTCCTCGCATTCGAGCCCGATGAGCTCGGAGATCCGAAGCCCCGTCTGGATCGCGAGAGCGAGCATCGTGTGATCGCGTCGGTCGGTCCAACGCTGCTGATCGCAGACCGCGAGAAGCGCGGTTACCTCGTCTTCGTCGAGGTAAGTGACGAGATTTACCTCGGTTCGCTTGTTCGGGATCGACAAGACGCGCCCGATCGAGCCGGCGTGCTCAGGATGGTGCAGCGCCAGGTAGGAGAACAGCGAATGGATCGCCGCGAGGCGCGCGTTGCGCGTCACCGCAGTGTTCCCCCGCTCGCCCTCGAGATGCTCGAGGAACGCCGCGACGAGCGGCGCGTCGAGCTCGGCGATGTCGAGCCCGCTCGGCGGGATGCCACGGCGAGCTGACGCGAACCCGAGCAGCAGCCGGAACGCCAGCGCGTAGGCGGCGATCGTGTTCTCGCTCGCCGCTCGCTGGCCGACCAGCCGATCGGTGAAGAACGCCTCCAGCGATGGAGCGAGCGCGCTCATCGTGGACTCCCAAAGCGCACCTCAAGCCGATCGGCGGCGAGCCCCATCAGCTCGGGGACGGCCGACAGATACCAGTAGGTGTCGGACGGCGCGACGTGGCCGAGATAGCCCGAGAGCGTTGCGAGGTGGCGGTCAATGCTCACTCCCTGCCGCTGCCAGTTGACGAGCGTGCGGACGGCAAAACCGTGCCGGAGATCGTGCACGCGCGGACGTGTCGTGGCGGTGCGAAGTCCGAGGGCCGTCGTGATCTGGCGGAAGGTCTTGTCGACGCCGGAACGACCAAGCGCCGTGCCGACGCTCGAGCAGAAGAAGACGTCCACACGCGGCCGTGGGCACAGTCGGTCACGTGTCGCCGCATAGACCGAGAGCGCCGCGGTGGTGCTCTCGTGCAGCGGCACGAGCCGCGTGCGGTCGAACTTCGCGTGGCGGATCGTGATCACACCGGACTCGAGGTCGACGTCGCCACGGGCAAGTCCGATCGCCTCGCCGATGCGCATGCCGGACGCGGCGAGCAGGCCAAACAACGCCTCATGCGTCGCCGCGCGCATCGGCGACGCCAGCCCTCGCGCCGCTGCGAGCACCCGTTCCACGTCGCATTCGGAGAAAAGGTAGGGGGCCGGTCTGCGCCGGTTCGTCGGGAAGATCCCTGACGGTGGCACCTCGGTGGCAGGGTCGATCGTCACCAGATAGACGGCGAAGTGGCGCACGACGCCGAGGCGCTTGGCCCACTGGTTGGGGGAGGCCGCGATCGGCAGCTTCGCCCAGGCGATCGCGAGTTCGCTTGTGAGGTGCTCTTCGCCGGCGGTCTCGGTGTAGGCGACGAACTGTGCGAGCAGCTGCTCCTCGCGTTCGAGCTTGAAGCCGAACGAACGCCGCAGCGCCACGTACTCCTCGACGTGTCGTCCAAGGGCGCTCATCTCGCAGCTCCCGGCCACGGTGCGGCGAGCCCGCGCAATGTGTTCAGGTCCACCCGGGCGTAGATCGCGCTCGACTGCAGGCTCTTGTGCCGGAGCACCTGTGCGATCTCGACGAGGGGGACCTCGGCGCGCACCATCTCGCAGGCGAGCGTATGGCGGAGCCGGTGGGAGCCGACCTCGGCGATTCCGGCGCGCCGGCACGCCCGACGCACGGTCGAGCCAACCGTGCCGGTCGCGATCGGCTCGAACGGCGCTCTCGCCCGCAAGAACCCCTCCCGCCGGTCACTTCTCGGTCGTCCGCGTCGCAGATAGGCGGTGATCGCATCGCCCACCTCGACGGGCAGGGGCAGCCGGTCGAGGCGCGAGCCCTTGCCGCGGATGACGAGCTCTCCGGCACGCCAGTCGAGGTCGTCGAGACGGAGCCGTGCCACCTCACCGGCACGAAGACCGAGGCGGAGCAACACGACCAGCATGGCGTGGTCCCGTCGCCCGAGCGCCGTTCTTCGATCACAGGACGAAAGCAGCGCGCAAGCCTGAGCGGGCTCGATCCCCCGGGGCAGGGACACCCGTCGTCGCCCGGTCACGGCGAGGGCTGCACCCGAGAGGTCGACGCCGAGGATCCCCTCGGTGAAGCAGAACCGGAGAAGGGCACGCAGCCCTGCCCGGAAGTTCTGGGCCGCGGCGACCGACGCCGCGTCGGCGACGCGACGCAGCGCCGTGGTCACGTCGGGCGCCGTCACCTCCCCGAGGGTGGTCCCCGGCGGCAGTCCGTCGAGGAACTTTCGGGCGTGGTCGACGTAGCCGCGCACGGTGCCAGACGCGAGCGCACGCTCGCTCAGGAGATAGCGCTCGAAGGAGCAAAGCAGCGTCCCGGTCGGCGAGAGGGCTGGTGCCTGCTCCTCGTGCTCCAGCGCACCAAGCACCTCCAGCACCTCGAGCAAGCACCACAGTCCGGGTCGTGACCACTGGGCGCGGTGCCTGCCTCCGGCTCGCTGGAAAGTGCTGAACTCCTCGACTCGCGCACGGTCGAGCCGCTCAGCGCCGAGCTCTTGATCCTCGAGCCAACGGCTGAGGCGGGCTACCTGTCGCAGCTCGTTCACCGCCGATCGTGGCGTGTAACCACGCCGGCGGAGCTCCAGGCGATACGCCTCCGCGAACGGGGCCAACGGCCCTTTCACCACCACCCGGCTCAGTCTGCTTGCTGCCCTTGGCATTGTTGCCTCCTTGTAGTAAAAGGCAACAATGCCCGCAGGCGCTCCGCGTTGTTATGCCGACAATTTCGGGGCGCTCACCACCGGTGAACAGGACCTTCTTGCAGACATCGGCATAACGCGAACGTCGGCATAATCATGCAAACGGGGCCGACACCGGTCCGACCGAGGCTCGAGGCCAGCCTGCTTGGCCAGCCGGGCGAACACCGGCTGAACCGACTTGTAGGTGAGCCTCCCCCCTGTCGTAGAGATGAACAGGTTCGTCGTCGCTGTGGGGAAGAGCTGATCTCGGCGCCGGAGATAAGCGACGAGCGCCTCCAGCGTGCTCTGGTGCAGTGGGACCTCTCGGGACTTTCCGAACTTCGAGTCCGAGATGACGAGCACGCGGTGCTCGGGATCGACGTCGTCTCTGCGGCATCTGAGCAGTTCGCCGATCCGGCAGCCCGTCACCACCAAGAGACCGATCAGGGTCTCGTAGCTGAGCGCCTGCAATGGACGGAGCCCCCGGGCTGCCGCCATCAGCGCTTCGACATCCTGGTCGGAGTACAAATACGGCTCGGCCCGGTAGTTCCTGCTTGGGCGGCCCACCACGAGCCCTTTGGGCGGCACCTCGGTCCGTGGGTCAAAGGTGGCGAGATACTTCGCAAACCCGCGCACGATCGTGAGGCGGTTGCTCCACACGATCGGATCGGCATCCACCGGCTGTGTGGCCCACGCCAGCGAGAGCTCGTTGGTGACCGAGGTCGCCCCTTCGTCAGCGAGAAAGGCGACGAAGCGGGGGAGTAACTTGGCGTGCTTCTCGAGCTTGAACCCGAATGCTCGGCGGATGGTGAGGTAGTCGGCGACTGCCTGATCGAGCTCGCTCATGGCCGCCGTCCCGGCCATGGACGGGCGAGCCCTTGGAGGCGATCCCTGTCGACTTTCGCATAGATCGCCGTCGTCGCGGGGCGGACATGCCGGAGTATCTGTCCGATCTCGGAGAGCGGCGCACCCTGCGCCAGCATGTCGGTGGCCAACGCGTGACGGAGTCGGTGCGCTCCCACCTGAGGCAGCCCGGCCCGGTCACACGCGGTGCGCACGACCATGCCGATCGCGTCGCTGCTCAGACCTTCCATCGGTGCTCTCGCCCGCAAGAACAATCGCCGGCACTCAGCGCGCGGACGGCCCATCTCGAGGTAGGAGGTGATGGCCCGACCGACATCAGCAGGCACAGGAAGGCGGTCGAGGCGATGTCCCTTTCCATGGACGATGATCTCTCCAGCCCTCCAGTCCATGTCGTCGAGACCAAGATGCGCCACCTCCCCGCTTCTCAGCCCAAGGCGAGCGAGCAGCGTCAGGATCGCGAGGTCGCGTCTTCCGATGGGCGTCGCCTGGTCGCAGCTGTCCAATAGGAGGGCCACCTGTCCGGGGTCGAGTGCACGCGGCAGCGATCTAAGACGCCATGCCGCTACCGACGGGACGGCCGAGGTCAGGTCGAGAGGCGTGCGCCCCTCTGCATGGAGGAACCGCAAGAGCGACCGAAGCGACGTCGCCAGAGTGCTGAGCATCTTCGCCGTCCCGGGTGGCGCCTCTTGGTGCCGCTGGCTGGCTTGGAGCACGAAGCCCGACACGGTGCTCGATGAAAGGTGCTCGAGATCGAGGCCCGCGGGTCCGGAGAGCTCGGCCAGGAAGAGGTCGGCATCTGCCACGTAGGTGCGAACCGTCGAGGGCAGCAGCGCTCGCTCGCGCACGAGGTAGGTTGCGTACTCATCGAGCAGCTGCTCCAAAGGCGTCGTCGCGAGTCGTAGCGTCGGCACCGGCGCGACATCCAAGGCGCGCAGGTAGTCGAGCAATGGAGCGAGGGCACGAGCAGAGGTCAGCCACGTCCGGCCCTCTGCTTGTCGCGCGCGGACGAACTGATCAACCACTTCGCTGGTCAGCTCAGCCGCCGTGAGGTCCTCGTGCTCGAGCCAGCAGCTCAGGTGCGCCATCAGCAGCATGCGAACCGATGTAGAAGATGGCGTGTACCCGCGCCGGGCGAGTTCCCCGCGGAAGCCCGCTGCGAACGGTGACAGAGCCCCCGCTACGCGGATGGCACTTGGGTGTGGTGAAGCCATGATCGTCTCCTCTCCGTGTTGGATCCCAGAGAGGAATGTTCGATCAGCTGGCAGAATTATGCCGAACTCACGACGAGCGGAAACGGGTCGGCTGATCGAAAGCCCGTTACATGCAGGCGATTGTTCTCAATCGACCGATGCAATCATGACCCGTTCGGCATTATCCGCCGTGCGGCATTAAAGGAGGACCAACCCGGCCTCCTCGCGGCACTCGAGGCGATCGACGAGGCGTCCTACGGCGACGAGCACACGACCGCCAACCGGGGACACGGACGCATCGAGACCCGCTACGCGGCGGTCGCTCCCGTGCCTGAAGGGCTCTTCCCGCACGCCGCACAGGTCGTCCGCGTCACCCGGGACCGTGCCAACCTCTCCAACGAGGGCACGATCACCGTTGCGTGGTACATCACGAGCCTGTCCGCGGACCGGGCAGGAGCGAAGGAGCTCGGTGACCTGGCGAGGAGTCATTGGGGCATCGAGAACCGGCTGCACTGGATACGCGACGTCGTCTACCGGGAGGACGCGTCGACCATCAGGACCGGGAACGCTCCACGGGTGATGGCGACCCTGCGCAACACCGCGATCGGCCTCCTGCGCATCGACGGGGCAACCAACATCGCAGCCGCACTGCGCACATGCGCGTGGAGCCTCGCCGCTCTCCTCGCCGTCCTCAAACTATGACTCGACTTTGCGGTTGTCCCTGAATAGGCGCCCCCGGGGCCTATCCGAAGTTCGTCCAGTTCTCTTTGTGACCAGAGGCGTGAGGCTGTGCGTTATGGGATCCATCGTCCTGCCCCATTTGATTCATCCTCCTGCCCAACCATGGAAGCATGTTGCCGTGGCTAGCGGTGGGCTTGGGCGGCGTTGGTATGTAGGCGTACCTATGGTGCTCCGAATCGCCAGCCACGTGGCAGTGTGGCTGGTCGTCGCCGTGCCCTTAATTGTGGTCCTCTCCAAGGGTTGGGTTGCCACGGCGGACGACGCGGCCATCGCCATCCGCTCCCACCAGGTCCTCACACTCCATCCCCCACTGGTGGGCCTAGCCTCTACCGCGGCGGTGGGTTCAGGGCAGAACCTCTACGATCCCGGGCCCCTCTTGTTCTGGCTTCTGGCAATTCCTGTACGCATCGATCCGACGCACGGACCGTTGTGGGGCGCAGCTCTGCTGGGCGGTGTCGCGCTCTCGGTGGCTATCGAGGCAGCATGGTCGACAAGGCGGTGGTTGGGGTGTGTCCTCATCGCCTTTGCCGCCGTGGACTATCTGTGGCTCGTGCCTTTCGTCTTCGAGAATCTGATGTGGAATCCGTACTTTCCCATTCCGTTCCTGATCGCCACCGTGGTGCTCGCCTGGGTCGTCGGATCGGGATCACTCGGTTGGTGGCCGGTGCTCGTTTTTGTCGGATCAGTAGCCGCCCAGACCCACCTGATCTACACCATCCCGACAGCGGTGTTGGTTCTGAGCGCCCCTCTTGTCGCAGTGGCGATGCGCGGCCGTCCTCAACGACTCCGTTGGCTGGTCTTCGGAGTACTGGCGGGAGCTGTTTGCTGGCTTGCGCCGCTGATTCAGAATTTCGGATCTGACGGCAATCTTTCCGCATTGGCGAGCAGCGACCAAGGGCAGAAGTCCTTGGGATTCGCCTTCGGGTTGAGAGTAGTGGCTTTCCTCGGTTCGCCTCCACCGCTCTGGCTTCGTCACGAGCCGAGCAACTTTTATTCGGTAGTCGGGTCAATCGACGCTAACGCCACGGTTGTCGGCTTCCTCGTCCTTTTCGCCTTGGCGGTGATCGCGCTGTTTGCGTGGCGTCATGATCGCCAAAGACTCTGCGTGCTATCCCTGGTCGCCTTCGTCAGTTGCATATGCACCGCGATCAGTTTCTCGATCATCCCAGAAAGGAACGGTTTGAGTGTCGACTATGTGATCTCCTTCTTGTGGGCTCTAAGCATCCTGGTGTGGACCGTAGCGATATGGGCGTCGGTTCTCCTTGGATCGGCATTGTTCCGTCGACGCACCGCCGTGGAAGTCGGGCGCCCCTCCCCGAGGTGGGTGGCGACGACGGGGTGGGTGGCCATCGGCGTGGTGGCGATTATCGGGTTCGTTGGCGTCGCCTCGTTGAGGACGTTCGTCCCCAGTGAGGCCAATGTCGGGTTGGATTCCGCCGGATTCTCCTCAGTAAAGGAGATCGCCAAACATATAGAGCGATCTGTCCCCCCAGGGCCCGTTGTGTTCCGAGTTACGGCGATCGATGTCGATGACTTCTACGTTGGCGACATCGAGGAAGGAGTGGCCTGGCAACTCGAGGCCGACGGTTGGGAACCAGGTCTCTACTCTGTCGAACGTGAATACACCGGCCTTGCGCCCTCACCGAATTCCTCAGCGTTTCTTATCGCGGTGGATCGGGAGAGGGTGGTTTCGATCCGTGGATTCAGGTGTCCGCCGCTGCCTGTGGGTTGTCTACATCTAGACTCACTTGCGTGATTGGACGCCAAATCTGTCAAAGGCTCGTCGAGCACCCCATGGAGGCGTGTACCAGGAGCGAGCCGTCGAGAATGCGGCGGTGCCGGTCATTGTCGTTACGGCTTCTACGGCCAAGCGGCCGGCTAGCCGCGGCGCAACTCTCCTCACCGTCTTGCTGAGCAACCTTCAGAGCCCGGTGATTGCCTGGATTGGTCCACCTCCCCTCTCCCCCACCAGATTGGGTTCGGGCCGACGGACGCGGCAAGGACCTGGAGGCCGAACGTGATTCCGGTCGTGGGCCCCGGGTTTTGCTCAGAGTGCAACAACAGGGACAGGTTGCCCGGGTGCGACGTGAATTGTTGCACGACTGGCACAATCCAACAGGCGACTCCGGCCAGGATGCCGGCGGGCAACCACCAACTGATTCGGCGGCTGAGGGCAAACCCGACGATGGGGGCCACAACCACACACGACAGCGACCCTATGGCAAACATCAGATGGCACTGGGTGGCGAAGGACGCGGCGACCACCAGTACCGGCCACCATTGAAGGTGCCCGACGGCGACGGCCCAGGCAATCGCGGCCGTGGATACGAACCACACCAATCCGATGTGCGCGTTCCACGTCGGGTCCAATGCCACTGCCGGGAACTCGGCGACCATAGTCAGGATGACGGCCGCTACCCCGACGGCGGCAGGCCAGCCCATCGTCGACCACGCGGCCTCCACCGCCAGGGAAACGCCCACGACGCAGAGAAGAGCCGCCCCCCAAAGCCCACCCTGGAGGTGATCCAGGTGAACAGGGATGGTCAGAGACCAGAACAACATCGGCCCTGGGTCAAAGACGGCTTGACTCGAGGTCGCGTGAGTGAGCTGACCGACCAATGGCGAATGAGACGACAGGACTGCCCAGGAGCGGAAGACGATCGCGCGTCATCGCCCTGTGGTGCCCAGCGGTGCGCCATCTCGATGGCGCACGCCACCACGAAAGGGGTCGCGGCCACGACATGACACGCCACTCGCACGCCCTGGCGAGAAAAGAGCCGATTCAGCGGCAACCTAAAGACCCAATCAGTTCCGACGGATCCATCGCCATCCTGCGTTGAAGCCCACGGCGGCCAGTACCACCAGTGACACCTCGAAATCGGCACGGAACCGAACCAGCCCGTAGCCGGTCGCGGCGACCACCGTCACCGCTACCGCGATCACCACCATCGGCCATACCGGGACCCCCCGGCGGCGCAAGGCGACGATCCCGACCGCGGCCGCCGGCAACAACAGGTAGTAGGCCATCAGGCCGGCGAACGAGGCCGGGACCGGCCGCCCCTCGTTCACGTCGCCGTCCACCATCTGCAGAGGTTCGTAGAAGTCCCACACCCGCCCCACTCGGGCGAGGACCACCACGGGGAGCCGACCCGGATTGCTCTCTATATTGCGCTCGGCCGCAGCCGTCTGACGCGCCGACTCCACGGACTGATCAGCGGCGTGGGGCACGGCAATCGAGCAAGCAAGGCTCCAGCTCCCGAGCTCCGGTCCGTAATAGGTCGCCGGGCAATTCGCCCCGAGCAGCACCGGCCCTTCGCCGGTCGACAGGAAGGTCGGCTCTTTGAACGAGGCCAGGTTGCGACCCACCCAAGGGCCCACGGTGAGACCCGCTACCACAACGCCAACGGTGAGGAGCTTGAGGCGGCCCTTCCAGGACACGCTTCTGACCACGAGCGCCGCCGGAACGAGGAGACACAGCACAAGCAGTGCGAGCTCGGCCCTCACCAACATCGCCATCCCGCATGCCAATCCCATGAGTGCGGCGTTGCCCCATGTCGGCGAGCGGAACAGGCGATATGTCGCCAGCAGGATAAGGGCGACCATCACCATGCTCACCGTCTCGGACATGACGATGCCGTTCGGCATCCACATGTTCGGGTACGCCGCCGCCACCAACGCGGCCAGCAGCCCAACGCCTGGCCCGACCAGGGTTCGCCCCAGGATCCCGACGAGCAGGACGACCACGGCGCCGAGGACGGCCATGGTCAGCCGTTGGGGCGCGGCGCCGGGAGGGAGGCCAAAGAAGTACGTGACTGGCGTGATGACCAGCGAAGTGAGCGGCGGGTGAGCGGCATCCGGTCGGAATCCGAGAACGACGGGAAAGAAACGCCCGGAGGCCAGGCCCAGTGCCTGTAACTCGTACCACAACGAGTCATAGAGCTTGGCGTTCTGGTGCCGGGTGACGATCATCACGTAGAGGATCCGCCCCACCAGGCCGCCGGCCACGATCAGTCCCAGCCCGGTCCAGAACCGTCGGCGCTCTCGGCGAGGCCCGGGGTGCGCTCTACGTGGCTGCTGGGACGCGGTGGGTTGTTCTGTTCCGAGCTCTAGCATTGGCGACCATTATGTTCGGCGTGGGCGGGCTGTGACCGGCCACCGTAGCCACGGAGAAGATGGGATGCAGAGGCGTACCAGCATTCGGCGTCCGGGTGCAGCACCCACGGATGCACGGCCCGGTGGAGGAGCTACAACGCGGTCTCCGGTTGGGCGGTAGCCGATTGCCCCGATCCGACCTGGTGCGCCACCGGTACTCGGCGTACACTGCGGCGGGCGGCGAGCAGCTCACGGACCAACGGGAGCAGCACGTTGCCAATGGAGAGGCGCGAATCGGGCCGGTTGCTCCATTCGATGCCTGTCTCTCGTACGGTGTAGCCCATGCGGCGGGCCAGGGCGAGCGCTTCCGCGTCGAAGGCCCAGCCGTCCAGGTGCACCCGCTCGAACACCGCGTGGGCAGCTTCCCCCCGCCAGAGCTTGAACCCGCAGTAGATGTCCCGCGGAAGTCGCCCCATGACGACACGAGTCAGGGCGAGAAAGCCCACCCCCACAAAACGCCGACGGAGTGGCTGTTGACGTGAGACTTGTGCTCCTGGGCTCAGGCGCGAACCCACCACCACGTCGACCTCTCTGGCGACGTCCTCCATGTGGGGGAGCGAGCGGAGCGACACGACACAATCGGCATCGCACATGAGGCGCAGATCACCGCGCGCCTCGAGCATCCCGCGCCGGACGGAGTAACCCTTGCCCCGATTGACCTCGTTGCGCAGAAACCGCACATGCGTACCATCGACAAACGGCTCTGCACGTAAAGAGGTCTCGTCTGAGCTCGCGTTGTCGACGATGATGATCTCCCACTCGCCGCCCCGCTTTTCGAGAAGAGTCTTTGTCGCCGTCAGGATGCGGTCGATCTCCTCTTCCTCGTTGAGAACCGGGATGACAACCGACAGCGAAGGTAGTCTCGGCATTGCGCTACCCTAGACTACTGGGAAGCGCCGAGGCTCGGGCAGCGTGCCGAGCCTGGAAGCAACCGGCGGCCAAGGTCATTGCTGCCCGGGAAGAGCACCTTCAGTCCCCTTCATTTGGTCTATTGATCCTCAGGGATTTGATCGATGGATCCTCAGGGACGCGCCGTCCAAGCATCATTGGGACGAACCAGTTGAGAGATTTCAACCGTAATGCGTGTTTCTCGATCGCCCACCAACTAGCCGTAGCAAACGGGACCACCGCAACCACGCTCAAAAGCGCGTAGGGCCAGTACCCCCACCTGCTGGCGCCCCAAATGACCAGCAGTTGCTGGACAGGATACGCGTAGATGTAGACCCCGTAGGAATAGTCGTTGCGCGCTCCAACCATATGGAATGGCAGGTGGATGCCGAGCCACAGCAGTGGATAAACAAGGAACACTGATGTCAAGTCCATGCTCGTGAAGGTAAAGGTGGGAACACTGTTGCCCACCGGGAGGACCAGCCCGAAGAGGAACGCGAGGCTGCAGCCCAACGCCAGCAATCCCGAGTCCGGGATCTTCTCGCGATACAGGTACAGGAGCGACCCTCCGAGGAAGATGGGCACAAAGGTGAGCATCTTCATGACATACCAGTGGTGAGACGGAGAGAAGCTCTGGTTCAAGGTCGGGACCGAGGTAATGGTGATCTCGGTCAACCACACCGCGCCTGCCAACGCGGCTACGGCCAAGCGGTGCCTCAGCAGGCCGATCCAGGCCAAGAATGCCAGCATGAGGTAACAGAGAAATTCAAAGAAGAGCGTCCAAAGCGAACCGTTCCAAACGGGCCGAAAGTAACCCAACGGAAGCGTATGGGCAATGGTCGATTGAGGGGCCCGGAGCCACAGGTTATGAAAAACGTAACCCAGGGGGCCTCCCGGTTCCTTTACGTAGCAGGAGATGCCGCAGCGATGGGCCAGGACCGGATTGGCGCGGTACCAGACGATGACGCCGACCAAGAAGGCGGTCACGATCAGGCAGACCCAGAATGCCGGAAAGATCCGTAGGAAGCGTTGCCAGAGAAAGCGTCCGACGTGGTTTCGTGATGCGCTTCCGGCGATCAAATATCCGCTGAGGCCGAAGAAGCCGTACACGGCCACTGTACCCAGTGTCGTCTTGTTGAGGATCGTCTCGCTGCCAAAGCTGCCGATAGTGATGGCGTGCGAGAAGACCACCGCGAACGCCAGTACGAGCCGAAGGAAGTTGAGGCTGTTGTGCCGGGGCCGGAACGAGCTTTCGACCGTCGCTCGATCGGCAGGCGTTCGGGCATGGGCACCGGCTTTTCTCGCCTTCCCCACCTCGCGGTGTCCCATCGCCATGAAGATGGTAGTTTCGTGCTCCGGTTCTCGACTGTCAACGGTCCAGGGCATCGACATTTCGTAATGGGACACTAATGTCCCCACAATGCGAGACGGTCCAGGTGTTCCACCGCCCCGAACACATCGAAGGGCTTCTGAGACCTCGGCCCGTCGATTCCTGTACGGCTCCACGGTTGGCATCACCATCGCCGGCGTCGCCTTCGCCTGGATGGTGACCGGAGGCACGTTCCAGTTCTTTCGGTCCGTTCCTTTTTCCACCTTCTACGACGTCCAGGCGCGGTCGTTCTTGCACGGCACATGGAGCATGCCGGCCAGTGTTCTGTCGATCGAGGGCATTCGCACCGGCGGCCGAACCGACATGTACTTCGGACCGGTCCCCGCGCTCTTTCGCCTCCCGGTCCTCATCTTCACGCACCGCCTCGATGGCCGCCTCACCGAACCGTCGTTGTTGATCGGCTTCGTTGTCGCCCTCGTCTTCGCCAGCCTCCTCAGCTGGAGGGTCCGAGGTATGATCCGTGGGGCAGCCCCCGTCAGTCGGCTCGAGGCCGCCCTGACCGCGGCCATCATCGTGGTCATCGGCCTGGGGTCCGTCTTCTTCTTCCTGGGCGCCACCGCCCAGGTTTACGAGGAAGCCGAGATGTGGGGTGCCGCGCTGGCGTTGGGCTCGTTCTACGCGCTGGTCGGGTTCCTGGATCGACCCAGCACCGGCCGTCTGGTAGCCACCGGGGTACTCACGACGCTGGCGCTGTTGACTCGAGGGTCGGTGGGTGCCGGTCCCGTGGCGGCGCTCGGCTTGGCCGCCGCGGTCTACCTGCTCACCTGGTTGGCGAAGCGAGTCCCTCGTTGGCAGTCGACGATCCAACGGCTCCCCCGGGCCTTTGGCATCCAAGTACCCGACGCGCCGGGACGGTTCGGTGTCGGCTTGGTGGCGGCCGTGGCCATCCCCGTGGTCCTGTACGTGGCCATCAACGAGATCAAATTCGGCACACTGTTCAGCCTCCCGTTGAACCGCCAGGTGCTCACGTTGACGAACGCCCATCCTCGGGCCGTGCTGGCGGCCAACGGCGGCAGCCTGTTCGGCCTGAAGTTCCTCCCCACCAACCTGTTGCAGTTCACTCGCCCCGACGCGCTGACCCCGACCCGGCTGTTTCCCTGGGTCTTCTTTCCCGGGAAGGCTCTGGTCCTCGGCCACCTTCTCTACTACTCACGAGACTGGACGTCGAGCGTCCCGGCGAGCATGCCCGTCCTGTTCCTCCTCGCCGTGCTGGGCGTCATTTCGGTGTTCAGGCCCGCCCGTCTTCGGGGCCGCTTTGCCCCGGTTCGGGGCCGCTTTGCCGCTCCCGGCTCTGGCATTGCACCAGCCGGGCCCGAGCCGGTCACCATCGAGGAGGCACTCGCCGCACCGGGGATCGCTGCGCTGCGGCTCCCGCTGGTGGGGAGTGTCGCGGGCACGGCCGGCATGTTGGTCATTGCCTTCATCGCCGAACGCTATCTGTCCGACGCCATGCCGATGCTGTTGCTTGCCGCGCTCCCCGGCTGGCACGTTGTGATGCGACGGTGGGTCGGGCCGGGTACGATCCCGACCCCCAAGGTGGTGCGAACGGTGGGAGCAGCCGTGCTGGTGGTGCTGGCCCTGTTCGAACTGTGGACGACCTTCTCCCTGAGCCTCTTCTACCAACGAGAACTGGGCTCGGCCATCACCATTCCGCAGCGGGCGGGCATGGTGTCCTTCCAAGAGCAGGTCGACCAAACGCTGGTAGGCGGCCCGGCGCCCGGCGTGCGCTTTGCCCCCACGCTGCCTACCCATGCAGAAGCACTCGACTTGGCGGTGATCGGGAACTGTGCCGGCGTCTATCAATTCGACGGGAAAAGTTGGCAGCCCGTCGAGCTGGGGGCCCACGGCGGCGCCCTGCTGCTCAACGTGGACTTCCCGCGCACCGAATTGGGCCGACGTCAGCCCCTGCTCGTTACCGGTGGGGCGACCCCCCAGGACGTGGTCGCGGTCACCTGGGAGGGCGGGGATCTCTATCGCTTCTCGTACCTGTTCGACGGGTCGGCGTTCGGCGGGACGGGACGGGATTGGTACACCGAGCCTGCCGTCGCGGTGGCCCCCGGACAACCGCACCGGGTCCAGGTGGACCTGGTCACTGGGCTCGGCCAGATCTACATCACTGTGGATGGATCCCCGGTCTTCTCGCTGCTGTACCCGGTGGCACCCCCGAACGGCGTCAGGCTGGGCTCGGCGCCGCCGTCGATCTCGACCACCCCATTGTTCGCCGGCCGAGTTCGCTCGCTCCCGGTGCCAACACCGATCTGCAACGACCTCGAACGCCGCCGGTAGAAGCCGGGAACCTGCGTCTTGGCGCCCTATCGAGGGTTCGATATCGCGGACGGGCCCAGGATGGTCCGACCGCCCATCTCCGGTGTCATCCCGGGTTCCGGCAGAGCATCCCGAGCGACACGCCGGCCGGCAGGCGGGCCCCGTGTCCGATCATTATCGCCTCGAGTTTCATGGGGAGCTCGAGCACGCCGTTGAGGATTGCCGGGGTGCGGTCCAGGTCCGTGTGCCCCCGCCGTGACGACGGTCGCTCCGCCAGCCGCGCCGCGGCAACGAGCGGCAACGCCATCGAGTTGAAGTACGTGGCGCGAACCAGGTCCCATCCTGCATCTCGCACACGGAAGCGCAGGTTCCGCAATGTATAGCGGCGGAAGTGGTGGAGTTGGACATCGTGCTCCGTCCACATCCACTGATAGGCGGGCACGGTGATGAGCAGCATCCCGCCGGCCGAGGCGACCCGGCGGAGCTCTGTCAGCGCTCCGCCGTCGTCCTCGACGTGCTCGAGCACGTCGCAGGCCAACAGCAGGTCGAACTCGCCCGGACCGAACGGAAGGGTCTCGAGACCGGCCTGGCGTACGTCGTGCAACCCGCGCTCTTGGCAGAAGGCGACGGCATCGGCCGACGGGTCCACGCCGGCCGCCGACCCCAGGGAACCGAACTCGACGAGGTTTCGACCCGTGCCGCAACCGGCGTCTAGCAGGCGGACCTTCGGGGGAAGCTTGGCGTGATCGAGGAGCGCCCGGATCACGGCCCGCCGGCCTCGGAACCACCAATGGGCGTCCTCTAGACCGTACATCTCCGCGTAGGCGCCTTCTTCCATATCCCGGCGACTTTACTTCAGCCGACCCGCGCCGGTATCCTCGCCTGCTTATGCGCGAGGACGACGCTCGCCCGGCGCCGATCGCGTGGGCGCTGGCCCGACCCACATTTCTCGTGCTGTGTGCGTACGTTCTGCTGGCGGTGATCTTCTTTTGGCCCGGGTTCCTTCCGGGTCACGCCGTGTCGGCCGCCGATTATCTGTGGAACGCCGCACCGTGGGACACGGCGAGGCCAAGCGGAGTGCCTACACAGAGCCTGCATCCGCTCGTTTTCGGGTCCAACCCGCAACTTGTCGACGGCATTACCGTGTTCGAGCCGTTCTTGCAGTACTCGGCATCCCAACTGCCCCATATACCACTATGGAACCCATACATCATGGGCGGTGCTCCCTATCTCGCCGACATGCAATCGGCAGTATTCTCGCCCTTCAGCCTGCCTGCATATATTTTGCCTTTCTGGCTGTCATTGAGCGTTATCGCATTGCTCAAGGTCGTTGTTGCCGCGATGGGCGCCTACCTGCTCGGGCGCACCCTGAAGATGGGTACTGCGGGGGCATTTCTCTGCGGCCTGGTCTTCGGATTCGGGATGTTCATGGTGGCCTGGATCCCGTGGCCGCTGACCAGCGTGTTCGCCCTCATCCCCTGGATGTTGGTGGCCACCGAACGGCTCATACGGCGTCCCGGCGTTCTCTGGGCCAGCGCCTTAGCCGCACTGGTGGCCCTCCAGTTCTTCGGCGGTCATCCCGAGACGAGCGTGTACGCGCTGTTCGCCACTGCCGGTTACTTCATCCTGCGCGTGCTCCAAGAGCCCGGTGGTGGCGCCTCGGCCATGGCGGCCGCGTCTCGGCGGGGCCGTTCCCGGCTCGGGGCTTTGTTCAAGGCGGCACGACGACCGGTCATTGCCATCGTCATCGCCATCGTCGTCGGGACCGCTATCGCGGCAGTGGCCATCCTCCCGTTCCTCGAGCTCCTCAAGAACTCCGCGGACTTGACCGCTAGGCCCCGTAGCCAGGTCCACGTCCAAGCCAAGTACTTCTTCTCCGCGTTTCTACCCCAGTACTTCCCCTCCGGGTTCGTGATCGAGACGGGCTTCTACGCCGGTGCGCTCCCGCTCATGCTTGCCGTCATCGCCCTGTTCCGTCGGCGAGTGGAGCGCGTGGTCATCGCCGTGGTCGGCGCACTGACCATTGCCGTGGTGCTCGGCATCCAGCCGTTCTTTTACATCGCCGGCCATATCCCCGGTCTCGACCAGACGTACCTGAGTCGGCTGACGATTGTCTATCTCCTCTGCGTCGCCCTCTTGGCCGGATGGGGAATCGACGACGTGATCCGCGGCCGCGTGCGCGGTCGTCGTGCCCGGGCCGGCCTGGTCGTCGCCATCGGCCTGCTTGTCCTACCTGTGGTCGTCGTGGCCGCCACGGGGGGTACGTCGACCCGATTTCTCGGACGGGCCGTGCACATCGCCTGGTTGTTCGCGTCGGCCCCCCTGCTCAATACCCCCAACGTCGATCCCATCTACCGCTTGACCGCGCTCATTGCCTGGATCACCGTTGCCGCCGTGGCCGTGGTGCTGCTCGCTCTCGTGCTCAGACGAAGGATACGGCCAACGGTCTTCGCTGCCCTCGCCATCGCCCTGGTTGTCGGCGACCTCTTCCAGGCGGGTATGGGCTACAACCCCGCGATTCCCGAGTCCCACGCCGTCCAGCCCGTCACCCCAGCCATCCGATACCTGCAACGACAGCGGCCGGCCCGCTACGTGGGGGTGACTCCGTACGCCGGGGTCAACCCGCTGCCCCCCGACGTCAACATGCGGTACGGGCTGTACGACTTGCGCGGATACGACCTTCCAGTGGTCAGCCGGTTCGGCAACCTCTGGCAGCGGTACGTGGCTCCGCCCACACCCTTGCTCCCGCTGGACACGCCATCGGTCCCGCTCACCCTCGACAATGGGCTCACGCCGGACACCATGAGAGTGCTGTCGCTCTTCGGCGTGCGCGACGTCCTCGAGGACGTGCACGGGCCGCTTCTCCAGGTGCCCGGCCTGCGCCTGGTCTACAACGGACCTGACGCCAAGATCTACGCCAACGACGACTCCCTGCCTCGGACGTGGCTCGTCGCCGCGCAGGACGTCGTCAAAGGCGACAGTCAAGCGTTGGCCAAGATCGTCTCGTCCGACTTCGACCCCCGCCGAGCCGTGGTCACCGAACGCCCGCTACCGGCGCTCTCCGACAATAAGGCCAGTGGCACCGCTCCCGGCGATGCCCGTATCACCCACTACGGAGCGGAACGGGTGGAGATCTCGGCACGAGCAAACCGTGCAGCTGAGCTCGTGCTGTCCGACACTGCCTATCCAGGGTGGCAAGTGACCGTCAACGGGCGTCCCACCCAGATCACCCGGGTCGACTATCTGCTGCGAGGGGTGGCCGTCCCCGCAGGAGACGACCGCATCGTCTTCACCTACGACCCCACCAGTTTCCGCAACGGCTGGTTGGTGAGCCTGGTCGCGGTGGTGGTCACGGTGACGGCGATCGTGATCACCCTCCGACAAAGGCGATGGCGCAGTCGGGGGCGCCACGTCCGGTCCCGCCCCTAGCCCACGCCCGGTCCCGGCCCTAGCCCAGCCATGCCGGTTTCGCCGCCCCGATGGCGGGAAATGCCAGGATCGATCGGCCGTCATCGGTGGCTCCGGCTATGGCACGAGCCTCAGGTGGGCTGGGCGGCCGCCATCACGCAATCCGGCACTGCCTCAGGGAGCGCGCTCGTGTACGCCGCCGTACAGTGCGAAATTGCCTGGCTCGAAATCGAGAGGCGAGCAAAGGGAGCGCGCACGTTGGTCCAGACCCATGTGTCCCCGCGAAATTCGGGCTTCCGGGCGAGGGCTACGGTGACGAGGCCGAGCGCCCAGGCGGTGTTGTCGGAGCGATCATAGGGCGGCTGCAGCGTCGTAGGATCGGCGACGGCGATCAGCGTCACTCCCCAATCGGAAAGCGCCTGTCTAACATCGTCGACGTTTCTCGCCGTGAGCGGTGGAGGCGACGAGAGCACCGAAGACCCCGCGTCGATCACCGCCTGGCCGGCCCGCTCCTTACCGGCACGGCTGAGAACATCCCCTGGACCCGTGCCGGTAACCAGGGCGAAACTGAGCCGGTCGACTGCCTGCCAGGCCGTCGTCGACCCCCCGGCGCCGGGCGGCGGGAACGCCAGCATCACCTGTCCGGGCGGCAGGTGTGGGGCGGCGTCGGCGAACCAGCGGGGAAGGGTGACCGCCCGGGTGGTGATAGGAACATTGGTGGCTTCCACTGTTGTCAGCGGCACCACCGCGACGGCGGCGACGGCCAGGGCTGTCGCTCCCCCCAGCAGTCGGGCCCAGTATCCGGGCCGAGCCGCAGCGTGACGGCCCGTCCCACCGGTTCGCCGGTCCAGGACCCAGGCTGTCACCGAGCCGTAGGCGCGATCGACCACGATCGCCAGCATGGCGGTGCCGCACAGCGTCACGATCGACATGATGCGTCCGGGAAGAACGTTCTGGATGAGCGGGACGTCAACCAACAAACGCCAAGGTGTCCAGTAGCGCTGGGAGCCGAGGGACAACACGATGGCGATCAGTCCGAGGGCGCCGAAGAACCACAGCCGCCGATCGCGCCGCCAGGCC
>OBLU010001983.1_pt1 | contig 18926 bp, 16 predicted proteins | sample 1518681 | NCBI WGS metagenome assembly OBLU01 (sample SAMEA3539304, study PRJEB22396) | soil metagenome | biome: tundra; feature: field; material: soil | place: USA | collected 2010-05 | depth 0.15 m | reverse complement strand
CCTCCTACCGGAAGCAGGCGGGCCTCGGCTGGCAAGACGGAGATCCATGCCTTGAGCGAAGATGGACCAAGGTGATCAGCAGGGAAAAATTTAAGGAACGAACACCCGGTCGAAAGCGCTGCAAAAGCTTCCGTGGGAGTAGCTACTCCTGGAATGACCGCGAGTCCCGATGAAAGCGCGGTCTCGATGGCAATCCTATCACTGTGAGGCATCACGATCAGCTCGCCGCCGGCTCGGAGCACCTCCGCAATCTGGCCGGACTGGTAAACCGTACCGGCGCCGACGACGCAATCTGGCGGAAGTGATGCTCGCATTTTCCTAATGCTTTCGAACGGTTGGAAAGAATTGAGCGGGACTTCGATGATGCGAAAGCCCGCTGCATACAGCGCTTGACCAGTTTCGGCAGCTTCTTCGGGTCGAATTCCACGAAGAATCGCGATCAGGCCGCACTCCGACATTGCGTTGCTCAGCTTAGTCTTCATGATTTTGCGAGTGCTTCCTGTCCGCCCTTTGGTACGAGCCCCGCTTGTTCGGCCACGCGCCACAATCCTCGCTCCGTCGCTTCAGGGACAATCTCCGCTTCCACGCGGCCGTAGATACGAAGGGCTCGAATGTATCGCGTGCAAAGCTGCGACTCTCCAGCCAATAGAATCGGCGGCGGCTGTGTGCGCCGGCCGGTTCTGCGCATCTCTTCCAATCGCAGCAATGCCCCGATTTCGTGGCCGATGATCAAGCCGGATAGATAGTCCGGCTGCTGCTCCGGCAAGAGAGCCTTGGTCAGCCAAAGCGTCCGCACGCTGAAGATGGTTGACAGAATGCAGCCCTCGCCCATCGCTCTCCTGGCCACATGCACGCCTCGCTCAAAGGAATCATAGTCTGGCGCCGTTCCCCTGCGCATCGTGCTGCCCAGAATGGTGTGTGCGCACAGCGCTCCATAGACTTCACCCGTCATATATGTCTCGAAATGCTCAATGTGCGACTCTCGCACAAAGGCCCACTTCGAGTGCGTTCCTGGCAGTCCGATAAGAACCCCATTCTGCCCTGTCCCGCAATGGCGTGAAGCTGCGCTCAGCGCCCCGGCTATCTGAGTTTCCTCGCCTCGCATCACATTCGGCAGATCTCCATGTTCGATCAGGCCGGGGACGATTTGAAGCACTCTGTCGCGGCTGGTTCGCACCGCGCCGAGCGTCTCTCCCAAAAGCCGGCAGTCCATGGGGACTTCGAGATAGGGTACTTCACACCAGCCGTTGGCGCTGCCCACCATGCCGCAAGCAATCAACGGCGCACCTGGCTCGGCATCGATCCAGTCGCAGCAGGCCTCAAGAAAGGCTCGTTCAAACGCCTGTCTCGCGTCTGAAGATGCGACCTGGGCCGCAGTGCCCGCGACCTGCGCAATGCCCAGGGGAAGAGACCGCGCTTCCAATACTTTTCCTCGCGCGCCGAGGCGATAGCAGCGCAGGGAAGAGGTCCCCCAATCAAGCGCTATCAATTTTGCCTGATTCTTGTCCATCCTCATAAATTTCCCTTGCCGCCGGCGACGTGACAGCGAATCTGGGATTGCCTCGCGAGTCATACTTACTCAAACCACCCGGACCGCGAACTTGGACAGCGCTTCGTCGCTTAACTCGACTCCCAAACCAGGCTCCATCGGAATGTCCACGAAGCCGTCTTTTGCGGTGAACCGCTGCTTGGTCAGTGCGTCGCGTAATGTTGTCCCCTCTTCGGCCACAAATTCCATGATGAAAGAGTTGGGAATAGCATTCAGGAAGTGCAGGGAAGCGGCGACATTGATATAGGTTGTAAATCCGTGATTCACAACCGGCAGGCCTCGATCCACCGCCAGGCTCGCTATTTTCATGGCTTCGGTGAAACCGCCGCAACGTGTCAGATCCACCTGAACCACATCAATCTGCCCACGATCCATCAGGTCCAGAAAAGAGCGCCGCTCGCTTTCGTGTTCTCCTGCCGCGATGCGGACATCAGTGGCGTTCGCTAGTTTCTTATAACCCTCATAGTCGTCGGGAAGGAGAGGTTCTTCCAGCCAGAAGATCCTGTAGTCCGAAAATGCCCTGACGCGCTGGAGAGCCGTCTTGGCATCCCAGACCAAGCCCGCATCGATCATCAGGTCAGGCTCTTCTCCAAGACCTTTGCGGGCTTCGCGAACCAGCGCGATGTCGGTTTTCTCATCCTGCCCCATGGGGTCCCAGCCAAACTTCGCGGCCGTGAATCCCAGATCGCGAAAGCGGCGGGCTTTTGCCCCGGTTTCTTCCGGAGTCGCTCCAAAGAGAGAACTCGCGTAGGCGCGAATGTGGATCGCGTGGAAGCCGCCGCCCAGCAGCTTCCAGATCGGCTGGCCCAGAAACTTCCCCTTGATATCCCACAGAGCCATATCGATGCCACTCATGGCGTGAATCGCAATTCCGCGCCTGCCCGAGTAAATATTCTGGCGATACATCTTGTGCCACAGATATTCCGTTTGCAGCGGGTCCTCGCCAAGGATTAACTGCCGTAGCCCGGACGTGATGGTGCTCGAAAATGGTCCTTCTATCGCCCCCTTCACGGCAATTGGCGACGAGTCGACCTCTCCGATGCCTGTAATCCCCGCGTCGGTACTGATGCGAACCAAAAGCGCATCCTGTCCGCTGTCGCACTGCACTTTGACATGGTCTTGTCGGAGATAAATTACCTCGACGTCAGTGATCTTCATCGGTTTTGTCCTGAAAAACTGGAATTGGTAATGCTTGGTCTACTGCGAATCCATCAGAAGGATGCCTTTGATAGCGCCAGACTGCGGATTGCGGATGATCGGGAGCGCCTCCCCGGCTTGTCTCAACGGGAACCGGTGCGTGATGAGGCTCTGCAAGTCGATGCGCCTCGTGGCCACAAGTTCGATCAACTCATCCCAGCCCGTTCGGTCGGACAGCGATCCATATAGAGTAATGTCTTTAAGAATCACTTCCTGAAGAGGAAACTGGGCGATGGCGCGGTCAGGAACACCGTAGAGCACCGCTCGTCCTTGCGGTCGAAGCACTTGCAACACGTCCAGAAACGACCGCTCCGTTCCCGCAGCATCGAATGCTAGATCCACTCCCTGACCATTGGTGATTATCTTCACTTCTTCAACGAACTGACACTCATGCACATTCACAATGTGATCGGCCCCAAGCCGCTTACTCAAGGCGAGCCGCTCCGGCCGGGAATCCGACACGATGACACGGCCTGCGCCCAGAATGCGTGCACACTGGAGCGCGATCAAGCCGGCCGGCCCGGCACCAACCACTGCAACCGTATCCCCGGGGGAAACCCCCGGCTTGCGAAAAGCGCTATACACTTCAACATCGAGAATCGCCGCGACTTCATCCGTCAATGCATCGGGCAAACGATGCAAATTGCGCTCCGGGACAACCAGGCGATCGGTCCAGCCGCCATCTCGCGTGATGCCAAACTCCCAGCCGTTAGGACAGAACTGTGTCGCCCCTCTCCGGCACCACCTGCAAATGCCGCACCCGGCCACGGAGTCGCATTTGACGCGATCGCCGGCGAAGAAACCATTTACCCCTGGTCCGCATTCCTCGACAATTCCCGCAAACTCATGGCCCAGGACAAGCGGAGCTTTGGCAAAGGGAAGGCGTCCCTCCCAGATATGTATATCGGTGCCACAGATTCCCGCGGCTGTGATTCGTAAGCGAACCTGGTGTTCGTTGAGTGTCGTTCTCCGATGCCCATTCTCGATAATTTCCAATCGCTCTATGCCTGTCCAAGTTGCCTGAATCATAGGGGCAAATATAGCTCTCGGATGGCAGGGCAACAAGACTCCTAGCGGCTAAATTCGACACTTAAACAACGCCGACTACAGTCCGATCCTAAAAACACTCCCCGACTCCTTCATCCGGCTTCGTCGATTGTCGCACGGGCGCAAGCAGGGCCTATCGCCGGATTGTTTTGCCGTCGATGGCAATTGCCAATACACGATCCGCGCGCGATGGGCCAGGGCCCGGGATAAGCAGCAAAGGACAAGTTTAATTGTTAAAAGAGTTGACTTGCCGATTCCAGTTTCCTAAGATAACGCAAACTGTAAGGGGAAGATGAGTGAAGATGAGTATGGATAGTGTGCACAGATTCAACCCGCTCTCCACGCTCGATAGCAAGTCGGCGGCAGAATTGTTTGAAAAAGATCTAAGCTTTTTCCAGTTGCTTCTCGTGCTCATTGACAAATCCTGTCCCATCAAAAGCGTCGATCTGATGTGGAAGAGCAGCGAGTCCATTGGATCCGATTTGGTATCGATCGCCGGGACCGCGAAGGCTTTGCAAGGTGCATGTTCAAGATTCGTCTGTTCCGACCGGGTAAACCTGACGCCAAAGTTCTGCGAAATTGTGCATACAGGTTGCTCGACGTCGGACAAGGCTGCCGAGGCCAGAGTCAGCGTCACGGGTAAGCCGGAGGTCTACCGTTGTCACGCCGGACTAATTGATATTGCCGTACCGGTGGTGTGCGATGGCCAACACATTGCTACACTTTTTACCGGGCAGGTACTGCGATCGCCACCTGATGCCGCCGGCTTTCAGGAGGTGCTCCGCGATGTCAGGAATCTGGGACCGATTGACTCGGCGCAACTGAAGACTGCATATAAGCAAGTTCCTGTGGTCACGGATGAGGATATCCAGCACGCGGTGGATATCCTCCAGATCTTCGCCGACTACTTGGCTACTGCATGGAAGCGCCTGCTGGATGCCACTGAAGCGCAAGAACTCCGTTTGAGAGAATCGCAGCTTCTTCGCAAAGATATGGCGCAGATTCTCTTGGGCGGACACGTCCAGGAAAGGGGACGGCTGCGCGAAATTGCCCGCACGCTGAGATTTACAGCCTATCCAAATCGGATCTTGATTGTCCAGCCGCAAGGAGAGACTGAGCCGGGGCTCAAGTCCTCTTCCTTCGATCTGGAACTCACGCGGGCCCTCTACGCCATCGAAGACCTCACTGCGGGCATGAAAAATGTAATGGCAGTTCACCTTCACCGCCGTGGCATCTGTATCTTCGTGGCGGATAACGGAACCCGAAACGGCACTCTTAGCGAGATCAAAGTCTATACTTTGGCGCAAAAGGTGCTGAATTTTGTCCACCGGCAGCACAATCTGCGCATTCGAATAGGGATAGGCCGCGTCAGAGATGAGTGGCAAAGGATTGGCGAGTCCTATCAGGAAGCTTGGGCAGCACTGGCTGAATCTGAAGCTGACATCGCCGTCTATAAGGACCCTCCTGCCGCCTTTCGTGCGCTATCCAGCCAAATGACGGTTGCATGCCAGGCTCTGACCCGGCGAGACCTGCAGCAGGCACACTCTGCCCTACAGTCGGTTCTTGTGCTGGCAAACCGGCATTTTGGGCACAAAGACGATGGTCTTCAGGCACTGCGCCAATTCTTGGTGTCCGCCCTCGACGCTCTCATGCTGACCGCCCAGGGGTTGGCTTGCGATGAAACTACCGTTGAGTCTTTGCGACGCGAAGCTTGCGAAGGTCTGGAAATAGCGACAACTTATTTCGTACTGCAAGAGTGCTGGGCCAACTGTGTCGAACGACTTATTGGGGAGATAAAGCGCCTATACTCAGGAAAACACGAAAAGATCGTCGAACGCGCCCGCGCTCTTATCCACAAGAATATCGAACGGCCAGAAGGCTCGATCCCAGTCTTGATCGCAGAAGTTTCAGGTCTTCTGGGAGTTTCAGAGGGGCACCTGAGCCGCACCTTCAAAAGGGTCACTGGCGTAACGTTCGAGCGATATGTGATCGAAAAGCGAATTGAGCGTGCCCGGCGATTGCTCCTTGATCCAAATAGCCGAGTAGCGGAAGTAGCAGAAAAATGCGACTTCTGCAATCCCGCTTACTTTGCCCGAGCGTTTCGCAAAATAGTGGGTTGCTCTCCCACTGACTTCAGCAAGCATCCAAGCCAATACGAAGTTTCACAATTGGTCCCGTCAGTGAGCACGGGGGGAAGAAAAGAGAGTCCCAGCGCGCAGTAGAGCGGCCCGGATCGAAGTCGAGACGAGGGAATCGTACGCCAGACGGAGCGTCTCCAGCTTCTGTTTTTGCTTTACATGATCAGTTTGCCCGACAGATTACTGCATTCTACACAAACCCGGACAAGAATCTACCGCGTACGAGATCCGTGTTCTATCGCTGGCAGTGGGGGAAAACGTCGGCGGTACACATGGCTGAGCAAGATGGAGAATTGAATAATCCAAATGGAAGCAACCACAACCGACATCCCCCCTGCACCGCGCCTGCGGCGGTCGCTTACTCTCTGGGATCTGATTCTTTACGGCATCATTGTGATCCAGCCCACGGCTCCGATGCCCGCCTACGGCGTTTTTAGCAATGCCGGCCAGGGCCACGTCGTCACCTCCATCCTCATTGCCATGATTGCCATGGTTTTTACGGCCATGAGCTATGGCCGCATGGCGCGTGTGTATCCCAGCGCGGGTTCGGCCTACACCTACGTGGGCCGCGCGCTACACCCGGCGCTCGGCTATGTAACCGGCTGGTCCATGACCATGGATTACATGATCAATCCGCTGATCTGCACCATCTGGTCGGCCAAGGCGATGGCGGACCTGTTAAGCGGAACCAGATATCAGATTCCCTATCCGGGCTTGCTATGGCCCATCTTTTTTGCAGCGTTGTTCACGGTGCTGAACCTGCGCGGCGTACACACATCGGCGCGCATCAATCAAATCCTCTGCGCTGTGATGGGCGCGGTCATCGTGGCGTACTTCTGGTACACAATCCGCTATATCTTCCACTTGCCGCAATATCCAGAAGCCTATTTTCTGCGCCCGTTCTACAACCCTGAAACATTCACCATCGATCGGGTGTTTCACGGCACGTCGGTTGCGGTGCTCACCTACATCGGATTCGATGGCATTTCGACTTTGTCTGAAGAAGTCGAGAATCCCAGACGCAACATCTTTCTGGCTACCGTTCTGGTTTGCATCGTGACCGGCTTTCTGGCCGCGGCTGAGGTCTACGGCGCTCAATTGTTGAGCAGCCAGTATTTCTTTCCGGCCAGTGAGGTCGAAAACGCATTCAGCCACGTGGTGGCGATTGCGGGCGGGATCTTGCTTACAAAGGTCATCAGTCTTACTCTGCTCATCGCAACCGTCGGTTCCGGAATGGGGTCGCAACTCGGCGCGGCCCGCCTGCTCTACGGCATGGGGCGCAGCAACGCCATTCCGAAGAAGTTCTTTGGGACCATCCACCCAAGAACTCACATCCCCGCGAACAACGTGGTCTTTGTCGGCGTCATTGCGCTGATCGGCGCGTTTCTTATTAGTTATGACAATGGCGCGCAGTTACTCAACTTCGGGGCCCTGATCGCATTTATGGGCGTAAACCTCGCATCGCTGACCCACTATTACATCCGCGGCGAAGATCGTACCCTGTGGCAATTGATTCCGCCGGTTCTGGGCTTCCTGATCTGCTTATTCATCTGGATTCACTTATCGAAGCTGGCCATGGTCGTGGGTTCCTTCTGGATGATCGCGGGCATCGCCTATGGGGCCTGGAAGACGCGAGGATTCCAGAGCCGTCGGGTGAGTTTTGAATCCCCTCCCGAAGCTTAGTAGTGGAAAGAGATGGCGCTGATTGAAACGTGCTTAAGTCGTTAGGCTCAAGCTGCGAAAGCGGAACGCGCCTGCAGTGCGCTTCGGGGTTATCAACTGAAGCTGAAGCTGAATTACGCTCCTGAAATGTCACTTTCCTGAGTAGATAATGACTCGGAAGCGATCCGAGGGAGGGCGAACGGGCTTCCGATTTTGACGACAGTGAAGCCTGCAGCTAACGCGCTCTCAATTCCTGGACTGGAGTCCTCGAATACGACTCCAGTCCTTATCCTGGGCCGCTCTCTTATCAGCAGATATGGTTCAGGCGAGGGCTTTCGCTTCACTGCTTCCCCACCGAACACGCGCGCATCAAACCGGTCAAGAAGCTTGCAAGCGCAAAGGACCGGCTCTACAACCGCCCTTTCTGAACTCGTCACCAAGCCGAGTCGATACTTATTGAGGGTTGCGAGAAATACGATGGCCTCTCGTGGGATCGGCAACTGCGCGAGCGACAACTCGCAAACGAATTGCTTGCGCTCAGCATTTCTGCCTAATAGTTCACTTACATTTACGCGGGGCCACGTCCTTTGTATCAAATCACACATCTCAACATCATCTACACCCAAACCGTGGACCCTGTAGTCCTCCCAAGTGCAGTCAATCCCATAAGGCTCCAACATCCTTACACACGACTTCCAATGAAGTGGCTCCGTATCCGCGAGTGCACTGTCGTAATCAAATATCAATGTTCCTCATGGTCTGTTCATGCAGGTGCCTTGTCTATTCTTATATGAGATTCGGGCGCACGCGGTTTTATCAAGAAGCGTCGAAAGCTACACCAGTAAACTGCTTGGCTGCTTGAAGATTGATTGATATGCCTAAGCCCGGTTTATCTGGTATTTCCAGCATGCCCGCGGCGTCCAATTTCCATCGATCCTCTACGATCTCATCTATAAACGGTGAGCTGGTCAGATATTCGACCAGATCGGTGTGTTGAATAGCAGACGCCATCTGAAGATCAGCCGCCAAACCAAGCGCGGTGTTCCAGCCATGCGGAATCATGCGAAGACCATGGTCTTCAGCCATCCATGCAATTCTTCGAGCTTCGCTGATCCCGCCAACTTTGGTGACATCGGGCTGAACGATATCCCAAGCGCCTTGGCGAATCCACGGCTCGAATGTTTGACGCCTGGTCAAGACCTCGCCACCTGAGATGGGTACAGGTGAGGCCTGGCGAAGAAGTATGAAGTCGTTCAAATTGTCGGGCGGCAGTGCTTCCTCAAACCAATAGACGTTGTAATCGGCCAACATCGATGCCGTACGTGCTGCCCATTTGTATCCCTGGGGCCAGAAAGCATCACTCGCTCCGGCATCGACCATAAGCAGCGAGTCCGGTCCAACCGCCTCGCGGGCCGCTTGCACGATTGCCTCATCTGTGGCATTGTCTCGATGGCCGAATGGGCCCCAGCCGATTTTGAATGCTCGAAATCCTTGCGCTTTGATCGACAGAAGCTTCTCGCTCAATGGCTCTGGATCCACCATGAGCATCGAAGCATAGGGGCGAACGCGATCACGGTAACGACCGCCCAAGAGGCGACCCACAGGCTGCTCCGTGGCTTTCCCAAGAATGTCCCACATGGCTATATCGATCGCACTGATCGTATGGGTGATAGAGCCGCCGCGTCCCATCCAAAATGTATTTGCATGAAGCTTCTCGCTTACCCGTTCCGGTTCCAGAGGATTCTCGCCCAATAATAGAGGCTCGAGAACATTCAACGAGCCCCGGACCAGAGTGTCATTCGTAAACGCCGATCCCCAGCCGGTTACACCCTCATCTGTGTAAACAGCTACCAGTGTGTGAATGCAATCGTTTGGTTTGATCTCATGTGCCCAGCCGCCCTCGGGCGTGCTGCCACGTAAGCCTGCCGATATGATCTTCTTGATCTTCATAGCGTTGTGCCCTTCTGCATCGGGTCCTACTCCTGTCCGATGTTCACACTCTCACTCAGCGACAGGGCCCTCACACTCTGCACTCACGACCATACATGCTTCGAAGCCTGGATTTCCATTTAGCTATCCGGCCCAGAGAGAATATACCGCCGATCGAGTGCCCGCCAAAGCCGTCACCGGAACCCATAAGCCATGGTTTGGCCCATTGCGGGCCACCTTCTCGGACACCTCGCTCGCATCCCCCTTCGTCGTCCAGATCGGTTTCGCGTGACGGCTGCCCCTATCGGCCTGGCAGCGGCAAAGGCTCCATCCGGCTGAGCAGTTTTTCCAAACAGGCGCTGCCACAAATTCCTCAAGTTATACGCCAGCAGACTTAGAGCGAGCCGCACTTCATCCGACCGGAACCGCTGGCCGTTCAGCCGCGTCATTTTCACCGTCTCGTTGCCCTCTCTGATTTACTACTCTGCCGCGCCAGTTGTAAAACCATGCCACCGCTCAGCATTTTAGGCTCAAATTGGTCACGATGAACCCGATGCGTGGGAGCAACTCCCCGACACGTGGACCCTTATCCTGCTGGACAGCAATTTGAGATTCACATTTTGACCGTGTCAGTGACACAGAAAAATCCAGGAGGCTAGAGAGGCGCAAGTGCTCCTCGATGTGCTTCCCCGAACGGCGAACAACGTTGAAACGGTCTCGAAGCAACAGGTTCATTGAGACAAACCTATTATGCTCAATTGATCTCGTGCCATGGACCGCGACAACATGTGGTTGGAATCTCGTGCCGACCATCTTTGAATAGACGGACAATAGGTGGGAGCTCCGGAGCAGGGCGGAGCTTTTCCGATTGCCCTTTTGGTTTGATGTGCCGTGAGTCTGTGCTCGAAGTGCCGGATTTGATCAACAGGGCGCATAGATCATTGGTATCCATAATGGATTCAGCATCTTCTCCGCCGCCGAACAGACGCGAGTTGTGCTTTGAGACGGCTGCGAGCGAATCGTTTGGATACTCAAAATGTCGCCAAAGTGTATTGGAAGCAGCTGTGATTCGCCAGTACAGTTCAAAGATCGAGGCGCAGAAGTCGCTCGCTGCATTTCGAAAGCCTCCTTCGCGGGAGGCGAATGTTGTGTTTTGGAGGCGTCAATGTTTACTACGCTCAGATCTGGCGAATTTCAGCAAGCCCTTACGCGTTCAGTCTCCCATGTTGCCAAGTTGATGCCACTAACTTTGGCATTGTTCCTCCTTACCGCGACACCTACATGGGCCGATGTTTATGGACGTGTCGCCGGAATTGTGAAGGATCCATCCGGAGCATCCGTGCCTGATGCGACGGTAACGCTTCTAGACGTCGACAAGGGAGTTAAACAAGAGACCACCACTGATGCTCAAGGGGCATATGCGTTTCCTGCGGTACCGGTAGGCCACTACGAATTGGCGATACACAGAGCCGGTTTTGCTGATGAACGCGAGTCGGGGCTGGTCATCGATGTGAACACGGTCAGGATCGTTGATGTCTCCCTCAAGCTCATGGCAGATGTACAAGAGGTCAGGGTGAGCATTTCGCCTGTTCAGGTGGAGACGGCCAGCACCCAAGTGGGCGAGGTCATCAGTGACCAGAGAATGGAGAGCGTACCACTCAATGGCCGTTCCTACACTGACCTGCTATCGCTGCAGCCCGGTGTCGCGCCAGTAAGTTCCGGCGAAGGGTATAACAGCGTTTCGGTCAACGGAGGGCGCGAGTCGTCCAATGGATTCATGGTAAATGGCGGCGATGTCGAAGAGGGCCAGAATATGGGGCCTGCGATTACTCCCAATCTGGATTCGATCGCCGAATTTCGCATTATCACCAATACCTTCGACGCCGAGTATGGCGAATTCAGCGGCGCACAGGTCAATGTCGTTACCAAGTCGGGGACCAATCAATTCCACGGATCGGCCTTCGAGTTTTTGCGAAATACAGATCTTGATGCGGTGCAGTACTTCAGTTCCGGTACAGCAGTATTTATACAAAACCAATTTGGTGGAACCTTTGGCGGCCCTATTGTTCCCCGGAAATTGTTCTTCTTTGCCGATTATCAGGGAACACGCAATGTTCAAGGACAGAATACTGGCGCAGTGCCGGTTCCAACGAACGACATGAGGAACGGAGATTTCTCCGCGGTCTCAAATCAGCTCACGGGTACGGTCAACGGCTCCTACTGGGCGGAGTTGCTTTCTCAAAAGCTAGGCTACACGGTAAGCGCCGGCGAGCCATACTACGCGGCGAATTGCACTTCAAACTCTACCTGTGTCTTCCCGAACGCCCAGATCCCAACATTGGCGATTAGCACGATCGCGTCGAACATCTTGCCAGTGATTCCCAAAACTCTGCCGAATGCAAACTACTTCAGCTCATCAAGCGAAAAACAGCGGCTAACCGATAACGAGGGCGCCTTGCGGCTTGACTTAGATAGCGGGCGGCTGGGAAACGTCTCTGTGTACTATTACGACGAAGGCTCAAGCGAAGTGAGCCCATTCTATGCCGATAACCTGCCTGGCTTTCCCGTCGACGTCGATAGTACTTCGACGATGTTGAATGTGGGAGACACAAAGATCATCACTCCGACTATTCTGAATGAATTCCGCTTGCACGGTATGCATCTGACATCGCTTGATGTCCCAGGTGGCACCGGAACAGCGAAGCTCAGCTCGTTGGGGTTTGTGACCGGCACTGGCACTTCCGGCATCGTAATTACGGATCCTGCTCTCGAAGGAGTGCCGCAGCTATTCTTCAATAATTTCACGACAGGCGTAGATTGGTTCGAAGGATCTCGGTACAGCAGCAACTATCAACTAAGCGACAGTCTTTCCATCATCAAGGGTAAGCATTCAATCAAAATCGGCGGCGTTGTGCATGACGATCAGATTATCAACAAGCTCTTTGGGGCTAACAATGGGGCATTTCGTTTTTCTGGCTCGGAGACCGGTATTGACTTTGCCGACTTCCTTTTAGGTGCGCCGACCGTGTACTACCAGGGTGCTCAATTGCCTCTGCACATGCACGCCCTCAACTTCGGAGTATTCGGTGAGGATAGCTGGCGCTTGCGGCCCGGCCTCACGGTCAACTACGGCTTACGTTGGGACGTTCCCAAGCCATGGTCGGAAGAGAACGGGCAAATCACCACCCTCGTTCCAGGTTTGCAGTCGAAAGTATTTCCCGGAGCGCCTGTAGGGTTGGCATTCCCTGGCGACCCAGGTGTCCCAGACAGTATGGCGCCGGCGCGTTATAACAACATTGCTCCCCGCCTCGGTATCGCGTATTCTCCAGCTGCAACCAACGGCATCTTAGCGCGTCTTCTGGGACAGAGCGGCCAGACGAGCATTCACGCTGGGTTTGGGGTCTTTTACACCGTCTTCGAAGAGCAGCTGGCAAACAACGAGATCGGCGATACACCCTTTGGTGACTGGTACCAGCCCGGGACGCCATCTTTGTTTGCCACCCCATTTATTGATCGGCCCACCGGCTTCGTTCATCCTCAACCCTTTCCGGTTCCCCCGTTGGCGCGCGCCTCAGCGAGCCACCCGAATAATTCGGTCGATTGGTCCTTATATGAGCCCATCGGTAGTAGTCCCGGATTTTGGTACAAGAACCGGATTCCATATACCAATCAGTACAACCTTTCGATTCAACGCCAAATTGGCTCAAGGAACCTCATCGAGTTTGGGTACGTCGGATCGGAAGGGCACGCTCTAATCACAAATACGGAAGCGAATGTCGGAAATCCGGCTTTGTGTTTGAGCCTGAGCCAAGCGAGTGAAGTGGCCAACGGTAGCCCAACCTGTGGCCCTTTTGGTGAAGATACAGTCTACACGGCCGCTGACGGGACGACTTATAAAGGTCTTCGATCGCCGCTTGGATATTCCTTTACGAGCGACGGTCTTTACAAGACAATCGGAAATTCAGCTTTCAATTCTTTCCAGGCTTCGTGGAGGCACAAGAGCGGACCGCTGGAGTTCCTTGCCGGCTATACCTTCAGCAAATCAATCGATAGCGGTTCCGGTTACTCTGAGATGATCAATCCGGGAAACCCGAAACTGAACCACGCATTGTCTGCATTCGATGTTCCTCAAAACTTTGTCGCCAGTTATGAGTACAAGCTGCCTTTCGACAAGTTGCAAGAGAATCGGTTCACGAGCGGCTGGACGATAGCGGGAATCACGCACTTTGCGTCTGGTCTCCCTATTACTCTAACGGAGAGTGACGATCATTCGCTGCTAGGCACCGGGAGCGCTGGAGCTGGTTCAGGTGCGGATACCCCGGTTTACACACCGGGGCCTTTGCATTTTGGCAATCCACGGTCGGGGCAGCCCTATTTCAATGTCTCCTTATTCAGCCCCAGTCAAATTGGCCAGGTTGGCACCGCGAAAGTTCGCTTCTTCCACGGGCCAGGTCTGGATAATACAGATATGAGCCTGATCAAGCAGACGAAATTCACGGAAACCAAGTCGCTCCAGTTTCGCTTCGAATTGTTCAATGCGTTTAATCACGCGCAGTTCTTGAATCCGCCCGGAAACGTCAACAATGGCTCGTTTGGAGTTGTTTCGCAATCCAGGGCTCCTAGAATTGGGCAGGCGGCTCTGAAGTTTCTGTTCTGAAGTGGGGCTAAGTCGCGCTCGGAACCCCAAGACTCAACGAGGAGACAGGATGAAGATAAAGCACGCAATTGGTATGGCAGTCTTTTTGTGCTTTCAGTGGGGGTTTGCTCAGGATATTCCGTCAAAGATTCCCAGGCGTAGCTCCACACAATTGCTCGATGGGTTCGGGGTGAACCTGAATCTACCGCGGCAACCGCGCATGCCATGGACCAAGACGTTGGCGCCGCTCTTTGATTCTGGCGCTAAATGGGTCAGGATCGGGCAATATGAAAATTCTTCCGAGCAGGTTAGTTGGGACTGGGTGGAGCAAACTCCCGGGCACTACGCCGTTCCCGAGAACGCCGACGAAGCAATCCGCTCCCTGCTAGACAACCGTGTATCCATCGAAGTCCAGTTGCAATACTCAAACCCGCTCTATCTCGAAGACAAGTCGAAGCGCCCAGTCCGCGTCACACTTCCGCCGCCGGGAATCGGGCAGGGTGACAAGCCGGTGAACCCGATTTTCCTTGCCCCCAAGACGGATGAACAAATTGACGCGTTTCTAGGTTACGTTCGCTTTATGGTCGGTCGCTATAAGGGGCGAATCAACCATTGGGAACTTTGGAACGAGGAGGATTACGACTATTGGGGGCCGGATATAGCTGACAAGAAGGAGAAAGGGAAATGGTATGGGCGTGTTTTCTGCCGCTTCGCAGACGCCGTGCATACGACCAATTCTGACGCCAAGGTCATGTTCGGCGGTCTGGCCAATCCGAGGAATCTTGATTTTGCCGAGGTCGCGCTCGCTGGCTGCCCGGGCAAGGTTGACCTCATGGCGTACCACAGCTACCCTGGTGGCCCCTTTGGAATCGGCAAGCCACCGGAGGAGATCGATCCGGCATACGGCGGAGCGGCCTTCCGCAAAGGGATCGAGTCGATTTCCGGAATCCGCTCCGACCTCAAGTTCTGGATCAACGAATGGGGTATCGATGCCGATGCGAAAGGCGCAAATCCATCCGTGCAGGCACGCTATTTGCCGCGCTTCTACCTAGAGCAACGAGCCCATAACATCAGGGGCTTCGTCTGGGAGTTTATGTCCGCCACAGACGGCAATGAGGAAGACAGGATGGGCATTGTGAAGGGCGACACCCAGGGTCCAGACGTATTCCGGCCCCGTGAGGCTTACTTCTCGTTCCAGAACCTCTCGGCCGTTTTCGGCCAGACCGTCCGCGATCCGGAGGGCAAAGATGCTCTCACACCGGTGAAGGAATATGCGCCTGACAAGCTTCAGGAGTTTTGGTTTCGCGACCGTGTTTCGGGGCGTCGAGTTTTCGCATATTGGCTCGCGATACCATCGGATCCAAAGGACGATTTGAAGCCTCTAACAACCGAGATGACTATCAATGACAAGAACATCAGCCGCCCCGTGTTGCTGGACATCCGTACTGGGGACATCCAACTACTGAGTTGGGTTGATAAGGCCAGGAGAACGGTAAGGGTGCCGCTGAAAGACAGCGTGATGGCGGTGGCCGACGCGAAGTTTCTGGACTGGTCTGAGGCCCCGCTCACGCCCGGAGAGTTAGTTGCAGAACGCAGCGGGGATCGGGTGAAGCTTCATTGGAAACCAGACGCTGCTGCTCTCAAGTTTGAAGTGCAGCGTTCCGATGACTTTGGACCGTGGCATCGAGTTGGAGAGGTTGCCGGTCCATTGGCGGATTTCTCTGATAAAGCGTCATTAGCTCGTCGCGCAACTTACCGTGTGCGTACGGAAAGTGCAAATGGAAGATCGCCCTGGTCCAATCCGGCGTGGGTTGGGCAATAGCGCTCTGGGGGTACCGTCAAGGGTCGGGCATTTCGGAGACGGTCTGACCGCTGGCCCCGACGAAATGCCCCATTGACCCCACCCACCTTTCGCCTCGAGGTTTCCATGACCACCGGCACCACGCCATACACCAAAACAGCGTCAGGAACTCGCGCCGCATCGCATAGAGTGCAAGTTCTCGTAGCCTCAGGCACACCGGACGGAATTCTGGCTTTTGATTTGGACCTCGTTAGTGCCGAACTGGTGTACAAGGGAGTGGCCGCCAAAATCGGAAACGTGTGTTGGATAACGTTCTCGCCCGATCACAAGTACTTGTATGCTGCATGTGAGGTGGATTCCTTCAACGCTAAGCCCACTGGCAACGTGGCTAGCTTTAGCGTGGTGAATGGAAGACTTATTCCGCTTTCCGCGCAGAACTCCGCGAGCGCTGGAACCTGCCACGTGGCAGTAGACCAAACCGGACGCGTATTGCTCTCTGCTGATTACAGTGGCGGAAGCGCGGCGAGTTTCTTGACCAACGCCGGCCAGCTAAGCCCGGCCGCATGGACCGAGCACTACAACTCGCCTGGACCCAACACCGACCGTCAGACAAGCGCCCACGCCCATTTCGCTTCGTTCTCGCCCGACAATCGGTTTGCCTACATCAACGACTTGGGTGGCAACTGCATCCACTTCTACCGTCTAAATTCGGTTACTGCGGGGCTGACTCCGGTCGGCGTCTATCAGGCTCATCGTGGCGCCGGGCCGCGCACCCTACACTTTCATCCCAATGGCCACACAGCCTATTCGGTCAATGAGCTGGACTCGACTGTGGACGTGCTGGAGTGGAGCCCCGCTTACGGAAGCTTGACCCTTTTGGAAAGCATGCAACTGCTTCCTAAGCCCTACATTGGACCTACTCGCGCCTCCGATGCCTTGATCTCAGGGGACGGCAGGCATGTCTACTTTGCCAACCGCGACAACGATTTTGTCTATAGATTTCATGCCGACACGCGAACCGGCAAATTGACGCCAATCTGTCGCACAAATTGCGGTGGAAGGTCTCCACGACACTTTGTACTCGATCCGACAGAGTGTTGGATGCTGGTGGCCAACGAAGACTCGAACTTAGTGTGTGTATTCGCGCGGAATCCAAGAACCGGGGAATTGGCTGAAACAGGCGTGAGCTTCGGAGTAGCTGCGCCCAAGTGCATTTTATTTTCTTAACCATCCTGGGTCTGCGCGCCACGCGCGACAACTCGATGCAAGGAAGCACAATGACGGGCAAGTGACCTTCCGCATTTGTTGCAATCAAGCAGCAAACAAAAACTCTCAGAAGAAGCGCTATGAGCTTGACAGAACGCATAATTTAGCTGTGGGTGCAGAACTACGACGAGCATGCATATCTCTCAAAACCCGTCAAACCAAAACCGGAGAAATGATGCACAATATCACTACCCAGGTGGGCCAAATCAAATGGTCAAAGTGGGCCACGCACGCCGGAATAGCGAACTCAGCTTACTTGACCGGTTCGATCAGTTCACCATCCTTCACCCGTCGAGTCAGCCAATTCTTGGTAATTCTAGTCTCCTTTGAAATCCAATCCTTCCAATCGACGCGTGCTCGCGACTTCGCCCATTTTGCGGCAGATCTCCGGGCTGTCTCCAGCCGCTCATTATGTTCTCTTGCGCGCCTCTTTCGGTTGACTACGAGGGCAGTGTGCCTCAGGCCGCAGCGTTGAGAGCAATAAACCTTTTGGCGGCTGTTCTTCCTGATGAAGTATTGATTGCAATGCGCGTATGGCCCTCCCAATCGGTTGTTGAATGGGTTCAGGAGGAAATCCAAAAAGAGGCCAAGTGCGATTGCAAGGGGCTCGATCGGATTCATTAATGCCACGCTAAGGCCTGATTCCCACAGGCTTGTGCTTGCTCCAAACAGGGTAGGGTATACCAGCAAGCCGATTAATTGCGAAAGCTTGCACCGTAAGCAGGATCACGGCGACCTCGATAATGACAAGCTCCCTGGGTTGAGAGATGATGCCGAGCGAAACGATGAGAGTCGTCGCCCCCGCGGGCGGATGACTTATCCGCAACAGTGCCATTAGCGCGCCAGTAGCCGAGAGCGAGAGCGCCGCGGCCAGCAACCTTGGGCCATGAACACCCGGGTTGATCCCAAAAGGCGGGCTCGAGGCTACCGCAAGCGCGAAGGCGGCGTAGCCACAGATGAGTCCAATAGCGTGCCCCAGGATGGTATTACGCGGGCTGGAGGCTTCAGCCAGAGGAGAAAAGAAAAAGAGATACGCAGTGGGGCCGAGGGATGGAAAGACAAATGGGCTTCCAGTGAGAAGGGCGAGCAGGCCGAGCAGTCCAATAGTGATGAAGCCGTTTACGCAGACATAGACTGCCCACACCAGACGTGCAGGGAAGTGCTGCAAGAGCCATTCCATACGCATGTGCGTGAGCAGGACCCCGACATGTCTGGATGTGCACAAGGACTCGGTGGTGGCCTGCGTGCGTCACATGGCAGAGGGCAAGGTGAGCACGCAAGTGAAGACCTTCAAGACGGCGACGCTGGAACTGATGGCGCTAGGGGATTGGCTGTCGGCCGAGAGCTGTACGCACATCGCCATGGAAGCCACAGGCGTGTACTGAAAGCCGGTCTGGCACATTCTCGCCGATGGGGAGTTCGAACTGGTACTGGCCAACGCTGCCCACGTCAAGAACGTGCCGGGACGGAAGACCGATGTGAACGACGCCACATGGCTTGCCGACCTGATGGCGCATGGGCTGATACGAGCCAGCTTTGTGCCCGACGAGCCGACTCAGCAGATGCGCGATCTGCTGCGCACCCGCAAACAGTTGGTGCGCGAGCGGACCAGTCACGTGCAGCGTATCCAGAAGACGCTGGAGGACGCCAACATCAGATCGGAAGAGCGTCGTGTAGGGAAAGAGTGTAGATCTCGGTGGT
>OBLU010001982.1_pt1 | contig 18931 bp, 17 predicted proteins | sample 1518681 | NCBI WGS metagenome assembly OBLU01 (sample SAMEA3539304, study PRJEB22396) | soil metagenome | biome: tundra; feature: field; material: soil | place: USA | collected 2010-05 | depth 0.15 m | reverse complement strand
ATGTCGGCGACGGTGAGTGCGGACCACCGGGCCGTCGACGGCGCCGACGCCGCACGCTTTCTTCAGGCCTTCAAGCTCGCGCTCGAGGCGCCCGGGAAGCTACTCACAACAATCGACCGATCCGAGGTGGCGGTGTCGTGACCAGTGATGCGAGCACGATCGAGGTGACGCACGGAAGCGAGCGCCAGCTGACGTGGTTTCGGCAGATGCTCGAGATACGTTTCTTTGAGGAGAAGGTGCAAGAGCTGTTCATGCAAGGACAGATTCAGGGCACCACTCACCTCTGCCAGGGCCATGAGGCGGTCTCCGTTGGTGCTATCGCGGCCCTCGCGGACGACGACTATCTGACGATCACCTACCGAGGTCACGGGCATGCGCTGGCGCGCGGCATGCCGATGGTAGCCGCCTTCGGCGAGCTGATGGGCCGCACAAGCGGGTGCTGCGGCGGCGTCGGCGGGTCGATGCACCTGACGGACTTCTCGCGCAACCTGATCGGCTCGTTCGCGATCATCGGCGCAGGCTTGTCGGTCGCGGTTGGTGCGGCGATGTCGGCCAAGCTGCGCGGCACACAGGCCGTCGCGCTCGCCTTCTGCGGCGACGCAGCGACGAACATCGGGACGTTCCACGAGGCGCTGAACATGGCTTCGGTATGGAAGGCACCGACGGTCTTCGTGATCGAGAACAACCTCTACGGCGAATACAGCCCGCTGCGCGAGACGACGCCACTTGACGATCTCGCGGAGCGTGCCAAGGCGTATGCGATGCCCGGGGTGATCGTGGACGGCCAAGACGTCAATGCGGTCAACACCGTCGTTCACGAGGCCGTCGACCGCGCCCGCCGCGGCGAGGGGCCGACATTGATCGAAGCCAAGACCTACCGCTATCGCGGGCACTCGCGGACCGACCCAGCGAAATACCGGGTAGAGGGCGAGCTCGAGCGATGGAAGCAACGCGATCCGATCGACCTGCTCGGAGTTAAGCTCGACGCCGAGGGGATCCTGACCGTCGATGCCCAGCAGGCGCTGCGTGCCGAGGTGCAAGCCGCAGTCGACGCGACCGCCGAGCAGGCGGCGCAGGCGCCCAACCCCACGCTCAAGGAGATCGAGGACTATGTCTACGCAAGTTGAGGCGATGCCCGGCGAGGCCGACTGCGCCGTCGTGGAGATGACATACCGCGAGGCGATCTGCGCAGCGCTCGCCGACGAGCTCGAGAGCGATCCGACCACGCTCCTCATCGGTGAGGACGTCGCGACCGCCGGCGGCGTCTTCAAGACCAACGAGGGCCTGTCGGAGCGCTTCGGCATGGACCGCGTGCGCAATACGCCGATCTGTGAGAACGGTTTCCTCGGAGTCGCCCTCGGGATGGCTGTAACCGGCCTGCGCCCGATCGTCGAGATCATGTTCAGCGACTTCCTGCCGACCGCGGGCGACGTGATCGTCAACGAACTGCCGAAGTTCCGCTTCATGTCCGGCGGCCAGTGCGAGGTGCCGGTGACGGTTCGCTCGATCTGCGGTGCGACCGGTCGCTTCGGCACCCAGCACTCCGCGACCGGCGAGTCTTGGTACATGGGCCTTCCGGGTCTCAAGGTGGCAACCGCGGGCACGCCTGCATCCGCCTACAGCGTGCTGCGTGCAGCGATCCGCAGCAACGACCCTGTCCTCTTCTTCGAGCACAGGGGACTGTACGGCCGAAAGGGCCAGGTCTCCCGCGGTGACGCTGCAGTCACGTCAGACGGAACGGCGGCGGTGCTCCGTGCCGGCTCGGACATCACGATCGTCGCGACGCTGCTCGCGCTCGACCGGGCACTCGTCGCAGCCGACCGGTTGGCAGCAGACGGGATCGAGGCCGAGGTGATCGAGCTGCAGTGGCTTCGCCCGTTCGACGTCGATTCGATCGCCTCGAGCGTCGCGCGGACCGGTCGCCTGCTGGTCGTCGAGGAGCAGGTCCACGTATCCGGCTGGGGTGCCTCGCTGATCTCGCAGCTGACGCTTCGTGGGCACGCGTGGCGGCAGCCGCCGCGCGCGATCAGTCTCCCGGACAACCTGCTGATCCCCTACACGCCGGAGCTCGAGGACGCGGTGGTTCCGAGCGTGGAGCGGATCGTGGACGAGGTGCGGTCAGCGGTGAGCTGAGGGCGCACGGATCGCCGACACCCGAACTCGGTTGCGGATCGGCGTCGACAGCTACTCCTACCACAGGCTGCTAGGGGAGGTGCGGCCGGGCGAGGTACCGGCGCGCGGGCATCTGCCCGACGGCGGCTTGGCGGTGATCGCCGAGGCCCGGCGCCTGGAGCTCGACGGCGTCTCGCTGGAGACCTGCTTCCTCGGGGCTCCCGACCCCGCCATGGGTCGTGTGCTTGCCGACGCGGCAGGGCCGCTCGAGCTGGTGTTTGCCTGGGGCGCGCCGAACGGACTCGCGTTCGGCGCAAGCTCGACGGCGCTCAGCGATCTGCTTGCGTGGCTCGAGGTCGCGGCGGCGGCGGGGACGCGGACGTTGCGGATCGTTGTCGCCGGACCGGCGCTGCGTGGCCGCGAGCATGTCGAGCTGCAGATCGAGCGCACCTGCGCACCCCTGCGCGTCGCCGCCCGTCGCGCGGCGGCGCTGGGGATCGGGCTGGCGATCGAGAATCACGCCGATCTGACAGCCCGGCAGCTGGGGAACTTGATCGAGCGCGCGAACGACGACGCGATCGGCGTCTGCTTCGATACCGCGAACGCGCAACGGGTCGGAGACGACGTGCCTGCCGCGTTGCGGCTACTGGCCCCTCATGTGTTGATGGTGCACCTGAAGGACGTCGAGCCGACGGCCGAGGACCCGATAGCTGGTCCGCGCTCCGTTGCCTACGGCACGGGCGCCATGCCGCTCGTGCCACTTCTCGATCTGCTGTCGCAGCGCGGGTTTGCCGGCCTGCTCTGCGTCGAGATCGGCCAACTCGCGCCCGGCGCCGACGAACGCGTGCTCGTATCCGACTCCGTGGACTGGCTCCGCGCGCGGGGGTACGCGGAGCGCGGTTCGTGAGCCCGCACTGCGGCGCAAGATGACTGCTGCGATTCTCGCGCTCGCGGCGGCTGTGGTGCTGGCTGTCGCGTCTGCCTTCACCAAGCGGCTTGTCAGCGACTTTGCGCATCGGCAGCTGATCGGTCCGCTGCTCCTGCTGAACGCGCTGCTGGTCCTGCCCGTCGCCGCACTCGCCCATTGGCGACTCAGCTGGCAGATCCTGCTCCTCCACGGCCTTTCGGCGGCCACGTTGATGGTCGGGAGCTTCTGCGTGATCGAGCTGTTCAGCGAGGGGACGGCAGCCGCAGTCGCGGTCGGTCAGGCGATGGCGCCGATGCCGGCGCTGGTGTTCTCATTGATTCTGTTGTCGTCGACGGTGACCGGCATGCAGGCGTTAGGCGATGTGACCGTCACGGTCGGCGTGCTCGCCGCGCTGGGCCCAGCCTTCGGCGAGTTCTCGCGCGCGCGGGCAGTGGCGCTCGTCGCGCTGGCGGCGGCGACGAGCGGTCTGCTCGTGGTCTTGACGAAGCTGCTCGCCAATCGCGGAGCAGGCATCGGCGAGATCTACGTGGCCAGGACCGCCCTTGCAGGGCTGGCAGCCGCCGTTCTGGTTCGACCGCGCGATATCCCGTTTCGTGCGCTGCCGCAGCTCACGTTGCGCTCGGCCCTCCAGACGGGCTACTACCTCCTGTTGATCGCCGCCGTCGAGCGCGGCTCCCCCACGACCGTGCAGACCCTGGCCGCCACGACGCCGTTGCTTCTGCTCGCGGCGGGAGTCGTCGTGCGGCGTCAGCGGCCCTCGGGCAGGATCACGTTCGCAGCGCTTGCCGTCGTATGCGGAGTGGCCTTGGTGGTCTCCTGACCCTTCGGCGTGTCTCAGATCCGAAAGACCCTCTCCGCGTTGGCGGAGAACAGGGCGGTCTGCTCGGCCTCGGTGAAGTCGGAGATGATCGTCGCGTAGGCATCCACGACGTCGCCGTAGGAGCTGTAGAGGCGGTCGACGGGCCAGTTGGTACCGAAGAAGCTGCGCTCAACGCCGAAGATCTCGATGCAGGCAAGGACCCATGGGCGAATCGAATCGACGGTCCAGTCGTTGTCGCACATGCCAAGACCGGAGATCTTGCAGACGACGTTGGGTGCCCCAGCCAGAGTGCTCATGCCTGTGCGCCAATTCCCGAAGTACGTCTCGTCGCGCGCGCGCGGAAACCCTGCGTGATCGACACAGAGCACGACGCCGGGATGCTCGTCGGCGAGGCGTCTGACCTTGTCCGCCTCCTCCCAGGTGGTGTCCAAGCAGAACACCAACTCGGGCTCGGCGAGGAGCCCGTAGCCGCGCCGCCAGGCGGGATCTGACAGGTAGTCGCCCTGCCCGAAGTCCCGAACGCCGCGGAAGTTCGAGTACTCGAGATGGCGCTCGATCGTTCGCTGTGCGTCGGCGCTCGCAAGGTCGCAGTGACCGACGATCGCGTGCGGGAAACCCACGCGGTCGGCCTGCTTCTGAAGCCATTCGGTCTCCGCGACCGGGTCATCGATGCCGATCGCGGCCTGGACATGGACGGCCTTCGTGACGTTCTGAAAGCGGGTCTCGGCCGCGTACTGATCCGCCGAATAGAGCAGCACCTTCAGCCCGTCGATATTGCCGAGGATCGGATGGATCCAGTCTGGCTCCAGCCAGACGTAGCGCAGCTGGGGATCCTTCAGGTCCCAGTAATGGACGTGGGTGTCCACAAACGGTAGATCGGCCATCTCTCCCCTCCTAGTAGCGGCGCTGGAACCGAAACTAGGCTGCTCCAGCCCAAGAAAGGCGAGGGTAGCCGACCTCGTGGCTCGCGCCCTGGCTATGTGACAGGCGGTTTACTATACTCGCCGCCGTGCTGGAAACGAATCCAACGGAGGGTGGTGGCGGCAGCGGCATCAATCGCGCGCGCTCACTCACGATTCGCGAGATCTCGCTCGTTCCGATCGTCGTCCCGCTCGACGGAGTTTATCGAGGCAGCTACTACCGCATGGAGAACCGTGCGAGCGTTATCACGCGCGTGGTCACCGAGGAGGGGATCGTCGGGGAGGCCTACGCCGCCGACGAGGACAAGACGCTGGCGGACATCGTCGGCGTGATCCGCGACGAAATCTCGCCGCGGCTGATCGGCCAGGACGCCTTTTCCTACGAGCGCTGCTGGGAGCTCGGCTACCCGGCCACCTTCGATCAGCTCCGGGACCGGCGCGTCGGCCTCGTTGCCCTTGCCTGCGTCGACTTTGCGATCTGGGACGCCATCGGCAAGGCGCTCGAACAGCCCCTCTGGCGCCTGTGGGGAGGGTATCGCGACCGTGTGCCCGTCAACATAATCGGCGGCTATTACGGCCGCGACCTCGCGGGCATCCGCGATGAGGTGGAAGAGTGGCGGGCGCTCGGCTTCCGCGGTGCCAAGTTCAAGGTCGGCGGCCTCGAGCCGCGCGCCGACGCCGAGCGTATTCGCGTCGCCCGCGAGGCGGCCGGAGATGATTTCGTGCTGACCATCGATGCCAACCAGGGATACACGGTCCAGCAGGCGCTCGACCTCTGTCGCCGCGTGTCGGACCTCGACATTCGCTGGTTCGAGGAGCCATGCATCTGGTCCAACGATCGTCGCGACATGCGCGAGGTACGGACTCGCGGCGGCATCCCCATCTGCGCCGGACAGAGCGAATACGCGCCCGGCGGCTGCCGCGACCTCTTTGAGGCCGGCGCCGTGGACGTCTGTAACTTCGATGCGTCCTGGTGCGGTGGGTACACCAACTGGCAGCGGATGGCGGCCGCGGCACGGCTCTACAGCGTGGAACTCGGACACCACGAGGAGCCACAGGTCGCGCTCCATCTGCTCGCCAGCCAGCCGCACGGCACCTACGTCGAGGTCTTTCATCCGGACCGCGACCCGATCTGGTGGAAGCTCATCGCGAACCGCCCCGCACTCGAAGACGGACATTTCGTGCTGCCGGATGCCCCCGGCTTCGGTTGGGAGCTCGATGCCGACTTCATCGCACAGCACCGCGTCGATGTCTGATCGAGAAATCCTGGAAACGATTCGCGCTATCATCGCGCCCGCACCCTGACCCGCCTAGAAAGGATCACCAGATGAACAGTGGGTCCAGCTCCGACGACTCGACGTCGATCGCCTTCGTACCCGCGATCGGACGGCGCGCGCGCACCGACTCGTGGGAGGACCAGAAGGTCTCCACGTATCGGAGGATCCGCGAAGCTGTCGACGCAGGGCGCTGGGACGACGCGGCGCGCTTGACGAATTATTTCGTCGACGAGGGCAAGGTCTGCTTCGGCATCTACCGGCAGTGGATCCCCGACCTGAACGCCTTCCTCAGCGAGAACGGGGTCTCGGCGAGCGACCTCGCCGACGTCAACGCCCAGATCGTCGAGAAGTTGGCGCTGCCGGACGGGGGTCGCTGGGATCCCTACGAGCAGTGGGACCGTTTCCTAACCGCTGTCGAGAAGACGGTGCGAGCGGTCCATCGTGAGGATCGCGAGCAGACGCTCGCTCTGCTCGACGAGGCCAAGGAGACCTGGCGCCGCTGCCACGACCGAGACGTCGACCACACCTACGGCCTGATGAGCGAGATCGTCGCGCGCTTCGGCGAGTCCGCGATCGGCGCCATGTGGGATCGCGTGATCGTCCCACTCTTCTCCTGGCGCTACGACAAGTTCGACGTCGACAAGAGCTCATGGGATGCCTCCCTGCACACCCTGATGCTCGTGGCGTGCGAGGCGATGCGCGGCCACCTCGTCGGCCCGGAGCGCACCGGCGATTTCGAGCTGATCGAAACCGACGATCGCTACATCCTGAGGTTCGACCCCTGCGGCTCGGGCGGGCGGACGATCCGCGGCGACACGATCGAGGGGACGCCGCCGCGGATGGAGCCGCCCTACAACTGGACCGTCAGCGAGGAGCCCCACCCGTGGAACCACGGCCAGAAGGGGATCTGCCACTACTGCACGCACTGCATCCGGTTGATGGAAGAGCTGCCGATGGACCGCTTCGGCTACCCGGTGCGGGTCATTGACCCGCCGCACTATGGGGCGCGCGACGAGGCGGGCAATCTCGAGAAGTGCCAATGGCAGATGTTCAAGGATCCGACGAAGGTGCCCGAGGAGTACTACGAGCGCGTGGGGCGCACCAAGCCAACCGTGTTCGGCTCCTCTGCCCATGGGGCGCCGGACCTCCCGGTCGTGACCGGAATGCCGGGAGCTGGATGAGCTCAGCACTAGACCGATCCCCCGTCGAGCTGGGGTTGGCGGGTAAGGGGGCCTTCGTCACCGGGGCCGCCGGGGGGATCGGCCGCGAGGTCGCGATCGCGCTGGCCGCGGCCGGTGCGCGCGTGGCGGTCGTCGATGTCGACCAGAGCGCATGCGAGCGCGTGGTGGCCGAGCTCGACCGTCCCGAGTCGCACCTTGCGCTGGGCGCCGATCTCACGGACCTCGCTGCGCACAAGACGCTGCTCGGGCAGGCGGAGGGCACCTTCGGGCGCCTCGACGTGCTCGTATGCCTTGCGGCGATCCTCCGGCGGCGGGCAACCATCGATGAGGTCACCGAGGAGGACTGGGACGTCCAGTTCAACATCAACCTCAAGGCCGTGTTCTTCCTCAACCGCGCGATGGCCGATCTCCTGCGTGCGGCGGGACGGGGCGGGCGGATCGTCAACTTCACATCGCAGGGATGGTGGACCGGCGGTTTCGGTGGCTCGGTTGTCTACGCCGCCAGCAAGGGCGGGGTCGTGTCGATGAGCCGCGGCCTCGCGCGCACACTCGCCGCCGACGGCATCACCGTCAACACCGTTTCGCCCGGGGCGGCCGACACCGCGATGATGCGAAGCGGGATGACCGACGAGGGTCTGGCGGACTTCGTCAAGATGATTCCGCTCGGCCGGATGGCCGAGCCGGCCGAGGTGGCATCCGCCGTCCTGTATCTCGCGTCTGACCTGGCCAGCTACGTGACCGGCGCGACGATCAACGTCAGCGGCGGCCAGTTGATGTATTGACCGGTCTGCGGGTCAGCGGCCTCGACGGGCGCGTCGCCCTCGTCACCGGCGCCGCCGGCGGTATCGGCGGGGCGATCGTGGAGACCCTGCTCGAGCAGGGCGCGCGCGTGGTCGCGGCCGACCTGGCCGAGCCCGCGATCAACCGGGCCTTTCCGATTGCGATGGATGTCGCCGACGAGGCGGCGGTGGATCGTGGCTTCACCACCATCGAACGCGAGCTTGGCGCCGTCCAGGTGCTCGTGCTGAACGCGGGCGTGTTCGTGATCGAGGACTTCGAGGAGTTGTCGCTGCGATCGTGGCAGCGCACCATCGACATCAACCTCTCGGGGGCCTTTCTGTGCGCCCGCCGTGCACTGCCGGCGATGCGGCAGGCCGGCTGGGGACGCGTCGTGGCGATCGGCTCCTCCGCCGGCAAGACCGGCGGCTCGAAGGCAATGGCGGCCTACGCGGCCTCGAAGGCTGGCGTGATGGCGCTGGCGAAGTCGATCGCGAGCGAGTACGCCAAGTATGGCGTCACCGCGAACGCCCTCGCCCCCTCGCTGATCGATACCCCGATGCTCGCCGGAATCGCAGACCTGGCCTCGCGCATCCCCGTCGGGCGGCTCGGACGCCCGCAGGACGTCGCGGACCTCGTCACCTTCCTTGCGTCCGACCACGCCGGATACATCACCGGCGAGGTCGTCGACGTCAACGGCGGGTTCCTGATTGACTAGAGGTCCGCTCGCGCGCCGGTCCGGCATGCTTCACACCCAATGAGCGCGGCGATGGAACGTGCGCGGTCGAGGCGCCCAAAGGTGGCGCTGGTGCACCCGTACTGGTCGTTTTGGGAAGCGTCCGTGCCATACGACCTGCGCGCCGACCGCGAGCAGTTCGCCGCCGAGGCGCGGTCGGGGCTCGCGGTCGAGTGGGTTGAGCCTGCGCAGGCGGAGTGCGTGCTCGTCCTGCAGACCATGGCGACGCCCCCGGCGACGACGCTCGCGGCGCTGCCACCGCTGCCGCTCGTCGTGTGGGCGGCGCACCGCCGGCGCGCGGTTCCCGAGCAGTTCGACCACAGCGGCATCACTACCGAGGGGGCGACCGTGGGCACGCCGATGCTGACGAGCGTGCTCGTCCGCGAAGGGCGGCCGTTCGAACTCGTCGTCGGCCTCATCGACGACCCCGAAACGAACGCGGCGGTGACCGCCGCGCTCTGCGGTGCGGCCGGCGCGAGTCGGGTTCGAGGATCGCGGATCGCCCGCGTCGGACCGGTCCAGGAGGGCTACTTGTGCGTCGATACGCCCGATGAGCTGCTCGCAGCGCGGCTCGGCGTCGAGGTCGTGCGCCTCCCGGCGGCCGAGGTCAAAGCCGCCTACGACCGCGTGACGACAGCGCGCATGCGGATGATTCGCGATGAGACCGAATCGCTCTACGCGATCGAGGCCGGTGGAGAAGGGCTCGAACGGTCACTGCGAGCAGCGTGCGCGATCGAGGACCTCGTGTCCGAGCATGCTCTGAGTGCCGGCGCGATCAACTGCCACGTGCCCGAGATCCGCCTCGGCGGAATCGGTGTCGCGCCGTGCTTCGGCCTCGGCCGCTCGGCCTCGGCCGGGGTCCCCTGGACCTGTACCGGGGACGTTCTCACCGCGGCCGCGATGCTGATCAGCGAGTCGGTCGGCGGCGCCGCGCAATACCACGAGCTCGAGAGCTACGACTATGAGAGCGGCGAGTTCGTGATCGCAAGCTCCGGTGAGCACGACCTCGCGCTCGCACCGGGAACACGCCCGTCGTTGATCGCCAACGACTGGTTCAAGAGCGATCCATGTGTCGGCGTCTGCGCGCGCTTCTCGCCCGCCGCTGGGGCGGCCTCACTGCTCGCGCTCGCGGACATCGGGCACGACTATCGGTTGATCGTCGCCGACGGCGACTTCACTGGTCGAGCATTTCCTGCCACGGGCACGGCAAACGCCGGCTTCCGCTTCCGCCACGGACTGGCGGGCTGGCGGCGCTGGTGTGACCTGGGAGCGAGTCACCACTCGTGCGCCTCCCCCGGAGAGCTCTCGGCCATCACCGCGAGCTGCGCCCGCTTCCTCGGGATCGAACATGCCGTCGTCTAGCCGCTGCTGCAACGGCTCGAGCATGGCGCCGCCGAGTGGCGTCGCCGCACCCGGGGCGACACGATGATGCGTGTCGCGGTACTGCCCGCGGTCGGCGCTCCGTTGGAGCTGGTCGAGCGCCCCATCCCCGAGCCAGGGTCGGGCGAGGTGCGCGTGCGCATCCAGGCCTGCGGGGTGTGCGGGTCCGATCTCTTCCTGCAGAACGGGGGCTTTGGTGCGGACAAGCTGCCGGTCGTTCCGGGACACGAGGCGGCCGGCGTGGTCGATTCAGTTGGTCCCGACGTGACAGCAGTCAGTCCGGGGGACCAGGTCGCGCTCTACTACATCGAGAACACGCCCGGGGCGCAGCGGCCGAATCTCGGGCCGGCCGTGAGGCGCATGGGCGTCGACGTCGACGGCGCGTTCGCCGAGTATGTCGTGCGCCCTGCGTCGACCTTGATTCGTCCCGCGCAGTACGTCGAGCCGGCGACGCTCGCGGTCCTCACGGACGCCGTCGGGACCGCGTTTCACTCGGTTGTAAGGATCGGGCAGGTGAAGGCGCGGGACACGGTCCTGGTCCTCGGCATCGGCGGCATCGGCTCGAATGTGGTGCAGGTCGCCAAGGCGATGGGGGCGCGCGTCGTCGCCGTCTCACGGTCGGAGGAGAAGCGCGAGCTCGCGCGCCGCCTCGGCGCGGACGAGGCGGTCGCGCTCGAGGATGCCGCCCGGGCCATCGGCGGCGACGGGGCGGACCTGATCATCCAGTGTGCTGCGTCCGCTGCGATGGACGAGGCCGCGATCGGTCTGGCCGGCTATGCGGGCCGCATCGTGTTCGTGGCCACGACTCCCGAGCCGTTCTCGACGTATGCGAGCACGCTCGTGTGGCGTGAGCTGACGCTGCTCGGCTCGCGCGCCTTCACCGTCGCTGACATCGAGGCAGCGATCGACCTCTATCTCGCCGGCACCATCTCGACCGACCATCTGACCTCTGTGCGGCGACCGCTCGAGCAGGCCAACGAGGCACTCGAGGATCTGCGCGCCGGACGGGTGCTGCGCTCGGTGCTGATGCCGTGAGCGGGTGGACCACGGGTCGCAGTCGCGAGCCCGGGGCGAGATTCAGTACATCGTCAGGCCACCGTCGGCGGCGATCTGCTGTCCGGTCAGATAGCCGGCCGCCGGGCTGAGCAGCCACAGGATCGTCTCGGCGCACTCGCGGGGCGGCGAAGTGCGGCCGAGCGGCACCGCCCTCAACCGGGCTTCATGGACGGCGGCCGGCGTCGATGAGCGCGCGCGGGCGGCACCCGCCAGGAACTGCTCCTGCATCGGCGTGTCGACGATGCCCGGGAGGACCGTGTTGACGCGGATTCCACGCGAGCTGTAGGCGTAGGCGAAGCTTCGGGTGATCGAACTGACGGCCGCCTTCGAAGCGCAGTAGACCGACTGCTCGAGTGACGCCGCGCTGCGAGCCGAGACCGACGACAGGGTCACGATCGCGCCACCGTCGATGAGCAGGGCGCCAAAGGACTTGCAGAGGAAGTACACCGCCTTTGCATTGATGTCCAAGATTGCGTCCCAGTCCTCCTCGGCGGTCTCCGCGATCGGCTTCGAGCGGATGATGCCGTGGGCGACCACGAGAAAGTCGCACGGACCGGCGGCGGCAGCGAACGCATCGCGCCCGGCGGCCGAGGCGAGATCGCCGGCAATCGTCTCGGCTCCCAGCGGATCCAGCGGCTCGAGGACCTCGGGACTGACATCACCGGCGACGACGGCCGCGCCTCGCTCGAGCAACAACTCGACCGTCGCCCTGCCGATCCCGCCGCCGGCGCCGGTCACGGCGGCGCGCTTCCCGTGGAAGTCAAGCGGATTGGAGCAAGGTTTCGTCAAGACGGGGGCGTGTCTGGAAAGGTTTCCAAGCACGCTATCCCAGAGAACTCGGCGATGTCAACCGGGAGCGTTGGCACGCAACGCTCGGACGTGGGAACAGCGCATCTGCTCGGTGATCGCCCGGACGGCCTCGTCCGGTTATCGGCGTCTTGAGCGGCGTATGGTCGAGCCACACCTTTCAGAGCCAGCAGGAACCGGGATGTCGGCCGCGACGACGCCCCCGGGGCGGCGAGCCTTCGAGGTTGCATCGCGTCGGGGGGAGTGGCATAATCGGCGGTCCGGAAACGATTGTGAGGATTGGGAGTTGGGACAGGCGCTGGACGTGGTCGCGGGACGACCGGGACCTTCGAGGACCCGTGTGCGCGGGCACGCGGGCATGTGCTGATCGCCGCCCCCCACGCCGGGTCGACGGACCGCGGCGATACCCTGGCGGGCTCGATCGACCGTGCTGCCTTCCCGGCGAAATGCCTCCACCTGACGGGGTGCACGCGGTTCGATAAGTCTGCCCGGCGGCGACGCCTCCGCGCCGGCCATGGAGGATCCCGCGACGGTGAGCGCGCGCTATCAGGGTCGCCATCCGATCGCGAGCAGAGATCGTCGAGCGAGTCACTGGACGCGACGGACGGTGGGAGTCATGCGGCCTGATCAGGTCCGGCAGTTCTCATCACCGGCGAGTACGGCTGGCCCGCGAGCGGGTCTCGAGACTCCGCAGGCCGGGCTGGTCTCGTTTGAGGTCGAGGGGATTTTCAAGTCCTTCGGATCAAGTCCCGTTCTGCGTGACGTCTCGCTGCAGTTCCGCACCGGCGAGGTCCACGCCCTGGTCGGCGAGAACGGGGCGGGTAAGTCAACGATGGCCAAGATCATGGCCGGCGTTCTGGTCCCCGACCGCGGGCAGTTGCGCATTGACGGCGACGATCTCGTCCTGCTGACCCCGGGAGAGGCGCAGCGGCTTGGCGTGACGATGATCTTCCAGGAGCCGATGCTCTTTCCCGATCTGAGCGTCGCCGAGAATGTGTTTGTGGAACGGCAGCCGCGCCGCCGAGGGCGGCCATGGCTTGATCGAGGCGCCATGCTGGCACGGACGCGAGAGCTTCTCGACGCTGTGGGATCGTCGATCCCCGCCGGGCGACTGGTACGTGGCCTTTCGGTGGCGGAGATGCAGATGGTCGAAATCGCAGCCGCAATGTCCTACAACACGCGGCTTTTGATCGTTGACGAGCCCACGGCCTCATTGACTCCGCCGGAAGTTGAGCATCTCTTCGGGCTTCTGCGCTCCCTGTGCGCCAGTGGCGCGGCGGTGCTGTTTATCGGTCATCGTCTTGAGGAAGTGTTTGCGATCGCCGACCGAATAACCGTGCTGCGTGACGGAGACGTTGTTGCCTCGCGGCTCGCCGGAGAATTCACAGAGCCCGAGCTCGTCCAGGCGATGGTTGGCCGGCCTGCTCAGGCGGTGTGGAAGCGGGTGCCCCGAACCCACCCTCACAACACGCTTCTCGAGGTGCGCGGCCTCAGCCGTAGCGGTGTGTTCAAGGACATATCGCTCACGGTGAACGCCGGCGAGATCGTCGGCATGGCAGGTTTGGTTGGCGCAGGTCGCAGTGAAATAGCGCGCGCGGTCTTCGGAGTCGATAAGCCACACGCCGGCAGCGTCCGCGTCTGTGGAACGCAGCTTCCAGCCGGTAAGCCGAGCGCGGCTATCAAGGCCGGCCTCGCATACGTGTCGGAGGACCGCAAGCTTGAGGGGCTCGCCAGCCGACTTCCTATCTATCAGAACATGTCAATCCTGCTCACAACCACGGTCGGACGCCTTGGTTGGCTCCGCCGAGGGAAGGAGCGACTGATTTCAGCCGAGTGGTTCCGCAAGCTCGACGTGAGAGCAAAGAGCGTCACCCAGCCGGTCAGTGAGCTCAGCGGCGGTAACCAGCAGAAGGTCGTGTTGGCGAAGTGGCTGGCCACGGAGCCAAAGGTGTTGATCCTCGATGAGCCGACACGCGGTGTCGACGTCGGCGCGAAGGGCGAGATACATAAGCTGATCGACGACCTCGCGGATCAAGGGCTCGGGATGCTCGTGATCTCTTCCGACCTCCCCGAGATCCTGGCGCTGAGTGACCGCATCCTCGTGATCAGGGAAGGGCGTCTGGCGGGTGAGCTCCCAGGAGGCGCGAGCGCCGAAAGTGTCCTGCAGCTTGCGGTCGCAAGCATCGACCGGGCGCAGCGAGGCGAGGCGTCGCTGCAATGAGGACGCTGCCCGCTACTCGGTCGCCGTTGACGTGGCAGGCAAGGATCGGGTTGCTCGCGCGGCAATTCGTCCACGCGCGCGAGGCAAGCATCTTCGTGCTGCTGGCCGTTGTCACCCTGGCCGTGTGGCTCCAAGCGCCGCGCTTCCTCTCGGTCGCGAACATCAGGGGCATCTTTCTCGCGATCGCGCTGTTGCTGGTCCTCGCCGTCGGCGAGACGGTCGTCCTCCTCGGGCGCAACTTTGACCTGTCGATCGGCTCAACGGTAGGACTCTCGGCGATGGTCGCCGGACTCGTCTTCAAAGGCGATGCGGGCATCTCAGAGATTCTCGTCTTCGTCATCGCAGTTGCCGTGGGGGCAGCGGTGGGCATCACCAACGGGCTGTTGATCACCTACTTGCGCGTGCCGTCGATTGTGCTGACTTTGGGCATGTTGTATCTGGTCAGCGGCATCACCTACATCGTCGCTCATGGCAATCAGGTCAATCCCTATAACGTACCCTCGGGCTTCGTATCGCTGTCCATCACCTCCCCGATCGACGGCATTCCATGGATCGTGATCATCGCGTTCGCCTTCGCCGCGATCATGGGAGCAGCTCTGCGCTGGACTCGTCACGGCCGCTCGCTGTATGCGCTCGGGAGCAATCCGGAGGCCGCGCAGCTACGGGGGTTGCCGGCGCGACGACTGGTGATCGCCACCTTCGCGTTGAGCGGCGCCGCGGCAGGCATTGGCGGAGCCATCTACCTCAGCCAGTACGGTCTGGTTCAGATCGATGCCGGGTCCGGCCTCGAGCTGCAGGCGATCACCGCAACGATTGTCGGGGGAGTCAGCGTCTTCGGTGGCTCGGGAACGATTCTTGGCGCCGCCGCGGCCTGCATACTGCTCGGGGCGATAACGAACGGTATCGCCGTCCTCGGGTACTCTCCGTTCCTGCAGGACACAGTCTTCGGAGGCCTGCTAGTCATCGCTGTGGTCGCCAATTCGGTGAGCCGCAAGATAGATCTCTCGCGCTCACTCGTGCGTCCGGAGCTGAAGTCATGAGGCTGCGCCTCACTCTGGGTGACCTCGCAGGCGCGCGCGAAGCGGTCACGTTCGGCCTGCTGGTGATTGCGTTCGCAATCTTCTCGCTCGCCTCCCCCTACTTCCTCAGCGGACTGAACTTCTCGTTCATCCTCACCGACTCCGTGGAGATCGGCCTGATCGCGCTCACGATGACGATTGTCATGGTGATGGGCGAGATCGACCTGTCGGTCGGGTCGATCGTCGGCCTCGCAGCGGCCATGCTCGGTGCGCTCGTCACGCACGGAGTGCCGTTTGGCCTCGCAGTGGTCGTCGCGCTGGGCACAGGCTTGGTTGCTGGACTCATCAACGGAGCGCTGTGCATCAGGTTCCAGCTTCCGTCCTTGGTAGTCACGCTCGGAACGTTCGCGCTTTATCGCGGTATCGCCGAGCTCGTCATTGGCGGCAGCACCGCGACGACCTTTCCCACCTGGTTTCTCGGATGGAACGCCGATTATGCCTTCGGCATGATCACGTATCCACAGATATTCTGGTTCTGCAGCGTCGTAGTAGCTCTCGTCGTGCTTCACCGACTGCGGTTCGGGAGGCACGTCAGCTTCATCGGCTCCAATCCGCGAGCCGCTCTGTTTGCGGGGATCCGGATCAATAGGGCCAAGCTCCTCATCTTCGGGGCCTCGGGCCTGATGTCAGCGATTGCATCGCTGATCCTGGTGTCGCGGCTACAGTCCCTTGATAACACCGCCGGCTCGGGTTTTGAGCTCGTCGTCATCACCGCCGTTCTCTTGGGGGGCACGGACTACAAGGGTGGCCGCGGCTCCATCATCGGAACGGCTCTCGCGGTGCTGCTCGTGGGCGTCGTGGAAAACGGACTGGAGCTCGTTGGGGTCTCGGCGCAGGTGACGACCGCCGTCATCGGAGCGCTGCTGATCGTGTCGATCCTCGTCGATCTGGCGACGAACGCGGCGCAGGCGCGGACCTCGAGAAGCCCAGCAACATGAACTTTGACCATCACCAACGTACGGAGGCCGGCGCGCGGACAGCGCTGAACGGCGGATTGCCGCGGCGACGTCAGCCTCCACAACTCACCACCAAGGAAAGTAAAATTCGAGAGGAGCGGAAGGCATGATGAAAAGCATGAAAGTGGCTGGCCGGGGCGCCCGAGCAAGGGCCCTTGCGGGGTGCCTCGTACTGGGAATAGGTGCTGGGGCCTACCTGACGACCTCGGCGACGGCGCATCCGTCGGCGAAGGCTGCGGCAGCAAAGTCGATCGAGTTCATTGAGGTATCGACTGGCATCCCGTACTACAACCCGCTGATAGCCGGGTTTAAGGCCGAAGGCGCGAAGCTCGGACTCAGCTTCACCGTCGTGGGTCCTGCGGCTGCAACCGCATCGTCGCAGATTCCGTTTATTCAGCAGGCGATTGTGCGGCATATAGGCGGGATTGCGATCCAGCCGAACGACCCCGCCGCACCGCTCCCGGCACTCCGGCAGGCGAAGGCCGCAGGGATCAAGATCGTCGAGACGAATGTGGATTCGTTGCCGGAGAGCCTTCGCGTGGCTGGCGTGACGGCGTTGAATTACAATCTGGTGGCGCCGTCGCAACTCGCGGAACTCGGCAAGCTTATGAATTACTCGGGAGACTTTGCGATTCTCAGCGCGACGACCACGTCGATTTTCCAGAACCAGGTCATCGCGGGTATCAAGAAGTTGCTGGCGTCGGATTCCAAGTACAGCAAGATGCACCTGGTGAAGATCGCCTATGGGTCTGACGCTTCGGCCCCGTCGGTCACGGCGACGAATGCGCTGCTCACTGAGTTCCCGCATCTCAAGGCCATCACCTCGCCGACGACCGTGGGTATTGCTGCCGCGGCGCAGGCGATTGACTCGGCTCACAAGTCGGGCAAGATCATTATCACCGGCCTCGGCGAGCCGATCGAGATGAAGAAGTTTATTCTCGATGGCACGGTGAAGGAGTACCAGCTATGGAATGTGGCGAACATGGGAGTCGTGAGCGCATACGTACTCGGTCAGAGCCTCAATGGCGTCACGTTCCCTCCGGGCAAGACATTTCAAGTCCCGGGCTCGGGTCTCGGCACGCTGAAGGTGAGCTCCGACGGAGACATCTACTGCCAGCCGGGTATGACGACGTTCAATAAGGCGAATGTGAATAAGTACAATTTCTGACGAATTGAAACGGGCGCGTCGGGTGAAGTAGCTGGACGCGCCGAATGCGAGAGCCCGTCTGGCGTGCGATGATGATGACGCGCCGGTGGCCGTGTGTGGCGATTGGCGTCGCCGCCAGGTCGCACCGCCAGGCGGTGCTCCGCTAGAGGTATCGCGCCCACCAGCGGGCGTCGGCGCGCGTCGTTGTTGCGACAAGGCCGCCGGTGACGGGCGCGCACGTTCTACCGTAGCTCGCAATCGACGAGAGGACCAGAGATGAGCAACATGCGCGGTGCCGTGCTGCTGGTCGGCAGCGTTCCCCTTGAGACGGCCGAGGAAGTGTTTCGAACATGCGCGAGGAGTCTGGGGTCGCTGGTCGATGCCTACCCCGATGGTGAGGTCGGCGACCGGAAGTACTGGACCTTCTATCTCCCCGCGCGAACGTACTCCGTGCATCCCGATCTCGAGGCCGTGAACGCCCCGCCGGACGGGCGGGCGCACCAGCCGGGACCGGACGCAAGCCCTGAGGAATGGGCTCGCTCCTGGTGGACGTTCAAGCTTCGCCCCGGCGTAACGTCACTCGAGTTTCCGGCGCTTGGATACGCCGAGGAGGCGGAGCGGTCGTATGCGACCTTCCGCCGCCTGCGCGACGAGGGAGCGATTCCTGCCGGCGCGCGCTTTCAAGTGAGCTTTCCCACGACCGGATCGGCGATCATGGGCTTCTTCGCCGTTCCCGAGGACTGGCCCGTAGTCTACGAGGCATACAGGCGGGCGGTGCGCGCTGAGGTAGCCGCCATCGCCGGCTTCGTTCCGCACGACGACCTAACGGTGCAGTGGGACACGGCGAGCGAGGTGCGTGACATCCTCGCGGGGAATGAACCGCTGCTGCCTTGGTCGCCGTCCACATCGCTTGACGAGAAGTGGTCGCGCCACCTGCAGGACATGAACGAGCTCTCCGGCGTCGTGCCGGAGGGAGTGGTGCTCGGCTACCACTTCTGCTTCGGGACGTGGGGTGGTTGGCCGAAGTCGGTCGCGCCGGATATCGGTATCTGCGTTCGCCTCGCGAACGAAGCCGTGGCTCGAGCCGGACGTCGCGTCGATTACGTCCACATGCCGGTCATGCCCGACGCCGACGACGCCTTTTTCGTGCCGTTGCAGGACCTCGACATCGGCGACACCAAGGCCTACATGGGGATCGTCCTGCACGACGGCCTTGAGGCCTTCGAGCGTCGAGCACGGGCGCTCCGCCGGTACCTGCCCGAGTTCGGCATCGCCTCGTATTGCGGCTGGGGGCGCGAGGATCCGGCAGATCTTCCCGGGATCCTCGAGAACCTGCGAGCGAGCGCAACCCGGTTGAGCACCGTGCTGGAGCCGACCGACCGCTGACCTGGAGTCAGCCGGACTGTGTGAGGGCAACGTTCCGAGATCGTTACGGTCGGAGCCGACGTGCAGCCGCTTCGCGAGCGGTCCCGATGAGGGCACCGGCGGCTCGCGCAACGACAGCGGCCGAGGCTCGGTGCGGTGCCGCGGGTCG
>OBLU010001981.1_pt1 | contig 18932 bp, 15 predicted proteins | sample 1518681 | NCBI WGS metagenome assembly OBLU01 (sample SAMEA3539304, study PRJEB22396) | soil metagenome | biome: tundra; feature: field; material: soil | place: USA | collected 2010-05 | depth 0.15 m | reverse complement strand
GGGGTTGAAACCCCCTGCTCCCTCCGGGATCTTCGATTTACAACTGTAGTACTAGGCCCGTGAACCCACTTATCACTGCACAAGCTCCGCTCGAGTTAGCAGTAGGTTCTAACGCATCGGTCAATCCGCCGTTGCTCACTGCAGTTTCCGGCCTTCCCGCAATCGTCACTCCGCCCCGGTTGCGGACTGAGGTTGGGCGTTATCGGCTCCGCCTGGCCGAGTCCGATCGAGACCGTGAAGCAGCCTGCCGTCTTCGCTTCAAGGTTTTCAATATTGAATTGGGAGAAGGTCTCGAAAGCTCCTATCAGACTGGTCTTGACACTGATCTTTTTGATCCTTGCTGCGAACATCTTCTGGTCGAAGACAAGCAGGAAAACGATCCGCGACGGCGCATTGTCGGTACCTATCGCATGCAGTCCGGCGAATCCGCAGCGCGCAATGTCGGCTACTACTCTGAGCAGGAATTTAACTTTGCTCCGTACGAACCGCTGCGCTCCGGTGTTCTTGAACTTGGCCGCGCCTCCATCGATCGTGAGCACCGCACTACTGAGGTATTGACACTGCTGTGGAGAGGCATCGCGCAGTATGCTACCCGTATGGGACTGCGCTACCTGATCGGTTGCTCGTCGTTGAATTCGAAGAATCCCGCTGATGGCTGGCAGATGTACCGCCAACTTCAGCACTATAAGGTTTCTCCGGAATTTGAGACCAACGCGAGGCCATCGTACGCCTGTCCCATCGAGCAAGAGGGCGAGCACGCACAGCCGTCCGCCGTCCTCAATGAAAATGCCGATAACACCGATGCGCAGCAGTCTCAGGACCCCATCAAGGTTCCCAAGTTACTCAAGACTTATCTCGCCATTGGCGCTCGCATCTGCGCGCCCCCGGCGTGGGATCGCGAATTCGGCACCATCGACTTTCTGACGCTGCTCGATCTCAGATTGATGTCGCCCGCCGCGCGCAATCGATTCCTCGCTCCGCTGACGCAGTGAACCTTCGTGCGGTTGGGCGCGCTGTGGCGCTCGGTTTGGCACTCGTTCATTGTGTTCTGCGTTACTGGTTCCTGCGGTGGCGCGGGCCTCTCTCGCTCCCGCAGCGCGCCCTTTGGCTACAATCTGCAGCGCGCGGAATCCTGACCGCCCTTGGCATCCACTGCAACGTCGAGGGCCATCCTCCAGCGCGCGGCCTCGTCGTCTCCAATCACCTTAGCTATCTCGACATCGTGATCCTGAGCGCGACCATGCCTTGCTTCTTTGTCGCCAAGAGTGAGATCGATCGCTGGCCGTTTTTCGGCAAGGCAGCGCGCACCGGCGGCACTCTTTTCATCGATCGATCCAGCCGCGCCAGCGCGGCCGAAGTTGCACGCCAGATCGTTGACCGCCTCGCGCTTCCTATACCTGTGCTGTTTTTTCCTGAAGGAACAAGCTCCGACGGTTCCCAGGTCTTGCGCTTTCACCCCAGCCTGTTCGACCCAGCTGCGGCAAATGGTGCTCCAGTGACAGCCGCCGCGGTGCGATACCACCTCGACTGCGGACGCCCCGAGTCTGAACTATGCTGGTACGACAACCAAGTCTTTCTCTCGCATCTTTGGAAGGCTCTTGGCGCGTCCGGTTTTTCCGCCGATGTCCGCTTCGGGGAGCCCCATGTCTATCCGGATCGACGCGCTGCTGCCGCCGCTACCCACGCTGAAGTGGTCGCCTTACGCAGTTCTCAGCCGGCCCAGGAAGTTACGCCAGCAATGTTAAATAGTTAAGTCGTAAATAGGCGCGATTCATAGCGCAGGCCGGGCAAAACTCTGCCATGAGCATGATTCTTGGAGAATGAATCATCAAAATAACGGGGTGGCAGGTGAAGTCGCCTCCTGCAGGATTCAGCGCGAACTGTCTTTGCTAAATCCACAAGATCCTGAACAGCGCTTCAGGATCCAAGCGGCGGCGCAGCCGTGGAACCACGCACAACCAGGCTCGTCGATACCAGGAACTCCCTGACCTTCTTCGTGTTTTCAGACTCTTCTGCCTGCACCCGAAGAGCATCGAAAGCCGCCCACGCCAGCTCCGTTCGCGAAAGCCGGATCGTAGTCAGTGGCGGCAGTGTGAACTCCGCAAAGTCGATGTCATCCAGCCCCACCACGGACAAATCCTGGGGCACGCGTAGCCCGCCCATGTAAGCGGCGCGAAGGACGCCAATCGCCGTCAGGTCGTTGGAGCAGAGCACGGCGGTCGGTCGTGCTCCCAATGCCTGCAGCCTTTCAAATCCGGCCACGCCGCCACGCAAAGTGTGATCGCACTCGATGACCCATGCCTTCTCGACAGGCAAGTTCGCACCCTCCATCGCCGTCCGAAAGTCGTTCTCGCGGGTGATCGCCGAGTGCAGCTTGTGTGGACCAGCCAGAAATCCGATCTTGCTGTGGCCAAGGTCCGCCAAGTGCTTTACCGCCGCATGCATGCCCGTGGTGTAGTCCAGCAGAATGGTGCTCGTCTTCGGATCGTCAAGTTTGAACTCCGCGAGCGCCATAGGGATATCATGATGTGCCAGCTGGTCCAACACCGGTTCTTCCTCGCCGAAGGTCAGCACCGCCACACCCTCTACCTTGCGCTCCAGCATGCGTCGCACGCACGTCGTGAGGATCGCAGGGTCACTGTTCGACGAGCTGACAAGAATCTCATAGCCGTGCGCCACGGCGATCTCTTCGAAGCTTTGAATCAACTCCGGAAAAAATGGGTTAGTGATGTTCTCGACGATAATACCCAGGATGCGACTGCGCCCCGATACGAGGCTGCGCGCATGAGTATTGGGGAAGTAATTCAGTTGCTCGATCGCCTGCCAAACCCGTTTGGTCAGCCGCTCACTGACGGCCGGTGAGCCGTTGATGGTGCGCGAGACCGTGGCGATCGAAACTTTCGCCAAAGCTGCAACTGTGCGAATGTCCGGCGCCTTGGCGACGGTCCTGCGAATTCCTCTGCGGGCCACGAACTCATCCTAAAGCAAGATAGGAAAATAAGCGGAAGGAACTTACAACCTCGGTGAATTCATGCAACCACGACTATTCAGCTTAAAACTCTTCTTGGAGATCCGATCCGGAATTTACCCGGCAATCAGCAGGCGCAAATCACGCAAGTTGTGACCTGTAGGGCCAGTTACGATCGCATCTCCCAATGCGGTGAAGAGCGGACAGGCATTGAAGGTAGCGAGGGACTGTTCAGGAGCAAATCCGAACGCGCGCGCGCGCGACACGGTAGTTGGATCTGCGATTGCCCCAGCTGAGCGAGTATTGCCATCGATTCCATCGGTGCCTGCGCTCAATATTGTTAGAGGCTCTCCTGCGTACTTCGCCAGGTCCAATGCGCAGGCCAGTGCGAACTGCTGATTCCGTCCGCCCGCTCCCGGATTTCGGTTCAATGTGACCGTCACTTCGCCCCCGGAGATCAAGCAAAGTCGCGGGTGGCTGGCGCGCAATCCATGAAAGCGTTCGAACAGGTAACGCGCCGCCTCCGCATAGTCCCAGTCGTCGCAGCTATTGTCCACCGCAACGTAGTAGCCAGCCTTCTGCGCAAGGGTACGCGCGTTCTCCACCATGTCGTGACTTGAAAGCAGGATTTCAAAAACCGAGTCGCGAAACGCGCCATCCTCGTCCGTCAAGGTCGCGGCCGCTGTCACACGTCGTCCCATCGGCCACGCGAGTCGTGGCAGAAACGGTGCGCGCCGGGTCTTGTTTCCGGGCGATTCGGGCAGATCTTTGCGCTCGAAGAACGCGCGCACGCTCGCGGGCAGCTTCGGCGCCATCTCGTACTTCGTGAAAATCGCACGCACATCATCAACGGTTGAGTGATCTGGCGAAGTAGGCCCAGACGATAACGCATCAAGCGTTCGCAGCGGCACATCCGGCAACAGCAGGGAAATTTTGGTCGCTTCTGGTGCAGCCATTGCCAGACGTCCGCCTTTTACTGCGGAAAAATGCTTGCGCAGCGTATTGATCTCGCCGATCGGTGCCCCTGAAGCCAGCAACGTCTCGTGAAACGCGATGGTGTCGTTGAGCCCGATTTCCGCCGCCAGCGGAAGATCGAACATTGCGGATCCTCCGCCCGAGATCAGGAAGAAAACCAGCGTATCTTTACGTGCCTTCTTCAGCAGTGCCAGCGTTGCGCGTGCCGCCGCAAACGAATCTTCGTTAGGCAGCGGATGTCCGCCATCGAAGTATCTGAAACGCCAATTGCGACCCCGGGGTTGCTGATTTGTGCAGCAGATACCGCGCAAACCCTTGCGCCGACTCATACGTTCCAGCAGCACATCCAGCATCGGTCCGGCGGCTTTGCCCAGCGCAATGACAAAAACGCGCTTGAACTGCGACAGATCGATCGCGTCCGGTCCGCTGCCATCCGGTAACAGACGATGCAGCACATGACCTTCGAAGCGAATGCGCCGATCGAATGCCGGCTCGATATTGCACCCCGCTAGAGCTTGGGTAAAGATGTCGGATGCGACGGTATGAAGAGATTCGAGTGTTGCATCGCTGACCGGTATCATGGGGCGAGCTCCTTTAGCCAGCCTGCCAATGCTGTCTGCATCGATTCGAGATGTCCTGCAAAGAAATGATCGGCGCCCGGGATCAGCACTACGGACTTTGGTTCCGCTGCGGTGCTGGCCACCTGCAGCAGTTCTTCGCTCGGCGCGAATTGGTCTTGATCCCCGCTCAAAAATAATTTTGGCGCTGCGCAAGTCCCGAGAAACGGATAGCGGTAGTCGCGACCTTCGGCGTGCGTCGGCAGGCCCAAAGCCACCAGCGCCTTCACCTCGCGCGCTCCGCAACAGGCAGACAGTGCCATTGCGGCGCCGAAACTGAATCCCACCACAACCACCGGCCGTTTGTATTCGTTTACAAGCCAGCCCAAAGCAGCATTCACATCGGCGCTTTCCGCGTGTCCATCGTGCGCGCCCTCACTCAGTCCAACGCCGCGAAAGTTGAAACGCAGCACTGGCCACTGCAGTCCCAGCTCCGGAGCATTGAGACCTTTCATGGCGTAGTAAACCACTTTGTTGTGGAGTGTGCCGCCGCCCAGGGGGTGGGGGTGGCAAACAAGGGCCGAGAATGGCGCATCGGGCGCACCCTCATTCACGAGGGCTTCCAGCCGACCGGCAGGTCCCCTCAAATCTACCGTGAGCAACCTCGAGGTCGCAGCAGAATGGCTCGGTGAATGGAGTGCGGAAACTATGCTCATTCCACTCTCAATTCTACGCCTTCGGCAAATTCGCCGCATGTTTGCCCCGCCCCAAGGTGACGCAGGGAAGTATGTCCGCTAATACGCTTCGAGTTCACTAGAAGGGCCAAATCTCTTGGTTCCGGTGATTTATGCTTGCACCATCATGTCCAGTTTCCCTGCGTTTGATCCCCTCCGGTTCACCCGCGAACTGGTCGAAATCGAGTCCACCACCTATCACGAAGGGGCGGTCGGCGATTTTCTGGCCCAGTTTCTCGCCGGTCGAGGTTGGCAGGTGGAGAAGTCGCCCGTCCCCCAGCCCGACGAGAGCGGTAGTTCTGATCTGCGCTGGAACATCTTCGCGGGCCCTGCACGGGAAACCCCCGATGTGGTGTTTTCGACCCACACCGACACCGTTCCACCCTATATCCCCTTCAGCGAAGACGCCGACTTCATGTACGGACGCGGCGTCTCTGACGCCAAGGGAATTATTGCGGCACAGATCGCCGCAGCTGAAGCTCTTCGTAATGAGGGGTTTCGGATCGGCTTGTTGTTTGTCGCTGGCGAGGAGAGGGACTCAGCAGGCGCCAAGGTAGCCAATGAAAATCCCAAAGGCAGTCGATTCCTCATTAACGGCGAGCCCACCGACAATCGCTTGGCGCTAGCTTCAAAAGGCGCCCTTCGCACTGTCCTGCGTTCCACAGGCAAAATGGGACATTCCGCCTACCCGGAGCTCGGCGAGAGCGCGATCCATAAACTGGTAGCCGCCCTCGACAGACTGCTGCAACTCGACCTGCCCGTCACCGAGGACGTCGGCCCCTGCACCCTCAACATCGGTCAGATTCGCGGCGGACACGCCCCGAACGTGATCGCCGACAAGGCCGAGGCACACCTGTTGATCCGCCTCGTCGGGGATTCCGCACCGGTTCGCGCCGCAATCCTCGAAGCCGTAGGGGATCTCGCTGACGTCGAGTTTGCGCTTGAAATTCCCTTTGTGCGTCTCCGCGCGGTTCCCGGACTGCCTACCATGATCGCGAAATTCACCACCGACGTCCCCCAACTCACAAACTGGGGTGAACCGCTATTGCTCGGCCCCGGCTCCATTCACGTAGCCCATACGCCTTACGAGAAGCTCGCCCAAAAAGAACTTCTCGAGGCCGTCGAACTCTACATCAAGGTCGCCAAGCAGCTACTCAGCTAGAAATCGCGCCTCAATAAATTTGGCGATCAATTTCCGATCCGGTCAGCGCTGCCGTCAAGGCTGTGGGGCCACCTTTGATTCGTCAACCCGCGCACAATTAAGGCGTGTGCGACCAATTCTTTGATTCCTCGGCAATAATCAATCCGGCTCCGTCGGATCTTTATGATAGGAAGATTGATAGGAGAGACCGCAATGACCGCATCCATCTATGACATTCCCGTTCGCAGCATCTCGGGCGCTGACTCCTCGCTGGCGGAGTTCAAAGGCAAGGTCGTGCTCATCGTTAACGTTGCTTCGAAGTGTGGACTTACCCCGCAGTACGAAGGACTCGAAAACCTCTACAAGCAATACCGCGAGCAGGGATTGGTCGTTGCCGGTTTCCCTTCCAACGACTTCGCCGGACAGGAACCCGGAACGAACGAGGAAATCCAATCGTTCTGCACTACCAATTTTGGTGTGGAGTTTCCGCTGTTCGACAAGATCCCGGTAGTCGGGAAATTCAAGCACCCACTCTATGCGGCCCTTATCGAGGAACAGCCTAAGGCCGTTAGCACCGCGCGTATTCCGTTCGCCGAGAATCTTAAGAAATACGGCATCGCTCCCAATGAGGAGCCGGAAGTACTTTGGAATTTTGAGAAGTTTCTGGTTAGCCGTTCCGGCAAAGTCGTGCAGCGTTTCTCGCCCGACACGGAGCCTTCGAACCCGGTCCTCATCGAAGCTATCCAGTCCCAACTCGCCGAAGCCTGATCCGAATTTCCGCTCAAGCCGGTCTGCTATCTGCGGCGGCATCGGCTTGAGCCGCTACACGAGCCCGGGAAGTTCAGGATTCTCGCCGATCATCGTATCCAGCGGAAGAAAGATGCGAAACACTGTCCCTGCTCCCTTGCGGCTCCGCACGTCGATCTTCGCGTGATGTTTGTCGAGAATGCCCTTCAAGACCCAAAGACCCAGTCCCGTTCCATCCTCACCTTTAGTCGTAACGAACGGATGGAACAACCGATCGAGCGTATAATGGTCCATACCGGTCCCGGTATCCGCGATAGTGAGAGTCACACCTTCTCGTCCGTCGCGATCCTTGTTCGGCCGCACTCCCACCACCAGCCGCGCTCGCTCCTCTACAGCTTCCAGCGCATTCGAAATTAGGTTGGTCAAAACCTGCTGAATCTCACCGGTGAAGCACAAGACCATCGGCGATGTCCGGTAACGCCGTTCCAGTCGAATGCTGCGCATTTTGATTTCGGTCTCGTGGAAAAACAAAACTGATTCCAGCAGGTCCTCGAGGCCGGTAAGACTAGGTGCTGTGCGCTGCCGATAAAATTTCAAACTTCGCGCAGTGATATGCGACAGGCGCTGAAGTTCCTTGTCGGCTATTTCAAGAAGGTCCTTCGTGTTCTCGCCCAACGCCGCGTCCATCTTCACAAGGAAAAGAAGATTCGTCACCGCTTCGAGAGGATTGTTGATTTCGTGGGCAATGCTCGACGCCAGCCTGCCTGCCGCGGCTAATTGTTCCGAACGCCGCAATGCCTGCTCCGTCCGCCGCGCATCGGTCGTATCCCGCATGTAGACGATCACCCCTTCACCTGGCTGAGGATAGATCTGGAATTGAAACCACATCTCTCCTTCGGCGTTGCGGAAGTAATGCTCGAAATCAACCGGATGCCTGTCTTCCATGGCGCGACGGAAAGCCGTCTCCACAGCGGTTCCAACAATTGCCGGATAAAGGTCCCACAAACACCGGCCGAGAGCATCGCTTCCTCGCGCCGATGTGATGCTGGCGGCTGCCGGATTCATGTAAGTGAGTCTGAATTCACTATCCAAAATGCAGAACGATTCCGGGATATGTTCCAGCGCTTCCCACGCAAATTGGCGCGCCTCTTGAATCTCCCGGGTGAGAGCCGCTTCCTGCTCATGTGCCTCTTTGCGCAGGCGGGCCATCTTCAGTTGCGCTTCAACGCGGGCAAGAAGTTCTCGCGCCGCGAACGGCTTGATCAGGTAGTCATCGGCTCCCGCATCCAGTCCTTCGATGCGTGCTTCCTCGCCCGCTCGCGCCGATAGCATGATCACCGGCACCAGGCTTGTAGTTGGCCTTTCACGGACCGCCTTCAGAAGCCCAAATCCATCCAGCTCCGGCATCATCACATCCGTGATAACCAGATCTGGCCGCCGCCGCTCAATCTCTTCGAGCGCGATCCTTCCGTTCGGTGCCGTGACTACGTCAAACCGTCCGCCCAATAGTCCCAGAACGTATTCGCGCATGTCGGCGTTGTCGTCTACCAGCAGAACGACCGGCTTCGATTCGGCTTCAACTGCCCTGCCTTCCGTGGGCCGATCGCCGGCAGCTGCGCGTGTGATCTCACCGCGCAACCGGTCCTGCCCGGGAAGCCAGCCCAACGCCTCGCGCACATAAGCCACCGCTGATCCGGGCAGAATCACCGGGCTCATCGCTTCCGATGCGACGTGCTCGCGAGGCAAATGACTATGTCCGAATGGCAGCTTCACTGTGAAAGAGGTGCCTACCTCAGGCTTGCTTTCCACGGAGATCGAGCCGCCGTGCATCTCCACCAGCTCCTTCACCAATGCCAGACCGATGCCGCTTCCCTCGTGGCTGCGTCGCCGGGCTCCTTCGATTCTTCTGAAGCGTTCGAATATATGCGGCAGCTCGCTGGCCGAAATTCCTGTTCCCGTATCCTGGACAACAAGGTGCGCCTCGTTCCCAGGAGTCGAGAGCGTAACTCGAATCTCTCCATCGAACGTGGACTTCAGCGCGTTGGAGAGAAGATTGAGTACCACTTTCTCCCACATATCGCGGTCGACATACACCGGTTCTGGAAGGGGCGGGCACTCCACCCGGAGGGTGAGTCCCGCTTGTTCCACGGCGGAGCGGAATACGCTCGAAAGCTGTGCCGTCAACACCGAAAGATCGGTCGGCTCGTACGAGGCGCGCAGGCGGCCCGCTTCAATGCGCACAAAATCAAGTAGTCCGTTCACCAGCTTCAGCAACCGCAGCGTATTGCGGTGCAACATCTCCAGCGTTGCAGCGGAGGGCAGTGCCTGGTTGGTAATCGCATCTTCAATCGGACCTAAAATGAGCGTGAGCGGCGTGCGCAGCTCATGGCTCACATTGCTGAAGAATGCTGTCTTTGCCCGGTCCAGCTCTGTCAGCGCTTCGGCGCGTTTGCGTTCTTCTTCATAAGCCTTCGCATTCGCAATGCTGGCGGCAATCTGACCAGCCACAAGGTCCAGATATCCCGCATACGTCGCATCCAATTGACGGTAGGGATTTAATGCAGCGATGAACATGCCGGCCGGTGTGTCTTGTCCTTTGCGCGCGATCGGAACCAGGCGCGCCTGGCTGGGAGGTCTGTCCCAACTCCCCGCAGGCAATTCAGTGAAAAGATCCGATAGGTTCTCGACCGTCACAGCCGCATTCGTGGCTAGAATCTGGTCGATGGGCCAGGGGCCGCCAAAGTCTTCTGCGCAGATTTCCTTTGGTGCCGCGGGACTGCCAGCTTCAATCTCGCTACAAGCCGCCAGCTTCAGCGCCGAACCCTCTTCGTTAAACAGGTAAGTCAGCGCAAACGGCAAATCTTTCTGCTGGGAAAGACCCTTATCGATCGCGGTCAACACTTCCTTCTCAGTGTTGGAATCCACCAATGCCGCGGCCAGCCTTCCTAGAGAGGCAAGTTGTCTTTCGCCTAGCACGCGTGCCGTGTCTTCAATCACCACGCACAACATGCCAGCGTTTTTACCATCCGGTCCAACCAGGGGACTATAAGAAAACGTGTGATAAGACTCTTCCGGATAGTCGTTACGTTCCAAAATCAGCGGCAAGGTTTCATCCCACGAGGCTTCGCCCGTTTCGAGAACGCGGTAAATTCGCGGCCCAATTTCCTTCCATATCTCCGCCCATACCTCGCGTATCGGACGACCCAGAGCCCAGGGATGCTTCTTGCCCAGGGTGGTGCGGGCATACCCATCGTTGTACAGGACAGTGAGTTCCGGTCCCCAGGCCATCCACATCGGAAATCCCGATGTCAGCACAATCCGTACGTAGCCTTGAGGCTGTCCGGCCACACTGACTGCGGTCCGAGCGCAGTCGCTGCCCAGTCAAAATTTCTGACCAGTTCGCTCATCTTGAGCGGCTGCAAATCCAGTGTGGTTTGACCGTCCGATTGAGCTTGCTCATCTTGCATGAGTGCACTTCTCCGCGCGTACTTCACAGTTGGATGCTGGCGCATGTGGTTGGCGTTAACCACACCAACCGACAGCGTCGCAATTCACAGTGCCCATAATCAAGTTTCGTGGGCAAAGTCTACCAGAAATTAAGAAATGTCGCGGACTACCATCCCAGAGCGAAACTTGTTTCAGTGCATCTACCTTCGGCCTCTTCTGACGGGTCTCCTTCGTACTTCCTGACTGAATTGTCAGTGGGACACACGCCATTTATCCTCAGGCCATGCCCGAGGATGCATCGTCCACCCCGTTCGGTCCGAATCTGTTGGAGTACGCTCCATCGTCCTACCTGCGTTCGGCCCGCCATCAGCCGGTGAAATGGCATCCCTGGGGCCACGCCGCATTTGCCCGCGCACAGGCTGAAAACAAACCCATCCTGCTCGACATCGGGGCCGTGTGGTGCCACTGGTGTCACGTCATGGATCGCGAGTCTTACGAAGACGCTGAGATCGCGGCCATCATCAACCAGCATTTTGTTGCCGTTAAAGTCGACCGCGATGAGCGTCCTGACGTTGACGCTCGCTACCAGGCCGGAGTCTCCGCAATCAGCGGCCAGGGCGGCTGGCCGCTGACAGCTTTCCTTACTCCAGATGGCCGCCCGTATTTCGGCGGGACTTACTTTCCGCGCGATGATCGTTATGGCCGCCCAGGCTTCGGCAGGGTGCTGCTGACCATGGCGCAAGTGTGGAGTGAGAAGCGCGACGAGGCCCTGGATTCTGCCGCGAGTGTTATGTCGGCTATTGAACATAACGAAAGCTTCTCGGGCCGAGCGGGTGACCTGTCACTGGCTTTGGTCGACAAAATTGCTGATTCGATCCTGACGCAATTTGATCCCCGCAACGGTGGCTTCGGTTCACAACCGAAATTTGCGCATCCCGCTGCTCTTGATTTGTTGCTGCAATTGGCCATGGATCGCGATCACGAAGAGGCGCGCATCGCCTTTGTCACTACGCTTGAAAAAATGGCGCGCGGCGGCATCCATGACCATCTCGCCGGCGGCTTCCATCGTTATAGCGTCGATGAACACTGGGTCGTGCCTCACTTTGAAAAGATGTTGTATGACAACACGGAGCTGTTGCGCAACTACGTCCATGGATTCCAGAGCTTGGTGCGCGAAGATTTTCTTGAGACCGCCAAGCACATCATTGGCTGGCTGGATAGCACCATGACCGACCGCGAGCGCGGCGGATTCTATGCCTCGCAGGATGCCGACATCGATCTCGACGACGACGGCGACTACTTTACCTGGACCGTGGACGAAGCGCGTGCCGCCCTCGATCCGGATCATGTCGACAGCCTCGAGTTCGAGTTCGCATGCCGCTACTTCGACATCGGTGATCTCGGCGACATGCACCACAATCCCGCCAAGAACGTGCTGCATATCAAGCACTCACTTGTGGAACTCGGCGCTCAGTTTAATAAGCCGGTTGAGGAACTGAAGTTATTGCTGGATTCGGTGCGACAAAAGCTGCTCGCGGCCCGTAACGCACGGCCCATGCCCTTCATTGACCGCACCCTCTACACCGGCTGGAATGCCATGGCGGTAACCGCTTACCTTGAGTCGGCACGGGTGCTGCGCCAGGATTCGTCGCGTGAATTCGCTTTACTGACCCTCAAACGAATTCTTGCCGAAGCGTGGGACGGCCGACAAAATCTCTACCACGTGATCGTCTATCCCCGCCTGAAAAATCATGCCAGCGTGCCTGCCGCAGAACGCGTCCCTGGCACTCTCGACGATTATGCCTTTACGGTTCACGCCTGTATCGATGCATGGTTCGCTACCGGAGAAATGGAGTTCTACTCTGCGGCTGTTGCGATGGCGGACGCGATGATCGACCGCTTTTATGACAAGACTGCGGGAGCGTTTTGCGACACCGCCGTCCCGATGGCTGGATCTGTCCCTCTGGGCGCGCTCGCTGCACGACGAAAGCCGCTGCAGGACAGCCCGACGCCGGCAGGCAACCCCACCGCGGCGTCGGCGTTGCTGCGCCTGGAGGTGCTCAGCGGCCGCGAGGCTTATCGCTCGATTGCGGAAGACACATTGGAATCCTTCGCAGGCATTGTGTCCCACTTCGGCCTCTATGCGGGTAGCTACGCCTTGGCCCTCGAGCGCCTGCTTCTCGATCCCATTCAGGTCGTCGTCGTCGGTTCCGGCTCTCAGGCCGCGCGTCTTGAATCCATTGCCGTCGCACGCTACGGAGTCAATAAAACCGTGATGCGGATCGCGCCCTTCCGTCTCGTCGATGCCGGGGTGCCGACCAGTCTGGGAGAAATGCTGCTGCAAGTCCCGCCCCCGTCGGGCGCGGACACGTGGGTGGTCGTTTGCCGGGGCCGCACTTGTCTCCCACCCATTACAAGCGACGAAGATTTGCTTGCCGCACTCGAGCCCGTCGACCTGGATGAATAGAATCGTCGTCTAATAAAGTTCAGTGCCTAAAACTCGATTCTTAAACGAAAATCTGAAGGATTGAGTCTTCTTGAATGAAATCCAGCTCGAGATACCACCGGAAAACGCGGATCAAGTAACCGCGGCTCGCATCGGCACTTCAACTTACTCGCCTGAAAATGGATTACTCTCCTGCGGCTTGAGGGTAGTCGGGTCGCGCGCCGGCGGTTCATGCGCTGCCGTTGAAACCGGCGCAGTCCCATGGACTTCGCCTGCCTGTTCGATGAATGAATTAAACACCCGGTTCGGATCTCCCGGCAGCATGTGATGTTCTTCGAGAGCTATGCGAACTCGCCGCTGAAATTCCCTCATCGCTCCGTACTGCTGCGTCGCTTTGGTTCTGAAAACCACGGGAAAAATCAGCTGTGAGCCCTTCATCGAATCGACGCCAAGAATCTGAGGATCGGCCAGAAACACATTCTTGAATGCGTCGCTGTTGCGAATCTCCATCGCGATCTGCGTGAGAATCTCCAGCACCTTGTTTGGATCCGCCGAGAAATCAACACTGACATTTATTGTCGCGACTGAAAAATCTCTGCTCTGATTCGCTACCGTTGTGATCTGCGAGTTGGGAACTACAAACAACGTTCCATCCCCGCCGCGCACCGTCGTCTTGCGCAACGTCATCGCCTCTACCGTTCCTGTTAATCCCGCGACCGTGATCACATCGCCGACGTTGAATTGGTCTTCAATCAAAATGAGCGATCCGTTCAGCATGTCCTTGACGATGTTTTGTGCGGCAAGTCCGATCGCCACGCCTGCAATTCCCGCAGAAGCCAGCAGGGGAGCCAGGTTTACACCCACCGCTGCCAGAAACTGCAGGCTGACGATTGCGCCAATCAAGGCGAGTCCCGTCGTCCGCACCACGCCCGCCAGCGTCTTCACTTGCGATACTCGCGTCATTCCTGCGGCATGCTGTTCCGCTATGTAAATCATCCGCCCCGTTACCAGCTTTAACAGCCTGCTCAGAATGAGGGCGATGATGGCAACCAGCACAAGATGAGGGAGCTTGGTTCGGACAAACTCCTGTACATCGACAAGCCACTCGTCGAGTACCTTACCCATAAACCGGCCTTCCGCAAATACCCCAGACCGCATCGCAAATAAAAGAAAGACGTGCATCCTAACGCACCTCACCTCTAATCTATACATTCAACGGTTGGAGATACGATCGCAGTGCTGGAATCGTTGAAGCAGGTCTCCACCCCTGAGTGCAGTCGTGTCGACGTGTCTCGAAGGGTCTCCTGTTGCGGCACGATCCTGAACACCCGCTGGTTTGTCGACTTCTTTCCCAAGGTGACAACTACTGTGGCGGGTAAATTCTAAAAAACTGATCGTGCAACCACACCTTCGCGATACCTCTCCCGCTTCGTCTCGAGGAGGTCGTCCCATGTCGTCCCATGTCAAATCTATGTCACCCTGTGGGCAGGTCCACGAGTGCGCGTATGTTCGGGCCATCGTACGCCTGCTCGTGACAAGCGCCGGCTCTGTGTTGTTCGCGACCGCCGTCGGACGTGCCCAGTCAAGTCCAATGCCACCGCATGCGCCGAAACCCATTCTCATCCCTGAAGCCAATCGCATCCCCGACGCCAACGCGCGCATGGAGATGCAGCAACATGAAAATCAGGAACAGCTGTTCACCGCCGCCAATGTCGAGCGCAAACGGCAGTTGGATCACGACAGCGCATTGCTGCTGCGATTCGCCGCAGCGCTTAATGCCGAGATGGGCGAAGTGGACAAGGGCAACGCGTCCGCCGACGTTCTTCGCGAAATTGATGGCATTGAAAAGTTGGCGCGGGCTGTAAAAGATAAAATGACGCTCACTATGGGTGGAAAGTAGGCCGCTCGGGGGATTTCGCAGCTCGCTTCCGATCTGAAATCAGCCCCCGAAATAGCACACTTCGGCCCGCAATCCATAGATCGAGTTCGCGAACCTGGGCTCATTGCAAAAATTCACCCATGGCGTAAAAGACAAAATGAGGTTTACAGTTGGAGCAAGCGGACTGTCGATGCCCCGATGACCATTCAACTGAACAAGACACCGTTACCCAGGACATAGGAGGTTTCCATGCAAATCCAGACGAACCCCAATCGTTTCGATCTGCCCGGTCCCGCAGCATCGCCCCAGCGTCCCGCCCGATTCCAGGTAGCGCGCGCCTGCCTGTGTCTGCTTGGTTTGGCAATCGTGGGAATAACCTGCGGGTTCGGACAGCAGGAAACCGGCCCAACTAAGTCGGTCCTTCTGCCTGCAGTCAATCGTCCTCCTGACGCCAACGCTCAGATGGAGATGCGTGACCAGCAAAATAAGAAGCAAAGCTTCGATGCTGCCAATGCTGAACGGAAGCGTCAGCTCAATGAAGATAGTGCCAAACTCCTGAAACTGGCCGCCGATCTTAAGACTGAAGTGGATAAGACTTCAAAAGACACCCTGTCCTTGGGTGTAATCCGAAAAGCCGACGAGATTGAGCGCCTGGCTCGCAGCGTGAAAGAGAAAATGAAGCTAACGATGGGTTCCAATTAGAGTCTTATTGCCTGGGAGAACCGCGGAGTTACGGCGACTCCTCGCAGATTCGAGAGTTGAGGCTCGCACCTGCTCTAATAGGTCGTCAATTGCTCCTGAATAGCCTGCGAACGTGGCTCGCTCTCATCGCTACACCGAGGACCCCATCAAAGCTTGGAAATCACCAGTTGTGAAAGACGTATGCATTGCGGCTTCGCAACCCCCCACCTCGCGAGGACGAATAGCGGTGTGCGCGGTTCTGAGCCTGGTTCTTGTCTGCTGTCTTGCCGACCTGCTTCAAACCTCCACTGTTCGTTCTCAGCAGATCCCCGGTATCCAGGTTCCAAACCACCGATTCCCCGATGGCAACATCCAATTTCCTCAGGCGGATAGTGTCGAAGAACAAAAGCGTTTGCGAGCGCTGAATGCAGAACGCCAGAAAGTCATCGTCGCTGATACTGAAAAGCTTTTGAAGCTGGCTAAGGAGCTAAAGCAGGAGACTTCCGACGACACCAGCGCGCCTCCGTCCGGTGACCAGCTCCGTAAGTTGGCTGAGATTGAAAAACTGGCGCGCAACGTAAAGGAAAAGATGACCTACACCATGGGCAAGCCTTCGATTTTCAGCAATGATCCATACAGTGTTCAACCTTTTCAGCCTCATTGAGGTCTTCTGTTCAGATCCTGCGCCCCGCGTAGCTTCAGGACGAGCGCAACTTAGGGGAATTCATGAGTCTTAAGCCTCCACACTCGCTAGCCCGAACCAACCCTTCCCGCAGCGTGAGTAACTCCCCGTTGGACAGAGTTCGTGGTGACTTTCGTCGCGGTCAGCTGAACTGTTGGCCGCCTGCAAGGGTTGATACAATCAGTTTGGCTTTCCGGGAATTCGGCCGGAACCGTAACAGGGGGTGACGGCAATGGAAGTTGCGGTTTCCAACGCCCGCGTGCCCGAGACAGTGGCTTCAGCCGGCAGCCTCAGCCCGCAGACCATGATTGAGATCTATCGGCTAATGTATTTATCTCGGCGGATCGATGACCGCGAGATTCTCCTTAAGCGGCAGCAGAAGATTTTCTTCCAGATTTCAGGCGCTGGTCACGAAGCGTTGCAGGTGGGCGCAGGTCTCGCTCTGCGAGCCGGTTACGACTGGTTCTTCCCCTATTATCGCGACCGCGCCTTATGCTTGGCGCTGGGCGTTTCGCCGACTGACATGCTGCTGCAAGCCGTGGGTGCCGCAACCGACCCGGCCAGCGGCGGTCGCCAGATGCCGACTCACTGGAGCAGCCGTCCCCTCCACATCGTCAGCACATCGTCCTCGACCACCACTCAATTGCTCCATGCTGTTGGCTGCGCTGAAGCTGGCCGCTACTTCACACGCCATCCCGAGGCTGCAGCAAAGTCTGACAGCGACTACCGCGCTTATCACGATGTGACTTTTCACGGCGATGAGGTCGTTCTCACTTGCCTCGGTGAAGGCTCCACCTCGCAGGGCGAATTCTGGGAAGCTCTCAACACCGCGTCCAATCAGAAACTTCCCGTCATCTTCTGCGTTGAAGACAACGGCTACGCCATCAGTGTGCCCGTCGAGGTCAACACCCCCGGTGGCAATATTTCGCGCCTCGTGGCTAACTTCCCAAACTTCTATTTCGCTGAAATCGACGGCACTGATCCAGAAGTCTGCTTGCGCACATTCCAGGAGGCTGCGGAACACTGCCGTGCCGGCAAGGGGCCCGCGTTTGTGCATGGTCATACCGTGCGCCCCTACTCGCACTCGTTGTCAGACGACGACAAGCTTTACCGGTGCAATGCGGAGCGTGAGGCTGACGGCATGCGCGACCCGCTTGTCCGCATGCAGATGCGTCTTTTGCGCGAAGGAATCCTCACGGACAAGCAGATCAACGAACTCGAGCAATCATTGGATCAGGAAGCTGCTGAGGCTGCCGAGCGCGCGCTTGAGGCGCCCCTCCCGGTGATTGCAGAGATTCCGCGTCATGTCTATTCCGAGGATCTGGATCCCACCAGCTCAACGTTCGCTTCGGAGAAGGCTGGTGAGCCAGGTGCTGCGCCCGGCAAATCCGCCAGTTCCAAGGGTGCCGCGCCCCGTACCATGGCCGACCTCATCAACGCTTGCCTTCACGATGAGATGCGTCGCGACCCGCGCATCATCGTCTACGGAGAAGACGTTGCGGACGCCAGCCGCGAAGGTGCGCTCGCTGAAGTAAAGGGTAAGGGCGGCGTCTTCAAGCTGACGGCTGGGCTGCAAACTGAGTTTGGTTCGGAGCGCGTATTCAACTCACCGCTTGCAGAAGCCAACATCGTCGGCCGCGCCATTGGTTACGCTACGCGCGGTATGAAGCCGGTTGTCGAAATTCAGTTCTTCGACTACATATGGCCCGCAATGCACCAGATTCACAATGAACTGGCTCTCATGCGCTGGCGCTCCAACGGCGTTTGGGCTTCGCCCGCTGTCATTCGCGTTCCTATCGGGGGCTATCTCACCGGCGGCGCGGTTTACCACTCCCAGTCGGGTGAGAGCATCTTCACTCACATTCCCGGCCTCCGCGTTGTCTTCCCGTCGAACGCTCTCGACGCCAATGGATTGCTGCGTACTGCAATTCGGTGCGACGACCCGGTGCTCTTTCTTGAACACAAGCGGCTCTATCGCGAGACCTATGGCCGCGCTCCCTATCCGGGCCCCGACTTCGCCATTCCGTTTGGTAAAGCGCGCATCGTCCGCCCGGGCACGCACGTAACGCTCATTACTTATGGAGCGGTCGTTCCTCGTGCCTTGCAGGCCGCGCAGATGGCGCATCGCCAGCACGGAATCGATGTCGAGATTCTCGATCTACGCACGCTCAATCCTTACGATTGGGAAGCCATTGCGAACTCGGTCCGCAAGACCAGCCGCGTCATCATGGCTCACGAAGACATGGTCAGTTGGGGTTATGGTGCTGAGATCGCGGCGCGCATCGGAGAAGAACTCTTTGAAGACCTTGACGCCCCTGTTAAGCGAATCGGCTCAATGGACACCTTTGTGGCCTATCAGCCAATTCTCGAAGCTGCGATCCTGCCCCAGCCCGATACCATTCTCAAAGCCATCGTGGACCTGCGCGCCTACTAGATCTCGAGCGGCTTTCAATAGACTCTTTCCCTGTTATGCCTTCGCCGTTTCTCCGACAAAGGCATTCGCAATCAATGATTTATAAGTGCGGCTAGGGCTGGCCCTCCCGCGGAAAAGGTTCTCACCTCCTTATCACCGCTAACCCAACTTCCACGGCTCGCTGAGCAAGATCCTTTGTTTGCGTGGGGTTAGAATTTCATTCCGTCACTATCACTATGGGGACGTCTGTTCGTGCCAGGTT
>OBLU010001980.1_pt1 | contig 18937 bp, 14 predicted proteins | sample 1518681 | NCBI WGS metagenome assembly OBLU01 (sample SAMEA3539304, study PRJEB22396) | soil metagenome | biome: tundra; feature: field; material: soil | place: USA | collected 2010-05 | depth 0.15 m | reverse complement strand
AAAGACTCGGCCCAGCCGCAATCAAAGTATTATGCATATCGAACCGGCTTAGCGTTGCATGCGTCCCCTTTCCCTCGGCGCGCTGCCAGTCCGCGTCGATCATTCCCGGCACGCCGAATTGATTCTTCTGGTCGTTCCAGCGAAACGCCATTGCCACGTCCGGCGCATGTTCGTTGTCGATCTTCGCTTGTTCGAGACCAAACGTTCCCGGCATTTTGTCGCGCGTCAAAATCACGCCGGCAAAGTCCGACTGCTGCAAAAATTCGACCAGGCGACGCGTCACTGCGGCATCGTGCTGCACGACGTAGAAAAATACGGTGCCACCGTTGCCAGAGAGCATTATCTGTCCCGGTTTTGGCTTGGTGCTAAATTCCGTGGTCACACTGAAATTTGCTTCGCTCAGAATTTTCTGCAGATCGATCGAGTGCTCGACGGTCGAGAAACCGTGGTCCGAAACGACGAAGATGTCCGTGGTTGATCGTGCGCCGAGCCGATCGAGCGCGGAAAGGACAGCGGCGAGATTGTCGTCGGCGGATTTGACCGCAGCGCGCGCTTCCGGCGAACCGGGCGCGGTTCCATGTTGAGTTCCATCCGGTTCGCTTAGCCACAAAAGTGAAAACGCGGGAATGCGGTCCTTCCAAAAAACGTCGATCAGCGCCTTCGTCGTCCAGGCATCTTTTTGCGCATAAGCAGTTGGAAATGGCCCGACTAATTTGACGAGGGCCGCGAGCGCTTCGCCTGATTGCATTTGGCCGGAAACAAGCAACGCAGAATCTTTGTCCCGCTTTGAATCGAAATGCCGATCTTGCAAGAGCCCGACCGTTTTCGCCGTAGCTGTAACGGTTTGCCGGCCAGCCGCTCGAACCAACTCTGCGATTGTCGGAAAGGCGACATATTTTCCGCCGCTCAATGCGTCGCCCTTTTTCACTACTTCCGGATTCTCGACGTCGATTGATTTCTGGTTGTCGATCTCCGGCTGATAAACGCGATTGGCAATGATTCCGCTGCGACCCGGATAAGCACCAGTGACAAGCGCAGTGCCATTCACGTTCGTTGCGCTCGGATAAACCGAGTGATGATTGCGAAAGACGATGCCTCCCTTCGCCAATTTCCAAAGCGTCGGAGCGTCTTCTTCGGTCACGCAATCGGGACGCATTCCATCCCAAACGACCACGACGACATGGCGCTGGGCTGCGGCGGGCGCGGCGACAAGATTACCGGATGCGCAACACGCGCAGATGATCAAGATCGCTCGCTTGATGGGAATTCTCATTGCTTTATAGATGATGCATCGTCTTTGCGGTGCGCGCCGATAAATAATAACGATGTCATTCCGCTGACAAGCGCGAGCGCTGCGCCGACGACCATTACGCTGCGAAAAGCCGTTACGAAAGATTCGTTGACCGATCGTCGCATCATCTCGCGCAGGGGCGGCTCGATTTCGCTCGGGAGAATTATGGCGCCGAGATTGATTCGTTGATCGTCAATTGAACGCCGAACCGATGCAGGCAGTTCGAGCGCGGACAAATGACGAGCGAGCGAGCGATTGAAAACTTGGAGCATCACGACGCCAAGAGCGGCAATGGCCAGCAATCCGGCCGTGCGCGCGACTGCGTTGTTAATTCCCGATGCGACCCCAACGCGATTGCGCGGCACTGCGTTCATGACTGTCGTGGTTAACGGCGCGACGCTCACAGCCATTCCCAAACCAAGAACCACAATCGCCGGAAATAACTCACTCCAGTAATCGGCTCCAACTCCCGGCACCACAAACAGAGCGAACCCCGAGGCAGCGATGATTGGACCGATGATAAGCGGAAGCTTGGCTCCATAACGTTCCACCAGTCCGCCGGACCAGCGTGAAAGGACAAAGACAATGAGAATAAATGGAAGCAGCGCCGCTCCGGCCGCGGTGGCTGTGTAATTTTGCACTTGAATCAAATTCAACGGCAGGAAAAAAAGCGTGCCGGTAAGCGCGCTGTAAAGAAAAAGTGTGAGCAAGTTCGAACCAGCGAAATCACGCGAACGAAAGAGACTAAGCGGTAACATCGGATTTCGCGTCCGCGCTTCGACGAACAAAAATACGAGCAGGAGAAAACTCCCGCCAAACAGCGCGATCAGCACGGCGGGATGGCTGAAACCCAGTCGCGAGGATTCGATCAAACCGTAAACGAGCGACCCGAGACCGATCGTGGCCAGCACTGCGCCGAACCAGTCAATCCTCGCGTTTTCGTTCTCATCCCGGCTTTCCGGCACGCGATAGATCGAAATTAGCAATACACCGATCGCGAGCGGCAGATTAATAAAGAAAACCGCGCGCCAGGAAATATGCTCGATCAACCACCCGCCGATGACGGGACCAATCGCTGCCGTGATCGCGGTGAAACCGGACCATGTGCCGATGGCGCGACCGCGATCTTCTTCGCGGAACGATGCGCTGATAATAGCAAGACTCCCCGGCACCAGCAGAGCGCCGCCGGCGCCTTGCATCGCACGGGCGAGAATCAATTGCTGAATGTTGCTGGCTAATCCGCACCCAGCGGAGGCGAGAGAGAAAAGTATGACCCCGATACCGAAAACGCGGCGACGGCCATAATGATCTCCGAGCGAACCTCCGAGCAGCAGCAACGCCGAGAGCAAAAGCGAATAGGCTTCAACCACCCACTGAACATCAACCACGCTGGCGTTGAGACTCGTTTGCAGCGCCGGCAAAGCCACGTTGACGACCGTGCTGTCGATAAACACCATGCTCGATCCGAGGATCGTGGCAGTGAGAATCCAGCGCTCCGAAGATTTCGGGCAGGGCGCGGCTGCCGCCTTCGAACGAATGACGGCTTCATCGCAGGGTGTTTGAACGAAGGTTGCCATTGCGTGGACTAATCCTCAGATGCTGATTTCATTGACGCTGTGAGAAATCGCAAGTTTTCCCAAGTGCAAATTCCGAGATTTTCGGCAGCCGAAGAGCCAGCATTAACCGTTCACACAGAGTTCTTAGCCATCATCCTCATGCGGAAGATTATTATTTTAGCATTTATCGCAGCCCCGTTGGCTTTCGTATCCGCCGAACAATTGATTCCAACGGCGGATGGAACGAGTTGGCAATACCAGATGACGCAGGAGGCGGGTGAAGGGCTTCGCCTCTCCAACCTAACACCTGACGCTGATGGAAAGGTTCAGCTCCTCGTGACTTACCGGATTAATGGTGCGACAAACATCGACGGCAAAGATCTTCTGAAATTTGAAATGCATCGCGACGGCGTAGTCACAAACACAGACCTTCTCACGGTGAATGAGCACGGAATCATTTGCTCGGCGCGGATCGATCAGGATGGCGAAATGACCAAACTCGACCCGCCGCAAATCATGGTCGCGGCGCCGTTGCAAACCGGAACGAGCTGGGATTTCAACGGTGACGTCGCCGGAACCAAGGTGCATCAGCATTATGGCGTCATCGGCGAACAAGATATCACTGTCCCGGCGGGAAAGTTTCGCGCGTTCCAAATTCGCGGCGTGCAAACTTCGCGAAATCCGGTCACGATTGATCGCTGGTTTGTGAAGGGGACGGGAATTGTTAAAGACGTCACAACGACGCGCTCCGAAAATGGCGATTTACTGCGGCGCATTTCACTGGAATTAAAGGAGCGCCCGAAAGTTGCGGCCCGACCGCAGGTGAAGTCCGCTGCTTCTACAAAACTGACGGTCACCGTGAGCAAGGAAGTGGCCGGCCAAGGGACGGCGCAGTTCGGAGCCGACACCGAGAAAATCTACGCGCGCTGGGGGGGCCATGACTTGCGACCGGAGGCAAAGATTCGCGTCGTGTGGATAGCCGAAAATATAGGCGACATCGCGCCGCCCGATTACACCATTGATGAGGCAAGCACCCTCGCCGGCGCATCGTACGCGCACGGCACTTTTACCCTTTCGCGGCCTGACGAGGGCTGGGTGCCAGGTGATTATCGCGTCGAGTTTTATCTCGATGACGCGCTCGCTGGTACGGTGAAGCTGAAGTTAATGAAGTAAGGTTACGCCTTACACAGAAAATTCCCTCTTTCGCCGTAAGACTGCGTTTGACATCAGCGAGCGATATTCCCCAGAATCGGCTTAACCAAATACCCGCATGATCCGGCCGATTTTCTCATAACAACGGTTTACCGGGGAGAGGCATCGAGCGTATCGCGCAAAAACTAGAACCCATATGACCTCAAACCTTGCTTCAAAACTAAAGCATCTCGTAGCCGCTCTTACTGTCATTGTATTCGTCGCAGTTGCGTCGCTCGGCCACCTGACCGCTCAGTCGGCCGTCACATTGCCGATGAAAGTCGATAGCGACATCAGTGGCATTGGCCTTGAACTCACATCTGTCCAGAGAACAGCCGATACGATCATGGTTCGATTCAAATACATCAGCACTCGTGAGAAGCCCACCAGGATTGACGACGAAACCAAGCAGGACGTCAGCGACATCTATTACGTCGATGCCAAGAACAAGAAGAAGTATCCCATTATTAAGGATACGGAGGGCAAGCCGTTGTCGAGCAATCTGAAATATTTTGAAGTTGGCGCCGGAGAAACAAAAGCCGGCTGGGCGAAGTTTCCAGCGCCGCCACCAGATGTAACGGCTATCTCTGTTTACATTCCCGGCGCGCCACCATTTGAGAACGTCCCGATCGCACAGTAAACCGAGCGAACTGATTTCAAATATGAACCCGTTCGGCGTCAGCGGCCGAATTCTATTGTCGATCTTGCTCTGCGTCGCATCCGGACAGTCGGCAGAGCAGCCAAAATCCCTCGATCTTGTTTATCGTTCACTTGACCTGAAATATTCCGCCCTGGGCTTGAAGGGCGACGCGCAGGACGTCGGCGGTAAAGGAGAAGGCACAGCGGGTGCGAGCAGCGTATTAAAGAGTGAGGTTGTCGATCTTAAGGCGGCCGGTGCGGAAATTAAGGAGAGCGCGACGGAAATTAAGATCAGCCTGCAAGGCGAGATTCTTTTCGATTTCGACAAATCAAATATTCGTCCAGCGGCGGAGCCGACGCTCGCGCAAGTAGCGGCAGTCATTCAAAAATATCCAAAGCCAAATGTGTTGATCGAGGGTTACACCGACGGCAAAGGCTCGCCAGCATATAACCTGAAGCTTTCCGATCGTCGCGCCGCGGCGGTGAAAACTTGGTTGGCGGCTCACGGGATTTCGGAGCGCGCCATCGGCACCCACGGCTGGGGCGCGGCCAAACCTGTGGCGCCGAACACGCATCTCGATGGCTCGGACGATCCAGAGGGTCGTCAAAAAAATCGTCGGGTCGAGATCACCATAAAAAAATAAACCGCTTCGCTTAACATGAAACGCAATCTTATTGCATCTTTGCTTTTCGCGGGAGCCGAAAGCACGCCCGGATAATTGTCGTTGAAAGCTTTAGTCGGCGACGATTCTCAGCGCGGCTGAGCGTTACCGTGGAATCAAAGGTGATTAGTGTGTAGCTCGCAAATTCTTGAATCCAAAGCTGGTTTTGGCGCATCTAACTAATGAAACCATTTTTTACCATGAAGAAGATTTACATCCCGCTTATTGCTGTTGTTGCCCTTTTTGTTTCCGGTTGTCACTGGCCTGGCATTCGCGGCAACGGTCACGTTGTAACCGATCAACGGCCGGTCACTGAGTTTTCGAACATTAAAGGTGACGGTGCGTTTGTGATTGAATGGCACAGCGGCGCGCCTTCTCTCAGTATCACCACGGACGACAATCTTCTTCGCTACATCGACAATCACATTGAAGGCAAAACGCTCCATTTACACTCCCAAAATCAACTCTACCCGACTCAACACATCACAGTCCTTGTCACCAGCCCCACTCTTACTGGCGCATCTATGAGTGGCGCCGTGCGCTTGACCGCAACCCAGATCTCGTGCCCGAAATTTTATCTGCAAACGGCCGGAGCGGCCCGAATCACCTTGGACGGGAAGGCCGATGAATTGCTCGCTGATATGTCAGGCGCAGCCAAATTGATCGCTGAAGCACTGCACACAAAGAGTGCGGATATTTCTTCAAGCGGCGCTGCCAAAGCTCAGGTCTATGCCACCGAAGCGCTTCGGGTTTCGATCAGTGGCGCCGGCAAAGTTACCTACTACGGCCATCCGCAAAGGGTCGAACGTCACGTTAGCGGTGCAGGTTCGATCAATCCCGGTGACTAATTCTTTAACAGATGTTCTAGGGATTGGCGGCCGCGTTGACCCGGCGAGCGCCCGTTGTCCTATCCGGAGCGGCAGCCGGCTGACGGCGATGGCAGGGACGGCGCGCTGCGCCGTCCACTGGCATGAAACTTGGATGCCGCAGCGCCGGCGAAAAATGCCCGCACCGGTAATTGCGAGAACGCGCATGTTGTAGAGGCGCGTGTCCTCACGCCCAAACGCTGATATGCCTGCGGCTGAGGACAGCCGCCGCTACACCAATTATTCCCAGCCGATCTGGCGGCCTTTGTTTTGCTCTTCCAGCCACGATTGCAGCGGCTTGAAGTATTCGGCCATCGCGCGCGTGGAAATGTCTTCGCCGGTCGCTTCCTTCAAAACTTTTCGCCAATCTTCCGTGTCGCCTTTTTTCAGAATGTTATTCAGCCACGCGCCAACTTCTTTGTTGTCGGCGTAATTACACGATTGCGGCGGCTGATGCAGAATTTTGCGCGCGATGTAATCGTGCAATTGAAACTTAAACACGGTCGCGAACGCGTAGTTATAATAGTAGGCCGGATTGTCGTTGATGTGGGTCTTGGTCGCCGCATCGCAAAACTCTTCGCCGCGCGGTGACGGCGGCTCGATTCCTTGCATGTCGCTGACGTATTTCCACCAGCGCGCATTCCATTGATCGGCCGGAAGATTGTGCGCGTAGATGTCCGCTTCCCAATGCGGCATGGTACCGCAGGAGAAATAGATGAACGGAATGGAACGCGCGAGCGCGTCGTCCAGGAGAAATGCGGTCTTGTCCGCTTTGAAGTCGGCCGGCAACACACTGCGCGATTGCAGATACGGGACCTGACTCGACGCCAGCGCGATTAATTCGCCGATGCCTTCGTGAAATCCGGGCGCGGCGCCGGTGCGCAACAAGTAAGGAACTTCCGGGCGCGTGTAAGCCTTGAAGTAATAACCGTGACCCAGCTCGTGGTGCGCGGTGAAAAACCATTTCGCGTTCGGCTCGATGCTTTGCAGCGAACGGATGTCGTTTTCAAGATCGATATGCCAGCACGAGGCATGCGTGTTTTTTTTCCGCTTCGAATCCGGCGGCAACGGATAGAGATCGGACCTCTTCCAAAAGGTCTTCGGCAACGGCGAAAACCCGAGCCCGGTGTAAAACTGCTCGGCCGTCTTGATTATCCACTCGGGCTTACGGCCTTCGAAGTACTTGTCGATGTTGGCCGCATCGACCAGTCCGTCCCATTCCTGACTCCAACGATTGTTGATCCAGTGCGCCGGGATCTTTTTCGGCACCGGCTGATGATATTTTTCCGCCAGCTTGTATTTCGCCCAGGTGTGCAGTTGCAGGTAAAGCGGCCGCACCGTCGCCATCCAACCGTCGAGCATCTTGATCATCTCGTCGGTGGTCATGCCGTAAGACGCGACCTCGAGTGAAAAGTAATCGGGATACTTCATCTCCTTGGCCACGCCATTACGCAGGTCGCGCAGCACCACCAGATTCGGTTTGAGCGCGGGCCCGGATTCTTTCGATGCTTCCCAAACCGCTTTGCGCTCGTTCAGGTCGGTGCTCTTCTCCAGCTTATTATCGATGTCGTTCGCCGTGATCTTCTGCCCGTTGAGTTTGAACTCGAAACTGTTCAGGATCGACGCCTGCTTCGTTTCAGCTTCCACGCGTTTGTCGACCAATTCCCGATTCGTCATCGGACCCTCGGCCGCATTCAAGAGAAGCTGCTTCAATTGCCGGACTGAAATTTCATTCAACTCCTTCTGATGCGTGAGCAGATCGCGCGCTTCGTTGATGATCGCCGGATTGCCATTGAACGCGGCGTACGCTTTCCCGGTCGCTTCCGCGGCCGCATCATGCGCATCGGTCACGTCCGTGACGGAAAGCCATTGCGCCTCGCTGTTCACCCGATAAAGCGCCTGGTAACCCGCATTGGCAAGTTTCAAGAAGCGATCCGCGCGCTCCTGAATAGGCGAGGCGGCGAACGCGAGGGAAGTTATGAAAACAAAAGTGATGACAACGAGAAGAGTCGAGCGATGCATGCGCCAAAATAATCGGAAGACGTAGGGATTGTGAAGCGCTTTTATGCTTTCACGCCGACATCGAGATCACGTAGGATAAGATCGGGAATTATCCACAACCATGAGCGAAAACACACTTTGCTGGACTGATATTCCGGTCACAAATCTCGATCGCGCGACCAAGTTCTATTCGGCGGTGCTGGGGAAAGAAGTACCCAAGATGTCGGAAGGCGGATTCGAATACGGATTACTGCCGCACGAAGAGCAGAATGCGTCCGGTTGTCTGTGCGTGAGCAGCGACAGCGCAGGCGCTGAAAACAAACCGTCGCAAAGCGGGCCACTGATTTATCTTTCGGTCGAGGGTCGGCTTGATGATGCGGTGAAAGCGGTGCGCGCAAACGGCGGTAAAGTTCTGGAGCAGAGACAGCAGATCGGCCCGCACGGTTTTCGCGCCGTGATTGTCGATTCGGAAGGCAACCGCATCGCGCTGCATTCGAGTTAGGATCGACAATCGATTGGTGTAATGCCGGCTGTCTCAGCCGCAAGATCCTGCGCGTGAGGACACACGCCTCTACACAGCTGCGACGGATGTGGATTGTATATTGAAGCTCGCCGTCGCATTCTAACCGGTGAATGCAAACGCCGAGTGAGCCAGGCGAAAAGGATCCGCGCTGGATCGCGCGCATCGCCGATTTTTTCGGTCTAAAACGCAATCTCGTCGTTCTGCTCATCGCCATTTTTGTCATCGGCGCGGGCGAAGAATTGTGGATGCGCTTCGTGCCGAAGTATCTGCAAGTGCTCGGGGCGACGGTGTTGATGATCGGTCTTTACGACGCGTTGCGCACGTTGCTCGGCGCGATTTACGCATATCCCGGCGGAGTCCTGGTCGATCTTTGGGGACATCGTCGCGCGTTCATTACCTTCAACTTTTTTTCCATCGCCGGATATTCGCTCGTCCTCCTCATTCCGCATTGGGGCGCCGTCATCGCCGGAATGTTTTTGTTCCTTTCCTGGACCTGCTTTTCGCTGCCCGCGACATTTTCGCTCGTTGGCGAAACGCTCGCGGCCAATCGCTACGCGATGGGGATCGGCATCCAAATGGTCATCCGGCGTGTGCCGATCATGGTCGCGCCAATCGTCGGCGGAATTTTGATCGATCGCTTCGGAGTCATTCCCGGCGTGCGCTTGGGATTGACGATGTCGATCTTGCTTTCCACCGCCACGATTTTTGTGCAGCGCGAGTTGCGCGATGAGCCGAAGGAAAAAGCCGTTGTGGCGGACCGCTGGAAATTTTGGCGCAGCCTCCGGGAATTCAACGCACCGATGCGGCGTTTGCTCCTGAGCGACATCCTGATTCGCTTTTGCGAGCGCATTCCGTACGCGTGGGCGGTGATTTTCGCGATGGATTACATCGGCATGAACGGGAGACAAGTCGGCTTGCTTACGATGATCGAGGTGCTGGTTGCGTCTCTTTGCATTATCCCGGCTTCGCATTTTGCCGACAAATACCGGCGCGAGCCGTTTGTCATCGTAACATTTCTCATGTTCACTCTTTTTCCGATCAGTCTGCTCGTTTCCCGCAATTTCAATATGCTCGCGCTCGCCTTTGCCATTCGCGGATTGAAGGAATTCGGCGATACGTCGCGCAAAGCGCTGATCATCGGTTACAGCGAACCAGAACGCAGAGGGCAAATGGTGGGCGCGTATTATTTGATGCGCGATTTGATCGTGAGCACAGCCGCACTGCTCGGGGCATATCTTTGGAAACTCGGTCCGCGGCTCAATTTTCTCGGTGCGGCCGCGTTTGGCGTGGCCGGGACCATTTTGTATTTTCGCAGCACCCGGCAAATGCGGGAGGCGGCGCCGCCCATGGTCCTTTTCTCTGGGCCTCGGAGACCTCCCAACTAATTTTTAACCACGGATTACCCGCCCCGGCGGGCAGGCAGCGGATAACACGGATAAGAATTCGAATTAATAATTGACCAATTCGCGACATCCGGCTAATCCGCGGTTCCTAGAATGACATCGACTCTGTTTTTCCGCATCGCCGCGGCGCTCTGCTTTCTCGCGGTCGCGCTCGGCGCGTTCGGCGCGCACGCGCTAAGATCGACCATCGAAGGTCACGGCTTGCTCGATGCCTGGAACAAAGCGGTGCTCTATCATTTCGTTCATGCGATCGCGCTTTTCGCGCTCGCTCTTTTTGGCACGGTGAATCGCGGCGCGTGGCTTCTTCTGTTCGCTGGAATCATTTTGTTCAGCGGGAGTCTGTACGTGATGGCGCTGACAAATGTGCGCTGGCTCGGCGCAATCACGCCGCTGGGCGGGCTTTGTTTTCTGGCCGGCTGGACCTGGCTGATAATCGCGCCGCCACGATAATGTGAAGGCGCTCGCCTTCCAGCGGCTGAAACAGCCGCCTCTACATTGCCGCCTTTCACAGGCGGCAGATTGCGGTATATAATCGAGCCGATGTCCAAATTCGGTCCAATCGCCGAGGGAACAATTCAAAACAGTATGGAGATTGAAGCGCTCCGCGCGGTCCCGTTATTCTCGTCGCTCGACCGAAAGGCGGCGAAGGAGTTGTCCGCGTTCCTGTCGATCCACGACTACGAGCGTTCGTCCTTCGTTTTCCGTAACCGCGATCCGGGCGACGCGATGTACTTGATTGACCTCGGGAAAATACGCATCAGCATCGCGGACGCGGATGATCACGTGGTAATTCTGGCCGAGCTCGGGCCGGGAGATTTCTTCGGCGAGATGGCAATGCTCGATGGCCACGGACGCTCGGCCGACGCGACCGTGATCGAGGATGCGCGCCTGGCAAAACTGACCCGGGAAGATTTTCTGTCGTTTGTCGATAGCGACCCGCGGATTGCGCTCGAGATGCTTACGGCGGTGACGCGCCGGCTACGACGCACGGACGATCTCCTGCGGCACCGCATCTCGCGGAACGTGAACGAGGAGGAAGCTGCCCGGCTTACGATGGCAGATCGCGCGGCCGATAAAATGGCGGAATTCGGGGGCAGCTGGAAATTCATCGGGTTTTCGATTGGATTTTTCTTTTCCTGGGTAGCGCTCAACACCTGGCTACTTCTCGACAAGGGATTCGATCCTTACCCTTACGTGCTCTTGAATCTTGTCCTGGGAATGATCGTCGGGCTCCAGGCGCCGATCATCATCATGTCGCAAAATCGGCAGGCCGATAAAGACCGTCTGCGCGCAAACCTGGATTATCAGTTGAATCTCAAGAACGAGCTCTTGCTGAGCGACATCATTCATCGGCTGGACGACCTGGCCAAGAAGAAGCCGCCAGAACAGGTGTAGGTGGATCGGCCGCTCCGCCGGGCGATGCTAATCCACTCGGCTTCGCCGACATTATTTAGCATCGAGGTCGCCGCGGCCACGACTGCTCGATCCAGCTTGCGAAGAGCGCTCAATGATCCACGACCAGTCTTCAGCCCTTGCGCATAAACCGGCAGCCACGGGATTTTGCCGGATGTAATTCAGCTTGGCGGATAACTGTTCACCACGCTCATCATCGCGCAGCCGATGATCGAAATATCCTTCCTGCCAAATAACACCGTGCCGGCATGTTTGAAAATGTTTCCAATCGCCTATGATACTGCTCATCGATTCGTCGCTCGCGAACGAAACAAGCGCATGTAAATGATCCGGCATCAGCAGAAACAGCGTGATGTACCAGCGCTGTTTGGTCTCGTAGAATCGAATGGAATCTAATAACGCTTGAGCGAGCGGAACGTCGATTAATTGTCTTTGTTCTTTTTCACGATCGATAGCGATGCGGATGTGAAACAGCGCTCCGGTCTCGACCCAGTGCGGGACTTCATGATGCAGCTTGGAGGGGAACCCTCGATAAAGCACTGCATCATTGTGAATCGAGTGCTTGGACGCTTCAAGGTGGATCGGGCAGTCTCTTGCTCGATGTTATTTTGGGCGGCGTAGCCGCATGTATTCTTAACATCGCCCGGCGGAGCGGCCGATCCACCTACAGCAGAACTTGTCGATAAGCTTGCCTGTTAGTATGGTCGAAGCGCCGATGTTCACCACTTTGCTCGAAACGCAGCGGGTCGCTGTCACCATAGTTGTCTTCATCGGGACATTTTTTGTCGCCCTGACTATCGGGCGATTATTGAAACGCCGGGCTGGAGTGCGCTTCGGCGTTCTCTATCAGCTTTTTTGTCTGGTGCTTGCCTTCTATGCCGCGCTCAGCGTTTACGGAGTACAGTCGGATTGGAAAAATCATATCGGCGCCGCCGCAGTGCTTTTGAGCACGGCCGTAGTGGTCGCACTGGTCAATCGTTACGTCTGGGATTTTTACTTCGAAAAGCGACGGCAAACGCCGATCCCCCATTTCCTGCGCGAAGTATTCGCGCTGGTCATTTTTCTCATCGCGCTCTTGCTCGTGCTCAGCATCGGTTATCACGCTTCGGCGCAATTGAAGGGCGTGGTGGCCGGCTCCGGCGTGGCCGCGATCATTCTCGGTCTGGCTGGGCAAAACCTGCTCAGTGGAATCATCGCCGGTGTTTCGCTGCAGATCGGACGGCCCTACAAAGTCGGCGACTGGTTAAAAGTCGGAGAGACCTTCGCCGAAGTGATGGAGATCAACTGGCGCTCCACCCGTTTGCGCACGAACGACACCATCTACCTCGACATTCCCAACAGCGAGATCATCAAGACGACCATCGTCAATCTGCATTACCCGACCGAGCTCCATGCCATGCGCATTCGAGTCGGCGTGGATTACAATGTGCCGCCCAATCGCGTAAAAGACGCTCTCGCCCGGGCCGCGCAAAGCGCGAAAAACGTTTTGCCCGATCCTCCCGTGAGAGTTTTTCTGGTCGACTTCGCCGAGCATGCCGTCACTTACGAGATCAAGTTCTACATGGGCAATCATTCCCGGATCAACGAGACCAACGACTCCGTCCGCACGCATGTTTGGTACGAGCTCAAGCGGCAGCGGATCACGATCCCCTTCCCCATTCGGACTTTGCATTTGGAGCGCCACTCCGCCAAGCCGGCCCAGGAAGGTCACGCCGAGGCGCAGGAAATTTTGCGCGGTGAGCCGCTCTTCGAGTATCTGACCGATTCGCAACTGGGAAATTTGGTGAAAGAATCGCATCTCAATCATTTCGGGCGGGGTGAGCGTGTGATCGACGAAGGCGCAGAAGGCGATTCCATGTTCATTCTCCTGCGCGGCATCGCCCATGTTTCCGTTTCGAAAAATGGGACAAGAATTCAGGTCGCCACTTTGAATGCGGGAGATTGCTTCGGCGAAATGTCGTTGCTAACCGGCGAGAAACGGAGCGCAACAGTCAGCGCTGATGGCGATTGTTACGTCATGGAAATTCACAAACCGGTTATGGCGGAAGTGATTAGCCAATCGCCGGATTGCCTGCAACGGTTGAGTGAGATTCTGGCGCGACGCAAAATGGAAACTGAAGACGCGCTCAAAGGCGCGGAAAGCGCCGGCGATCATGCGACGAAAGAAAAAGAATATCGCGCTACGTTTCTGAAACGGTTGCAGACATTCTTCTCGCTCTGACGCCGCCAAAGAATTTTTTAACCACGGATTACGCGGATAAGAAGCGGAACTGTTTCCTGAACGCGGATAAGAGAATCTGGAAGCCAGGAATCCAGGAAAAACCCAGCAGAGTTCATGGTTTCCAGATTGGCAGTCCTTCTGTGTTTCTGACCCGTGTAATCCGTGGTTAAGTTTTACGCTAAGAATTAGCGGAGGCTTTCGCTCCCAAACTCTCCCACTCTTTCGTGAGTCGCTCCATCTCTGTCGCCACGGCTGAAAGCTCACGATTGAATTCCATCGCCGAGCCGCCGACTTCGTAGGTTTCGGGCTTCTCCAATTCTTCTGTCAGCTCTTTCTGCCGTCCCTCGAGCTTTAGAATTTGCATTTCCAAATCGCGAACCCGCTTCTCGTGCTCTCGCTTGGTCTTGGCCAGCGATTTGCGCTCCTCCGCTTCCGCGCGCCGTTGCTCTCGTGTTTCACGCATTCCGGGAAGTTTGTAGCCGGGATCGCCGATCCCGGCCCCGGCCTCACCGAGGCCGGCTACAGTCGGTTGCAAATTGTGAAGCTTGCCGCTGCTCGTTAAGGCGGCGCGCGCAGAAGTCGCCCGAGTCTTATCGAGGTAATAATCGTAGTCACCGGCGTACGGCGTCAGCGTCCCCGCGCTGATGTGCAGCACCGTTTTTGCGACCGCGCGAATAAAATAAACGTCGTGGCTGATGAAAATCAGCGTCCCGTTGTATTGCGCGAGCGCGCCAATCAGCGCATCGATGCTTCCGACATCGAGATGCGTGGTCGGTTCGTCCATCAACAAAAGATTGGGCGGATCGAGCAGTAGTTTTACCAGCGCGAGACGCGTCTTTTCGCCGCCGCTCAACACCGCGGTCGATTTGAAAACATCGTCGCCGCGAAACAGAAACGAACCGAGCACGGTGCGCGCGGTTTGTTCCGAAACCGGGTTCGGCATGTCGCGCGCCGTCTCCAGCACCGTGGCTTTCGGATCGAGCATCTCGACGCGAAACTGCGAAAAATATCCGACCTTGGTGTTATGTCCGAGCTCGCGCGTCCCGCGCTGAATGGCGAGCGAGCCGGCCAAAAGTTTGAGTAGCGTTGATTTTCCAGCGCCGTTCGGGCCGACCAGCACCGTCCGCTGGCCGCGCTCAGCTTCGAAATTCAATCCGCGATAAACCACCAGATCGCCATAGGCATGATCGACATCCTTCAACGTAATCACGCGCAGGCCGCTTCGCGGCGGTTGTGGAAAATGGAAGCGCACCGTCTTTTCGCGCGAGAGCGGCGCCTCAATTTTTTCCATCCGATCGATCTGCTTCAATTTACTCTGCGCTTGTGAAGCTTTGCTCGCCTTGGCGCGAAAGCGATCGGCGAACAACTGGAGCGAAGCGATCTCTTTCTGCTGGTTCTTGTACGCGGCAAGCTGTTGCACTTCGCGCGCAGCTTTTTGTTCGATGTAGCTGTCCCAATTTCCGCGATAACGATGAAGCCGCCGGTGCGCGATCTCGACGATCGAACCGACCAATTGATTCAGAAACTCGCGGTCGTGCGAGATCATGAGAATCGCGCCGGGATATTCTCTCAGATACTGTTCGAACCAGACGAGCGACTCGAGATCGAGATGATTTGTCGGTTCGTCCAGCAGAAGCAAGTCCGGCTCTTGCACGAGCAATTGCGCGAGATGCGCGCGCATCACCCATCCCCCGCTCATCGTCTTCGCCGGTCTTTCGAAATCCGATTCGCGAAAGGCCAGACCGGCCAGGATGCGTTTCGCCTTCGGCTCGATTTGCCAGCCGCCATGTTCGTCAAAAGCGTGCAGCGCTTCGTGATGTTGCGCCGAATCTTCCGGCGTCGTTTTCAAAATCCGCTGCGCCTTGGTCAGTTCCGGTGAAACCGCGCAGGCCATCTCCAAAACGGTTTCCTCGCCGGCGGGCGCGTTCTCTTGCGGAAGAAACCCGATGGTCGCGCCTTTCTCGACCGAAACGCGACCTTCATCCGGCGAATCCTCACCGAGAATGAGCGAGAACAACGTCGTTTTCCCCGCGCCGTTCGGACCGACTAATCCGACGCGATCGCCACGATTGACCTGGAGCGAAGCGTCTTCAAAAAGAATCCGCCCGGTAAAACTCTTGGTGACTTGGGAAATCGTAAGCATGGAAAAGGCGGGCGGCCAATCTCGCGAAAAGCGCTGCGCCCGCAAGCTTCACCGAGTTCAGCTAAGTGAGAATCTTCTGTAAGAGACTGAACCGCGGATTTCGCAGATGTCGCGGATTACTGTAGCGGCGGTCTATGACCGCCGATCCGAAGCTTGCGTCGAATTGCACGCATTAGTTTTCTCCCTGAAAGTGAAGACGATGCTAGCGCGGCGCGTTGGATTTGTGGTTGCCTTATTCATGGCGGGGATCGGATCGGCTCGATCGGACGGGAAGGAGCCGCGGGTGATTGTCGATCTACGTGCTCACCGCGCCGAGATTCGCACGGTTTTGCTCCGGCACACGCCATTGGGCTCAAGCGTGGCGAGCGTTCTGGAGTTTGTCTCGAAGCAATTGGAGCGCAGCGGAGACGCGGCCATTGCGGTGGAGAACCAGCCGGCGATGGGCCCTGCGGCAGAAGAATCGCGACAGCGCGGAGTGAAGAGGATCCGCGTTTATCTCGGTCAATATTATGATCACCCGGAAGTGGTCTTCCTTACCGCACCTTTGATGATGCAGAAAGAAGTGAGCGCGCAGTGGTCGTTCGATCAGCACGATCACTTGCTCGAGATTTTCGTGGACAAGACGAACGAGCTTTACTAACCGTCCACGGAGCGAACCGTCGCCGGCGATCTGGTGCTGCCGGCGAGCGCAAGGATCACGTCGGTCTTGGAGATGCTGCCAATGAGGCGGCGTTCACGGGAATTGGTCACGACTGGAAGACGCTCGCCATCGTGGTGGACGAAGCGTTCCATTGCTTCGGCCAGCGAGGCCTCGGGCCGCACGACTGGGAAAGGATCGCGTACAATGTCGCGGGCGATAACCAGTCCGGCCAATTCCGGCGTGTTTAGATAGTTCTTAATGTCGTGTAAAGAAACGGCGCCGACGAAGCGCTCGCCTTCCGTGACATAAAGATAGTTCACGCGCGTGGCGATAAATTTTTCCCCGATCTCAGCGAAACGCGCCGTGGGTTGGACGGTGAGTGGGTTGCTTTTCATGAGATCGCGGACGTGAAGCTCGGCCAGCTGTTGGCGATAATCGCCGACGCCCTTTCGTCGGAGCGCCTCGGCGTAGATCGAGCGCTTCTCGATGCTGACCGAGGTGTAATAGGCAACAACGCAGGCGAGCATCAAGGGCAGAATGATTTGGTAATCGAGCGTCAGCTCGAAGATCATGATGATCGCCATGATCGGGGCGTGTGTGATAGCGGCCAGGAATGCGCCCATGCCGACGAGGGCGAACGCGCTCGGGTTGACGAGGAGATGACCGGGCAAACGTTGCGCGGCGTCACCGAAAAGAAAGCCGAGGCTCGCGCCAACGAAAAGCGTGGGAGTAAAGACACCGCCAACCGCGCCTGAACCGAAGGTGGCGCTGGTGGCCAGAACTTTGAAAATGAGAATGACGGCGAGCGTCTGCCAAAACCATTGCCCGCGCAGGATCGCATTTACCGCGCTGTATCCGTTACCACAAACTTCCGGATGCAGAACCGCGAGCGCGCCCACGATCAAACCGCCGACGAACATCTTTACATAAACCGGCGCAGCGATCCGGGCAGCCAGTTTTTCGCTCGCGCGCAGAAGACGAATGAACCACGGCGCGATCACGCCGACGCAAAGACCGAGTAGCAGGTACGGAATGATCTCCCAATTCCCGCCCAGCTGAAATGATGGAATGTCGTAGAGCGGACTCGCGCCGAGAAAAGCGCGGACCGTCAAAGTGGCGATGACCGATGAGAAAACGAGCGGTCCAAAAATTTCCATCGCGACCGAACCGAGCACGATTTCGGCGACAAAGAGCGCGCCGGCGATCGGTGCGTTGTAGGCGGAAGCGATTCCGGCAGCCGCGCCGCAGCCGACGAGCAAACGCAGGCGCGGGATGGACCACTTTTGCAAACGCCCGGCGAGAGACGCTACCAAGGAAGAGAGCTGAACGAGCGGGCCCTCGCGTCCGATCGATCCCCCGGATGCAATCGTAAACAAGGCCGAAAGACATTTCACCAGACTGAGCCGAGCTGAAATCTTCCCGTCGCCGAGAACGACCGCTTCCATGTAATCCGTGGACGCGACTTGACCGCGCCAGCGCATGCCGAAGTAGAGAATCGCTCCGGCGATCAAGCCGCCAAGACCGGGAATGACGAAGCGGAGTAACGGAGGGAGATGTGTGAAACTTTCTGCCAGACCGGGTGCCGAACTCCCGGTGAGCACTTTGTGAACGGCGCTCGTGGCGACGCGGAATGCGATCGAGCAAAGCGCGCCGCAGAAACCAACGATGCCCGCCCAAAGAAGAGTGATTTGGAGATCACTCGGGTGTGCCCGTTCTTCGAACCACACCCAGAACTTCAAACGACGGAGCGACGGGAGTCGCGAGTCACGTGATTCAGAAGTGGCGCCGCTCTCTTGCACTCTTACGAACTGCGTGCGCCACGGCCTACGTCAAGAGTATTATTACCGATGAGGGCGATGGAGTGGTAGTGACTCAGTCTGAAATGGTGTTGGCAGCCAGCCGTTAGCCACACCGAATGGGTTAGACCTTGCCGATCCGAAGTATCAATCGAGAAAATCCTGTTAAACCTATCTTGTCTTTCCGTTTTGAAATCGGCAATCGCAAATCTACAATCTGCAATAGCATCGGTCCCCGTAGTTCAACGGATAGAACAAGGGTTTCCTAAGGGCAAAACGGCGTTTTTGCTGCAATTCGCAGATGTCATCAGGAGTGCGCAAACTGCTGCACTTAAACGTGTTGAATAATTGTTACGATCATCCTGGATAATCAGGAATGTGCTCATTTTTAGACCGCCGGGTGACACAACGGGTGATACAAATCTTGGGCGATCGGTACGGTTCAACGGCGAGAAAGAATAAGGAGACTCATCGCGTCCCCTTAAAAATCCCCTTCTAGGGAGGAACTTTGCACGCAAGAATGTCGCTTCTTGCTGCCTAACGAGAACAAGATCAGCTGCGCCGGGCGAGGGCGCGCGTCGCTGCGGGTTGA
>OBLU010001979.1_pt1 | contig 18943 bp, 16 predicted proteins | sample 1518681 | NCBI WGS metagenome assembly OBLU01 (sample SAMEA3539304, study PRJEB22396) | soil metagenome | biome: tundra; feature: field; material: soil | place: USA | collected 2010-05 | depth 0.15 m | reverse complement strand
GGACCGACTGGCCGCTGATTTTGATTTGGCGGTCTGCGGCCAGGCGCGTACTGTGAAGGCTGCCAAAGACCGTCGGCCGTCGTCACGTACGCACGTGATGACCGAAGGACCCGCATATGCGGGCGGCCCGCGCAGGCTACGGAGCTGAATCGCTGCGCCTGGTCCGTTCAGGATCGGGTAGCGCCAACGCCCTGGTGCCCTGCGCCGGGGCGTTCGCATGTCTGGGTGCCTTCCGCCGACGCCGGACGTCTCCGGGCCACGCCCTGCTGAGGGGCCTGGCCCCGGACCAGGAAAGGAGGCCCATGGCGAGGGCGGAGAAGGTGGCCGCGGTCGCCGAGCTCACCGAGCGTTTTCAGACCTCGGCGGGTGCGGTGCTGACCGAGTACCGGGGCCTGACCGTGGCTCAGCTCGCTGAGCTGCGCAGATCCCTCGGCGAGCACACCACGTTCACCGTGGTGAAGAATACGCTGACCAAGATCGCTGCGACCGACGCGGGCGTTGCCGACCAGCTGGACGGGCTGCTGAGCGGCCCGTCGGCGATCGCCTTCGTTGACGGCGACGTGGTCGAGGCGGCCAAGGGGCTTCGTGACTTCTCGAAGGCCAATCCCTTCCTTGTGATCAAGGGTGGGGTTCTGGACGGGAAGGCGATCACGCCTGCAGAGATCAGCAGGCTCGCCGATCTCGAATCGCGTGAAGTGCTGCTAGCCAAGCTGGCCGGCGCCATGAAGGCGTCAATGTCGGGTGCCGCGGCCGTGTTCGCCGCGCTGCCGGCCCAGATGGCGCAGCTCGCCGAGGCGCTGCGGGTCAAGCGGGCCGCCGAGGCGGGCGCTGACGGCGGTGCCGAGGCTGGGGCGGGTGGTGGCGCCGACGGCGTGACCGGCGCCGTGGCTGATGATGCGGCCGGCCCGGCCGCTGATGCCGGCGCCGAGGCCGGCGCCACTGACACGGCTGATAGCGGAACCGAGAGCGCGGCCGATAAGGCCAGCGCCCCCGAGGCGTGACCTCAAGCATTCAGGAATGAAGGAACCAGGAAGAGGATCCCAGCACAATGGCGAAGATCAGTAGCGACGACCTGCTCGACGCGTTCAAGGAGATGACCCTCCTCGAGCTCTCAGAGTTCGTGAAGCAGTTCGAGGAGACGTTTGACGTCAAGGCCGCCGCGCCAGTCGCGGTGGCCGGCCCCGCTGCCGCCGGCATCGGTGGCGGCGAGGCGGAGGTCGAGGAGAAGGACGAGTTCGACGTCATCCTCGAGGCCGCAGGCGAGAAGAAGATCCAGGTCATCAAAGAGGTCAGGAGCCTGACCAGCCTCGGCCTCAAGGAGGCCAAGGACCTGGTGGACGGCGCCCCCAAGCCGGTCCTGGAGCGGGTCAACAAGGAAGCGTCGGAGAAGGCCAAGGCCGCCCTGGAGGGCGCCGGCGCCACCGTCACCGTCAAGTAGCGGTACCGAACGCGGCCTGTGCCGGGCCGGCCCTCGGGGGGCCGGCCCGGCACATCGACTGGTCGGCCCCCCGGGGTCGGTCTGCACGTCGGCCGGCCGGGCGCCAGCACGAGATGCCCGGCTGCTGGAGCCAAATTTGTAGTTTTACCCAGGACGATCGCGTCCTACACATAGAGTCGACTGTGGCGTTCGTCACGCCACCCAGATCGCCGGACCACGCTGCGTGGGCTTGACGTTTTGCCCAGAACGAGCAATGCTGCGGAGCAACCGTGAACCTCATAGTGAGATACAGTTGACGAGCAGCATGGCCTTCGGCTATGCTGCAATTTGCGCTGCACTCTGACGTCCTCGGCTTCCTGGAACCCCCTCGCGGCGTGTCCGCGGGCGTTTCGCGTGCGTGCGGTGATAGTTCGGCCACAAGCTCGGAAGGACCCCTGTTGGCAGCCTCGCGCAGCGCCTCGGCCACAAGTTCCGCCACTCGTCGTGTCTCCTTCGCTCGCTTCAAGGAACCCCTTGAGGTCCCGGACCTCCTCGCTCTGCAGACTGATTCGTTCGACTGGTTGCTCGGCAACGAGCGCTGGCGGAATCGTATCGAGGCTGCACGGCAGGCCGGAGCAAAGGACGTTCCGGAGCAGTCGGGCCTTGAGGAGATCTTCGAGGAAATCAGTCCGATCGAAGACTTCACCGGGACCATGTCCCTCTCGTTCCGAGATCATCGGTTCGAGCCGCCCAAGTACTCCGTGGAGGAGTGCAAGGACAAGGACATGCACTACTCCGCCCCGATGTTCGTCACGGCGGAGTTCATCAACAACAGCACGGGTGAGATCAAGAGCCAGACGGTATTCATGGGCGACTTCCCGCTCATGTCCCCGAAGGGCACCTTCATCATCAACGGCACCGAGCGTGTCGTCGTGTCGCAGCTCGTGCGGTCCCCAGGCGTCTACTTCGACCGCCAGGTGGACAAGACGTCCGACAAGGACATCTTCAGCTGCAAGGTGATCCCGTCCCGCGGGGCGTGGCTCGAGTTCGAGATCGACAAGCGGGACAGCGTCGGCGTCCGCATCGACCGCAAGCGCAAGCAGAGCGTCACCGTGCTGCTCAAGGCGCTCGGCTGGGACGACGCGAAGATCCTGGAGCGCTTCGGCGAGTACGAGTCGATGCGGGCCACCCTGGAGAAGGACCACACCACCGGCCAGGACGACGCGCTGCTCGACATCTACCGCAAGCTCCGCCCGGGCGAGCCTCCCACCAGGGAGTCGGCCCAGGCGCTGCTGGAGAACCTGTACTTCAACCCGAAGCGCTACGACCTGGCCAAGGTGGGCCGGTACAAGATCAACAAGAAGCTCGGCCTCAGCCAGCCGATCCGGCAGGGCACGCTCACCGAGGACGACATCGTCGGCACCATCGAGTACCTCGTCCGGCTGCACGCCGGAGAGGACGAGATGAAGTCGGGCGACGTGATCATGCCGGTCGAGACCGACGACATCGACCACTTCGGCAACCGGCGCCTGCGCACTGTGGGTGAGCTGATCCAGAACCAGGTCCGGCTGGGCCTGGCCAGGATGGAGCGCGTGGTCAGGGAGCGGATGACGACGCAGGACGTCGAGGCGATCACGCCGCAGACCCTGATCAACATCCGCCCGGTGGTCGCGTCCATCAAGGAGTTCTTCGGCACCAGCCAGCTCTCCCAGTTCATGGACCAGACCAACCCGCTGGCCGGGCTGACCCACAAGCGCCGGCTGTCGGCGCTTGGCCCGGGTGGCCTGTCCCGTGAGCGGGCCGGTTTCGAGGTCCGTGACGTGCACCCGTCGCACTACGGCCGGATGTGCCCGATCGAGACGCCGGAAGGCCCGAACATCGGCCTGATCGGCTCGCTCTCCTCTTACGCCCGGGTGAACGCGTTCGGGTTCGTCGAGACGCCGTACCGCAAGGTCACGGCGGGCAACGCGACCACCCACATCGACTACCTCACCGCGGACGAAGAGGACCGGCACGTCATCGCGCAGGCCAACACCCCGCTGGGCCCGGATGGCACGTTCAGCGAGGACCGCGTCCTGGTCCGCCGGAAGGGCGGCGAGGTCGACTACATCCGGCCGGACGACGTGGACTACATGGATGTCTCGCCGCGCCAGATGGTCTCGGTCGCGACCGCCATGATCCCGTTCCTCGAGCACGACGACGCCAACCGCGCCCTGATGGGCTCGAACATGCAGCGGCAGTCAGTACCGCTGCTGCGTAGCGAGGCGCCACTGGTGGGCACCGGCATGGAATACCGCGCCGCAACGGACGCCGGTGACGTGATTGTCGCCGAGAAGCCAGGCGTGGTCGAGGAGTCCTGCGCGGACTACGTCACCGTGATGAACGACGACGGAACCCGCAGCACCTACCTGGTGGCCAAGTTCCGCCGGTCCAACCAGGGCACCTGCTTCAACCAGAAGCCGGTCGTCGCTGAAGGCCAGCGGGTCGAGCAGGGCCAGGTCATCGCCGACGGCCCGTGTACTGACCAGGGTGAAATGGCGCTGGGACGCAACCTGCTGGTCGCGTTCATGCCGTGGGAAGGCCACAACTACGAGGACGCGATCATCCTCTCCCAGCGACTGGTCCAGGACGACGTGCTCTCCTCGATCCACATCGAGGAGCACGAGGTGGACGCGCGCGACACCAAGCTCGGCCCCGAGGAGATCACCAGGGACATCCCGAACGTCTCCGAGGAAGTCCTGGCCGACCTGGACGACCGCGGCATCATCCGGATCGGTGCCGAAGTGGTCACCGGTGACATCCTCGTCGGCAAGGTCACCCCGAAGGGGGAGACCGAGCTGACTCCCGAGGAGCGGCTGCTGCGCGCGATCTTCGGTGAGAAGGCGCGGGAAGTCCGCGACACCTCGCTGAAGGTGCCGCACGGTGAGTCCGGCAAGATCATCGGTGTCCGGGTGTTCACCCGGGAGGACGGCGACGAGCTGCCGCCCGGCGTGAACGAGCTGGTCCGGGTCTACGTCGCGGCCAAGCGCAAGATCACCGACGGCGACAAGCTGGCCGGCCGGCACGGGAACAAGGGCGTCATCGCCAAGATCCTCCCGGTCGAGGACATGCCGTTCCTTGAGGACGGGACGTCGGTGGACATCGTGCTCAACCCGCTCGGTGTGCCAGGCCGGATGAACGTCGGCCAGGTCCTCGAGACGCACCTCGGCTGGGTCGCCCAGTCCGGCTGGAAGATCGACGGCGACGACGCCGACTGGAAGAAGCGGCTGCGCAAGATCGGCGCGGACGCGGCGGAGGCAGGCACCGCGGTGGCCACACCGGTCTTCGACGGTGCCCGCGAGGAAGAGATCACCGGCCTGCTCGGCAGCGTGCTGCCGAACCGGGACGGTAACCGGCTGGTCGGCTCGGGCGGTAAGGCCAACCTGTTCGATGGCCGGACCGGCGAGCCGTTCAAGGACCCGATCGCGGTCGGCTACATCTACATCCTCAAGCTGCTGCACCTCGTCGATGACAAGATCCACGCACGGTCCACCGGGCCGTACTCGATGATCACTCAGCAGCCGCTCGGCGGCAAGGCGCAGTTCGGCGGGCAGCGGTTCGGTGAGATGGAGGTCTGGGCGCTGGAAGCCTACGGCGCGGCTTACGCGCTGCAGGAACTGCTCACCATCAAGTCGGACGATGTTCTCGGCCGGGTCAAGGTCTACGAGGCCATCGTCAAGGGCGAGAACATCCCGGAGCCGGGCATTCCCGAGTCGTTCAAGGTGCTGATCAAGGAGATGCAGTCCCTCTGCCTCAACGTGGAGGTGCTCTCCAGCGACGGTGGCGCGATCGAGTTGCGTGATACGGACGAGGATGTCTTCCGCGCGGCGGAGGAACTCGGCATTGACCTGTCTCGGCGCGAACCGAGCAGCGTTGAAGAGGTATGAGCGAGCGGGTAGCGCCTGCCAAGAGCATGGCGCTACCCGGCAGCCCATAATCGGATCTACCTCAGGGGATAACACAAGTGCTTGACGTCAACTTCTTCGACGACCTGCGAATCGGCCTAGCTACCGCGGACGACATCCGGCAGTGGTCGCACGGCGAGGTCAAGAAGCCTGAGACCATCAACTACCGCACCCTCAAGCCGGAGAAGGACGGTCTCTTCTGCGAGAAGATTTTCGGTCCCACCCGGGACTGGGAGTGCTACTGCGGCAAGTACAAGAGGGTGCGCTTCAAGGGCATCATCTGCGAGCGCTGCGGGGTCGAGGTCACCCGGGCCAAGGTGCGCCGGGAGCGGATGGGCCACATCGAGCTGGCCGCGCCGGTCACCCACATCTGGTACTTCAAGGGCGTGCCCAGCCGCCTCGGCTACCTGCTCGACCTGGCACCGAAGGACCTGGAAAAGGTCATCTACTTCGCCGCTTACATGATCACGCACGTGGACGACGACGCCCGCGCGCGTGACCTGCCGTCGCTCGAGGCCAAGTTCTCGGTCGAGCGCGGGCACCTCGAGCAGCGCCGCGACAGCGACATCGAGGCCCGCCAGGGCAAGCTCGAGAAGGACCTCGCCGAGCTTGAGGCGGCCGGCGCCAAGGGCGATGCCCGCCGCAAGCTCCGGGAGAGTTCCGACCGGGAGTGCCGGCAGATCAGGGATCGCGCCGGTCGGGAGATCGACCGGCTCGAGGAGGTCTGGAGCAGGTTCAAGAACCTCAAGGTCCAGGACCTGGAGGGAGACGAGCAGCTCTACCGCGAGATGCGGGACAGGTTCGGCCGTTACTTCCGTGGTGGCATGGGTGCCCAGGCCATCCAGGAGCGGCTGGCGAGCTTCGACCTCGAGAACGAGGCCCGCAGTCTCCGCGAGACCATCCGCACCGGCAAGGGCCAGCGCAAGGCCCGCGCGCTGAAGCGGCTCAAGGTCGTGTCCGCGTTCCTGTCCACCCGCAACAGCCCGATGGGCATGGTGCTGGACTGCATCCCGGTGATCCCGCCGGACCTGCGCCCGATGGTGCAGCTGGACGGTGGCCGCTTCGCGACTTCCGACCTCAACGATCTGTACCGGCGGGTCATCAACCGGAACAACCGGCTCAAGCGACTGCTCGACCTCGGCGCGCCCGAGATCATCGTCAACAACGAGAAGCGGATGCTGCAGGAGGCCGTGGACTCGCTGTTTGACAACGGCCGCCGCGGCCGGCCGGTGACCGGGCCGGGAAACCGCCCGCTCAAGTCGCTGTCGGACATGCTCAAGGGCAAGCAGGGCCGGTTCAGGCAGAACCTGCTGGGCAAGCGCGTCGACTACTCGGGCCGCTCGGTCATCGTGGTCGGCCCGCAGCTCAAGCTGCACCAGTGCGGCCTGCCCAAGGAGATGGCGGTCGAGCTGTTCAAGCCGTTCGTGATGAAGCGCCTGGTCGACCTGAACCACGCGCAGAACATCAAGTCCGCCAAGCGGATGGTGGAGCGGGCCAGGCCGGTGGTCTGGGACGTGCTGGAAGAGGTCATCACCGAGCACCCGGTGCTGCTCAACCGGGCGCCGACGCTGCACCGGCTCGGCATCCAGGCGTTCGAGCCGCAGCTCGTTGAGGGCAAGGCCATCCAGATCCACCCGCTCGTCTGCACCGCGTTCAACGCGGACTTCGACGGCGACCAGATGGCCGTGCACCTGCCGCTGTCCGCCGAGGCCCAGGCCGAGGCGCGGATCCTGATGCTGTCCACCAACAACATCCTCAAGCCGGCCGACGGCAAGCCGGTGACCATGCCGACCCAGGACATGGTCATCGGGATCTACTGCCTGACCCGGCAGGCCGAGAACGTGAAGGGCGAAGGCCGCCTGTTCTCCTCGACCGCCGAGGCGATCATGGCCTACGACCAGCACGAACTCGACCTGCAGGCCAAGATCGAGATCCGGCTGTCCGGTATCGCCCCGCCCACCGGGTTCACCCCACGCGAGGGCTGGACGGAGGGTGCGCCCTTCCGGCTCGCCACGACGCTGGGCCGGTGCATATTCAACGACACGCTGCCGGCCAGCTTCCCGTTCGTGAACTACGAGGTGGGCAAGAAGCAGCTCTCGGGGATCGTCAACGAGCTCGCGCAGACCTACCCGAAGGTGGAGGTGGCCAGGGCGCTCGACGCGCTCAAGGACGCCGGGTTCCACTGGGCGACCCGGGCCGGCCTGACCATCGCGATCGAGGATGTCATTGCGCCGCCGAACAAGGCGACGATCCTCGAGGCCTACGAGAAGCGCGCGGACAAGGTGCAGCGCGAGTATGAGCGCGGCCTGATCACCGATGAGGAGCGCCGTCAGGAGCTCATCGAGATCTGGACGCACGCGACGGCGGATGTCGCCAAGGACATGGAGGAAGCCTTCCCCGAGACCAACTCGGTCTGGATGATGGTCAACTCCGGCGCCCGTGGCAACCCGATGCAGGTCCGGCAGATCGCCGGTATGCGTGGCCTGGTCTCCAACCCCAAGGGCGAGACCATCCCGCGGCCGATCAAGTCCAGCTTCCGCGAGGGGCTGTCGGTGGTCGAGTACTTCATCTCGACCCACGGCGCCCGCAAGGGCCTGGCCGACACCGCCCTGCGTACCGCCGACTCCGGGTACCTCACCCGGCGCCTGGTGGACGTGGCGCAGGACGTGATCGTGCGCGAGGAGGACTGCGGCACCGACCGGTCGCTAGCGATGAAGATCGCTGAAACCGACGCCGAGGGCCGCCTGCGCAAGCTCCCCAACATTGAGAACACGGGGGCCGGGCGGAGTGTGGCCGAGGAGATCGAGATCGATGGCCAGGTGGTCGCGTCCGTGGACAGCGATACCACCGAGTCGCTGATCGACGCCCTGATTGCCACTGGAGTGGACTCGATCCGCACGTTCAGCGTGCTGGTCTGCGAGGCGAAGATCGGCGTCTGCGCCAAGTGCTACGGAAGGTCCCTGGCCACCGGCAAGCGGGTTGACGTCGGCGAGGCGGTCGGCATCGTGGCCGCGCAGTCGATCGGTGAGCCTGGCACCCAGCTGACCATGCGGACCTTCCACACCGGTGGTGTGGCGGGCCAGGACATCACCCACGGCCTGCCCAGGATCCAGGAACTCTTCGAGGCCCGGATTCCCAAGGGCATGGCGCCCATCAGCGAGGTGGAGGGGCGGATCAAGCTCGAGGAGACCGAGAAGATCCGCAAGATCGTCATCATCCCCGACGACGGTGCCGAGGAGATCGCCTACCAGGTGCCGATGCGCTCGCGGCTGCTCGTCGCGGACGGCGATCACGCGCGGGTCGGCCAGCAGCTGATCCAGGGCGCGGTCAACCCGCACGAGGTGCTCAGGATCCTCGGCTCCCGCCAGGTGCAGTTGCACCTGGTGCACGAGGTCCAGGAGGTCTACCGGTCGCAGGGTGTGTCCATCCACGACAAGCACATCGAGATCATCATCCGGCAGATGCTCAAGCGGGTGAACGTCCTCGAGTCCGGTGACACCGACCTGCTCCCCGGCGAGCTCGTTGAACGGCCTCGGTTCGAGAATGTCAACCGCGCGGTGGTGGAGGAGAGCGGTACCCCAGCGTCGGGGCGGCCGGTGCTCATGGGCATCACCAAGGCGTCGCTGGCCACCGACTCGTGGCTGTCGGCGGCCTCCTTCCAGGAGACGACGCGGGTACTCACCGACGCGGCCATCCACGCCAAGTCGGACCCGCTGCTCGGCCTCAAGGAGAACGTCATCATCGGCAAGCTCATCCCGGCCGGCACGGGGATGCCCCGCTACCGGAGCATCCGGGTGGAGCCGACCGAGGACGCCAGGTCGTCGGTGTACCCGGCGGCCGCGTACGAGGAGGCCCCGAGCTACGCGTTCGGCCAGGGCGCTGGTGAGGCGATTCCGCTGGAGGAGTACGACTTCGGCTCCTACAACAGGTAACGGCTCCACGCGAGGCGCCCGGCGGCGATGCCGCCGGGCGCCTCGCGTTATCTCCGGAACTCTTAAAAGTTCACTGATCCTGGTTTTCCACAGCCCGGTGACTGCCGCGTGCCGTGCCCGATGTTTAAGGCTCTGCTGTGGGGCAGTGCTAGTAGCAGCCAACCGAGCACAGTGAGGAGCCACGTTATGTCGGCTGAAAATAAGGCAGCGAACAAGGTCACCGAGGTCAAGGGCAAGGTCAAGAAGGCAGCCGGCCGCGCGACCGGCAATGAGCGGCTGGAAGCCGAGGGCAAGACCGACCAGGTCAAGGGCAACGTCAAGCAGGCCGGCGAGAAGGTCAAGGACGCTTTCAAGAAGTAACCCACCGGCGTCCCACCCGGTGGACGCCCGCCCGGCGTGAACGGCCCGCCCGCGCCCGGGCGTGGCCCCGAGCCATGCTGTCGATGTGACATCGAACGTGCTCTTACCGGTTGGATGTCACATCGACGGACCGGGCGGCTTCCCTGGCCGCCCCAGGGTTGCCCCGTCCCGGGCCAGGCGGCCGCTGGGCGTGGAATAACCTGCTGCCGGCCGCCGTTGTTCATCTCGGCGGTGAGTGGGGCCTGAGAGTGTTTCTGCTGGCTGCCCGGGCGGTGTTTATGCTCGCGGGCCGGGAAAAGTGGTATTTGCTTAGCCCTCCGGCGTCATGATCGCTGTTCGCTTTGCCTGCGGGCAAAACGTTGGGTACTCTAGGGCATCGTGCCCGTGACACACGGGCACGCGCGCGCTAGCGGGCGGCAGTTCCACGGCCGGAAGGCCGGGGGCGGCGAACGGCCACGCGTGCGAGCCTTCCCACTCTTGCCGTTCGGATCCTTCCGGGCTGGTGTGGCGCGGTCACCGCGACACACCCGACCACGGGGGTCGGAGAGGCGAGTAAACCCGCAGGTCAGGCGCTTGCCCGGTGCCTGAAAACGCAGTGCCTTGAAAGAGACGTCGCGCCGGAAGGCGTGCTGATGGAACACGCCGTGCCGAAGGCACGCTGAAGAAGACCCGTGCCGAAGGGCACGCTGAGGAAGACGGAGACGCGGTGCCCACGATCCAGCAACTGGTCCGGAAGGGCCGGCAGGACAAGGTAGCCAAGAACAATACCCCTGCGCTTAAGGGCAGCCCGCAGCGCCGGGGGGTCTGCACGCGCGTCTACACGACCACCCCCAAGAAGCCAAACTCCGCTCTGCGCAAGGTCGCCCGTGTTCGGCTGACCAGCCAGATCGAGGTCACCGCGTACATCCCGGGCGTTGGCCACAACCTGCAGGAGCACTCCATCGTGCTGGTGCGTGGCGGTCGCGTCCGGGACCTCCCCGGTGTCCGGTACAAGGTCATCCGCGGTTCCCTGGACACCCAGGGTGTCCGCAACCGCAAGCAGGCACGTAGTCGTTACGGCGCGAAGAAGGAGAAGAGCTGACATGCCGCGCAAGGGCCCCGCGACCAAACGGCAGCTCGTCACCGATCCTGTCTATGGCTCCCCACTGGTGACCGCTCTGGTCAACAAGGTACTGCGGAGCGGAAAGCGCTCCCTGGCCGAGCGGATCGTGTACGGCGCGCTCGAGGGAGCCAAGGAGAAGACGGGCAACGACCCGGTGGTGACGCTGAAGCGTGCCCTGGACAACGTGAAGCCAACCCTGGAGGTTCGCCCCCGCCGGGTCGGCGGCGCGACGTACCAGGTCCCGGTGGAGGTGCGGGCTTCCCGCAGCACCACCCTGGCGCTGCGCTGGCTCGTCAACTACTCCCGCCAGCGCCGTGAGAAGACCATGACGGAGCGGCTCATGAACGAGCTGCTCGACGCCAGCAACGGCCTCGGGGCGAGTGTGAAGCGCCGCGAGGACACCCACAAGATGGCCGAGTCGAACAAGGCGTTCGCCCACTACCGCTGGTAGCAGGCAAAGGCTCCGCCCATATCTAACGAATAGCCGTCAGGCACTGAAGATCAGCGAAGGAAACGAAGCAGTGGCCACCCAGACCGCCGTAGAGCTCGCCAAGGTCCGCAACATCGGGATCATGGCGCATATCGACGCGGGCAAAACCACCACAACCGAGCGGATTCTGTTCTACACCGGCATCAACTACAAGATCGGTGAGGTTCATGAGGGCGCGGCCACCATGGACTGGATGGAGCAGGAGCAGGAGCGCGGCATCACCATCACGTCGGCCGCGACGACCTGCATCTGGCGGGACCACACGATCAACCTGATCGACACCCCCGGTCACGTTGACTTCACCGTCGAGGTCGAGCGCTCGCTGCGCGTCCTCGACGGCGCTGTCGCCGTGTTCGACGGGGTGGCGGGTGTAGAGCCGCAGTCGGAGACCGTCTGGCGGCAGGCGGACCGTTACAGCGTGCCCCGGATCTGCTTCGTGAACAAGATGGACCGGGTCGGCGCCGAGTTCCACCGGTGCGTCGAGATGATCTCGGACCGGCTTGGCGCTACCCCGCTGGTGATCCAGCTGCCGTGGGGCGTGGAGTCGGACTTCCGCGGTGTCATCGACCTGGTGGGGATGCGCGCCATGCTCTGGCAGACCGAGGGCAAGGGCGACACGTACGACGTCGTGGGAATCCCGGACGACTACGCCGAGGCGGCCCGTGAGTGGCACGACCGGCTGATCGAGACCATCTCCGAGAACGACGAGGAGATGATGGAGCTGTACCTGGAGGGCGCCACGCCCAACGAGGAGCAGTTGAACGCCGCGATCCGGCGGGCCACCGTCGCCGGCCGCGTCACCCCGGTGATGTGCGGCAGCGCGTTCAAGAACAAGGGCGTGCAGCCGATGCTGGACGCGATCGTGGACTACCTGCCGAGCCCGCTGGACATCCCGGGCGTGGTGGGCCTTGAGGTCGGCTCCGAGGACCGCGAGGTCGTCCGGCAGCCCGACCCGGCGGAGCCGTTCGCGGCCCTGGCCTTCAAGATCATGTCTGACCAGCACCTGGGCAAGCTGACCTATATCCGGATCTACTCCGGCACCCTGGAGTCCGGCACGGCCGTGCTGAACTCCACCAAGGGGCGCAAGGAGCGGATCGGCAAGATCTACCAGATGCACGCGAACAAGCGCGAGGAGCGCCCGTCCGCGATCGCTGGCCAGATCGTGGCCGTGATGGGGCTGAAGGACACCACGACAGGTGACACCCTCTGCGACCCGGCCAAGCAGGTCATCCTGGAGTCCATGACGTTCCCGGCGCCGGTCATCAACGTCGCGATCGAGCCGAGGACCAAGGGCGACCAGGACAAGCTCGGCATCGCCATCCAGCGGCTCGCCGAAGAGGACCCGACCTTCCAGGTCCGCACCGACGACGAGACCGGCCAGACCATCATCTCGGGGATGGGTGAACTCCACCTCGAGGTCCTGGTCGAACGGATGCGGCGCGAGTTCAAGGTCGAGGCGAACATCGGCCGCCCGCAGGTCGCGTACCGGGAGACCATCCGCAGGAAGGTCGAGAAGGTCGACTACACGCACAAGAAGCAGACCGGCGGGGCCGGCCAGTACGCGCGGGTCGTCATCAACCTGGAGCCGACTGGCGGCGACGGCGGCGGCTACGAGTTCGAGAATAAGATCCATGGTGGCCGTATCCCCAGGGAGTACATCCCGTCGGTGGATACCGGGTGCCAGCAGGCGGCGGAGTTCGGCGTACTGGCTGGATACCCGATGGTGGATGTGAAGGTCACTCTCACCGACGGCGCCTACCACGAGGTGGATTCATCGGAGCTCGCCTTCAAGATCGCCGGTTCGATGGCCTTCAAGAAGGCGGCCGGGCGAGCCGATCCCGTGCTGCTCGAGCCGGTGATGGCCGTCGAGGTCAGGACGCCTGACGATTACATGGGTGAGGTCATCGGCGACCTGAACAGCCGGCGCGGCCAGATCCAGGCCATGGAGGAACGCTCCGGGGCCCGGGTCGTCAAGTCTGTCGTGCCGCTGTCCGAGATGTTCGGCTACGTGGGTGACCTGCGGAGCCGGACGCAGGGCCGGGCGGACTACAGCATGCAGTTCGATTCGTATGCCGAGGTGCCGCCCAGCATCGCCAAGGAGATCATCGCCAAGGCCCGGGGCGAGTAGGTACGAGAAAACCAAGTCAGAAGGCAGACCCGTCTAAGAGCACAGGGCGCACCGATGGAGCGCCTGGTCCCACCGCACGGTGGGGAAGATCGCAACGAGGAGTGAAAACCAGTGGGGAAGGCCAAGTTCCAGCGGACCAAGCCGCACGTGAACATCGGCACCATCGGGCACATCGACCACGGCAAGACCACGCTGACCGCGGCGATCACCAAGGTGCTGCACGACAAGTTTCCGGATGTTAATCCCTTCACGCCGTTCGACCAGATCGACAACGCGAAGGAAGAGAAGGAGCGCGGGATCACCATCTCGATCTCGCACGTCGAGTACCAGACCGAGAAGCGCCACTACGCCCACGTGGACTGCCCAGGTCACGCTGACTACATCAAGAACATGATCACCGGTGCCGCCCAGATGGACGGTGCGATCCTGGTGGTTGCCGCCACGGACGGCCCGATGCCGCAGACCCGCGAGCACGTGCTGCTCGCGCGCCAGGTCGGCGTGCCGTACATCGTGGTCGCGCTCAACAAGGCTGACATGGTGGACGACGAGGAGATCCTCGAGCTCGTCGAGCTTGAGGTCCGGGAGCTGCTCAGCACGTATGAGTTCCCCGGCGACGATCTGCCCGTGATCCGGGTCTCGGCGCTCAAGGCGCTTGAGGGCGATGCCGAGTGGGGCGCGAAGGTCGTCGAGCTGATGCAGGCCTGCGACGACAGCATCCCCGAGCCGGTTCGCGATGTCCAGAAGCCGTTCCTGATGCCGGTCGAGGACGTGTTCTCGATCACCGGCCGTGGCACGGTGGTGACCGGCCGGATCGAGCGCGGCAAGGTGCACACCGGTGAGGAAGTCGAGCTCATCGGCATCAAGGAGAAGGCGCAGAAGACCACGGTCACCGGCGTCGAGATGTTCCACAAGATCCTCGACGAGGGCCAGGCGGGCGACAACGCCGGCCTGCTGCTCCGCGGCATCAAGCGTGAGGATGTCGAGCGCGGCCAGGTCGTGATCAAGCCGGGCACCAACACGCCGCACACCGAGTTCGAGGGCCAGGTCTACATCCTGTCCAAGGACGAGGGCGGGCGGCACACCCCGTTCTTCAACAACTACCGTCCACAGTTCTACTTCCGGACCACGGACGTGACGGGCGTGGTGAACCTGCCGGAGGGCACCGAGATGGTGATGCCCGGTGACAACACCGAGATGCACGTCGATCTGATCCAGCCCATCGCCATGGAGGAAGGCCTGCGCTTCGCTATCCGCGAGGGCGGCCGCACCGTGGGTGCCGGCCGGGTCACGAAGATCATCAAGTAGCAGCGATGCGGGGGGCCTCGGCCCCCCGCATCCCTGCTAGGCAGCAAACGCCTTGCGGGACACGCAGGAACCAGGAAAACGGAAGCGAAGACAGCGCAATTGAAAGGCGCGGCGAAGCAACATGGCGGGACAGAAGATCCGCATCAGGCTCAAGGCCTACGATCACGAGGTCATTGACAGCTCGGCGCGGAAGATCGTTGACACGGTGACGCGCACCGGCGCGCGGGTTGCCGGGCCTGTCCCGCTGCCCACGGAGAAGAACATCTACTGCGTCATCCGCTCGCCGCACAAGTACAAGGACTCGCGCGAGCACTTCGAGATGCGCACGCACAAGCGCCTTATTGACATCATCGACCCCACGCCGAAGACGGTCGACTCGCTGATGCGGCTGGACCTGCCCGCGGGCGTCGACATCGAGATCAAGCTCTGAGGGACGCACCGACATGACCAAGCAGATCAAGGGCGTGCTGGGCACCAAGCTCGGCATGACTCAGGTCTTCAGCGACGACGGCAAGATCGTGCCGGTCACCGTCGTAGAGGCCGGCCCCTGCGTCGTAACCGCGGTGCGCACGCCCGGCTCTGACGGGTATTCGGCCGTGCAGTTCGGCTACGGCGAGATCGACCCGCGCAAGGTGACCAAGCCGGTCGCGGGCCACTTCGCCAAGGCTGGCGTGACTCCCCGCAGGTACCTGGTGGAGTTGCGGACCGATGACGCCACGGACTACACGCTCGGCCAGGAGGTCACCGCCGAGACGTTCGGCGCCGGCGAACTGGTGGACGTGACCGGCAAGAGCAAGGGCAAGGGCTTCGCCGGCGTGATGAAGCGGCACGGCTTCAAGGGCCTGAGCGCCTCGCACGGGACGCAGCGCAAGCACCGCTCGCCAGGCTCCATCGGCGCCTGCGCCACCCCGGGCCGTGTGTTCAAGGGGGTGCGGATGGCCGGCCGGATGGGCGGCGTCCGCACCACCGCCCCGAACCTCACGGTGCACGCGGTCGACACCGAGCGTGGCCTGCTGCTGATCCGTGGCGCGGTGCCCGGCCCCCGCGGCGCGCTTGTCTTTGTCCGCACCGCCGTCAAGACGCCCGCCCCGAGGGAGGCCAGGTGAGCACCGTCGTCAGCGTCGTCTCCGCGTCCGGTGCCACGGACAAGGACGTGGAACTCCCCGACGAGATATTCGGCCGGGCCGTCAACATCCCGCTCATCCACCAGGTCGTGGTGGCGCAGGAGGCAGCGGCACGCCAGGGCACGCACTCCACCAAGACCCGCGGGAATGTCCGCGGTGGTGGCCGCAAGCCCTACCGGCAGAAGGGCACTGGGCGGGCCCGGCAGGGTTCGATCCGGGCGCCGCAGTACGCGGGCGGCGGGGTCGTGCACGGCCCGGTGCCCCGCTCCTACGTGCAGCGGACACCAAAGAAGATGAAGGCTGCCGCGCTCCGCGGTGCCCTCTCTGACCGGGCCAGCCACGGCCGGGTGGCCGTGGTGGCCGGCTTCGTGGACGGTGACGAGCCGAGGACCGTGGATGCCCTCGCGGTGCTGCGCGCGGCGACCGGCCAGACCGGTGCCCGGCTGTCGGCCGCGGTGCTCGTGGTCGCGGTCGCGGACGACGAACTGACCTGGAAGAGCCTGCGCAACGCCCGCGGCGTCCGGCTACTCGCGACAGAGCAGCTCAATACGCGTGACGTCCTGGTCAGTGAGCATGTGGTGTTCACCGAGCCGGCTCTGGACGCGTTCATCAGCCGGGCCAGTGCGAAGCCGAAGGAGGGGCAGCGGTGAGCAAGATCGCGAATCCGCGGGACATCCTGCTGCGGCCGGTCATCTCTGAGAAGAGCTACCGGCTGGCCGATAACGGCAAGTACACCTTCCTGGTGACACCCGCCGCCAACCGGACCCAGATCCGGCAGGCGGTGGAGGTCGTATTCGGGGTCAAGGTGACCGGCGTCAACACGATCAACAGGGCAGGAAAGCGGCGGCGGACCCGGCAGGGCTGGGGTACGCGCGTCGCCACCAAGCGCGCCATCGTCAGCCTGGCTGAGGGTGAGCGTATCGATGTCTTCGGCGGCCCGGTCAGCTAGGCAGCCGACCACATCCAGAGGAGCTTGAGCACAGATGGGTATCCGCAAGTACAAGCCGACGACCCCGGGCAGGCGGGGCGCGAGCGGCGCCGACTTCTCCGAGATCACGCGGAGTGAGCCGGAGAAGTCGCTTGTCCGCCCGCTGCACTCCCGCGGTGGCAGGAATGTGCACGGCCGGGTTACCGCGCGGCACCAGGGCGGCGGCCACAAGCGCGCCTACCGCCTGATCGACTTCCGCCGCGCGGACAAGGACGGCGTCCCGGCCAAGGTGGCGCACCTGGAGTACGACCCCAACCGCACGTCCCGGATCGCGCTGCTGCACTACGCCGACGGCGAGAAGCGCTACATCCTGGCCCCGGCGGGCCTGTCCCAGGGGGACCGGGTGGAGAACGGGCCGGGTGCTGACATCCGGCCGGGCAACTGCCTGCCGCTGCGGAACATCCCGACCGGCACCGTGGTGCACGCCATCGAGCTCCGGCCCGGTGGCGGCGCCAAGATCGCGCGTTCGGCCGGCTCTGGTGTCCAGTTGCTGGCCAAGGAGGCTGGGTACGCGCAGCTGCGCATGCCTTCTGGTGAGATCCGGCGGGTGGATGCGGCCTGCCGCGCCACCGTCGGCGAGGTCGGCAACGCCGAGCAGGGCAACATCAAGCTCGGCAAGGCAGGCCGCAACAGGTGGAAGGGGCACCGTCCCTCGGTTCGCGGTGTCGCGATGAACCCCGTTGATCACCCGCTGGGTGGCGGCGAGGGCAAGAGCTCGGGTGGCCGTCACCCGGTAAGCCCGTGGGGCAAGCCGGAGGGGCGCACCAGGAAGGCCCACAAGCCAAGCGACCGGCTGATCACCCGCAGGCGCAGCAAGAAGAAGCGGTAGGAGCACCTCACGATGCCTCGTAGTCTGAAGAAGGGCCCTTTCGTTGACGACCACCTGCTCAAGAAGGTGGACACGCAGAACGACAAGGGCACCAGAAACGTGATCAAGACTTGGTCGCGACGCTCCATGATCATTCCTGCGATGCTGGGCCACACGATCGCGGTGCACGACGGCCGCAAGCACGTGCCGGTCTTCATCACCGAGGCGATGGTCGGCCACAAGCTCGGGGAGTTCGCCCCGACGCGCACGTTCCGCAGCCATGTCAGGGATGACCGCCGTAGCCGTCGCTAGGTCGGCCCCGCAGCAGATAAGACGAAACCAATGACAGTGCGAGCCCAGCTGCCGTCCCGGATCCCGGGGCACGGACTGTCGGCCACGAACTGGCTGTACCGGCCCGGGGGGCAACCCCCGGGCCCCCGGGCAGAAATGCTCGGGACGAGAGCTGAAAGGCGAGACGGTTATGGAAGCTAGGGCGAAGGCGCGGTATGTACGCGTCACGCCGCGGAAGGCCCGCCGGGTGGTGGACCTCATCCGCGGGATGCCTGCCGAGGAGGCGCGGGCGGTACTCGCCTTCGCGCCGCAGTCGGCGAGCGATCCCGTCGGCAAGGTGCTGGCCAGTGCCATAGCCAACGCGGAACATGCTCAGCAGCTCGACGCCAGCTCGCTCGTGGTCAGCCGGGCATGGGTGGACGAGGGGCCGACGCTCAAGCGATTCCGGCCGCGCGCCCAGGGTCGTGGCTACCGGATCATGAAGCGCACCAGCCACATCACGGTCATCGTCTCGGATAAGCCTAAGGGGAGGTCCCGCTAGTGGGACAGAAGGTGAACCCACACGGGTTCCGGCTTGGCATTACCACCGACTTCAAGAGCCGGTGGTATGCGGACAAGCTGTACAAGGACTACGTCGCGGAAGACGTGGCGATTCGCCGGATGCTGCAGCGAGGGATGGAGCGCGCGGGCATCTCCAAGGTAGAGATCGAGCGGACCAGGGACCGGGTCCGGGTGGACATCCACACCGCGCGGCCCGGCATCGTCATCGGGCGCCGTGGCGCTGAGGCGGACCGGATCCGCGGCGACCTGGAGAAGCTGACCAGCAAGCAGATCCAGCTCAACATCCTCGAGGTAAAGAACCCCGAGGTAGACGCCCAACTGGTGGCCCAGGGCGTAGCCGAGCAGCTGTCCAGCCGGGTTTCCTTCCGGCGGGCTATGCGCAAGGCGATGCAGACGTCGATGAAGGGCGGAGCCAAGGGGATCCGGGTGCAGTGCTCGGGGCGCCTCGGCGGCGCCGAGATGTCGCGGTCGGAGTTCTACCGCGAGGGCCGGG
>OBLU010001978.1_pt1 | contig 18944 bp, 17 predicted proteins | sample 1518681 | NCBI WGS metagenome assembly OBLU01 (sample SAMEA3539304, study PRJEB22396) | soil metagenome | biome: tundra; feature: field; material: soil | place: USA | collected 2010-05 | depth 0.15 m | reverse complement strand
GTCACTGTGGAAGAAGAAGGTCGGGTAGTTGGCGGTTGGCCCCTTTGGATAGTTGAAGTTCTGCTCCGCATAGCCGTTAAGACACTTGGGCGGTCCAGAAGCACTGGTAACCGTTGCTCCCTGGCTTTGCATTAGCCTCAGGAAGACAGCTGAACTGCACTCGCCGGTTGCCGACGATGTAGGCGACGGCGAAGTAGTCGGCGTCAAGGCCATTGCAGGGCATTGCGCGCCAAGTTTCGTCAGGACTGCGACTGGAATGGTAGAGCAAGCGATGGTTGGTACAGCATTTCCCCCTTCAATGATGGTCCAATGTCCGCTTGCGTCCTGTTTGAAGAAGAACTGAGCTTCTTGGCCGTCGGCGTAGGGGACGAAGGTCTCCACGGCGTACCCGTCTGCGCAGGTTGGCGTTCCAGAGGGGGCGACCGATTGGCCATAGCCCTTGCTCATGACGATGCTTAGGAACGTCTGGGAACTGCACGCTGGGCTGGGATTAGCGGCCGGAGCCGGCCGACGGAGCTCCTTCATGAAGGCTCTGGCGTAGAGATTCTGGCCGAGAACGTTCGGGTGGAAAAAGCCTTCCTTGTGGCTCAAGTCGTTGACTGACGTGGAGTTGAAAGCCTGGCCCACCCATGAACAGGTGCTGCCGTTGTCAAGAGCGTGGCCCGTGAACCACGGGATCGCGTCAACGTACTCGACCCGGGCGCCTGTAGTCTTGTTGGCAGCCTGGATGTTTGCCTTGATCACGCTGTTCAGGCTATCCACCACCTGGTTCATCCAGGCCTGATCGGTTGTGTCGATGTGCTCGCACGAATCGGCATACGTCCCGGTGAACTCGTGGGGGTACCCGGCCACCAGGATTCGGGCATTCGGTGCGTCCCACCGCAACTTCTCGTAGACCCGTCGCAGGTTGAATGGATTGGTGTTGCCTGGACGGGTGCCGTCGATGAAATGTAGCTTGTCCGTGACGCCTGCCTCGAGATCCTGATGGCACGGGCCATGATGCAGGACGCAATACTCGAGCAGATCGCCCAGTCCATTGCCGTTGCGACCGAGATTGTTTCCGCCCATGGTCATGGTCACAAGCCCAACCAAGGGGCTCAGCCGACGGACTTGAGGCGGCTCGGTATTGGCATTGTTGGATTCGTGATTGGCGCTGAACAAGTCCTGGATCTGTGCCCCGCTGCATGCCACGAAGTCGGGCAGCGCGAGTGCCGGGCCACTCAGGTTGTGGAGCTGCATCGCGTACCCTAGAGGTGAACGATGGCACTGGTCGCCATTTGAAACCTCAGTGCCAGGCAAGAATGGTGCGTTCCCCTCTCCTGACGAGAATGAGTCTCCCAGGGCCACGTATCTAACTGACGCGACGTTGCTTTGCGCGTTGGGTGTCGAGGCCGTCTGCGAGCCGGACGACGGTTGGGAAGCAGTGGATGACTGCGAGCCGTTGCAGCCTGCGATGACCACGATCGCCGCTGCAATCGCCATCACGGGCAGATTGACGCGGCCTGGCCATTTTTGTATCCAGCGCCGTGTGAGAGTTTTCTCGGACATGCTCTTCCCTGAGTAGCTAGTTGGGAACTCTGGCTCGCGCCGTCCAGCCCGTTTGGGTTAGACCTGAAACTCTCGGCTGACCAGGACGAGAAGGTTCGCGCTAGCTGCAAACCCTTCCGCCGCCAATGCGGATACGGGTGCCGCCGTCCTTTGCTTGCACCGTGTCCGCTAACGAGTTGCCTCATGCCCTCCGCGACTCAGTTGAGGCCTTTGACACCGAATAGGTACGCGGAGGGGCTCGTCTGCTGTGTATAGGACGGATAATGATCACGTGCTGTTTCTGTTGGGTGAACAAAAAGAGCATCGCTCCCGATTTTTTTTCGTCAGCCGAGCAGCTTCCAATCACCGCTGTTCAGGCCATTCTGGTCGGTCACTAGGACCCGCACGCCCTTGATGCCCTGCGGGACCGGGCCATCGTAGAAGGTGAACTGCTGGGAGCTACCCGGTGCGAGCTGCGGGACGGTCCCGGAGGCGTCGCCGTCCGGGGACGCCTGGGCGATGTTCGGCTTGGTCACGCTGGCTTCCACGGCAGCACAGTAGCCGCCGTATGTCGTTTCGAGGTTGCCGAGAGCACCGGACGACGGCCCACTCGATGAGCTTACATAGCACTGCGGCCCCTTCGGCGGAGGCTTGAACGAAACGCCGTTCCATGCCTGCCAGCTGGCCTGAGTGAAGGTGATGAGCTTCATCCCGTCAGTGCCTGCTGCGCTCTGCGGGACCGCAAACGCGAGGTTCGTGACGCCCCACAACTGATTGCTTTCCACCCCCGGCTCCTGCTGGCTCGTGGAGTTGGTCAGCGTGACGGTCGCCACGAGCATGACCTGGCCGGGAGGCGCATCGATGGGTGCGTTCCCGGTCGGGGTGATCGTGGTCTGCTCGGTGATGTTACCGAGAGTGATGCTGTACTTGTAGCTGGCAACCCCCGCCGTTGGATCCGCATCAGTGAACTGGAACGGGACGCTTTGGCTAGCTGCCGGTGACTGAGCGGCGGAGCTGCTGGCCTGGGGCGGCGCGGACGTGCCGCTTGTCGTGCTGGGTGCCCCGCCGCCGCACGCAGCGGCGGCGAAGACGAGAGCGGTACCACCTGTCAGGATGCTAGCTCCCCGGATTACGATATTCACTTTCCCTCCCTTAGTTGACGTTCTGGCCGGTCACCCTGGCCATTGGCATTTATTCATGTGTGAATCCGGCCGTGTGGATCATAGGGCGGGATTATCATTTGCCGTCCTAGAAGATGCGGAATGCCGACCGGGTGCATCGCTCCCGGGCACTGCGGTGGAGGGAAGCATTGGCAAGCTTCGCGCCGGGCCAGGTCCGTTCTGCGTCCTGCAGTCCGCTTAATGGGGCGTTGCACCGCGATCGAGCGGGAGGGGTGCTTGTTCACGACCCTCACGCTGTTGGTCGCGGCGGCAGCGGTCACGCTCGTCCGTCGCTGCCGGCGCCCATCATCTGGCGAGGTGTTCTAGGTGAGCACGTAGCCAGCGGCGCCCACCACTCCGCACCACGCTGTCATTGCCGCCCGGTACGGGAGCAGCTCGGGGGGCCAGTACAAGCCTTGTGGGTTGCACGCGGAGGCTCCGGCGCCGGCGGCCGCGAGCACGTCCCAATGCCACCCGAAGTTGTAGTAATTCTGCAGCTGAATCACCTCGAGCGTGTTGATATCCACGCCGAGCTGGTCGGTCAGCTTGTATACGCAATATCCGTTCTTGACGCCGAACGTGTAATTTCTCGCGAGCTCCACGCCCAATTTCGGGTCCCACGCACGCGTAGGGGAGTCTATTCGGAAGACGTGATTGCAAAGCGTGGGGGCCGTGAACCAGTAGGGGTACGGCCAAGATGTGTTGGTAGCCCAGAGAGCGCGTGACCAGTCCGCGTTGTAGATCACTGCGTTTCCGTCGGACTGCATGTTCAGACGCGCGCTGGAATTGTTGTACGTGCCGGACTGCCACAGCGCGTGGACATTGTAAGGACCGGGTGAATAAACCACCAGGTTCCCGTCGCCCTGCATAATCACCCAAGCATTGGGGTGGCCGGACGTACCGGACTGCCACTTTGCCGAATTGCCGGCGTAGAGGACGAGGTTTCCGTCGCCTTGCATCGCCAGAGTAAAAGCACCGTTGACCAGAGACTGGCCAGCGTACAACTGCTCTCCCGGCATGAGAACTGAAGTGCCAGTCGCCGCATGGGCACTTGGAGCCGACACAAAAGCTACAGCTGCCGGGGCCGCCAACATCGCAGCAGCTACAAACGCTACCCTAACTGCGATCTTAAACTTGATACCGCCCATTGAGTCCTCTCGTCTGTCTGCGTGAGCATCTGCCCACATCGGCCCTTCCCTGCTTGTCGGTGCCAGCAGGATTTCCGGCCTCAGGTACAGGCTCGCTGACCTGGGCACCTCCGGGGCAGGGGCCGGATTACCCCTTTCCGCCGCGGGCGTGGCGGGGTTGAATTACCCACAGCCGGAACGGGGCAGGGCGGTGAGCCCGGGCCGGGCTTACCGGCCAGTTAGACCAGGCCGGCCTGCAGGGCCAGCCGGGTCAGGTCGGCGCGGCGCCGGCAGCCGGTCTTGTCCCGGATCCGGTCCAGGTGCGAGCCGACGGTGCGGACGCAGAGGTACAGCTGGATGGCGATCTGCGCGTTGGTGCTGCCGCCCGCGACCAGGGTGACCAGTTCCTGCTCACGGCGACTGAGCTGGCTCAGCTCCGGCGGGGCCTGCGGCGTGGCCGAGTCCCCGGCGGCCAGCAGCAGCGCATATTCCGCGGCGGTGGCCACGCTCATCGCGGCGCCGCGCTCCTCGGCTGCCTGGGCCCGCTTGTCGCCCAGCTCCTGCCGGGTCCTGGGCGAGCGGTTCCTCCCGCCGCCGAGCGTCGTGCGGGACGTCTATCAGCCTGTGGGCGCGTAGGCAGGCGGCGTGCGCTGCCCAGATGCAAACCGCGTCGTCCCAGCACCGCCCGGCAGCACAGAGGGACCCGGCAATGTCAAGGCCGTCGATCAGGGCTATCTGAATACCGGTCCGCATGGCAAGCTCAGTGGCCGCACGCAGCTGTTCCCGCGCCTCATGGTGCCGTCCCGCGTCCCGGTGGATCTCCGCTAGGAGTCTCAGGAGGTCGGCTTGATCTTTCTCGTCCACCGCGTGCCTGGCCAGTTCCAGCCCGCGGTGACCGTGCCGCAATGCGGCGTCCAGTTCGCTGGCCTCGTACAGGGCGATCGCCAGGCCGTAAATGCACCTGCGCGCGATCTGGCTGGGGACGGCGGCCGTATCAATATCTCTGGCCTGGCGCATGCCGGACAAGTCCATCTGGACGTCGCCGCCGTAACCGGCGGCCGCGCTTTGTGTGTAAAGGGCAAGCATCTCCGCCGCGCGGTCGTGGTTCTGCCGCGCGAACTCGAGCGCGCGGGCGGCGGTCGCGGCTGCCTCATCCAGGTGTCCAAGGTTAGCCCGAAGTTACTTGGCGGTGGCACACCATTCGCGGCGCTGACCTGGACCTTCGCGAGCTCGAAGGTAATGTCTTCTGGCTACATGGCCTGACCAGCGCAAACTTCCATCATGGTAGCCGGTCATGGTCGCGGATTTTCTGTGCAGAAAAACCTTGCTCTCTTCAGCGTTATCGCAGGTCAGGGCACAGATATCTACACATAGTGACGGTAACTTCGGGTTAGCCTGGCACCGGGCAACGCCCGCCAAGGCGCGAGCGAGACACTGCGAGTGTTCCGGGTCGGCCAGCGCACCGCAGGCTGCAGTGAAATGCGCAAGCGGCTGGTCATAGTCGGGGCTCCCCGATACGCAGAGCTCGCCCAGCATGACCTATGCGGTGAGCCAGCCGGTTCTGCCCGGTTCGGCCAGCGCGGTCAGCCCAATCCGGCTTCGGGCGCGACCTGGCGGCGCAAGACCGCGACGTCGTGCGGCAGTACCAGAATCCTTCGAGATGTCGCCCGTGAGGAGCGCCAGCCAGCCGAACGATCGGACCTTGAACAGATAGACGAGGCGAAAGAGCACGAGTGGCGAGGGTAGAAGCCGAGGTCAGGTGCTCTTGCACCGGTTCTAGCACCCCACAGGGATTCAGCGACCGGCGCGGCGATCAGTCAAGCCTGTCTCGGCGGCGAGCCGAGTCAGGTCGGGGCGGCGGCGGCGGCCAGTCTTGTCTCTGATGCGGTCGAGGTGGGAGCGCACCGTGGAGATGCTGATGAACAGTTGCTCGGCAATGTCCTGGTCCCGTTCCCCGGCTGCGACGAGGGCCAGGATTTCGCGCTCCCGGTCCGACAGCCGCAGGGGCGTGGGGCCGGTGCGTCGCTCGACGGCGAGAAGGTGGGAGGCAAGGGTGGGCGACACATAGGTTCCCCCCGCGGTGATCACAGATACTGCCCGGATGATTTCCGAAGCGTCGGCATCTTTGGTCAGGTAGCCGTCGGCGCCGGCCGCGATGGCGGCAACGACGATGTCGGGCGAATCCGATGCCGACACGACGAGGACATGATGGCCGCGCTCACGGACGGCACGGACCCCCTCGGCGCCCCCGATGCCCGGGAGGTGGAGGTCGAGGAGCACAAGGTCGATTCGAGCGGGTGCGTGGGCGAGGAAGTCCTCGAGTGATCGGTAGACGCCGGAGATCTCGACCGACTCGGCGGCCGCCTCGATCATGTGCGCCAGGCCCTGGCGGAAGATGGGGTGGTCCTCCACGATGGCCACGGTCGTCACAGCGGCACGACCATGATGAGGCGGGTGCCCCGCCCGGGGGCGCTCCAGATGCTGACCGTCCCGTCGACCTCAGTTAGCCGTCCCTCGATGGACTGGCTGAGCCCGAACCCGGCAACCGGGGCGAGCGGATCGAAGCCACGGCCGTGGTCACGTATAGTCACCTCCACCGCGGTGGCGGTCGAGCGGGCCGACACGACCACCCGGTCGACACCCGCGTGCTTGGCGACATTGACCAGCGCTTCGCGTGTCGCGTCGCACAAGGCGCGTACGCCGGCCTGATCGGGCCGGAATTCCAGCCCGGTGTCGTGTACCTCGACGCGCAGGCCGCGACGGGCGAAGTGAATCGCCAGCTGGTGCAGGCCTTCGAGGAGCCCGCCGCTGTCGGCTGCCGGCTCACCCTGGAGCGCCAGGCGCAAGGTCATGGCCTCGCTGCGGGCCTGACCTCGAACGGCGTCGTCCACGCTGGCCGACCTTGCCACGATCTCTAGCGTCTGCAGAGCCGAATCGTGGAGGATACGGTGCTGGGCGTTGCGTTCCCGTTCGGCCGCCAGCCGGGCGCCTCGGGTGACGGCCTCGGCTCGCGCATTGTCGGCCTCTGCTGCGGACCGGCGCAGCGCCCCGAAAATGAAGCTCCCGGCAACCAGCAGGCCGATATAGGTGACGGCGTTAGCCAGCGAGGTGGCCAGCAGGTCAGGCTTGCCGGCGGTAAGGCTGGACGCCACCGTCACCAGGTAGACCCCGGCGAACGCCACCGCCACGGCGGCCGCAGTGCGTCGACGGAAGGCCAGCAGGGCGATCACGACCGAGCCATAGGTGAACGGGCACGCCCAGTTCACCCAGGAACTGCGAGCAGACCCCGAGGTCAGGGCAACCATGGCCACCAGGGCCATCATGCCGAAGGCGACATCCACGCTGGCCAGCACCGGGCCCCGCACCGCCCGACGCCGCCAGAACAGCGACAGGATCACGACCGACTCGATCAGGGCTAGGAGGAGCAGCCCCCCGTCGAGCATCGGGTGATGGTAGGAGGCATAGCCAGCAGCAAGAGTCAGACCGCCGTCGACCAGGTGGGTCGACCGAACCGCCAAGACCACGATGAACAACGCTCGCTCACTGCGTTGCCTGGCGTGGGTCGGCGAAGGGGTAGTTCTACCTCTGGTCGCTGGCTGCTGAACGTCCATCATGAAGAGATGACGAAGCGATTTCATCCGACCGGCGTGCAGATCGCTCCCTGCGGCCCCCTCGCTCAGGCTGGCTTCATCCGGGTCGTGGCCCAAGCCGGGCTCACTCTCGCCGGAGTCGGCGACAAACCCGACGTCATCTTCGGGAACGATGTTCATTTCGCGCCTTCATCCCCAGGTACCCCCATCCAAGTGGGGGTCCAATCGGACCGCGTCGTTATCGCTGTGGGGGCGTGCCCGGATGCATCGACCTGGCTGGCCGTGCACGCCCTACTGGGCTGCCTGCTCGATCCTCTAGCGTCCCCGGGCCCAACCCCGGCGCACCACGATTGTACCGGCTGACAGCGGATCTACCAGATCACCGCGGGCCCGGCAGCCTGAGGTCGAGGACGGGCTGGCGGCCCGGCACCTGGCCGGCGGCACCCTGGTGCTGTATGACGTCTCCTCCGCCGCGTTCGAGGGGCGGACCTGCCCGCTGGGCGCCGTCGGCCACCCCAAGGACGGGGTCCGGGGCCGCCTGCAGATCGTCTACGGGCTGCTGACCAGCACGGAAGGCGTCCCGGTGGTGATCGAGGTGTTCGCGGGGAACACCGGGGACCCCACGACCGTGAAGAGCCAGGTGGACAAGGTCAAGGACCGGTTCGGCATCACCCGGGTGGTCCTGGTCGGGGACCGCGGCATGCTGACCGCCGCGCGGCTGCGCGAGGACGTCGCCCCGGAAGGCCTGGACTGGATCACCGCGCTGCGCGCCCCGCAGGTCAAGAAGCTGGTCCGGGACGGCGCGCTGCAGCTGTTAGACGCCCAGACGGGGTCTACCGGGACGCGCGAACCCCTCGCACGCGGCGGGCAGGGCGGGAGGTTGCTACACGTCACTCGTCGTGAACGTCAGGTGTGGGCACTTATCTTCATCGCCCTGGCTGCTTTCCTGTCTGGCGGCAACAGGCTCATGAGCAAGCGTCCGCAGACAGCGCGCCTCGTCGACTCCCCACTCCTGACCGATTGCTATCGCGGCGAGTGACCCGACCGGATATGCGTAACGTGTGGGGCGCGCGGATCGCCGATTATCTGAAGTAAGGCAGATCGGTGTGCGCCGAGGGTTACGTCTCCGCCGTTGTCTCGGGTTCGGCGGCATGGGCGCGGACGTCTGCGAGCCAGTGGTCGATGAGTGCAAGGAGGCGCTCGAGGCGGCCGCTGGTCAGTTCGTGCAGCGGGATTTCTGGCCGTTTTCCGGGAAGATCGCGCTCGCGGTCCAGTCGCGGGATGCCGAGGGCGTACAGGCCAGCGGTCAAGCGGTCGCGGTTGTGCTGACGGTTGTACGGGGGCGTCCGGTACATCCTCTTGGTCCTGACCTCCAGGGCGGGCGGTCCGTCGTGCGGGCTGGCGTACAGGGCCAGGACCCCACGCCAGCGGGAGCCCACCGTGCGCGCCGAATCGGCCTCGACGGTGAACGAGGGGTAGCTCTGGCCCGTGCCGCCGGTAAGCCGGTAGTCCGGTCCTGCGGCCCAGCCGGTGACGGTCCGGGCAATCACGGCGGCATCCTCGCCGTACTGCGCGACCGCTGTGATCACGTCTTCGGCGGTCCACCGCGCCGCGCGGCGCACAGGTGCTGCGGCTTTGGGTGCGCCGCCCGGTCGCGGGGGTGTGAGAGGAGTACCGCCGATCGTCGCGCGAAGGACGCGGATGAGCGTGCTGGTGTCGAAGCGGTCCGGGCTGAGCGTGACGGCCTGCCGCCGTGCCAACGACTGCAAACCGGGAGGCAGATCGGCGGACCGGGGCATGCTGGCCCCGTTTACCAGAACCGGGATGACGCGGACACCGCGGGTCAGCGCGGTCTCGATCTCCAGGCGCACAAAATCCTCAGAGTTATCCAAGCGCCGTCCGTACTCGTCGGAGATGGCCAGCCACTGCTCGCCGATCACCGCGACCAAGGCTGCGCAGGAGGCGACAGCGGTAGTGATCGCCTCGGCGAAGTCGTCTCCGGGCTCGAGCGAGTCGACATCCTTGAATACCTGGTCGCGGCCGAAATGCTCAACGAGCCGATCGAACAGCCACCCGGCCGGATAGGCACTGTCAGCCCGCCTGTAGCTGATGAATATCCCGGTACAAGCCGGGACCGACCCGCTCATGACCCACCTTGCCGTTCCTGATACGAAGGCTTGCTAAAGCGGTAGAGGGACCTGCAATGAGCCGCGCACAAGCCGACAACTCTGCGACCGTACCGCAAGTCTGCGTGTAATGAGATGAAACGGCACGATACGCGTCATGCCGCACGCGGTTTCGCACGGACAGCACCAGTCGCCAGAAGCGCTCGCGTCGCTGCTCATCTCCGTCTCCCGCCAAGGCAGCGACTCCCATATGAGCAGTACCGGACGCGCATTTAGGTCATCCGGGTTTCGGTCATCTCACGGTGCTGCCCTGCTCGCGATAGTGTTGAGCTAAAGAGCCCATACCCGCTGAACTCCACCGCAACGGCAGAGCGTTCTATTCCGGTCGCCCGCATTCCGCCTAAGCAACAAACGCCGAATATTTGCCTGCTTTACACTCGTCAGCCCAATTTGGGTCGCAAGTGCGAGCCTGTCGGCTAAGGTGCGGAGGCAGATTCTGCCGATGAGGTAGTAGCGGCGATCTGCCCGGGGCCCGCCAGATCAGCGGCCGACCCCGGGTGGTCGCTGATCTGGCGGGCGATGTTGCCGAGGCTGTACCCGGCGAACCATCGGACGCCCTTCGGCACGACAACGTAGGTTCCGTTGATCGCGCGGAGGTCGAATTCCGGGTCCAGGGCCTGGAAGATACGCGCGGTCAGGTCGTCGCCGCCTGGCTGGCCTGCGGCGGCAGGGGCGGCTGTCATTGGGGAGACGCCTCCTTGTCGCTGGGGCGATGCGCGGCAGTTTGAGGGCGGACGGCGTTCAGGACCGCGACGATGGTGCTGGCGATGGCCTCGGGGGGTACGCCGCGGGCCGGTGTCCATAGGAAGGTGCATTCGAGCGGCAGGCCGGGTGCGCTGAGGTCCGGGTTGATGGAGATGGTCGTGGGATCTGGCCCGCCGGTTGGTTCCTCGATGGTTAGGACTGGCACGTCGCCGATGCGGGACAGATGGGTGGCGATGCCGTGACCGGTGAGGCCGGCCGCGACGGCGGCCAGGTGCCGGTCCGCCTGATTGCACGATGCTGACTGCGGGATGTGTCCGGTCGTCACGTACTGTCCTCCGGTCGGGTTCAGTGGGGGTAGTCGAGGCGGAACCAGACGAGGTGGACGCGCCTGATCCGCTCGACGCCGCATGCCGAGGCCAGGTTCCGGAGCAGGTAGAGGCCGTGGGGGCGTGTGGCGGCTGCCGCTAGCTCGCCGTGCCAGTCGCTGCCCTGGTCTTCGACTTCGCCCCGGACGTAGCCGTTGACGAGGTGCTGGGCGCGGACGGCGAAGGTCCCGCCGATCTTGCCGCTGTCGCTGTGGACGACGGCGTTGGCGGAGAGCTCGCTGAGCAGGCAAACAGCGTCGTCCGCGACGGGGCAGACGCCGAGGAACTGGCGCAGTGAGCTGCGGACGTACCGGATCTGGTCAGCGGTGCCGGGGTAGGACTGTTCCCACGATCGCTGAGGGTTGGCGGGGATGGCGTGCTCATACATACCGGGTCCCTGGTGGGTGGTCGCGGTGCGGATGTATGGAGGCCGCCGTTCCCTTGCAGCGCTCGCGCGGCCGGGCCGCGTGATTGAGTCAAGCACAGGGAATCCTCGTTTGCAATCTTTCAAAGAGATACACCGCCGTGGATAATGACCTTTGGGAAGCCTCGCTCGTGCCGGGTGATGACGGCTCTCATTTCGGGTGCCACTGAGCCCCGTCAAGGAAGGGAGGGCGGTCATGTCCGTGGAGACCACTGGATCGACCGTGCCGCGCCGACAGCTCGGCAGGTACCTGCGCGAGCTGCGCAACGGGCAGCGGCTGACCGTCAGGGCCGCAGCCGAGCGACTCGAATGGTCCGAGGCCAAGATGTGGCGCATCGAGACCGGGCAGACCAGCCTGCGCAGTCTCGACGTCGAGGCGATGTGCAAGATCTACGGGGCGCCCGCCGACCTGACCGAGGCCCTGATGGGCCTGGCCAAAGAAACCAAGGCGCGCGGTTGGTGGCAGGCCTACGGGGACGTGATCCCCGAGGGCTTCGACGTCTACATCGGCCTGGAAGAGGCCGCCTCGCAGCTGAGCTGGTACGAGCCAGAGCTGGTACCCGGCATCCTGCAGACAGAAGGCTACGCGCGGACCCTGATCCAGACCCACAACCCCGGGATCGACGACGAGGAGATCAGCCGTCGTGTTCATGTCCGGATGGCGCGGCAGCCGCTCATCCGCCGGGCAACCGCGCCCTTGCAGCTGCAGGTCGCGCTCAACGAGGCGATCCTGCGGCGCCCCGTGGGCGGGCCGCCGGTCATGGCGGAGCAGCTTGACCAGTTGGTGCAGGTTTCAGAATGGCCGAACGTGTCGCTGCGGGTGGCCCCGTTTAGTGCCGGGGCGCATCCTGGAGTGATGTCGGGCCCGTTCGTCATCCTGCGGTTCCCGGTCAACGGGGACGGGCGGGACAGCGAGCCCGCGACGGTCTACAAGGACGGGTTCACCGGAGCGCTGTACCTGGACAAGCCGCATGAGGTGGAGCGGTACACGCAGGCGTTCGGGAGCATCCGGGATGCGTGCCTCGACGAGGACGCGTCGCGTAGCCTCATACAGCAAACCGCGGAGGAGCTGAGGAAATGAGCCATAACGATCTTAGTGACGCCCAGTGGCGCAAGAGCAGCTACAGCGACGGGCAGGCCAACTGTGTCGAGGTCGCAGCTGTAGCACACGAATGCGGGCTCGTGGCTGTCCGCGACAGCAAATCAAAGAGCAGCCCGGGCCTGACCTTCACGCCGAGCGCATGGCAGCAGTTCATTGAGCGCGTGACAGCAGGTCATTAGACCGCTGAAGTTTCCCGGTGAACTCTTCCAAGTTCTCGGGCGAGTTTTTTCCACCGAGTTTCCAGTTGAAAGCTCCGCTGTGAGGGTGATCCGGTGGAAGGCCTGCTGGAGATGGCTGTCAGGCCGCCTACTTGCTTGTGAGATCACCCTGTCGGTCACCGCGCCTGGTGCTGGGCCCGGCCCGCCGGCGGTCAAGTGGCGGCCGTTGGAGCTGTGTCGGCGTCAGTCTGCCTAGCGGCAGCCATGAGAAACTTGCCCGAGAATGCTAGCCCGATCACGGAATGTAATCTATTCCGAGGTTGGGGTCGTTCCTGATCCGCCTAATTGTTTCTGGGCCGACCAGGCAACAGCAACAGCGACAACCATCGGTGCCGTCTTTGGATGGATGATCTGTGCTCGGCCGCAGTGGTTGCCTGGCGCGGCGGTGAGGTGCTGAGAGTGCCATTCCGTGGTTCGCCGATGCCGAGTTGACCCTGAGCCCGCGACAGCTTCTGCGTCGGCAGCCAGGCTACAGAAATTGAATGACCGGGGTCTTCGCGGTTTGTTCCAGGGGAGGCATGGGCTCCTGTGCCGCTCGCTGGGGGCGGCGGTCTCGGCGGTCTCGGCGGTCGCCCGGCGAGCGGTGCGGCCTGGCCGAGCGATGCCGCGGATCCGCTGCATCGCGGGTCAGCCGGGCAGGCTGGTGACGATACAACGCCCTCACTAACAATTTCTTCGAAAAAACTTACCCACCCACTTGACGTAGCGATGGTTCGAACGTATATTCGTCACTACGGCAGAGAAACGACAGCAAGGGACCAAGGTAGCGACTGGCCATGGTCGGCGTCTCTGGATGCAATCCGAATCGGTAGTTCCATTAGTCATGCGAGGGGCGGTGTTTAAATGAGCACGAAGTATTCTGTACGCAGCTCTTGCGATCGCCTATTCGCCGAGTACCCGCTTGCTATACGCCACACTCATTGCAGCGGACTTATCCGCTCGATGATCCTTATGCTGGAAGACGGCGGCGCAGCGCGATTCTACGTCCTCTCGCACAACCACGGTGAACGTGGATCTATTTATTCCCTGTTTCCCTGGCCAGCAGGCCGGACCTCGGATATAGAAGAAGAGATCCGAGCAGGCCGTGCCCTTGATGAAGTCAGCCGAGTCCTGACTCGCGGTGTGCCTGTTCCGCTGCACGGCTCGCTCTTCGGCTGGCGGCGAGACGATTCGATCACCGCGCTGATCGCGATCTACGCGAAGTATTCGCCACCTCATACAGAACCCTCATGGACGATCATGCCACTCACCGATATTCCCGAGACACAATGGCCGCCGTTCACCGAGAGGCGGTTTTTCGGGGACTGGTTCTGGCAGTGGTACCGCGCTGGCAGTATAACCTCTCTCAGTAACCTTATCGCGAGCACCCCGGAAACGGTGTTCTGGGTGGACACGAAGGCGATCCTCGGCTCAGGCAGTTGCGCCGTGGCAGCAGAGGTAAGCGCTCCGGAAGGATATAGACTGCGGCGCGGCTGCTACGTGTATTATCGGGCATTGCGGGCAGGCAGGCCGGTGCCCTCGCTGAGAGCACTGCTCTCTGACGACAGCAGGATCGACCTCTCACCTGGGTTCCGATAATGCGGTCAGCTTTGAAAGCAAATCGCTGAAGTAGGAACCGAATCCCATCCCAGCGCATCGGAAACGGCGGTGGGCGCGACCGAGACTCCCGCTACATCAGCTCCCGTAAAATTCGCGCCGGCAAGCTCGGCTCCGGTCAAATCGGAGCCCTGCAGGCATGCACCGCTGAAGTCCGCGCCACGCAGATCAGCATGCGAGAGATCCGCGCCGTTCAACAGGCTGCCGGAAAATATAGCACCAGCCGCGTTGGCGTTCCGGAATTCCTTACCGCGCAGATCAAGATGAGCCAGCCGGGCGCCCCGCAGGTCGGCACCGACGAAATTCATGGCTGCGACCATGGCCTGAGTGTAAGCAACACCCGACAGCTTTGGCGCCCTAGTCGTGGTCACCGCCCCAGGCCTCGGTGTCCCCGGCGAGAATACATGAGATATACGCGGTACCTGCGTGCCGACTATGACGGCCAAGACCAACACCCCCCACAACCATGGCGACAGGCGGCTCCACCAGCGGTTTTTCGGCTCATCAGGGTACGCCGCCGTCGGCTTCGTGGTTCGCGTGGTGTCTGGGTCAGCCACATGGGAATCATGCCAGTTCCGTGGTGTAACGTCATCCGCTTCACGCGAGCATCGACTATGTGCAAGGCGCGGCGTAAACTCCTGGCTGGAGAGGGGGATCATGCTCACCGGCCCACGACTGGCGTTCCTGCTAGTTTGGTCGAGACTGGGTGTCGAAGGACCTAGCTACGAGGCGCCTGGCTTTAATGGTGGGCAACCCGCGCCAACAGCTCCGTGCCCGGCCTGCCGCGGCCGATCCCAGCTAGAGTCCGAGAACCACTACCGGTACAAGTGCAGCGGCTGCGACTATTTCTATTACTGCAGTTACTGCAACAATTATCTTACCCGACGCGAGGCAAAGAGCCACTCGCATAGAGCGAGCTTAGCATGGCTATACCAGGGACCACGGTCACCGATATCAGCACTGGGGCCGCCCAGGCTATTGGCCGCTATTTTAGCGTTATCAGCGTCGTGCCGTCATCCCTGTATGTGACATTTGTTTACCTGCTGATAGCCTCCGGCAGCTGGACACACCCACCAGAGTGGCGGCAAGCTTTCGTCACGCTTGAACATCCCGGTGTCTCCGGTCTCGCGTTCCTAGCATTCCTGAGCATCGGGCTCGGAATTATTATTCATCCGATCCAGTTCGCCATCGTACAATTCCTTGAAGGATACTGGGGTGCCAGCCAGCCGGCTCTGGCGATCCGCACGCAGCGGATTCTGCATTATCAAAAGCTATGCGAAACACTTGAACGCGCACAAAATGATGCGGGCGAAACGCTCAATAACTGGAAAAACACCGGCGTTAAGACAACCGCTCACTCCAGGGCACGGTTCAATTCGCAATACTTCGAAGCAAAACGGGTCCGCGATACAGCTTTCCCGCCGTTGCTTGACCAAATCATGCCGACGCGGCTCGGCAACATGCTGCGCCGCGCCGAGATCCAGGCCGGAAGTCAGTACGGAATGAACGCACTGCAATCAGTACCGCACCTTCTGATGATCGCGCCGCAGAAGCACGCCAGCTATGTCAACGACCAGCGCACGCTGCTAGACCTCGCAGTGCGGATGACTTTCCTATCAGCGGCCGCCACCGGCACGGCCGTACTGTTTCTCTGGCCTTACGGCCTATGGGCGCTAGTCGTCCTATTTCCGTACGCAATTACCTACCTGTCATACCGGGGTGCGGTCGTCGCGGCAAGGCATTATGGGTCCGCGCTAAGCCTGCTTATCAACCTCAACCGTTTCCGGCTCTACGAGGAGCTGCATCTACAGCTTCCGGCGACAACCGAGGATGAGCGTGATCTGAACGAAAGCATGACCAAGTTGTTCGCTTACGACATCGATGAAGACGTCCGATATGAACACCCTGGGTGCAGCGGGAAAGGCGCGGAAGATTCCGGGGGCGAGACTAGCGGGAACGCACCCAGCTGAGCACCGTCGCGAGGCTGGGGACATAATCACGGGTCGTCTCATGCCGCGATGAGGTATGCCTCTCCAGTTGCCCTTGCGCAGAACCGGACGATCGGCGTGCAAGCGTTTGGACGGCCGACACAGTTGCGCGCCATCCGTAATCGGCAGGGATCGACCGGCGGCGCGACAACACGCGAAATGACTCACTCTCCGTGATAGCGCTAGGTCGCCTGGGAACCTACAGCCGCGCAGGAGGCGTTGATGGTAACGACATCACAGTCAGTCCGCGGCTTCCATGTCCAGGTCGTGGTTCAGGGCGCGTTCCAGTATCCGTGCTGATGGCTGGATCTCGGGCTTGGGGGGTTGCAGGATGGCGTCCTTGGCTGGTGCTGGCCAGGGTGGGAAGGCCTGGCCGAGGTCGCCGTAGTCGGGGTCTTCGGCGGGGATGGTCAGGCTCTGGCGGTCGGCCAGTTTGCTGGCGAACGCGCGGCCCTGGGCGGCTAGGTCTTTGATCCACTCGCCCGTCTGCCGGATCTGCTCCCCGGTGGTCAGGGTGAGTTCGTCGCGTTGGGCTTGGGTGGGGTGCGGGGGTTCGGCGGAGCGCAGGGGCGGGTAGTGGTGGCCGGGGTGCCGACGGCGGAGTTCGGCGTCGGCGGCTACGGCTAGATGCCGCTGGGCGCGGGTGGCGGTGTCCCAGTCGGCCCGGTCGGCTATGACGGCGGCGAAGGTGGTCTCGCGTTCGGCGTAGGCGTCGTGCAGGGCCTGGTAGCTGGCGGCCAGTTCCTGCTGCTGGCTGGCTTCCTCCTGCTGGCCGCGGCGCTGGGCAGCTTCAGCCTCGGCGGCGGCGCGGATGGCGGCCAGGCGGGCGTCCTGGGCGCCGGTGCGGACCTGGCGGAGCTCGTCGCCGACCCACCTCGGCGCCCAGGCGGTCTCCAGGGGGTAGGTATCGCGCAGGTGCAGCAGCGTCCCGTCCGGCATGCCTCGCACGTCAGGGCCATCGGCGGGACCGAGGGCAGCCAGGGCCTCGTGCCAGGCCGCCCGCATGTCCGGGGCGGCCGCGACGGGCTCGGTTCCGATCGGGTCGGCGAGGTGGTCATGGCCGGATAGTTCCCGGTAGGCGCCGATGGAGCTGGCGCGCCGCTGCCAGTCGAGCCGGTCCAGCGGGTGGCCGGGGACCGGCCCCAGGGCGCTCACCGCCCATGGCAGGGCGTTGCCGGCGGCGTGCTCGCCGATCCGGTCCTTGCGCGTATCCATCATCGCGGCGATTTCGGCGGCGTAGGCGCGGCGTCCGGGATCGGCGATGGCGGGGACCTGCGCGGACCACGGGCCCGCGGGGAGCGGGACCAGGGAACCGGTCCGGTGGCGAAGGCGGATATCGATGACGCTGGGCACGTCGCGGGCTCCGGCCAGGTCCCGTTCGGCGATCGCGGCGGCCAGGACCTGCCCGGCGTCTAGGCCGGCCAGCTCGGCGGCTCGCATCGTGCGCCACAGCCATCTGGCCTGGTGGCTTGGTTCTGGGCGGTAGCCGGGCGGCAGGCTGGTCAGGAGGAGGTCCTGGTAGCGCTGCTGGCGGGCGGCCGCGGTTTCGGCGGTCCAGATGGCGTTCAGGATCGCCAGGTGATCGGCGCCTGCCAGGGCGCGGTGCCGGTCCTGGGAGGCGGACAGGAGCTGGCCGTCTCGTTCCAGGACGACGGCGAGCACTCCCAGCGCTTCGCCGGTCGAGGCGGGTGGGGTGGCCGGGGCGGGGACGCCTATTCGTTCGGTATGGATCTGGTCGTAGCGGTGCAGCTCGGGCGCGGGGCGGGGGCCGGGGGCGGGGTCGGCGCGCTTCGGGGACAGGGTAAACACGTAGGCCAGGTTGGTGCTGGTTCCGCGGGTCAGGGCGACGTAGGCGTGCTGGCGGTCCTCGGTACCGGTGATCACGACGAGGCCGACGGTCACGGTGCGGCCTTGCGCGACGTGGACGGTGACTGCGTAGCCGAGTTCGGCCTGGCCGTAATTGGCGTACAGGAAGTGCTGGTCCGTCCAGCGCCGCTGCCCGGTGCGCGGGTCGGCGTCCAGCGCGCGGCGGACGATCAGCCCGGCGTCGGTGACGGCCTCGATGCGGAGCAGGTCGCCGTTGGCGAGCGTGTGGCCGGGCTCCCCCGCCTGGACTGAGTGGTCGTTCTTGGTGCAGATGATCAGGTCTCCGGCGCTGGCCGTGGTGCCGTCGGCGATGCTCACCGCGGGTCCGGGCTGGACCACACCGAGGCGGATCAGGTCATCGCGGACGCGGCGGGACAGCTCCCGGCGCAGCGCGTGGTCCGCGGCCATCAGCAGCGTGTCCGTGCCGTCTAGGGTGAGCGCGAGGTAGGCGGCTACGGAGGCATCCATCATCTGCTCCGGCTCGCCGCCGCGGATCCGGGCGTGCTGGTCGTAATCGGCCAGCACCGAGGCGTCGCCCGAACGGAGCCGCAGGCTGGCAGCCTGTTCCCAGGCGGCGCGGAACCGGACCGGCTCGGCGAGCCGGACGTACCCGAGCGCATCGGCGAGCAGGGACATGCCGCCGCCGTTTTCCACCGCCTGCAATTGCTGGGTATCCCCCGCGAGGATCAGCTTGGCGCCGTCGGCAGTCGCCCGGCTGATGACGTCCGCCAGGTCAGGGTTGGAGACCATGGAAGCCTCGTCTACCAGGACCAGGTCGCCGGGCCGCAGCCTGACGGGGCCGCGGGCGCCGCGCTGCCCGGGCAGGTGGCCCAGGAACTGGGCGGTGTTGTACGACTCGGGTACCCCGGCGGCCAGGGTGTTGCGGGCCGACTGGGACGGCGTGATGCCGATGACCCGCCCGAGCCCGGCCGAAGCCCACCCCTTGCCCGCCGCGGCCAGCACCCACGTCTTGCCGGACCCGGCGGGCGCGTTGATCACCGAGACGCGCCCGCCGTCGGTCAGCACCGACAGCGCCGCGGCGGCCTGATCCTCCCGCAAGCCGGTGCGGGTGCGCGGGCCGGGCGCGTCG
>OBLU010001976.1_pt1 | contig 18952 bp, 19 predicted proteins | sample 1518681 | NCBI WGS metagenome assembly OBLU01 (sample SAMEA3539304, study PRJEB22396) | soil metagenome | biome: tundra; feature: field; material: soil | place: USA | collected 2010-05 | depth 0.15 m | reverse complement strand
CGATCAGCCCTGCGATCTCCCCTGCCGGATCCTCGACGAGTGCGCGCAACGCGTGGCGTTGCTCCTCGGTCAATGTCAGCAGTGGCGCTCGCACCGCATCCTCGATCGCGACGCCGCGATGTTGGAGAATGAACTTCAACGCCGACTGGAATGGGAAGGGGTCGATGGTGGATCGCACGCGCGCCGCTCGAGCGCTTGCCGCGGGCGTCGCTGAGCGCACGGCATCGATGGTCAGCTCGGGCAACGCCGCGGCGAGACCGGACACGGCGCCCGCCGCGCCCGATTCCAGTCCCTGACAGATCAACCCCTCGGCGCCGATGAACACATCGAGCCCCGGGAGCAGATACGGCTTCACGCTCTCGAACGGCGAGTCCGACACCTTGAGTCCGGCGAGGTTTGGCGCGGTGGTACGCAGACGTTCCACGACGTCGATGGGAACCGCATAGCCGCTTCGCGGTGCGAACTCGTAGACGTAGAACGGCAGCGGGGCGCACGCGTGCGCGGCGGCGTCGAGGTGACGCCAGATGGCCTCGGCGTCGAGTGCGAAGTACGGCGGGGGGATGACCGCGACACCCCCGGCACCGTGGTTCGCGGCGTGCTCGGCCAGTGCCATCGTGTCGTGGGTCGTCTGCGCTCCGCAATGCACGATGACCGCAAGCCGGTGATGTGCCGACGTCACGAACTCATCGGCTGCAAAACGCCGTTCTTCGAGCGAGAACAGGACGCCTTCACCGGTCGTCCCGAGCGCGAGGATGCCGTCGAGACCGGCCTGAGCGTAGAAATCCACGACAGCTCCGATGCCATCAGCATCGATGGACCCGTCGATGCCGGTCAGCGGCGTCACCGACGCCGCAAGCGTGCCCCGGACCCGGTTGTGCGCTTCCATGCCTCAGCCGAGTGTAGCCGGACGCTCGGACAGCGAGGCGATGTCATAGCGATCGCGTGCGCCGGTTCGGCGCAACAGCAGATCAGCAACCAGCCCCGTCCACCCGGTCTGATGTGACGCCCCAAGTCCCTGGCCCGTCTCGGCGTGAAAGTACTCATGGAAGGGGATTGCCTCGGCAAGGTCGGGGCGCGAATAGAGCGGGATGCCCGCGACGACGGGCCGCACGCCGCCCGCGCCGGCAAGGAAGATCGACGCGAGGCGCGCTGCGATGCCGTCCGCGACCTCACCGAGGTGCGCCTGCCGGCCAGACCCCCGCGGATATTCGACCGTCCACCCGTCGCCGAGAAAACGGTGGTACACCCGAAGCGCCTCGATGATCAGGTGGTTGACCGGAAACCACACTGGGCCACGCCAGTTCGAGTTGCCGCCGTAGAGACGCGACGTCGACTCGGCAGGTTCGTAGTCGAGTCGCGCAATTGCGCCGCCGAGGTTGACCTCGAGCGGATGGTCCGCGTGGAATCGTGAGAGCGCGCGCAGGCCATGCTCACTCAGGAATTCGGCCTCGTCGAGCACGTACTCGAGGATGCGGCGCAGCCGGTCGGGGTCGACGATGGCGAGCAGACGACTCTCCCGCTCTGCGTCGACGTCGTCGAGTGAAACCACCGCGGCGAACCGCGGCTTGAGTGTCATGAACAGGCGTAGGCGCGCGGCGAAGTCGGGAAGGCGGCGCAGCGTTTCATGGCCGAGTGTGGTCGCGGCGCAGAGCGGGATGAGCCCGACGATCGATCGGGCCTCGATTGGCACCCGCGTCCCGTCAGCGAGATGCCAGCTGTCGTAATAGAAGCCGGCCTCCTCATCCCAAAGTCCCTGTTCGTTCATAGCGGTCGCGATGGCGGCGAAATGTTCGAAGAACTTCGTGGCCACGTCCTCATACGTGCGATCGAAGGTCGCGAGCACCAGCGCCATCTCGAGGAGGTTGAGCGAGTACATCGCCATCCAGGCAGTGCCGTCCGACTGCTCCAGGTGCCCTCCCGCGGGAAGCAACGCCGAACGATTGAACGGCCCGATGTTGTCGAGCCCCAGGAAACCGCCCTCGAAGATGTTGTTGCCCTCGGTGTCCTCACGATTCACCCACCAGGTGAAGTTGATGAGCAGCTTGTGGAAGACGCGCGCGAGGAACTGGTAGTCGGTCGCGCCATCGATCTCGAAGACCCGCAGTGCCGCCCACGCATGCACCGGCGGGTTGACGTCGTCGAACGACCACTCGTATGCGGGAAGCTGACCGTTGGCGTGCATGTACCACTCGCGACACAGCAGGATGAGCTGCTCCTTGGCGAACTCCGGGTCCACGTGCGCGAGCGCGACGCACTGGAACCCCAGATCCCAGGCCGCAAACCAGGGGTACTCCCACTTGTCGGGCATCGAGAGCACGTCGGCGGTATCGACGTGGCGCCACCCGGCGTTGCGTCCTGCGAGGCGCTCCGCCGGCGGTGCGGGCTCCGATGGGTCGCCGTCGAGCCAGCGCGTCACGTTGTAGTGGTAGAACTGCTTTCCCCAGAGCATGCCGCTCAGCGCCTGGCGGGCGACCAGCTGCTCGTCGGTGCTGAGCCGTTCGGACATCAGGTCGGCGTAGAAGGCGTCCGCCTCCGCATGGCGGAGCTCGAGCGCCGCGGCGACGCCGCCGGCAGCATCGGTTTCGCGCCGGCCGAGTCGGAGCCTGATGACCGCCGTGTCTCCAGGGTCAACCGCCACAACATAGTGCAGGGCCCCCTTGGTTCCCGTCTGCGCGGGATTGACCGTGTCCATGCCTCGGGTCACGTGGTCGTTGATACCGTCCTTCGGAAACCTGCTTCGCGACCTTGAGCCCCACAGGCGTTCCGCGTTGGACTCGTTGTCGCACACCAGAGTCGTGTAGTCGCCGTCCCCGATCAGGAACATGCGGCCAACGACGGTGTGGTCGGCGACCAGACGACTGTTCTCGACGTGCAGCGCCGGCACCGTGTCAGTGATGCCCCACGCCCACGTGTTGCGGAACCAGAGCGTCGGGAGGACATGCAGGGTCTCGGCGCTGCCGCCGGTGTTGCGCGCGCGCAACTCGAGCACGAGGTCTTCCGGTGTCTCCTTCGCGTAGTCGACAGTGATGTCCCAGAAGCCGTGCTCGAGCACACCCGTGTCGGCAAGCTCGTACTCCGGATCGAGTTGACTGCGGCGCGCGTTCTCTGCGATCAGATCCTCGTAGGGAAACGCCGCCTGAGGATAGAGATACCGCCAGCGCATCCAGGAGTGGGTTGGCGTCGAGTCGACGTACCACCAGTATTCCTTGGCGTCCTCACCGTGGTTGCCCTGCGGCCCCGTGAGTCCAAAGATCCGCTCCTTGAGGATCGGGTCGACGCCGTTCCAGAACGAGAAGGCGAGACACAGCAACTGGTGCTCGTCGCAGATGCCACCGAGACCCTCCTCGCTCCAGCGGAATGCCCGCGATCGCGCCTGGTCGTGGGACACGAAGTTCCACGCATCCCCGTCGGCGCTGTAGTCCTCGCGCACGGTCCCCCATGCGCGCTCGCTGACGTACGGCCCCCACCGCCGCCAGCCGGCCGGGTCGTCACGGAGCCGGGCGCGCTCCGCGCCGCCGGTGCTCACGTCACGGGGCGCAGAGCCGTTCAGTCCCTAGCCGTGGACGGCGCGGTCCGCGATTGAGAGGGCACCATCGATGACCTCGAATCCGTGCGCGAGTTCCTCCTCGCTGATGCAGAGTGGCGGATTGGTATGAATGGAGTTGTTCGAGATCATCGTGTACACGCCGTGTTCGCGAAGGTACCTGCCGACGGCAGCCATCTCCTCGCTGCTCGCGTTGAATCTGGTCATGGGGGTGTACGGTTCGTGGCTCCGCACCAGGTCGAGGATGCCGAACAGACCGAGATTGCGGTGCGCACCAACGCTCGGATGCTTCGCCGCCAGACGCTCGTGGTGCGCGCGCATCACGGGGTCCATCGCCGCGGCACGCTCGACGAGACGATCCTCCTCGTACACGTTCAACGTCGCCAGCGATGCGGCGAGCGACACGGGGTGGCTGGAGTAGGTGAGTCCTCCGTAGAACATCGTCGAATCGAACTTCTCGGCCACGTGCCGGCGAATTGCGACGCCGCCCAGCGGAAGGTAGGAGGACGTCAGACCCTTCGCCATGGTCATCAGGTCGGGGACGGTGTTCCAGTGCTCGACGGCAAACCATTTCCCCGTACGCCCGAAACCCGCCATCACCTCGTCAGCCACCATCAGAATGCCGTGGCGATCGCACAGCTCGCGAACTCCCTGGATGTAGCCGTCAGGTGGGATCAGGATGCCGTTGGTGCCCACGATGGTCTCGAGGAATATCGCCGCGATTGTGTGCGGTCCCTCGTACATGACCACGTCCTCGAGGCCTTGGAGGCTCTCCTCCACGGGCCGTGGCCGACGCTCTCCCCAGCGATGCGTATCGGGATAGCGGACGACGCCGACCAGCCCCGGCTCGGTCGCCCAGCGTCGCGGATCACCGGTGAGGGTCATCGCTCCCATGGTTGCGCCGTGATACGCGCGATAGCGGGCGAGGATCTTGTAGCGGCCCGTGTACTGGCGAGCGATCTTGATCGCATTCTCGATCGCTTCCGCGCCGCCGAGCGTGAAGAACACCTTGTCGAGATCTCCCGGCAGGAGGCCGGTCAGCTTCTCGCCGAGGCGAGCTCGGATCTCGGTGACGAACGCGGGCTGGACGAACTGCAGCCTGGTGGCCTGCTCGACGATGGCGTCGATGACCCGACGATCGCCGTGCCCGATGTTCACCGACATCAGCTGACTGTTGAAATCGAGAATTCGCCCGCCTTCGGGTGTGTACAGCCAGACGCCCTCGGCGTGATCGATGGCGATGGGATCGACCGCACCTTGCACCGACCACGAGAAGAACGTGTGCTCCTTTGACAACCGCGCGATCTCTTCGCTGGTCATCCGTCCCTGCGCGACCTGAACGGTCATCGTGTCCTGGACTCCTTCACTCTTCCGGTGCTCGGTCAGCCGGCGTGACACACCCGGATCTCACGTGCGATCAACGTGGCACAGTATGACCGTGCCATCAGCGGGGAACCTCGGCATCCGCATCAACCGGCCTGAGCCCGGTACGACGAGGACGTGACCCTGCTCGTCGGTGTCGTTGAGGGTGATCCGCCCAGCCGTGACGTGCTGGCGTCCCGTCCCGACGTCCGGTACGTCTTCATTGACCCGGGATCGCCGCCGCCTGCCGAGGCCGCGGCAGCCGAAGCGCTGCTGATCTGGAACGTGCGCAGCGGCTACCTCCGCGACCACTGGAGGGACTTCACGCGCCTGCGCTGGGTTCATGCCGGAACCGCCGGCGTTGAACGAGTGCTCTTCCCTGAGCTCGCGACCAGCGACGTGGTGCTCACCAATTCGCGATACGTCTTCGACGAGGCGCTCGCCGAGTACACCATCGGGCTCATACTGGCGCTGAGCAAGGACTTCCAGACGACCTTGAGGCACCAGTCCGAGCATCGATGGGTGCAGCGTGAAACCGAGACGCTGTCGGGCAAGAACGTCGTGATGGTGGGCGTCGGTCCCATCGCCCGGCGGACCGCCCAGATCGCGCGGGCGCTGGGCATGTCGGTGCGCGGTATCGGCCGGACCGCGCGCAGGGGCGATCCCGACTTCGGCGACATCGTCGCCGCCGGGGCGCTGCGAGCGGCGTTCGTCGACGCCGACTACGTCATCATGGTGCTGCCCAGCACGCCGGAGACAGCCGGCCTGGTCGATGCCCGGGCCATCGCCGAGCTCCGGCCCACCGCCCGGCTGATCAACGTCGGACGGGGGTCGACGCTCGACCAGGGCGCGCTGTGCGCGGCGCTGCGCGACGGGCGCCTGGCGGGAGCAGCGCTCGACGTCATGACCCCGGAGCCGCTTCCGGCCGACTCCCCGCTCTGGGAGGTGCCGAATCTCATCATCTCGCCGCACATGTCAGGCGACCACGCCGGCTGGCAGCGCGATATCGCCGAGCTCTTCACGAGCAACCTCGAGCGGTTCCTGCAGGGTGAGCCGCTGCTCAACGTCGTCGACAAGACCCTCGGCTACGCGCCGTCGGAGCACGCATGAGTCCGGCACGAGCCCGATTGGTGGTGGCGCGTGGCGCCTGAGCGGGTGCGGCTGATTCCGGCGGGTGAACTCGCTGTCGGACCGTCGACCCCGGGGATGATGCGCAGACAGGCCGTCGTCACCGGCCGGGTGTGGGCGGGGGTCGTGCACACCGAGCCCGGGGCATTCTCCGGCTGGCACCACCACGGCGAGCATGAGTCGGTCATCTACGTGGCGGCGGGTGCGCTGCGCGTGGAATCGGGGGAGGGTGGACGCGACGTATTCGACGCTCAGCCCGGCGACTTCGTCTTCGTCCCGCCCCTCAGCGTGCACCGCGAGGGGAACATCACGGAGGTCCGGGCCACGCTGGTCGTGACCCGCTCAGGGCAAGGGCCGTCCGTGATCAACGTCGAGGGGCCCGCCCGGTGATTTCTGTATCGTTCCCCACCATGCCGGAACCTGAGAACGGCGCCCACGAGTTCGCCACGGTCACCGACATCGAGCCCCTGGCGCTCATGGAAGGCCTGCGTGTCCGGCCGGTGAGTGGCGAGCGCATCACGCTGGCGGTCTTCGAGCTCGATCCAGGCACCGTCATGCCCGAACACAGCCACCCGAACGAACAGGTCGGGGTCGTGGTTCGCGGCGAGTTCACGTTCACGATCGGCGGCGAGACACGCCTGCGCAAACCCGGAGCCATGTGGGTCATTCCCGCGGGCGTCCCCCACAACGTCGAACGGGCCGGAAAGGCGGGATGCACGATCGTCGAGAGCTTCTCCCCGCCTCGTGATGACTGGGCTGACAAGCCGCGCACCCCGCCCTCCGCGGATCAGTGGCCGCCGGTCTGATCCCCGCCTGAGTCAGCTCCCGATTGGCTCATCCGTTGCGAACTGGAGCCCGTGCATATCCTCCAGCATCCGATCCGTAAGCCTGAGGAAGCGTCGCGTCCGCCAGGCCTGATCGGGTTCCGCCACGGTGAGCACCGGAATTGCCGCCTCCTTGATGGCAAGCAGCAATGCCTCCAGCTCGCGCATCAAACGCAGGACGCGCGCCCACGCATCTTCCTGTTCGTCCATTTGTCCCATCCCCTTCCGCCATGCCGTGCCGGCACGCACGCCCATCATCGCACACTTCGTGATTCGTTCGGAGCGTTCGATCCTGTTGGTACGCCCCGCTAGAGGTTGCCCCGCGCAGCCTGCTCGGCCTCGATCGACTCGAACAGCGCCTTGAAGTTCCCTTTGCCGAAGCCCTTGCAGCCTTTGCGCTGGATGACCTCGAAGAACAGGGTCGGACGGTCGCCGACCGGACGCGTGAAGATCTGCAACAGGTAACCGTCGTCGTCGCGGTCGATCAGGATATTGAGCGCGCGCAGCCGGTCGAGATCCTCGTCGATGCCGGCGGCGCGGTCGCCGAGAGCGTCGTAGTAGGCGCCGGGGGCGGCCAGGAACTCCACGCCTCGGTCGCGCATGCTCTGCACGGTGCCGATAACGTCGTCCGTGTGGACGGCGATGTGCTGGATGCCGCTGCCGCGGTAGTAGTCGAGGTATTCCTGGATCTGTGACTTCTTGAGCCCCACATGCGGCTCATTGATCGGCATGGTGATCTGCGTCCGGGGGTCACGCGCGACCTTCGAACGCAACGCGCTGTACTGGGTCGCGATGTCCTTCTCGTCGAACTCCTGGAAGACGGCGAATCCGAATACCTCGGAGTAGAACGAGATCCAGTCGTCCATCTTGCCGGTGTCGACGTTGCCGACCGTGTGGTCGATGAAGCGCAGCCCCACGCCACCGCCGCTCCGGTTGTCGGCACGGTATCCGGGCCAGAAGACCCCCGAATACTCGTTCCGCTCGACGAAGGTGTGGACGGTGTCCCCGAACGTCGCGATCGACGCAGAGGTCACCACGCCGTGCTCGTCCTCAGCGCGATTCGGCTCGGCGACCCCGCGCGCTCCGCGCGAGGTGGCGGCTTCGTAGGCCGCAGCGGCGTCCTCCACCCGGAGCGCGATCGTCCGGACGCCGTCTCCGTGGAGCCTGATGTGCTCAGCAATCTCCCCTTCCGGCTGCAACGGGGCGGTGAGCACGAGACGCACCTTGCCCTGCTGGAGGACGTAGCTCGCCCGATCGCGCACGCCCGTCTCGGGACCCGCATAGGCAATCACGTCGAAGCCGAATGCCTGGCGGTAGTGATATGCGGCCTGGCGGGCGTTGCCGACCCACAACTCCACGTGATCGGTGCCTTCGAGCACGGGAACGCCAATCTCAGCGACCTGAACCATGTGGTTCTATTGTAGGAGCATGAGATCGAGCGGCCAGATCGAGCATGGCGCCGCCGGAGTTGCTCCGTCAGGGGGTGAGACCGCCGCGAGCGCAGGCCCAGACCCTCGCGAAGCCGAGTTCCAGGCCCTGATCGACGCGGACCAACGGATCGAGCCGCGCGACTGGATGCCGGAGGCCTATCGCAAGACGCTCATCCGCCAGATCGCGCAGCACGCCCATTCCGAGATCATCGGCATGCAACCCGAGGGCAACTGGATCACCCGAGCACCTTCACTACGGCGCAAGGCGATCCTGATGGCCAAGGTGCAGGACGAGGCGGGGCACGGGCTGTACCTCTACTGCGCGGCTGAGACCCTCGGCGTCGATCGTGCCGAGCTCATCGACCTCCTGCACGAGGGCCGCCAGAAGTACTCGAGCATCTTCAACTACCCCACGCTCACCTGGGCCGACGTCGGCGCGATCGGCTGGCTCGTCGACGGGGCGGCGATCACCAATCAGATCCCACTCTGCCGCTGCTCGTTCGGCCCCTACGCGCGGGCGATGGTGCGCGTGTGCAAAGAGGAGTCGTTTCATCAGCGGCAGGGATTCGAGCTGCTCTACGCCCTCTCCCACGGCACACCCGCGCAGCACGAGATGGCCCAGGACGCGGTGAACCGCTGGTGGTGGCCGTCGATCGAGATGCTCGGCCCACCAGACACCGAGTCGACGCACAGCGCGCAGTCGATGGCCTGGGGTATCAAACGTTTCTCGAACGACGAGCTGCGCCAGCGCTTCGTGGACATGGTCGCGCCGCAGGCCGTCGTGCTCGGTCTCACACCTCCCGATCCGGACCTGGCCTGGAATGAGGAGCGCGGCCACTATGACTTCGGCAAACCCGACTTCGAGGAGTTGCGACGCGTGGTCAGCGGGGACGGGCCGTGCAACCGGCAGCGCGCCGCTCATCACCTCAAGGCCCACGAGGACGGTGCCTGGGTGCGCGCGGCGGCGGCCGCCTACGCGACCAAGCACCCGGCGACCAGCGCTGCGGCATGAGCGAGGAAACCCCTGCGCCGCTCTGGGAAGTCTTCATCCGGAGCAAGCGTGGGCTCTCGCACAATCACGTCGGCAGCCTGCACGCGCCTGATGCTGAGATGGCGCTGCGCAATGCGCGCGACGTGTACACGCGGCGAATGGAAGGCGTCAGCATCTGGGTGGTGCCCTCCGCGGTGATCACCGCGTCGTCGCCTGACGAGAAGGACTCCTTTTTCGACCCTGCGGCCGACAAGCCCTACCGCCATCCCACCTTCTACTCGATCCCCAAGGAAGTGCAACAGCTGTGACCCTCGTGGTCGCCGGCGCGGCGGCCGTGTACACGCTCCGCATCGCGGACGATTGCCTGGTCCTGTCGCACCGGCTCGCCCAGTGGTCGTCATGGGCTCCGACACTCGAGGACGATGTCGCCCTGACGAACATCGCGCTCGACCTCCTGGGGCAGGCGCGCGGCCTGTACGCACGAACCGCGGAGCTCGACGGCACCGGCCGATCCGAGGACGACTACGCCTTCATGCGTGAGGAGCGCGAGTTTCTCAACTGCCTGCTCGTCGAGCAGGAGAACGGGGACTTCGCAACCACAATCGTCCGACAATTGCTCTGTTCAAGCTTTCAACTCGCGCAGTGGGAGACGCTCACCGCCTCCGCAGACGGGCAGGTCGCGGCCATCGCGTCCAAGGCGGTGAAGGAGGCGGCATACCACCGTGACCACGCCACCGACTGGACTCTTCGCCTCGGCGACGGCACCGACGAAGGTCATCGCCGCATGGAGCGCGCGCTTGCAGCCCTGTGGCCGTTCACCGCCGAGCTTTTCGAGAGCGACGCGGTGACCCGCGACGCGGCCGCAATGGGCGTGGGCCCAGAACCGGACGAGCTTCGCCCGCAGTGGGAGGGGTATGTCCGGCACGTCCTCGACGACGCCACGCTGGTCGTACCGGAAACCACATGGAAGCCGACCGGAGGGCGGCAGGGACTGCATACCGAGCCGTTTGGGTACATGCTGGCTGAGATGCAGCACCTCCACCGCTCGTTCCCCGGGGTGACCTGGTGACCCCGGTCGACGAGATCCGCAGCGCGGCGGGGGCGATCCCTGACCCCGAGATGCCCGCTCTGACCATCGCGGACCTCGGAATCCTTCGCGACGTCCGCATCGACGCGGCGGGTCATGTCGATGTCGATATCACGCCGACGTACTCTGGATGCCCGGCACTCGACAGCATCCGTGAGGATGTCGAGCGTTGCGTGCGAGGCCAGGGGTACAACGATGTGACCGTCCGCATCGTGCTGTCACCGGCGTGGACCACCGACTGGATGTCCGAGGCGGGCAAGGTCAAGCTGCGGGAGTACGGCATCGCGCCGCCCCGCCGGCACGCGTTCGACCTCAAACCATTGACCGTCGCCGTCGAGTGTCCGCGCTGCGACTCATCACGCACCCACGAGCTCGCCCACTTCGGATCGACGCAGTGCCAGGCGGTGCGCCGATGCGACGCCTGCGGCGAGACCTTTCCGCATTTCAAGGAGCACTGAAAGCTTGGCCGTTCCGGTCGCGGAGGCATCGGCCGGACATCGTCGCGCCACCATCCATCCGCTTCGCGTCAAGGCCGTCGAGCCACTCACCGATGACGCGGTGGTGATCGAGTTCGAGATTCCTTCCGAGCTCGAAGGCGACTTCGCATTCACGCATGGGCAGCACGTCTCGCTCCGATGCGAAGCTGCCGGAGATGACACCAGACGTAGCTATTCGATCTGCACCGCCGCCGGCTCAGGGCGCCTTCGGGTGGCTGTGAAACGCCTGCCGGGCGGGATCTTCTCCGCATTCGCCATGGAACAGCTCCGCGCCGGCGACATCGTCGAGGTCGTGACCCCGATCGGCCACTTCAACACCCCGCTCGATCCGAGTCATGCCCTCGCGTACGCGATGATCGCCGCGGGCAGCGGGATCGCGCCCATCCTGTCCAACCTCAGCACCATTCTCGCCGTCGAGCCGCGCAGCACGGTCACGCTGATCTACGCGAACAGGACCGTCAGAGACATCATGTTCCTCGAGGAGCTGGAGGATCTCAAGAACCGGTACCCGGAACGGTTCGCGCTGTACCACGTGCTGTCGCGCGAGGAGCAGGAGGTGCAGCTCTTCCACGGACGCATTGACGCCGAGCGGTTGAACATGTTCCTCGATCAGCTCATCCGACCCGAAGCGGTCGACGAATGGTTCCTCTGCGGACCGCGGGAGATGATCGAGTCCGCGCGCAGCGTGCTCGTCGAACGCGGCGTCGACGCCGAGCATGTGCATGCCGAGCTGTTTCACGCCAAGGATGCACAGCGCCTGCACGCCGCCGAGCAGCCGACCTCGCAAGGACACCATGCCGATGCATCGGAGGTGACCATCGTTCTGGATGGACGCAGCTCGACATTCAGTGTCGACCCGGATGGTGAGCCGATCCTCGACGCCGCATTGCGTGTGCGCTCCGACGCGCCGTACGCATGCAAAGGCGGTGTGTGCGGCACCTGCCGCGCCCGCCTGATCGATGGCACCGTGCACATGGATCAGCATTTCGCGCTGGAACAGCGCGAAATCGACGCCGGGTTCGTGCTCGCCTGCCAGTCGCACCCCACTACGCCGAAGGTTGTCCTCGACTTCGACCAGTGATCGAGCGTCAGAGAATCGGCGTCAACCAGTTCGCGTAGCGGTCGTCCTCGCCCTTGCACACGCCGAAATAGAGATCCTGGAGTTTGCATGTGAGCGGGCCGGGAGAGCCCCCGCCGATGGTGCGCCGATCGATCTCGATCACCGCCGAAACCTCGGCACCGGTGCCGCAGAGCAGGACCTCGTCGGCAACGTAGAGCTCGCTGCGGTCGATCGCGCGCTCGACGACGTCGACGCCGAGCTCGTCTCTCGCGAGCGTCATGAGCACCGAGCGGGTGATGCCCTCGACGATATTCTCCGACGCCGGAGGCGTGATCAGCCGGCCGCGACGAAGGATGAAGAGGTTCTCCGCGCTGCCTTCACACACGTGGCCCTCCTGGGTCATCAGGATCGCCTCGTCAAAACCGTTGAGAAAGGCCTCGGTCTTCGCCAGCGCGCTGTTGATGTAGATGCCGGTCGCCTTCGACCGCGCCGGCGCCACGTTGTCGTCGATGCGCCGCCAGCTGGACACCTGGCAGCGGATGCCCCCGGTCGTATCCACATACGCACCGAACGGGACGGGGACGATCATGAACCCGTCACGCAGGTTGTGAAAGCGAATGCCGATCTCCTCGTTCGCCTTGTACACCAGCGGCCGTACGTAGACATCCGTGGTGAACGCGTTGCGGTGGAGCAGCTCGACGGTGATGTCGCAGAGCTCGTCGACGGTGTGCGGCAGCTGCATGTGGAGCATCCGCGCATTGCCGGTCATGCGCGCGAAGTGATCGGACATCCGGAACACGTTGATCCGATGTTGCCGCTCACTCCAGTACGCACGGATTCCCTCGAAGCAGCCCGTCCCGTAATGGAGCGCGTGGGTGAGCAGGCCGATATGCGCGTCGCCGTACCTTCGGAAGTCGCCATCGAAGTACACCCACGTATCGGCCTGCGCGCGGCGTAGCTCCGTCTTCGGGGCCGGAGACTCAATCACTGGCAAGTGCCTCGTCAGGAGCCTCGATGAGGTCCGCAACCTTTCGGATGAAGCCACCCGCGATGCCGCCGTCGGCAACGCGGTGATCAAAGGCGAGTGACAGTTCCACGAGCGAGCGTGGCACGACCGCCCCGCCCACGACCCATGGCCGCGTCGCGATCTGCCCGACGCCGAGGATCGCCGCCTCGGGGGGATTGATGATCGCGGTCCCTCCGTCAACGCCGAATGCACCGAAGTTCGACACCGTGAAGGTGCTGCCACGCAGGTCCGCAGCGTCGATGGATCCGTCACGAGCGGCGTTGGCGAGCCGCGTGAGTTCCCGCGACATCTCCGCTGTTGATCTGCGCTGCGCATCACGGATCACCGCGACCACGAGGCCGCGGTCCGTCTGCACCGCGACTCCGAGGTGGATCGCCTCGAAGATGATGATGTCGTTGGCCTGGGTGTCGAAGTGCGCGTTGAGGCGGGGGAACTCCTGAAGTGCCCTGACGCAGAGGCAGAGGATGAGCGCGAACGGTGTCACCCGGAGAGCGCTCGATGCCTCGAGCTCCGGGCGGATGGCGACCAGGCGGGTTGCGTCCGCAGTCAGCCACGCCGCCGCGTCCGGCGCATCGCGATGAGATCGCGTCAGGCGTTCAGCCGAGATGCGGTCTATTCCGGTGAGCGGGATCCGTGTGCCTCCGGCAATCGCAGACGCGGGCGGGGGTGCGGCTGTCCCGCCTGCCCGCTCGAGGTCTGCCTGGGTGACCATGCCGCCCGGACCCGTGCCGGCGATCGCCCCGAGGTCCATCCCCAGCGCTGCGGCGAGGCGCCGCACCAGCGGTGACGCGGGCGGCGTCGCGACAGTCAGTGTGGTGGCCGGGCGACCGGGCGTCGCATGTCGACGCACCCGTGGCACCGACTCGCTCGTCCCGTAGCCGACGAGCACGTTGCCAGACGGTTCGGTGGCCGGCGCAGCAGCGACCTCGATGCTGACCAGGGGTTTGCCGACGGTGATGGTTTCGCCCTCGGCGCCGTGCAGGGTGGCGACGCGCCCCGCGAACGGCGTGGGCACCTCGACGACGGCCTTCTCGGTGGTGATCTCCGCGATCGGCTGGTCGACGACCACGACGTCGCCTTCGGCGACGAGCCACCGGTTGATCTCCCCCTCGGTCAGCCCCTCACCGAGGTCGGGCATGAGGAAGTCGCGAATCGTCAACATCGATCAGTACTCGAGGAGCCGCGCGACCGCGTCGAGGATGCGATCGGCGTCCGGCAGAAAGTGGCGCTCGATCTTGGCCGATGGATAGGGGACGTCGAACCCGGTGACCCGCAGCACCGGCGCCGCGAGGTACCCGAAAGCTCGCTCGCCCAGCTCAGCGGCGATCTCGGCGCCATAGCCGGCGAATCGTGCGGCCTCGTGCACCACCAGTGCCCGTCCGGTCTTGGTGGCGCTGGCGACCAGTGTGTCCATGTCGACCGGCGACAGGGTGCGCACGTCAATCACCTCGATGTCCCAGCCGCTCTCCGCCTCGGCACGCGCCGCGGCCTCCATCGCGGTGGTCACCATCGGCCCATAGGCGATGACCGTCGCGGTCGTCCCCACGCGACGCACGATCGCCTCGCCGATCGGCGGCGCCGTCACCGGCAGATCGAGATCCTCCTTCAGCCAGTACCGGCGCTTCGGCTCCAGGAAGATCACCGGATCGTCGAACGCGATCGACGCACGAAGCAGCGCGTACGCATCGGCGGGCGTCCCCGGGGAGACCACCGTGAGCCCCGCGGTGTGCGCGTAGTACGCCTCGGGGCTTTCCGAATGGTGTTCGACGGCGCCGATGCCACCGCCGTACGGGATGCGGATCACCAGCGGCAATCCGACGCGGCCGCGGGTCCGGTTGCGGTACTTCGCGACATGGCTGATCACCTGGTTGAGCGCTGGGTAGGAGAAGCCGTCGAACTGCATCTCCACAACCGGGCGCAGACCGTACAGCGCCATGCCGATGGCCGTGCCCGCGATGCCCGATTCCGCGACCGGGGTATCGAAGCACCGATCCGAGCCCATCTCCTGCTGCAGTCCGTCGGTGATGCGGAACACGCCACCGAGCTTGCCGACATCTTCGCCGTAGACCACCACCGAGTCGTCCTCGCGCATCGAGTCGCGAAGGGCTGCGTTGAGCGCGCCGGCCATGGTGAGCTCCATCAGCTCTCCTCGGCGGCCTGCATTTCCTGTCCGAGCAGCGCACGCTGACCCTCCAGCTGCGGCGTCGGCGTGGCGTAGACGTGGTCGAACATCTCGCGTGGGTCCCCGGCGGTGGCGCCGAACAGCGCGTCACGCATGCGCGCAGCGGTCTCCTCGCCCTCCGCAGCGACCTGCGCCAGGAAGGCGTCGTCGACGACTCCCCCGTCGCGCAGGATGCGCAGGAAGCCTTCGACGGGATCTCTCGCCCGCCACTCGGCGCCCTCGTCGTCGCTCCGGTAGCGGGTGGTGTCATCGGCCGTCGTGTGAGCTTCGAGCCGGTAGGTCATCGCCTCGACAAGCGTCGGTCCCTCGCCGCGCCGGGCGCGGTCGACGGCGGACTTGACGGCTCCGTACACGGAGATGACGTCGTTGCCGTCGACGCGGATGCCCGGCATGCCGACGCCTGAAGCGCGCAGGGCGATGGACTTCGTCCGTGTCTGCAGCCGGAAGGGAACGCTGATCGCGTAGCCGTTGTTCTGGACGACGAACACGACCGGGGCCTGGGAGACGGCCGCCATGTTCATGGCCTCGTGCGCGTCACCTTCGCTCGCCGCGCCGTCGCCGAAGAAGGTCAGCGCCACGATCGGGTCGTGCTTGATCCGCGCGGCCATGGCGAGGCCGACGGCGTGGAGTGCCTGGGTCGCGAGCGGCGTGGTCAGCGGAGCGACGCGGTACAGGTACGGGTCGAAGCCGCAGTGCCAGCTCCCAGAGAAGAGCGCGAGGAGCTCAACAACGTCGACCCCTCTGGCGAATGTGCCGACGGTCTCGCGGTAGGTTGGGAAGAGCCAGTCATCGGGCTCGAGCGCGAAGACCGAGCCGACCTGCGCTGCCTCCTGACCATGGCTTGAGGCGAAGACGCCGAGCGCTCCCTGGCGGGTGAGGTTGATCGCCTGGCGGTCGACCCGCCGGCTCAGCGCCATCAGACGGTAGAGGGCACGAAGCTGGTCGTGGGACAGTTCGACGTCGTGAGGCTGCGCGGCGCTGAGCACACCCTCGGCGGCGACATCCTGCCAGGCGGCCTGTGACAGCCCCGGAAATGAGGACGGCCCGCTGGTTGCGGACGACACCTCCACACTCACGTTGATCGATCCTACCCCTGCGGACCCTGGCCGCCGAAATTCGGCGCCCGTTTCGCCCGTCTCGCGGCCAGGCCCTCGGCGGCATCGGGACCGGTGAAGCCGAGGAACTCGAGTGCGAGCGAACTGTCGAAAATGGGCCCGGCAGCGCGCAGCCAGTTGTTGAGCGCGTACTTGGTCCAGGCGATGGCGGTCGGCGATCCCGCCGCAAGCCTGCGAGCGACCTCGAGCGCTTTCGAGTGCACCTGGTCATCGGGCACGCTCAGCGAGACGAGACCGATGCGCTCCGCTTCCTCACCGCCGACCGGCTCGCAGAGCAGCAGGTGGTATTTGGCCTTGGCGATGCCGCAGAGCAGGGGCCAGATGATCGCCGCATGATCGCCGGCTGCGACACCGATCCGGGTGTGGCCGTCGATCAGGCGTGCCGAGCGACCGGCGATCGAGATATCCGCGAGCAGGCCCACGACGAGGCCCGCGCCGCACGACGAGGCCCGCGCCGACCGCAACACCGTCCATCGCCGAGACCACCGGCTTGCTGCAGTTGATGACGTTGTAGACGAGGTCGCGCGCCTCGCGGAGCACCCGGGCGCGGATCGCGAAGTCCGCGACCATCTCCTCGATGAGATCGAAATCGCCGCCCGACGAGAAGGTGCCGCCGGCGCCACGGATGATCACCGCGCGCGTCTCCGCGTCGCGGTCGACGGCGCGCCAGACCTCCGCCAGGTCGCGGTGCATGGCGGCGCCGGCCGCGTTGAGGCGTCCCTCCGCCTTCATGGTGATGACCAGGATCCCGTCCTCGGGTCGATCGAAGACGAGGCTGGGAAAGGAGGCCGCGAGGTCCGTCATCTGAACGCCGTCTATCGACCCGTGAAGGTCGGCCTCCGTTTCTCCTGGAAGGCCGCGATGCCCTCCTGGTAATCGTGGGTGCGCGACGCGCGACCCTGGGCGGCAGCTTCGGCGGCGAGCAGGTCCGCCAGGGATGGCGACCCGTCCTGGATGGAGCGGACGATGCGCTTGGACTCGAGGAACGCCATCGTGGGCCCGGCCGCGATCGTGCGCGCCATCTCGCGAGTGCGCCGGATGAGGTCGGCGCCGGCGACGCTCCGATTGACGAGACCCCAGTCCGCAGCCTCACGTCCCGAGAGGAGGCGTCCCGTGTAGACAAGCTCGAGCGCCCGGTGCGGACCCACTCGCGAGACGAACGCCGCGTGCGCGCCACTGTCCAGGACGGAGCCGATTCGCGCGAACGGCGAGCCGATCCGCGCGTCGTCGGCCGCGTAGACGATGTCGCACGCGAGCGCGAGACCAAGCCCGGTCCCGAGGCAGGCGCCGTGGACGGCCGCGATCGTCGGGACCGCAAGGTCGGAGATCCGAGCCATCAGCGGGTTGAACAGGTCGCGGAGGATCGCCTCGCCGTCCTCGTGCAGGGGATCTGCTTCGGCAAGATCTCGTCCACTGCAGAACGCGCGTCCCTCGCCACGAACCAGCAGCGCCCGTGCTCCGCCCGCCTCCACGGTGCCGAGGCTGTCCAGCAGCTCGCGCACCATCGCGACGCTCATCGCGTTCATCTTGTCGGGGCGATCGAGCACCAGCTCGGCGATGCCATCCTCCAGCGTCAGGCGCACGGTGCGGTGCTCGTCAGAGTCCGGCATACGGCGCGCGCTCCTTGGCGGTGAGGATCTTCAACTGGCTGGCGCACACCGTCACCCCATTCTGGTTGAGGATGTCCCAGCGGTAGGACACGAGCCCCGACCTGGCATCGCGATCCGACTTCTCGATGACCTCGATGTCGAGATAGATGGTGTCGTTGATCCACGTCGGAGCTGTGTAGCGCAGACGATCGGTCCCGTAGTTGGCGAGGATGGTCGTCGCGTCGCTGGGCACCCCGAGCCCGGTGCCGAGGGCGAACACCATGATCCCGGGGGCGACCCGCTGACCGAACATCGATCGCTCAGCCGCCACACGGTCGATGTGCGGGTAGAACCAGTCCCCGGTGAGCGCGCACCAGTTGACGATGTCGGTCTCGGTGATCGTCCGTCCCCGGGTGCGCTGGGTCTGACCGACCTCCAACTCGTCGTAGGTCCGGTACAGCAGAAACCGATCCACCCCGAAATGCCTCCCGTGACCCGCGGACTGGCGTGTCCGACCGGCGGGCTGGGGAAGTCTACGACCGCCGGTCGATCACCCGCTGCAACTTGCCGAGCGACCGCTCCAGGGTTTCGGGGTCGACGACCTCGACATGCACGGTGATCCCGACGCGATCCTTGACCTCACGAGCGAGCACGCTCCCGGCAGCGCCGCGTTGCTCGGGCGGGCAGTCGGGTCGAGCCTCGACGCGCACCGTCAAGGTGTCGAGCCGCCCCTCACGTCCGAGGATCAGCTGGAAATGCGGCGAGAGGCCGTGGCTGCCGACAACGAGCTCTTCGAGCTGAGTCGGGAAGACGTTGACGCCGCGCAGGATGATCATGTCGTCGCTGCGACCGGTCACCTTCTCCATGCGCCGGAAGGCGGGTCGGGCGGTCCCGGGCAACAGCCGGCTCAGGTCCCTGGTCCGGTAGCGGACGACCGGCAGCGCCTCCTTGGTCAGCGAGGTGAACACCAGCTCGCCCATCTCGCCGTCGGGGAGTGCCTCCCCGGTGATCGGGTCGACCACCTCCGGGTAGAAGTGGTCCTCCCAGATGTGCAGACCATCCTTGGTCTCGACACATTCCTGCGAGACACCTGGCCCCATCACCTCCGACAGCCCG
>OBLU010001973.1_pt1 | contig 18962 bp, 19 predicted proteins | sample 1518681 | NCBI WGS metagenome assembly OBLU01 (sample SAMEA3539304, study PRJEB22396) | soil metagenome | biome: tundra; feature: field; material: soil | place: USA | collected 2010-05 | depth 0.15 m | reverse complement strand
GCTCGCTGCCCCGGCGGCGATACTGAGCAGAGAGCTTATTCGCGGCGATCGCCAACACCCACGCCGCGGCCTGCCGCTCATCGCGAGCACGGCAACGGTCGCGCTGCTCAAATGCCGCCAGGAACGTTTCGCTGAGCAGGTCAAGCGCCAGCTGAGGATCACCGGTCCGCCGCACAAAGAACCCGACCAGCTCGCGAGCGTGCCGATCGTAGAGGCGGTTGATGTCCTCGCGCTCCATCAGCAATCCCACACCCGGGCATCATCGCCGCTCATGCCGTTATAGATGCGCGAGCTCGTCCGTTTGTGACGCGCGCCGACGATCTTTCCGGGAAAGCCGTCGGGCCGCTCGCATTCGTTCACCTCCGTGAAATCCCTGGACAAGTATGTCGCTCAGGTCACCACACGGGTCGTGTGGCGACACGTCGCTGGCAGGTGATGATCGTCACCTCCGTCGCCGCGTTCATGAGCTTCCTGGACGTCACGATCGTACGCGGGCTGGCTCGCCGTGGACCGACCGAACCGAGCTCGTGACCTCCTCGGCGGTCAATAGCTGCACGCCGATGTTCAGCAGTTCACGCTCTCCGCGCTCGTACAGTCCGGAGATCGCGTCGCGAATAGCGACGACGCGAAAGTCGCGTTCGCTCGCCTCGTAGATCGAGGTGCGCGGACAGTTCGGGAAGTTGCAGCCCGCGAAAACGACAGTCGAAATTCCTCGTTCGCGCAGATACTTCTCAAGCGGTGTGCGATAGAACGCTCCCCACCGTGGCTTGTAGAGCGCAACCTCGTGCGCGCCGAGCGACTGGGGACGCCCGGCAAGGAGCAGCGCAGCGTCGAGCTGCACGTCGGGTTCCGGGAGCAGTTCGGTAGCGATCTGGCAGCCGGGCGTGCCGCGTATGAGAATCTGGGCGCCGGCAGCCAGCAGCTCGCGACGACACGGCTCGGCGTTGCTTCCGTCCGGCTCGTATAGCCGGACGATGTGCACGATCGGACGCCGCACTGCTCGGAAACCCTCGATCAGCCGCCGCATCGCCGGGAGCACGGCCGAGGTGCCCGCGATCGGAAACGCCCCATCATCCAGCAGGTCACGCTGCGTATCGATCGTGATCAGAGCTGAGGCATCAAGACTCGGGGCGGTCTGGGAATCGCTCAAGGCGACCAGGAGCCTACCGTTCCAGCCCATGCCGACCCAAGCCCCACAGTCAAACTCACTCTCGCTGCTCAGGATATGAGCAACCGCGGCGCCGACCCGTGATCTCGTTGTGAAACGATTGTGGTGTGGGCATGCATGTGTGGGCTTTTGTCGGGATCTCGCTACTGGTGATCATCGCGCCGGGCCCTGACACGGTGCTGGTGACCAAGAACGCTGTGTTGCACGGGCGTAGTGCGGCCCTGGGAACGTCGTTGGGCGTCAATACGGGCCTTCTGATCTGGACGGGCGCGGCGGCGTTTGGCGTGGCTGCCGTCGTGCGGGAATCTGCGGTCGCGTTCACGGTCCTGAAACTGGTCGGTGCGGTCTATCTGGTCTGGCTCGGTGTGCAAGCGTTGCGCGCGGCGCGGCGGCATTCTGTGCACGACCCGATCGGTGCAGGCGAACTCAGCCGGCGTGTGGGCGCGCTGCGCGGATTCCGGCAGGGGCTGTTCAGTAATCTCGCTAATCCAAAGATCGCGGTGTTCTTCACCAGTTTGCTGCCGCAGTTCGTCTCGTCCCGAGACCCGGTGCTCGTGCCGTTCTTGTTGCTCGGTGGGCTGTTCGTGCTGATGACGCTCGTGTGGCTGTGCGGCTATGCGCTTGTCGCCGCCAAGATCTCGGATCTCCTCACCCGTCCGGCGGTCAAGGCGGCGCTCGACCGCCTTACCGGCGTCGTGCTGGTCGGCCTCGGCGTTCGCCTGGCGCTCGAACGCCGCTGACCCGGTCGGAGAAGGAAGCGCCGACACCAGGTCATTCCGATCGCAGGACCTCGGCGACCGGGCGGTGCGCGCCGATTCGGGCTGGGATCGCCGTCAGACCGGCGACCTTTCCCGCAACCGGCAGGCTCTCGCAATGCAATCTCCCTAACGGCTACCTAGGCCCAAGACAACCGTTCGATAGGCGCTCGTCAACCCACCCGACCGGCTAGTTCAATCGCTCGGGGAGGCCGAACTGTTCAAAGGTGGTGGTGAGCCGGCGAGGGTCGGCGGGCTGTTCGGGCCAGCGCTCCCAGGCATCGACATAACGGTCAACGAGCTCGCGCACAGCGTCGTCGCCGAGCAAGCTCAGCGTCGCCTGCTGGCTCTGCTGTGGAACGCGCTCGTCAACGGCGGCTCGCGCACGCTGCCCGGCGCTGTTGACCGACGCGACCGTGGTCTGGAGTATCTGCGCCGTCTCCTTGGCCGAGAACGCCAGCACCTGGCGCAAAATCAGCACGGCACGCTGATTAGCCGACAGATGTTGCAGCGCGGCTACGAACGCCAACTCCACGCTCTCGCGTCGCTCATAGCGCGCCTCAGGTGTGCCACAGCCGTCCTGGATGCCGAGCATCTCGTCCGGGTAGGGCTCAAGCCACACCGATTCAACGATCGGCTCGCCGGGCGCGATATGAGGATCAGTCGCGGGACCATAGTCGATCGGCAGCACCCGCTTGGGTCGCCGCGCGATCTGGCTTAGGCAAGCGTTCGTAGCGATCGTATACAGCCACGAGCGCAGCGAGCTGCGCCCCTCAAAACGCGACAGCCCACGCCACGCGCGCAACAGCGTCTCCTGCAGCGCATCCTCGCCATCATGCACCGAGCCGAGCATCCGATAGCAGTGCGCGTGAATAAACTGCCCACTCCTCAAGCTCACGCAGCGCCTGATCGATCGGTCACCGATTGGAACTGGGGCGGCGCAAGGTCATGAATCACCGAAGAACGGGCGCCAACCGAGGAGGATCGTGATGCGGAAGCTGATCTATTCCATGGCAGTGTCGCTGGACGGCTACATCGCTGGACCCGACGGGGAGATCGACTGGTCGGCGCCCGACGAGGAGCTGCATCGGTTCCATAACCAGCAGACACGGGAGTTGGGTGCGCACCTATGTGGGCGGCGGCTTTACGAGGTGATGGTGTACTGGGAGACCGCCGACGAGAAACCGTCGGCTCCAGACCACGAGCTGGAGTTCGCTCGCATCTGGAAGAACGTGCCGAAGATCGTGTTCTCGAAGACCCTCGAGAAAGTCGAGGGCAATGCCAGGCTAGTCAGGGACAGCGTCGCCGAAGAGGTCGCCAAGCTGAAGGAACAACCAGGAAAGGACCTGGCCGTCGGCGGCGCTGGCCTGGCCGCCACCCTCACGAAGCTGGGTCTCATCGACGAGTACCGGCTGTTCGTCAGTCCGGTTGTACTGGGCGGCGGTACGCATTACTTCCCGGCCCTGGACGAGAGGATCAACCTGGAGCTGGCCGAGACACAGACGTTTGGAGCTCGCGTGGTTTACGTTCGCTACCGGCGTGTGTAATGCGGCCTAGCAGTCGTCAGCCAGAGCCCTGAGGTTCATCGTCTCCGCCGCAAGCTGTTGCAGCGACCAGGTGCGCGGGGTCTATCGTCGAGAGCATGGCGACAGGAAGCACACTGGACCGGGAAGGCCTGGGTGTGCTCGGCGTTGACGACGCGCTGATCGCGAAGCGCGAGCGCCTTGACGGGCCGCGGGCACTCCGGTTCCTCGCCGAGTTGCCGTCGCTGGCGGCTTGCTGGCAGGCGCGCCTGGGCCTGCGCGACGCCCGCATCATGCCCGGCGGGGTGCTGTCAGCTGCCCTGGCGTGCAAACGGCGTCGCGACGGAGCAGCAGTCGTGTTGAAGCTGACCGCGCCGGACGCCGATAGCGCTCGCGCGGAGGCTGCTGCGCTCGCCGCGTGGGCCGGCGTTGGCGCCTGCGCGCTGCGGTACGCAACCGAGGACGGGAGCGTGCTGCTGCTCGATGCCGTCTGCCCGGGTGTGGCGGTGCGCCCCGGCGATGATGACGGTGCCGACGCCAGGCGCGCGGGCGAGCTGCTCCTGGCCCTTCACCGGATCCCGACGGAGCGTTTTCCGGCGGCGGTCCCTGACGCCCGGCAGGAGCTGCGCTGGCGCTTTGAGCGCGCGCATCAGCAGCTCGACGGGCCGAGCCACGCCAGAGGGCTGATCAGCCATCCCGACCTCGACGCCGCGTACGACACGGCGCTGGTGCTGCACGAGCAGTGTCCGAGCAGGGTGATGTGTCACGGCGACCTGATGAACAAGAACATCCTGCTCGACGCGCAGGGGAAGTGGCGGGCGATAGACCCGCGCCCGTGCGTCGGGGATCCGTGCCTAGATGCGGCGTTCTGGTCTGTCACCCACCGACCAGGCGAGCGCGTGAAGCAGCGCTGTGAGCTGGTCGGGCATGCGGCCGGGCTGGACCCCGGGCGGGTGTGGGAGTGGGCGCTGGTGTTCGCAGTCTCAGAGGCGGTGCTCGTGACCGATCTCCCGCGGGCGCGGGCGCATCACAGCGCACTTGGACTCGCGGCACGCGTGCCCTCCCAGGAATCCTGTCCCCCGGCGATGGCTACTTCGCTTGAGGCAGCTCCTGCGAGATCTCGCCGAACAGCCCCATAACCTGTGCCAGGGCCTCTCCGGTGTAGGCGCTCACCACTCCGACGTTGTCAACCACGGCTCCTGCCCGACTGACGACACGCAGGAACTCGGGGCTGGATCGCACCGAGTCGAGCGCAGCTTGCTCGCCATGCATGATGATGAAGCCCGCGAGGTCACCACTATGCGGAGCCAGTAGGAACGTGTCGAAGCCATCGATCCGGCCGTCCTCCTGCAGCTTGCCGTAGTAGGCGATGCTCTCCTGAAAAACCTGTAGCGCGAGCTGCTCGCGCCCCCGCACGACCTGACCCCAACCCAGGAACAATGCGTCTCCAGCCATTGCGTCACTCCGTTCTCATTGTTGCCGTGGAAGGGACTGTAACCCGGCGTACGAGCTGCGCGGGAAAGTCTCTAGGCGCTGGCGAGCGGGAACCTGAACGGTCGGCATGCCCAAGCCGCGTGCTGCGTCCAGATTCCGCGTAGAGTCATCGCTCGTCACGGTCGCAGACGGCGTGAGGCTGAAGCGATCAAGCAGCCGCTGGAAGATCTTGGGACGCGCGCGCCTCACAGGTCGTAGGAGTAACGAGTGAGGGTCTCACATCCCTGCTCGGTTATGAGCAGGAGATCTTCGTAACGGACCCCGCCACTTCCTCGGCCGTGAGCGGCTCGCCGCCCTGGTTCAGGCGCCCACCGTCTCGCTTCGCTTCGCGGATCAGCTTCTCCGCAGCTGCCATGCCCGACTCGCCAGCGCGCTGAGCGCGCCGTATGCCGGCCAGCTCCGCCGGAGCCTTGACGCGCCGGCGAGCCTCAACCGTCCGGCCGTCAACGTCAATGGCGATGCCCGCCGCACGGATCCCGTCTGCGACCGCGACCGGAAGGTCACGCGCAACGACGGCGCGGTCTACGCCCCATGCGCGCAGCGCCCTGACCACCGTCGTGAGCTCCGCTTCATCGTATGACGTGCCCGATGCTAGAGACGCGCCGGACGGGGAGGGCGCGATACACCGATAATGTCGCCATGTCGGACTTCGGACGGCCGCTGCGCGAGCAGGATGTTGATCGCAATCCGTTTCGGCAGTTCACGCGCTGGTTTGAGCAGGCGGCCAGCGCCGGCGTGCGGGCGCCTGAGGCGGCCGCTGTGGCGACCGCCACCACGGATTGCGTGCCATCGGTGCGGATGGTGCTGGTCAAGCAGGCTGACGAATCCGGGTTCGTGTTCTACACGAACTATGAGAGCCGCAAGGGCCGCGAACTCGCCGCCAATCCCCGCGGGGCGCTGCTGTTTCATTGGGATCCGCTGGGACGCCAGGTGAGAATTGAGGGGCGTGTCGAACGCACGAGCCCTGGCGAGTCAGCCTCATACGTTCGTAGCCGGGCGCGCGGCAGCCAGCTGAGCGCACTCGCCTCGCCGCAGAGCCGCACGATCGACAGCCGTGGCTTGCTCGAGCAACGTGTGGCCGAGCTCGCCGCCCGATACGAGGGCGCGGAGCTGCCGCTGCCTGCTGCCTGGGGTGGCTTCCGCCTGATTCCCGAGATCTTCGAGTTCTGGCAGCAGCGCGACGATCGTCTCCACGACAGGCTGCGCTACACCCGGCAGACCGAGGGCCGCTGGCAGCTCGAGCGTCTCGCGCCATAAGGTCCACGCACTCGAGTCACGATCTCGATTTGCTCGAGCCAACTCACCTTTACGCAGGCCCCGAGCTCCGTGGCCCGGCGTTCACCACCAGCGGGACCGCCGTCAGGTTCGGGGTTGGCGGGAGGCGCGCGCAGCCGGGGCTTTGGCAGCTCGGATTGACCGGTGCCGATGGCCGGCTCGCGGTCAGGGGCCGCGTCACCGACGCCGTTTGGTCGGCGAAGGGGCGCCTCGCACTGGTGCGTGGTGGGTCCGTGTGGATCGGCCGATCGTCTGGCAAGCAACTCCGGCGGCTCGCGCCGGGCGGTTCACCGTCGTGGTCGCCCGATGGCTCTCGTTTGGCGCTTGTGCGGCACGGGTGGGTGTGGGTCGTCCAGGTTCGCAACGATCGCTCGCGACTTCTTGTCCGCGGCTCGTTCCCAGCCTGGTCACCAGATGGCCGTTTGATCGCGTACCTCGGCCCCGGGAACGACGTGGACGTCGTTGCTGCTGGCGGCGGTCACCCGCGGCGCGTCGGCGCGCTCACCGGATCAGCGGTCGACTGGCAGCCGCTGCCGCTGTCGCGGGGCCGCTCCTGCAAGCCCCCATCGGGATCACAGGTCCTGGCCAAAGATCAGCAGGCGATCGTCACGACCAGTACATCCCAGGACGGCATCGCTCAGACCGTGCGCGGATGTCTGCACGCGATCGGCCGCCAGCGGATGCTGTATTCCGGAATGAGCGCCGCAGGGTGTTATGCCGGAACGAGCGTGTCACACGTCGAACTGGCCGGCCGTTTCGCCGCACTTCAGTTCTTCGGCTGCGACCACTACGGGGCCTGCAACAACAGCATCAGCATTGTCGATCTGAGCCGAGACGGCTCGAGTCCGCTCTCCAGTCAGGATTGCAGCGGGGAGTACGGAGGAGGCGGAGCAGGGGACATACTCGGCTCGGCTGATCCAACCGCCAACGCGACGACCGCCTGGACGACGGCACCCGTCGACGTCCCCGCTTGCGCGCCGGCCACTCCCTGCGTATCCGAGCAGCTGTTAGCCCACGACGATCGCGGTACGAGGGTGATTGACAGCGCGCCACCCGGCTCCGGGCAATCGATCGCCAACGTCGGTCTGTCGGGCAACTCCCTGCTGCTCACCTGGACCCGGAACGGCGGGTCTTACCAGGCCGCGCTGAGATGAGCAACGCCGCCGTGACCCGTAGCGCCGCCTTCATTCGCCTGCTGCTGATCGTGGCGGGCGCCCTGGCGGCGCAGGCCTGCCTGGCACCCACCGAATCGCTGGCCGCATCGCCGTGGTCGGGGCCCGAGTTGATCGATCACCAGCCCCCTTACGATGCCCAGCAGCCGGCGGCGACTCGTACTCCGCTGGTTGCGGTGTCCTGTCCGTCCACCTCGCTGTGCGTCGCGGTTGACAACCAGGGGAACGTGGCGACGTCCCGCGATCCTACGGCCGGGGCCTTCGCGTGGAAGCTCACTCACGTCGATAGCAGCTTCAACCAGTCCCTGTTCTCGCCTGGAGGTTTGGCGGGCTTGTCCTGCCCGTCGGCGTCGCTGTGCGTCGCCGTCGACGGCTCGGGCAACGTGATCACTTCGACAAACCCGGGCAGCGGTCGTCCCACATGGAGGCTCAGTCACGTTGACAGTGCGACGAAGTCCCCAGTGGATCAGCCCGGAGGCGGTCGGCCCGGATTGTCGGGCGTTTCCTGCCCGACGACGTCGTTCTGCGTCGCGGTCGACACAGCCGGAGATGTGCTGACGTCCAGAAAACCAACCACGGGCCGCTCTGCCTGGAAGTTGACGCGGATCGACGCCCTCCCCGGCTTCAGTGGCCTCAGAGGGGTGGCGTGCCCGACCACCTCGATGTGCGCGGCGGTCGACGACTCGGGGAACGTGCTCACCTCGACCAATCCAACGGGCGGTGCGAGCGCCTGGAGGCGAGCCGGCGTGAATGGGCCGTTCACTCTCCACGCGGTGTCGTGCCCGTCGCCGTCGTTCTGCGTGGCCGTCGCAAACTCCACCGTGTTCACCTCGACGAACCCCGGCGCAGGCCGGTCGGCGTGGATCAAAACCACGGTGGCCGATCCAAGCGCCCCCCGCATGGAGGGGGTCGCGTGCCCGTCTCGTTCACTATGCGTGGCGTTTGACAGCGGCGGCAACGTCCTGACCTCCACGGACCCGACCGGCGGTGCGTCCGCATGGACGCTGACTCATGTCGACGACATCATTGGCGATCAGTTCCTGCTCGCCGGCGGTTACGGGGTGTCGTGCACGACGCGCGCTCTGTGCGTCGCCTTCGACAGCGACGGCAATGTGGTCACCTCGACCGACCCGACCGCGGGCGCCGGGGCGTGGTCGGTCGAATGGATCGACGGGAGCAACGCGCTGTCCGGGATCTCGTGTCCATCGCGAACCTGTATCGCTGTCGATGCCGACGGGAACGTCCTCACGTCGAGCGACCCCGCCCGCGGGCCGGGCACCTGGTCGGTCAACCCGGTGGATGGCGCGGGACTGTCCGGTGTCTCCTGCCCGTCGAGTTCGTTGTGCGTGGCCGTGGACGGCGCCGGAGACGTGGTCACATCCGTCGCCCCGACCGCAGGAGCGCACGCCTGGACGGTAACCAATGTCGATGGACTCAACGCCCTATCCGCGGTCTCTTGTCCGTCGACGTCGCTGTGCGTGGCGGTTGACCGCGCCGGGAACGTCGTGAGCTCAACCGATCCCGGCGCCGGAGCAGCGGTCTGGACGGTGACCAGCGTCGATCAAACCGTCACCCCGAGCGGATCCGCGGCGAGCCTAGCCGACGTTTCATGTTCCTCTGAGTCCTTGTGCGTGGCGGCGGACGACGCCGGGAACGTCGTGACATCCACGAACCCCACGGGCGGAGCCTCCGCCTGGACTGTGGCAGACATCGACGGGACGACGGCCCTGACCTCGGTTGCCTGCCGGGCAAGCCGGTTCTGCATCGTGGTCGATGGCACGGAAATATTGACGTCAAGCGATCCGGCCGGCGGTGTTCCGGCGTGGAGCGCTACCGGAAACGGCATCGAGTTGTCGCGCGTTTGGTGCCCGTCCGCTGCGCTCTGTGTCGGAGGCGAGGCGTCTGGGGAGATGGCGACGACGCTTGACGCAACCGCCTCCGCGTGGACAACCGACAACATCGGTCTGAGGTCACTCACCGGCCTGGCTTGTGCGTCCGCGTTGCTTTGTGTGGCGGTCGACGCGAACGGCAATGCAGTTGTCGGCAACCCGGCTCCGTCCGCGCGCGCGGCGCAGCTGAGGGCGCTGCTGCGCAGAGCACTGGTTCCCTCTGGAAGACGGGCCAGGATCGCGGCGTTGCTTCAACACGGCGGCTATGCGTTCTCGCTCACCGCTCTCAGCGCGGGTCGCCTGACCATCGAGTGGTACATAGTTCCGCCCGGCGCCCACCTGGCACGCGTCAGGCGGACCCCGCTCTTGATCGCCACGGCCACTACGAGCTTCGCCCACGCGGGAGCGGCGCCGGTCAAGCTGCGGCTGACCCGTCGCGGCAGGGCAAGGCTGATGGGCGCCAGGAAGCTGCGGGTGACCGCGCAAGGCACGCTGACCGCGCGCGGGACCAACGCGGTGATGGCCGACAGCGCCTTCGTCCTGACGCGCTAGGCCCCATACGCCTTCTAGCGACACGAAACCCCACTGGTGGCTTAGCGCGGCCGCGGCGGAAAGGCCCGCCCCACCCACAAGGTTGAACACGAGATACCGATAGGAGAGGACCGACCAGACGCCCCACTGGGAAAGCGCGAACGCAATCAACACCACGACCGCGCCGCTCCACTGCAACAGCTCCGACATCACCGACACCTCCGTTTCGTCCCGGTCTCAAGCCCACGACCGCCTCGTCTGGTGGGTTGGCGGCCGCCACTACGCACACTCCCGCCGGCAGTTTCGTGTCTGACGTCTCGCCCAGCGCGACCACGGCCGATGTCTTGCCCATCCCCGGGCTGCCCCACAGCAACACCGGCACACCAGCCGACACCGCAACCGCGAGCGTCTCCAACGCCAGCAAGCCGTCCACGGATCCAGAGTACCTAGCACGCGTCCGCGCGACCAGTTCTGCCAGCGGGTAAATGCGAGCCCGCGGCGGCGGCAGGCCGAGACTTGACACCCACGCCCCCCTCGGGCAGCGGTTCGGGTGTAGGATCATTCATCTTTCGACCTAGGAGCGTGCACAAACCTTGATCGATCGCATTCGACACGACATCCAAGAGCGCCTTGACCAGTTGCTGGGCGAAGCGGAGAAGCTCCGCCACGCACTGGTGGCGCTCGGCTCGCGCGACGGTGCGCCGCCGTCTGCGCAGACAGCATCCAAGCCGACGGGAGCCAAGGCGCAGGGAACAACTCGCTCGACAGGCACCTCGGGCTCGTCAGTCGCCAAGAGCACCACGACGCAGCCTAAGACCCCCACGGCCCAGCGGCCGAAGGCTTCGCGCTCGGCAAAGACGCCAACTGCCGGAGCTCGCACCGCGCCGGGCGCGACCAAGAACGCGGTCCTCGCGGCGCTGTCTGACAGTAAAGCGATGACCGCCGGGGATGTCGCCGCCGCCACTGGTCTGGGTCGGGCGACCGTCAGCACCACACTCTCCAAGCTCGCCAAGAGCGGCGAGGTAACCAAAGCCGCGCGCGGCTACCAGCTCACCCGGCGCGAGGGCTGAGCCGGCTGCTCGGGCTCGCTGTCAGCAGAACAGGGTCTGACTCACTGACGTTCGTGTGGCCAGCTTGATTGAGCGGCATCGGCCACCCGCCCGGACGTTGCGACTTCGGCCAGGAGCGCCTTGACGGCTTGCGGGTCGAATTGGGTGCCGGCGCAGACTCGAAGTTCCTGCTGGGCGCATTCGAGCGTCATCGCCGGGCGATAGGGGCGGTCGCTGGTCATTGCGTTCATGGCGTCGCACGCGAGCGTGATGCGACTCGCGAGGGGGATCTGCTCGCCGGCCAGGCCGTCGGGGTAGCCACTGCCGTCCCAGTGCTCGTGCTCGGCGCGCATGGCCGGGGCGAGATGCGATAGCCCGGGTGTGCCGGCGATGATGTGCTCTCCGACAACTGGGTGCTGGCGCATCAGCTGCCACTCCTGGTCGTCGAGTGGACCCTGTTTCTGGAGGATGGCGTCCGGGATGCCCACCTTGCCGATGTCGTGGAGAAGAGCGACCTGCTCCACGTCGCGGGTTGCGTCTTGGTCGAGGCCGAGGCGCCGGGCAACGGCTGACGCGAGCTCGACGACCTGTTTGGAATGCGCGCTGGTGTAGAAGTCGCGTGCTTCCAGCGCGACCAGCAGCGTACGGACGCCGGTGACGCCCGCCTGTACGCGTCGGGCTTCCGGTTGGTCTGTCTCGTCCTCGATCAGCTCGGCGGTGAGGTCGGTCAGGAAGCCGAGCAGTTCAGCGTGGCGCTCGCTGAGCTCTGGGTGCGGGCGAGTGTCGACGCCGCACAGCGTCCCGTAGATCTCACCCGAGCGCAAGCGAACGGGAACGCCCGCGTAGGCACGCAGCCCCAGCCTCCTCGTGAGCTGGAGGTCGAGTGTCTCGGGGTCAGCCGCGAGGTCGGCGACCGTCACGCCGATGCGCCCGTCGAGCATCCGCTGGCAGTACGAGCCAGCCAGCGGCATCGCGTCGCCCTCCGCGACTCCAAATCGCTCCTGCTCCCCGGAGAAGCGCACAAAGGTGTATTCGTCGCCGTCCACGCGCGTCAGGAACGAGAGCGGCATGCCGAGCTGCACGCGTGCGACCTCCAGCAGCCGAGCGATCCCTTCCGGCGCGCTCGGCCTGCGTCCGCCCAGACGCGACCAGTCGTAGTCCGGGAGCTTCTGGCGAACTCTCTCCAACAGCCCACGAGCGCTCTCGCCGGGACGAGCGGTGGCGTGCGAGCTGCGGATGCTCTGGTGCCCGAGCGCCTCGCCGATCCGCTTCACGATCGCCGTCGCGGTTCGCGTGTCGACACTGGGAAGAAGCACCGCGAGCTCGCCGTGACCAAGGTGCGCCAACTGGTCTGCGTCACGACTTGCGCGTCCCAGGGCGTCTGCCGCGGAAGTCACTGCCGCATCGTCGCCATCGATTTCAACCAGCAGCACGCTGCATCGGCTGCCCCCGGCGTTGAGCACATGCAACTCTTGGTCGAGCACGACCTCGAACGCACGCTGGTTAAGCAGCCCGGTCACCGGATCCTGCTTTGAGAGCGCTTGCAGCTGGGCGGCATAGCGCCGCAGCTCGCCCTCGGAGGTCTTGCGATCGGTGATGTCCTGAACTTGGGCGACAAAATGCTGCGGCGCATCGCTGGCATCGCGCACGATCGTGAGGGTCAGAAGCCCCCACACGATCCCGCCATCCGGCAGCAAGTACCGCTTGGAGATCTGGTAGCTGTCAATCTCGCCCGCGAGCGCTCGCTCGAACTGCTCAACATCGGCGGCCAGGTCGTCGGGATGCGTCAGCTCCTGAAACGAGCTGACCAACAGCGTCTCCGCGTCCCGAGCCAGCAGCCTGCACAACGCCGGATTCACCGCGAGGACGTGACCGTCGGGCGCGACAAGCGCCATCCCGGTCGATGCCGCGTCGAACGCGCCGGCAAAGCGCGACTCGGCCTGGGCCAGTCGCTCCGCGTCTCGACTGGATTCGCCTACGTCGCGTACAACCGACACGACACCCGTGACCTGGCCCGCATCGTCGCGCAGCGGAGAACACGTGACCGCGACGTCAACCAGGACGCCATCCCGGCGTCGCTCTCGCGTCTCCAGTGACACCGACTCGCCTTCCCACACGAGCCGCCGCTCCCGGATCGCATCGTCGAGGTTGCCGTTCGGTCGCAGCAACGCCACCGACGCGCCGATCATCTCCTTTGCGCTGTAGCCGTACAGACGCTCGGCCGCTGGGTTCCAGCTCTCGATGGTGCCGGCGAGCCCCTCGGACAGGATCGCCTCGCCAGACGAGTTGACGATCGCCTCACAGTGCCGACCTCTCGCTGCCGCCTCCTTACGATCTGAGCTGTCGGGCATCAACACCGCGAACCTCGGTCGGTCGTCGTAATCGACTACAGACAGGCCCAACTCGACCGGCCGCGTCGATCGGCAGGTACAAACCGTCATCCGGGCTCACCCGATGATCCGAAACCTCAATGGCCACCCAATAATCATCGGCCTCACGATCCACCCGCTTGAGCGCAGGTCAGCAACCCGTCCGGAGAGGATCCGTCCGAGGCCCTGTCTAGCTTGGGAACGCATGTTCGTCTCGGCAGTTACGGAAGCCCCGCAATGGCTGGAGTCGCTGAATCCAGAGCAATGCGCTGCGGCCACGCACGCAGGCGGCCCGCTGCTGGTCCTAGCCGGCGCAGGTACGGGTAAGACCACCACCTTGTGCGCCAGGGTTGCGTGGCTGGCGTCGGAAGGCGTCGTGCCCGAGCGGATCATGCTGCTCACGTTCACACGCCGCGCCGCGCGTGAGATGCTCCAGCGTACGCGGGCGCTGATCCAGATGCCGGTCGGCTCTGGCGCAGTTCTCGGCGGGACGTTCCATTCTGTGGCGCACCGGTTCGTGCGTCTGCACGCATCCGCGCTGGGTCTCGCGCCCGGCTTTGGTGTGCTTGACGCCGGCGATGCGGCTGACGTCATCGACATGATCCGCGAAGAGCACGGGCACGCACAGAGCAAGGCTCGCTTTCCCAAGAAGAGCACGCTGCTTGACCTCTACTCACGCACCGTCAACGCGCAGCGGCCGCTCGCCGATGTGGTGACGGAAAGCTTTCCCTGGTGCGAACAGCACCTCGAGACGATGGCCGCGCTGTTTAAGGCCTACACCGCGCGCAAGCGTAAGCTCGGCGTGCTCGACCTTGACGACCTGCTCGTGTATTGGCGCGCCCTTGCGACCGACGAGCTAATCGGGCCGCAGATGCAGGACGCCTTCGATCACGTGCTGATCGATGAGTACCAGGACGTCAACGGGCTGCAGGTTGAGATCGTACGCGCGCTCCGGCGTGAGCGACGCGATCTCACCGTGGTCGGGGATGACTTCCAGGCGATCTACGGCTGGCGCTCCGCCTCGCCGGAGCACATCCTGCAGTTCCCGACCCACTTCCCTGAGGCGTCGGTGATCACCCTCGAGCACAACTACCGCTCGACCCAGCCGATCCTCGCAACCGCCAACGCGCTGGCCGCGCAGGCGAGCCGCGCCTTCCCCAAGCATCTTCGCTGCGAACTCAAGGCCGGCAGCCAACCGGAGCTCATCTTCTGCCGCGACGAGTCAGCCCAAGCTGCGGAGGTTTGCGATCGGGTACTGGAGGCCCGCGAACGCGGCATGCAACTGCGTGAGCAGGCGGTGCTGAGCCGCACGTCACACGACACGGACCTGCTCGAGCTGGAGCTCACCCGCCGTCGTATTCCGTTCGTCAAGTACGGCGGACTGCGCTATCTCGAAGCTGCGCACGTCAAAGACCTGATCGCGCTCTTGAAGCTGGCCGACAACCAGGGCGATGAGATCTCGTGGTTTCGCGTGCTGCAGCTGCTGGAAGGCGTCGGTCCCGCGACGGCCAGACGCGTGCTCGATCTACTGGTGACCGCACCACAGACCGACCGCCTGGCCTCGTGGCCGACCGCCCGCGAGCCCCTACCCGCTCACGCGCGGGGGCCGGCGGACGCTGTCATCTCAGCGCTGCGCGACACCCGTGACGAGCGCTTGGCTGGGCCACGCGTCGAGCGGCTGCGCGACGCGCTCGCGCCGCTGATCGAAGCCCGCTATCCCGACTGCGCGGCGCGCCTACACGACCTCGAGCAACTGGTCGCCGCCGCCCGCGAGCACAGCGGAGATTTGCGGCACTTCGTGGGCGAGCTTGTACTCGATCCGCCGCAATCGAGCGCTGACCTGGCGGGACCGCCGCACCGCGACGAGGACTACCTCGTGCTCTCGACGATCCACTCGGCCAAGGGACTGGAGTGGCAAGCGGTTCACGTGCTCGCCCTCTACGACGGGAACTTTCCCGCCTGCATGTCGGCTGGCTCGAAAGAGAGCGTCGACGAGGAGCGACGGCTGCTGTACGTGGCGATGACGCGCGCCCGGCGACAGCTCCATCTCTACGTGCCGGTGCGCTACTACCACCGTCCAAACGGAACCGACGACGCCCACGGCTACGGCAAGCCGTCCCGATTCCTGACCGAACAGGTGCAGCAACTCTGCGATGTGATCCGCTCCAGCGATCAGCCATCTCACCTCGGCCCGCCCACCCCCACCGCTCGCCTGATCACAGTGTCAGTCGACGGACTGTTCGACTAAGGGTTCGCGACCACATTGGCGTAACCGGTAGCACCCAGCGCGATGACCAGGGCGCCGAGACTGATCACCAGCGAGGGAGTAGCACGTGGGAAATGGATCTTCATATTTGAACGATCAGCCGATCCGCCATAGTCCGGGCATGAGCGTGAGCAGCGACTTCCGTGATATCGAGACCCGCGCCGACTGCGAGCAGCTCGTGCGTGCCTTCTACGGGAGGGCGCTGGTTGACCCGATAATCGGCTGGATCTTCGTCGACGTCGCCAAGCTCGACGTCGAGGCCCACGTCCCGCAGATCGCGTCCTTCTGGGAGACGATCCTGCTCGGCTCTCGGTCCTATGCTGGAGGGGCGTTTGCACCTCATGCCGCGTTGAACGCACGGGTGAGGCTGCGGGCCGGCCACTTCGAGCGCTGGCTGGCGCTGTGGCGAGCCACGGTCGACGAGCTATTCGTCGGCGAGCGAGCTGAGCTCGCCAAGTCCCACGCGGTTCGTGTCGCGCAGGCATTTCAACGTCGCCTGCAGGCTCCGGCGTCGGCGGCTGACTGCACTCCGGCTCCCGGCGGGCTGTCAGTGACGTGGCATGCGCCCCCGCAAGTGCGAAAGAATTCGACCCGATCTTGATCATCGGGCGGGCCGGGAATCGTCGCCGGGACGGGCACGTCCGCCCCGGAAGGTTCAATATCACCTTGTGTGTCCGCACCATCGTTCTATCGTGAAGGAGTTGCCTTGCCGCTGACCCAGACCCAACTCGCGACCGCCGTCGCTGACCGCGCCGAGATCAGCCGGAGCGAGGCCAAGCGGTTGCTCGGCGTGCTCGAGGAGATCGTGCTCGAGGAACTTGGAAACGCCCAGAAGGTGCGCATCGGTGGTCTCGTGCAGCTCACCGTCCGCGTCAAGCCGGCACAGAAGTCGCGCAAGGGCCGAAACCCGGCCACCGGCGAGGAGATCACGATTGCCGCCAAGCCTGCGAGCGTCGACCTTCGCGCGCGACCGCTCGCCAAGGCCAAGGCCGGGTTGCCCTCGGTGCAGAAGGCGCGCCGGCGACTGGCCGCCTCATAGCAGCTCGGCGCCGCTGCGCATTCAGAACCACGTTTTAGGCCAGCTCAATCAGTCGGGCGGCGGCTTCCGCTATCGCGCACCGCGATAGCGGCGGGCGCCCGTCTGGCCAGCCTTAGCGCGCAGACGATCCGCGAGGCGTTAGTTCGCCAGGCGCGTGACCAGGGTCGGCAACTGCGCCGGCCTCTGGACCCTAAGCGGCCCTGAGCTCAACGGGCCGGCCGGGCCCACAATCGTTGAGGTCGTTGGCGAGCCGGGTCGCCGTGACCTGCTCCCAGCGTCCGCTCTCTACCAGATCACGGCACAGGCTTTGGGCATCGTCCAGCGCCTCACGCGCTGAGCCATCCATCAGATCGGAGCTGAAGATGAGATTGTCAGCGGCAAGGCGGATCCGGTCCTGCTCGCCGCCCAGCAGCTTGCTCGGCCCCAACTCATTGAGGGTGTGGATTACCCGCCGGTATGCATGGGTACGCTCAGGACTCATCTGACTCCCTCATGGACGAGGTTTCACAGTCACAATATTGTCGGCGGGCGAGGCATATGCCTTTAGCCCACTGGCTAGAGATTGGGGCTGCGGCTTGTACTAAAGCAGGCCCCCGGCGCAAGCAGCCCACGACCAGGCGCCGTTCACAGCGGTGCTGAGGACTCTGGCTCTGACTGAAACGCCCGCCGACAATGCAGCAGAAGCTCTCGGAGCGCGGGGCTCCTGGTCGTTGTCCAGATCAGGGCGAGTACCGCCGGCGTCCTGACGTCCTCGATGGCGAGAGCTTTCAATCGGCTGTCGGGGTGCGCGGTCATCGACCGGCTGAGGATGGCGATGGCGAGCCCGCGGCGGGCGAGGTCGGCGACGGCCGTCGGCGCGCTGGCCTGGAGCGCGATGTTCGGCCGGATTCCCTTGGCGGCACAGGCTTGGTCGAACACTGTCCGGATCCCCGTCCCCTGAGGCAAGCAGACGATCGGGTGCTCGCTGATCTCGGCCAGCGTCACCCGCTGTCGCCCGGCCAGCGGATGGCCGCACGGCACGGCGGCAACCAATCGTTCGCTGACGATCGGTAGCGCATCGAGGCCGGCCGGCGTTGTTCCGGCCGATCCCACCAGAGCCAAGTCGGCGGCGCCGGTGCGCACGCGTTCGATCAGTTGGTCGGAGGTGTCTTCGATCAGGGTGATCTCGACGCCCGGATGGGCGAGGTGAAATGCGGCCAGAGCGTCGAACAGGCCGGCGACCGTACAGGCCGTGACCATCCCGATCACCAGGCGACCCCGGAGCAGGCCGGTAACCTCATCCGCCGCCTGGCGCAGGGCGTCGGCTGACGCGAGCACCGCGCGGGCGTGCTCCAGCGCCGCCGCTCCGGCGGTCGTCAGCGTGGCCGTACGGCCCGATCGGTCGATCAGCGTCACGCCGAGGTCCTGCTCGAGCTGCCGGATCTGGGCGCTGACCCCGGACTGGCTGATGTGCACGCGTTCGGCCGCGCGGGTGAAGTTGGCCTCCTCGGCCACCGCGACGAAGTACTCCAGCTGCCTCATCTCCATAACGAGAAATTCTAGCGATCAGCAAAATCATTTGTTGGACTTCTAGTTCGAGGTCGTTCAGACTCGATCTGTGTCGAACCTCAGTCACCGAAATAAAGGACCACTCCCGTGTCAGACAACCAGACAGCCTTCAAGCCAGAAGACCTCACCCGCCTGTTCGTCGAGCGCGCCAACGCGGGCGATGCCGTCGGCATCGCGGCGCTCTACGAAGCGCATGCGGTGATGGCCTATCCGCCGGGCAGCCAGACGGTTGGTCGCGACGCGATCCGCTCGCTGTGGGAGAAGGTGCTGGCCAGCGCGCCCCGATTCGAGCCTGAGCCACCGCTGCCCACCCTGATCAGCGGCGACATCGCGCTCACCTCCACTCCTCCGAAAGATGGCGCCGGCGCCCGCGCGCAGGTCGCCCGCCGGCAACCCGACGGCACCTGGCTGCGCCTGCTCGACCAACCGGAGTTCATCTCACCCGCCCGCTGATCGACGGCGCGGGTGGGTAGCCTAACCGCTGATCGGAGGCAGGGGCATCTGTTTGACTTCTCGGATGGCGCGCGAGCGGCGACTGATCTTCGGCGAGGTGGCAGAGCTTTACGATCGCAGTCGTCCGTCGTATCCGGATGCGCTGGTCGACGACCTCGTGCAACTGGCCGGACTCGGTCCGGGGCGCTCGGCGCTCGAGGTCGGCGCGGGCACCGGGAAGGCAACGGTGATGTTCGCGCTACGCGGTGTCCCGGTGCTGGCGCTCGAGCCCAGCCCGGAGATGGCGGCGGTCGCGCGACGCAAGCTGGAGCCCTACCCGGAGGTCGAGCTCGTGCAGAGCGACTTCGAGCACTGGGATCCCCACGACGCCGAGTTCTCGCTGATCTACGCCGCGCAGTCCTGGCACTGGGTCACGCCGGAGCTCGGATATC
>OBLU010001972.1_pt1 | contig 18962 bp, 14 predicted proteins | sample 1518681 | NCBI WGS metagenome assembly OBLU01 (sample SAMEA3539304, study PRJEB22396) | soil metagenome | biome: tundra; feature: field; material: soil | place: USA | collected 2010-05 | depth 0.15 m | reverse complement strand
TGGATGCGGTCCAGTTGACGCGGTCGAAGCGCGCCGGGTCGGCGGCATCGTCGATATCGATCTTCGTGGCGGTGAAACCCATCTTCTGGATCTCTTGAATTCGCGCCAGGGAGCGTTCGTCGCCGGGCGTCATCTCCCGGGCGCCGGAATCGCAGTACACGCGCACGCGGTCCCGCACCTTGCCGCCCAGCAGTTGGTACACCGGCAGGCCCAGCGCCTTGCCGGCCACATCCCAGAGGGCGATTTCGACGCCCGTCAAGGCGGTGACGTATTGTCCGGACTGCGCGCCGGCGAAGATGCCCGCCGTGCGGATACGCTCAAAGGCGGCCTCGATGTTCAGCGGGTCCTGGCCAATCAGCAAGCGCGCGAAGGAGCGGATCAGCGGCACATTGCCTTGCGACGCATCGGTGGATTCGCCCTGGCCGACTAGCCCCGCATCCGTGTAGACGCGCACGTGGACCTGGTAGCCGTGGACGCGGACCTCGGCGGTGCGGATTTCGGTGATCTTCAGTTTGGGGCGCCGGTACGAACCAAGGGCTGCCTGCGCGGCTGCCGAGAGCGATGGCAGTCCAAACATGCCGGCCAGTGGCATGGCCGAGGTTTTCAGGAGAGACCTGCGGGTGAGGGGATTCAAATTCGCCTCCTCTGGAAGTGTACTGCAAATACTTTCGACATGCGTGTGGGGCAGCTTGGCAAGCTGCGGCCGATTGTCAATCGGCCTGCTGCCGCGCCGGCTGAGTTGCCAGCCTGCCCCACAGGAGATGGAACGCAAGTAGTACGATGGCGGTAATGAAAATCGATCTCGCATTCGGGAAGACCGGGATTACCGTCGACTTGCCCGCGGGGTTCCACTATCGCGTTCTGGAGGCCCGGACGGCGACGCCGCTGCCCGATTGGCAATCCGCCCTGGACCTCGCGCTGGATCACCCCATCGGTGCGCCGCCATTGGCCGAACTCGCGCGCGGCAAACCGAGCGCGGCTATTTCCGTTTGCGATATCACCCGGCCGGCTCCGAACCGCCTCACCCTGCCTCCGGTCCTACGCCGGCTGGAGCAGGCCGGCATCCCGCGGGAGGGAATCACCATCCTGATTGCCACTGGCCTGCATCGCGCCGCAACCGCGGGCGAGATTCGCGAGATCTGCGGAGAGGATGTCGCGGCAACTTACCGGGTAGTGAATCACAACGCGCGCGATCTCTCGTCTCATCGCCATCTCGGCACGACCAAATCGGGTACCCCGGTACACATCGACGAGCGGTTTGCCGGAGCCGGGCTCCATATCACGCTCGGTTTCATCGAGCCGCATCTCATGCTCGGCTACTCCGGAGGCAGAAAACTGATTGCTCCGGGCCTGGCCGCGCAGGAAACCATCAAGGTGCTGCACAGTCCGAAATTCATGCGGGATGCGCGCGCCGTGGAGGGCTCGATCGAGGACAACCCGCTGCATCGCGAGCTGCTGGAGATCGCGCGTATGGCGCGGCACGATTTTATGGTGGATGTGGCGCTGGCTCGCGACCGGTCGATTGCCGGCGTGTTCGCCGGAGACGCGGAGGCGGCGCACCGCCGCGGAGTCGGGTTCGTTTCCCACGTGCTGCTGGAGACATTAGATGAGCCGGTGGACGCCGCCATCACGTCCTCGGCCGGCTACCCGCTCGACCTTACGTATTACCAGTGCATCAAAGGCGTGACGGCGGCATCCCACATCGTGAAACCGGGAGGATCGATTCTGATCGCCGCGGCGTGTACCGAAGGCGCCGGTGCGCCGGAGTTCGCGCGGATGCTGCGCTCCGGGTTATCCGACGCCGCGTTTCTGGAGAGCATCAAAGAGGCTCCGGTAACGGTCGATCAGTGGCAGTTGGAGAAACTGGCCATGGTGACGACGCGGCAGCGCGTGGGCTGGTATGTGCCGGGGCTTCCGGCCGAGTACCACGCCGGATTGTGGGGCCAATCGTATGCGACTCTGCAGGCGGGCATCGCGGTTCTCGCTTCCACGCTGCCGCCGGGCGCGAAGATCGCGGTAATTCCCGAGGGTCCTTACGTCCTCGCCAAGGCGCGAGCCGGCGAAATGGCAGTGCGCTAATTCTTACCGGGTCAGGCAGGGGCGCTTGGGGTCGAACTTCCAGCCCGGAATCAGGTACTGCATCGCTTGCGCGTCATCGCGCGCGCCCAGCCCCATGCCCCGATACAGCGCGTTGGCCTTCTCCACTTCCGCCATATCGAGTTCGACGCCCAGGCCCGGCGTGTCGGGGACGGAAATCCGCCCGCCCACAATCCGCAAGGGCTCCCTGGTGAGCCGCTGACCGTCCTGCCAGATCCAGTGGGTGTCGATGGCCGTGATCTTGCCCGGCGCGGCGGCGGCCACGTGCGTGAACATGGCGAGCGAAACATCAAAATGATTGTTGGAGTGTGAGCCCCAGGTCAGGCCCCACTCATGACACAACTGCGCCACGCGCACGGAACCGCGCATGGTCCAGAAGTGCGGATCGGCCAGCGGAATATCGACCGAGTGGAGTTGGATGGCATGCCCCAACTGACGCCAATCGGTGCAGATCATGTTTGACGCCGTCGGTAGCCCGGTGGCGCGCCGGAACTCAGCCATTACTTCGCGCCCCGAATAGCCGCTTTCGGCGCCGCAGGGGTCTTCGGCATACGCCAGCACATGGCGCTGTCTCCGGCACAGAGCCACGGCTTCGCGCAGAGACCAGGCGCCGTTGGGGTCGATGGTGATGCGCGCTTCGGGGAAGCGCGCCGCCAGAGCCGCGACGGCCGCCATCTCTTCGGCGCCGGCGCACACCCCGCCCTTGAGTTTGAAGTCGCGAAACCCGTAGCGGGCCTGCGCCGCTTCGGCGAGGCGGACGATTGTCTCGACAGTCAACGCCTCTTCGTGGCGCAGGCGCAGCCAGTCGTCGTCGGCGTCAGGCGCGGCAGCGTAGGGCAGATCGGTCTCGTTGCGGTCTCCCACGTAGAACAGATAACCCAGCACGTCCACCGCCTTGCGCTGCTGGCCTTCGCCAAGCAGGGCGGCCACGGGAACGCCCAGGAACTGTCCCAACAAATCGAGCAGCGCGGCTTCCAGGGCGGTGACCGCGTGGATGGTGGTGCGCTGATCGAACGTCTGCAAACCGCGGCCGCCGGAATCGCGATCGGCAAATCGGCGGCTCACGCTGTCGAGAATGTTGTTGTAGGTGGCGATCGATTGGCCTTCCACCAGAGGCTGCGCCTCGACGAGCGTGGAGCGGATGGCTTCGCCGCCGGGCACTTCCCCCACCCCGGTGTGGCCCGCGCTGTCGGTGAGCGTCACCAGGTTGCGCGTAAAGAGCGGCGCATGCGCGCCGCTCAGGTTGAGCAGCATGCTGTCGCGTCCCGCCACCGGGATGACGCGCATCTGTCGGATAACGGGGGCGCTCATGGGCTCAGGCGAGCGGCTTCTTGACTTCCATGCCGGCCATTTTCTCGATGAAGGTGACAATTGCCGAGTGATCCAGGTTCCCCTTGCCTTCGTTCATCAGGGCAATGAGCATCTGTTGCGCCAGGCTGGTGAAGGGCAGCGAAACCTTCATGGATTCGGCCGCCAGAAGGGCGTTGCGCAGGTCCTTCTGGTGCAGCGAGATCCGAAAGCCCGGTTTGAAGTTGCGGGAGATCACCATCGGGGCCTTGGCATTCAACACCGTGCTCCCGGCCAGCCCGCCTTTGACGGCATTGAAGACCACCTCGGGATCGAGGCCTGCCTTGGTTGCCAGCACCAGCGCTTCCCCCATGGCCGCGATATTACAGGCCACCATGATCTGGTTGGCGAGTTTGGTCACGTTGCCGGCGCCCACCGCGCCCGTCAGCGTCACGCTGGAGCCCATCTTCTGCAGCACCGGCTGGACCCGTTCGAATGCCTTCGGCTTGCCGCCCACCATGATGGCGAGCGTGCCGTCCATGGCTTTGGGCTCGCCGCCGGAGACCGGCGCGTCCAGGAAATCCACGCCCTTGGCCTCGCACGCGGCGGCGACTTTCTGCGACACCATCGGACTGATGGAACTCATGTCCACGATGACGGAGCCGGGGCGCGCGCCCTCCAGCACTCCGCCCGCGCCGAGGATGGCTGTCTCCACCTCCGGACCGTCGGGCAGCATGGTGATGACGATCTCCGCCTGTGCCGCCACCGCCGCGCAGGAAGCTCCTGCCGCCGCTCCGGCTGCCGCCAGTTCGGCAACGGGACCGGGGAAAATGTCGTACACCACCAGCGAATAGCCGGCCTTCAGCAAATTCCGGCTCATGGGTCTTCCCATGATGCCCAGACCTACGAATCCTATATCGGACATTGGCTCTCCTTTTACTTTGGTATCACATTTCGGCACAGGGACCGCGGTCCAAGCGGACTTCGCCGGGCCCTTTCCGGAGCATGAAACACTATATTAACGTTTGCCGCCAAGTCGCCGCTCCGCGGCGGACAGATCCAGCCGCGGGACGGCTCCCGAGGCGTCTATTCGACTTTCCATTCGTGTATGCCCGCGGTGTGCTCCGGTTCCTGCGCAACTTCCAGGCGAAGGCCGGTGGCGACTACGGGGGCGAAGGTCACCTGGTTGAACCGGTCGGGCGCGGTCGCATAGGGATCGCGGTTTTCCACCGGCTTCCACGAGGTTCCGTCCTGATACAGGACCCGCCAGGATTTGGGCAGCTTGCAGTCGCCGCTGTCGATCCAGTAGACTGCGGTGGACGAAATCCGGCTGGCTTTCGCGAAAGTGTACTGCACCCATTCGGTGGTGCCTGCTTTGGGCGACCAGTCGAAATCGCCGTAAGGATTATGCTCCCGCGAAGCGCGCGGTATTTCGCCGTCGCGAATCGCGCCCGTGTTCTTTGCAACGGAGGCCGTCACACTGCTGGTGGAGGCGATGGTGGGCACCGGCAGGGGGCGCCCCGCCGCCTCGGATTCAGGCAGCCACACCAGCATTTCTCCCGGGCCGCGATGCGCCCACGCGTAGTACGGGATCGCCGTGATGAGCTGCGGCTTGCGCTCGACCTTGCCGTCCTTGTCGAGGATCAGGGCCGTTCCGCTGCCCGATATTTGCACAATACCCTTGAGCAGTTCAGGCCGGAACACCGCTTTCAGGACCGCGTTGCGCGGCAGCACGAGATTGCGGACGTGTCCGCCGGGGTTGTCCGGCCACTCGGCGCAGAAGACGATGGGGCCGCGCTGCAAGGCTACCCTGCCGCGGTCGGCAGCCACGGCGTCGTCGGCCAGCACCCGCCGGACAGGCATCGGCAGATGCAGCTCGATCACGTCGCCGGCCTTCCACCGGCGCGATATTCCGGCATACCCCTTTTGGATGTCCAGCGACACCGGCCGGCCGTTGACTCTCAGGACCGCGGGCGCGTCGCTCTTGTCCGCGAAAGCGTAGAGACCCGTCGGAGAGGCCTGGTTGCGCGCCCAACCGGGGATGCGGACGTGGACGGTGAAATCTCCGCTTTCCTTCGGCGTCACCGTGATCTTGACGGCTCCGTCCCATGGGTAGCGCGTTTCCTGCGCCACGTGGACGGTGGTGCGGTCCATCTGAATATCGGCCGTATTGCCGACAAACAGGTTGATGTAAAGATGATCGCCCTGTTGCGCATAAACGTAGCCCGGCACGGACGCCAGGAATCGGGTAATGTTCCCGGGACAGCAGGCGCAGCCAAACCAGGGGCTGCGCTCGTGCTGGCCCGACGATTCGAGCGGGTTCGGATAAAAAAAGCTCTTGCCATCCAGCGAAACGCCGGAAATCAGGCCGTTGTAAAGCGTCCGCTCCATCACGTCGATGTACCGGGCGTCGGCATGCAGCAGGAATAGCCGCTCGTTCCAGTAGTCGTTGCCGATCGCGGCGCACGTCTCGTTGTAGGCGCTCATGTTCGGCAGTTCGTAGTCACCGCCGAACGCCTCGCCCGCGGCTGTCGAGCCGATGCCGCCGGTGATGTACATTTTTCTCCCCGCGACGCTCTCCCACAGCCGGTCGATGGCGCCCACATAGGATTCGTTGCCGGTGAGGGCGGCCACATCCGCAATTCCCGAATACATGTACGTGGCCCGCACGGCGTGGCCCACCGCATCTTTCTGTTGGACGATGGGGATGTCGGACTGGTTGTAGGCGCTGCCGTTGCCGCGGGAGTCCAGCAGGAATTTCGCCAGATTGAGATAGCGGCTCTCGCCGCTGGTCCGATAGAGCTTCACCAACCCCATCTCGGCGATCTGGTGGCCGGGCCAGATCGTCTGCTTGCCCGGGCCGAATGTGCTGTCCAGAAGGTTGGCCGTGCGTAGCGCGACATCGAGCAGTTGACGCTTGCCGGTGGCCTGATAATAAGCCACGGCGGCTTCATACAGGTGGCCCAGGTTGTAGAGTTCGTGACTCAGCACCTCTTCTTTTTCCCAGCGCTTTGTGCCGGCCCAGGGATGGGGGTGCAGCGGGTCGATGGTGCGCGTGGTGTACAGGTAACCATCCGGCTCCTGGGCAGCCGCGATCTTCCCGACCAGGCCATCGACATAGGCTTCCAGTTTGGGATCGGGCACCACGCCGAGGGTATAGGCGGCGCCTTCAATCACTTTGTAGATGTCGGTATCGTCGAAAGGATATCCGGGAGGGGTCTTGTCGGCGATCGTCTCTCCCCTGAGAACGGCGGCAGCCCGCTCGAAATTGTAGACGCGGCCGGTCTCTTCGCATTTCCGAAAGGCGAAGGGAATGGTCACTTTCCGGTTGGTCTCGATGCGCGGGAGCCAGAACGTGTCGTTGAAGTGCACCGCCGTGAACGGCACCGGCTTAACCGGATAGTCCCGGGAAAGCGCCTGGGCCGGCAGCACCGATTGGGAAATCAAAAGAAAAACGCCGACGGATGGTATTGCACGGAGCGACCGCATTAGCGCCTCCCGAAAATGTCCTGGCCGCGTCTGCGCGTGGCCGACGCCGCAAAGGTTCATTCTAAGTCCAATACCACTTAAGGGATCGAATGATCGAATGGGGACGGTCGGTTGATCGCGTGAGGAAGACTGGTTTCCCAAATGGCGACTTGGGGCCAGCGTGGGACCACTTCCGCGAGTTAGGCGTTAGACGGCCGGGTGGACTGTACCAGACCTCCTGAACCGCCGCTTTTCCGCTGACCCCACTTCACGACCGAATGCCGCACAGAGGCTCTGAGCACGAGATACTCGTGATATGGACAGGTTCATCGCGGGCCAGCGCCGTAATCTGGATCAGCTACGGCAGACGCAGCTCTTTCAGGATCTCATCGATTCCCTTGATCGCGCCTACCGCAGCGTCATTGAGATGGTGCCTGAACTGGGTCCACCGATCATATATGGGCGATTCGTCCTCGTGTGCCACAAATCGATGCTGTCAGCCGCGACGCTGATCGGGCAAGGGCAACCCGAGGATGCGGGCGGCGTCACCCGACGGGCAGTCGAAGCGGCCCGGGTTGCGTTGGCTATCAAACTCAATGATGAGAATGCGGCGCAGTGGGTAGCCTATGAGGATCGGCACGATAGATGGTTGAGGCGCCTTCAGAACGAAAGACCGCGGTCGTTCAGGGTCGAGTTCCGGGACATCAGAGGACATGCGGTCATAGAGCGGCTCGACACCCATTTGGGAACACTCTCAGATGGCGTCGTACACTTCACTCCTGAGTTCTACATCGGGCTTGATTGGGAGGTCAGAGAGGCGGCTGGAAGCGCGGCCGAGATTTATCTGAACTACTTTCAGCGCGACAACCGAGCGATCGAACTCGCGCTGATCTCGCTCTCAGCCATGCACCTTACGATTCTGGAAGCATTCGATGCTTGCTACGACAGCCGTCTCCAGGCGGACGGTGACTGCCAACAAGCGCTTGTTGACTTCATCCAGCTTGGGAAAGCTTCGATAGCCGCGTATCAGCAACGCTACCGGACGGCGGAATAGGACCGCAAACTGCACTGCACCAGTCCGTGCGCGCTGGCCAGTCTCCAACAACCCCACATATCCGGCCGCAACCGCAGGCAGAGGTTTGCGGCCCGTCGGGGTTTTGCATCTGTGACTGCTTCCAGGTGGCGCGCGATATGTTTGGAGTTTCATTCGGGTGACGGCCGAAAGCGCCAGAGCAGACCGGATCTCCATTGTCTGGTGAAATGTGGGGCGCAAGAGGGAGCGGCTTAACTCTTGTTCGCGTTACCCTTCTGGGCTTGTGGTCGGAGCTCACGCGCTTCAAACACAGCTACTACAGCCCGGAGGAGTTCCGGATATTTGGCGTGTGCGATCTCGACAGCCTTCTTGGAAGGGATGAGCATCTTCGAGTGGAAATCTTGTCCGGGCTCGAACAGGTAGCTGAAGCCGTCCAGTTCCGCCTGGGCGGCATCGGCCGCGGCGACCATGGCCCAGAAGTGTTGCCCTTGGTAGTATGCGAAACGCTCGCCGAGTGGCTCGCCGCCCTCCCAGCCCCAGGTCTTGAACTGAGGCCTCCCAATTTTGTCGAGAGAGAGGATCTGCAGGCAGTCGCAGGCAAGGTGATGCAGCAGAACCGCCGCAGAATATTCGGCCTGTCCGCCCCTCGACAGGAACCCTCTCAGCTTCTCGCGAACCGAATCGGCCACTAGTATGAACGCCGCTGCATACTCATTTAGCTCCTTTGGCGTTTGAACTGCTTGAGGCCTCTGTACCAGAGAGGCAGAGTTAATGAGGTGAGCGAGCCAATGCTCGTCCTCGGACTGTTCACCTGCAGTCATCGGACTCTCAAGATGACTGATTGCCTCAGCGATCTGCCACGGCCTCGGGAGCCGCCCGATTGTCACCCAGTGACGGATTGCAGATGCCGAGAAAGCCGGAGTCGACGTGGCGACGACACCGAGGAGCGCGCTGTACTGTTCCCTGAGACGCGCGTGGAGCGCAGCGCCGACGGCTTCATATTTGTGGCGGCCATCGAGTTCCAGTGCGTCAATTTGTTCGCCTAATGAGCGAAGTTGTTGCCAACGCTACCGAGCGAGGTGGTCCTCCAATGTCGCTGCCCGTCTTCTCTCAGACTCGGCCCGACGCTGCGCTTTGAGAGCAACATCGCGTTGATAAAGCGCAATGCCGGCGGCAGCAATCAGCCCAACCACGCTGGCGATGCTCCCTACCATCCCAAGATCGACCATATCTCTCCTGGCGGCTGTAAGCGGCCTAACTCCTCTCTATGCTTGCCTGGGCTTAGCCGTCAATAAGGCAAACCATGCGGCGTGTTCGGCGTCGTGGTCTATACGCCCTCGGTGCTCGGGACTCCACAGAGCGTTCCTAAGTGTATCTGAAGTTATAGTCAACCGCATCGGAACCCGAGCACGGAACCCGAGCCATCTAACAGTGCTACCCGTGAGCCGGACGTGGCAGAAAGACGCCGATAGCGGAAAGTTGCGAGAGCCACCCGGTCGTGTAGCCATCTCGGACTTCTGCCGCTCAGGGGTCCAGATACGGCCATATGGGAAGCGTCGCCAGAGCGCCCTTAAGTGAACCGTATCGATTCTAAGTCTCTTTCTCCTTTATTCAATTCCGCCCGGACGAATCGCGCCGCCACGGCTTCAACCAGTTTTCTGTTGACAACCGCGGAAGCGGCGGCATAAAATCTTTGCTAGTTGATGCACACGTGTGCAATCAAACGTTCAATCCATGAAGATTTCTCTCGCCAAGCCGGTCTCCATTAAGGACATCGCAAAAATGGCGGGGGTCACGCACTCCACCGTCTCGCGTGCACTGCGCAACAGTCCACTGGTCAATCGCGAAACGGTGGAGAGAATTCAGCGCATCGCCCTTGAATCGGGATACCGCACCAGCGCCGCGGCCCGCAGCCTGGTAACCCGGCGCAGCGACACCATCGGCGTGGTGGTGACCAACATCGCCGACCCGTTTGTCGCCGGGGTAGTGGGCGGCATCGAGGAGGCCGCCGACGAGCACGGTCTCTCGGTCTTCCTGGCCAATTCCAACGCGGAGCCGGAGCGCGAAGTCCGGGTGGCGCGCAAGTTCGAAGAGCGGCGTGTGGACGGTATCATCGTCACCGCTTCCCGGGTCGGCGCCCAGTACGTGCCCCTGCTGGAGCACATGCAAGTACCCATCGTGCTGCTCAACAACCAGCATCCCAGCCAGTTCGCGCATTCCGTGATGATCGCCAACGTCCAGGCAAGTCTGGACGCGACGCGGCACCTGATTGCACTGGGTCATCGCCGGATCGCGTACCTGGGAGACCGCTACGGGTATCAGTCCGACACCGAACGTTTATCGGGCTACCGGCAGGCCCTGGAGGAAGGCGGCTTGCCGTTCGATGCACAACTGGTGGCGCACGGAGACGGCAAGCCGGAAGGCGCCGAAACGGCGATGGCGGACCTGCTCGCCTTGCTTCAGCCACCCACCGCCGTCTTCTGCTACAACGATATGTCGGCCTTGGGCGCCATGCGGCAGATCCGCAACCATGGCCTGCGGATTCCCGCTGACATCTCCGTCGTGGGTTTCGACGACCTGTACATCAGCCAGTATCTGAATCCGCCGTTGACTACCGTCCGTCAGCCCATGCGGCAGATGGGGCGGATGGCCATGGAGACCCTGCTGAAAATCTTTGCCGGCGCCGAATCGGGGATCGATATCAAAGTCCCCGGCGAGTTGGTTGTGCGCCAGTCCACGGCGCCACCCAAGGAGAGCCAATGAGTGAATTGCTGGTACGCGCGGAGAAGTTCACGGATCGCGTGGAGAGTTTCGGCTACCAATACCTGTCGTTTCAGGCCCGCAAGCTGGCCGCGGGCGAACAGTACGCCGCGGAAACCGGCGCCAACGAACTGGCCATTGTCGTATTGGGCGGCGTATGTTCGGTCACCACGCCGCTGGAAGCCTGGCCGCGCATCGGCGGCCGCAGCAGCGTTTTCGACGGCCTGCCCTACACCCTGTACCTGCCGGTGGCGACGGCATTCTCCATCACGGCCGATACCGCTTGCGATCTAGCCTTTTGCTATTGCCGCGCCGAAGAGCGCCACCCGGCGCGCCTGGTGACTCCGCAAGAAGTGCGCGTGGAAATCCGCGGCGGCGGGAACGCCACCCGCCAGATCCATCACATGCTGCCCCCGGAATTCCCGGCGCATCGCCTGCTGGTGGTGGAGGTCTTCACGCCGGCGGGCAACTGGTCCAGCTATCCGCCGCACAAGCACGACGTGCACAATCCCCCGGCGGAGGTCGATCTGGAAGAGATCTACTATTACCGCGTGGACCGGCCGGAGGGCTACGCCATTCAGAAGGTCTACAGCGCCGATCGCCGTATCGACGAGACCCTCTCGGTTCGCGACGGCGAACTCGTCCTGATACCGGAAGGCTACCACCCCGTGGTGGCCGCGCATGGCTACAACGTGTACTATCTGAACGCGCTCGCAGGCTCGGCGCGTTCCATGGCCGCCTCCGACGACCCGGACTACGCCTGGGTCCGCGCCACCTGGCGGGAGCAGGACCCCCGATTGCCGATGGTGCGGAGATGAGCCGCATGGACATTGTCATATTGGGCCGGATCGGTTACGACCTGTATTCGGAAGAGCCGCATGTGCCGCTGCCCGAGGTGCGGCGATTCTCCCGCTACCTGGGCGGTTCCAGCGCCAACATGGCGGTGGGACTCTCCCGCCTCGGCGCCCGCGTCGGCATCGTCAGTTGCCTGGGCGATGACAGCCTCAGCCGCTTCCTGATCGATTTCCTGCAAGCCGAAAAGGTGGACACCAGCCACGTGCAAACGGCCCCCGGATATCTGCCCTCGCTCGCCATCACGGAGGTTTCGCCGCCCGATCGATTCCCCCAAGTGTTCTATCGCCGCGACCCGGTGGATACCATGCTCGACGTGACGGACGACGACCTGAACTACGCCACCCATGGCAGCATGTTCGTCACCAACGGGACCTCGCTCTGCGGATCGCCTTCCCGGGAATCGGCCTACCGCGCATTGGAGCGCGCCAAAAACGCCGGCTGCCGCGTGGTGCTCGACGTGGACTACCGTTCCATGTCGTGGAGAAAGCCGGAGGAAGCCGGGCTGGCCGTGCGCCTGGCACTGCCATTCGTGGACGTTTTGATCGGCAACCAGTTGGAGTTGAAGTTGGTGGCTGGGGTGAGCGACCTGGACGCGGCTACCGCGAAGCTGCAGTCCGCGGGCGTGCCCATGCTGGTTTCAAAATTGGGCGAATCAGGAACACGCGTGCTCACCCGTAATGAATCGGTCTACCTGCCGCCTTATTCGGTGGAAGTGTGTACCACCATCGGCGCCGGAGACGGCTTCGCCTCGGGATTCCTCTATGCCATGCTGAAGGGGCTTCCTGTCACGGAATGCCTCCACTACGGGAATGCCGCCGCCGCCATTGTGGTCAGCCGCCTGAGCTGCTCGGAAGCCATGCCGGCGCTCTCCGAAGTGGAAGAGATGATGCGGCAACAGAGGAAGGCATAAGTGTTCTCCAGCAAACAGTTCTTCTCCGACGCGCTCTTGGCCCGCTTAACGGAGACGCGCGTCAACGATCCGGATTTCGCCTGGCGCGCCGCCAGGGTGCGCACGCGGCGCGAGCGCCTCGCGCCCGGCGGCAAATTGAATATTCTGGCGGCCGACCACCCGGCGCGTAATGTTACCAAGGTGGGCGCCGATCCCCTGGCGATGGCCGACCGCCGCGATTATCTCGCCCGCATCCTGCGCGTGTTGTCCACCGGGCGCGTGGATGGCATCATGGCCACCATGGACATCCTCGAGGACCTGCTGGCCATCGACGGGTTCCTGCGCGCCGCCGGCGCGCCCACTCTCCTCGATGGACGAGTGCTCATCGGCAGCCTCAACCGCGGCGGTCTGGCGGGCAGCAGTTGGGAGTTGGACGACCCCGTGACCGGGGTAACCCCGGCTACCTGCCAGGAGTGGCGGCTGGACGGAGCCAAACTCCTGCTGCGTGTGGACGAGCGCGAGCCCGCCTCGCTGAAAACGCTGGTGGCCTGCGCGCGTGCCATCAACGAATCCAACTCGCGGGGGCTGCCCATGTTCCTGGAGCCCTTGCCGGTGACCAGGACCGAAAAAGGCTACGTGGTGGTGAAGACCGCCGAGGCCCTGGCGCGACTCGCGGGCGTGGCCAGCGCGCTCGGCGACAGCAGCCGTTACCTGTGGCTGAAACTGCCGCATTGCGAGGGCTACGAAACCGTGGCGCGCGCCACCACGCTGCCCATCCTGCTGCTAGGCGGGGAGTCGGCCGGCGATCCCACCCCGTTCCTGCGCCAGCTCGGCTCGGCCATGGCCGCGGGACCCAACGTCCGCGGCGCACTGGTGGGCAGGAACGTTTTGTACCCGGGCGACGAAGACCCGCTGGCCATGGCCGAAGCGGCGGGCGGCATCGTGCATGAAGGTTGGTCGGTGGATGAAGCGCTGCAATCGATGGCGGCGAACCGGGGGCGCGACATGGATCGCCTGTCGCGCTGGGTTTAGTGTTGTGGCGCAGCCTCTCAGGCTGCCGCGCCGGCACTCATGCCGGCGCCCCTGGCGGCGCAAAAACGAGGTCGAGATGAGTCTCGACCTGGCAGGCAAGAGTGCCTGCGCCACGAGAATTAAGGAGGTATAGCTTGGCAACACGTCGCATGACGATGGCTCAGGCACTGGTGAGCTTCTTGAAGAACCAGTACGTGGAGCGGGATGGCCAACAACACAAATTCTTCGCCGGCGTGCTGGGAATTTTCGGCCACGGCAATATAGCCGGCATCGGGCAGGCGCTCCAACAGAACCTCGATTTTCCGTACATCCCCGTGCGCAATGAGCAATCGGGCGTGCATCTGGCGTCGGCGTACGCCAAGGCGAGCAACCGTCTGCGCACCTTCGCCTGCACGTCCTCCATCGGACCCGGCGCTACCAATATGATCACCGGCGCGGCGCTGGCCACCATCAATCGTCTGCCGGTGCTTTTGCTTCCGGGAGACATTTTCGCCCGCCGCAATGTGGCGCCCGTGCTCCAGCAATTGGAGTCGCCTGGTACCCAGGATATTGGAGTGAACGATTGCTTCAAGCCGGTGTCGCGCTACTGGGACCGCATCTACCGCCCGGAGCAGCTCATCACCGCGCTGCCCGAAGCGATGCGCGTGCTCACCTCTCCCTCCGATTGCGGCGCCGTCACGCTGGCCCTGCCGCAGGACGTGCAGGCCGAGGCGTACGATTACCCGGAGGAACTGTTCCGCGAACGGGTGTGGCTGATTCGCCGCGGCCAGCCCGACCAGGTCTCCCTGGAACGCGCGGTGGCGGCGATCCGTGCCAGCCGCCAGCCGCTGATTGTGGCCGGCGGCGGCGTCCTCATGAGCGAAGCCTCGCAGGCGCTGGCCGACTTCGCCGCGCAGACCGGCATTGCGGTGGCCGAAACCCAGGCGGGCAAGGGCTCGCTCGCCTACGACCACCCGCAGTGCATGGGCGCCATCGGCGCCACCGGCACCCTGGCCGCCAACCGTCTGGCGCACGACGCCGATCTCGTGATCGGCATCGGCACGCGCTATGCCGACTTCACTACGGCATCCATGACGGCGTTCCAGAATCCCGCCGTGCGCTTCGTCAATATCAACACCGCGGAGTTCGATGCCTGCAAGGTCTCGGCGATTCCGCTGGTGGCGGACGCGCGCGTCGCCCTCCAGCAGCTGGCGGAGGCGCTGCCCGACTATCGGGTGGGCGCGGACTACGCCACGCAAGCGGCCGGCCTGAAGGCGCAATGGGAAGCCGAAGTGGACCGCCTGTTCCACCTCAATAACCCCGGCCGGCCGGCGCAAAGCGAAGTCATCGGCGCCATGTGGGAAGCCTCGGGTCCGCGCGACGTTCTGCTCTCGGCGGCGGGCAGCCATCCCGGCGACCTGCACAAATTATGGCGTACGCGTACGCCCAACGGCTATCACATGGAATACGGCTACTCGTGCATGTCCTACGAGATCCCCGGGGCCATGGGGGCGAAACTCGCCGACCCCACTCGCGAGGTGTACGTCTTCCTGGGCGATGGCACCTACCTGATGATGCCTACGGAGATTGTGACCTCGGTGCAGGAGGGCATCAAGATTATCATCGTGCTGGTGGACAATCACGGCTTTGCCAGCATCGGCGGGCTGAGCCGGTCGCTGGGGCAAGGGGGATTCGGCACCAGCTATCGCTTCCGTTCCAGGGAGTCGGGGCAACTCGATGGCGAGACGCTGACGGTCGACTACGTCGCCAATGCGCGCAGCCTGGGCGCGCACGCCATGAAGGCGGCCACCCTGGCAGAGCTGAAGGCCGCGTTGGAAAAAGCCAAGACCCTGGATCGCACTACCGTCATCGTGGTGGAGACCGATCCCTCCGTGGGAGTGCCGGGCTACGAATCCTGGTGGGACGTGGCCGTCGCCGAGGTCTCCGAGTTCGAGAGTGTACGGGAAGCGCGGGCCCGCTACGAAATCGCGCGCAAGAACGAACGCCATCATCTATGAGGCGCGAGGGGGAAACATAAATATGGTCGAACGTCTGCAAAATTTCATCGATGGCGCCTGGCACTCTTCCAGCGCCCCACAAGTGCTGAACGTACTCAACCCGGCGTCGGCGCAGGTTCTCGCGGAGGTGCCGCTCTCGCCCGCCGCGGAAGTGCATCAGGCCGCGGAGACCGCCGCGCGAGCCTTCGAGGGCTGGCGCCGCACACCGGCCGGAGAACGGGTCCAGCCGCTGTTCAAGCTGAAGATCCTGCTCGAAGAGAATCTCGAAGACCTGGCGCGCGCCATCACCGACGAGTGCGGCAAGACTCACGCCGAAAGCATTGGCGAGATGCGGCGCGCCATTGAAAACGTGGAGACGGCGTGCGGCATCCCCATGCTCATGCAGGGCTGCAACAACGAGGACATCGCCGCCGGCATCGACGAACACATGATCCGCCAGCCGCTGGGAGTGGTGGCGGCCATCACCCCCTTCAACTTCCCGGGCATGATTCCGTTCTGGTTCCTGCCCTACGCGGTGGCGGCCGGCAACTGCTTCATCCTGAAACCTTCCGAGCGCGTGCCGCTCACTTCATGGAAGCTCTTTCACCTGATGGAGAAGGCCGGCTTTCCGCCCGGAGTGATCCAACTGGTGAACGGTGGCCGCGAGGCCGTGGACGCCATTCTCGACCATCCCGCGATCCGCGCGGTGAGCTTTGTCGGTTCCACCGCCACCGCGCGCTACATCTACAGCCGGGCGGCCGCCAACGGCAAACGCGCGCAATGCCAGGGCGGCGCCAAGAATCCCGTGGTCGTCATGCCGGATGCCGACATGGAGATGACCACGCGGATCCTGGCCGATTCCGCCTTCGGCTGCGCCGGACAGCGCTGCCTGGCGGCTTCGGTGGCGATTACCGTGGGTGACGCTCGCCCGGTCTTGACGGAGCGCATCGCCGAAGCCGCCCGCAAGCGCAAAGTGGGCTACGGCCTGAGCAGCGGTGTGGAGATGGGTCCCGTCATTTCGCTCGAAAGCAAGGCTCGCATCGAGGGGCTGATCGCCAAAGGAGAACAGGAAGGCGCCCACATTCTGGTGGATGGCCGCGGCGGGAAGGTGGCGGGTTATGAGGAAGGGTTCTTCGTCTTCCCGACCATTCTGGACGAAGTCCCGCCTGGCGGAGTGAGCGCGCGGACGGAGATCTTCGGCCCGGTGCTGAGCCTGATGCACGCCAACACCATCGACCAGGCGATCGAATTGGTGAATCACCGCGCCTACGGCAACATGGCCTGCATCTTCACCTCCGATGGCGCCAACGCGCGCCGCTTCCGCTACGAAGTCGCCGCCGGCAATGTGGGCATCAACGTCGGGGTCGCGGCGCCCATGTCGTCATTCCCCTTCAGCGGTTGGGGGGAGAGCTTCTTCGGCGACCTGCACGCGCAGGCGCATCACGGCGTGGAGTTCTACACCCAGACGAAAGTGGTTGTCGAACGCTGGCCCAAAGACTGGAGCCGGAAGTTCTGACGGAGGACTCATGGCCAAGCTAATGGTGGGCAATGCGCCTTGTTCCTGGGGCACCCTGGAATTCGATGAGGCGAAGGGAGAGCAGGTCCGGTTTGACCGCATGCTGGACGAACTCGCCGAAGCCGGCTACACCGGAACGGAACTGGGCGATTGGGGCTACATGCCCACGGACCCGGCCGCGTTGCGGGCGGAACTCGACAAGCGCGGGCTGGTGATGCTGGGCGCGTTTGTGCCGGTGGCGCTGAAGGATGCGTCCGCGCACGCTTCCGGTGTCGCCAGTGCCGTGAACACCGCGCGATTGCTGGCCGCCGTGGCGGGAACACCGGCGCCGTATCTGGTTTTGGCGGACAACAACGGCTCCGTGCCCGCAAGAACCCGCATGGCCGGGCGCGTGACGCCGGATGCGGGCCTGACTCCCCCGGAGTGGAGAGTTTTCGCTTACGGCGCCAACCAGGTGGCCGGCGCCGTGTTTGAGGAAACCGGCCTGCGAACCGTCTTCCACCATCACTGCGCCGGATACGTAGAGACGCCGGATGAGATCGCCACCTTGCTGGAGCTGACCAATCCCGAGAGGCTCGGGCTGGTGTTCGACACCGGCCACTACTGCTATGGCGCTGGTGGCGGCGACTGCGGCGTGGTGGCGGCTCTCGAACGCTTTGGCGACCGGGTCTGGTACATCCATTGCAAGGACTGCGACCCGGAGATCGCGCGCCGGGCAAGGGCGGAGCAGTGGGACTACTTCACGGCGTTGCGCCACGGAGTCTTCTGCGAATTGGGCAAGGGTTGTGTGGATTTCCCGGCCCTGCTGCGGCGGCTCGCGGCGCGGAAATACGCGGGTTACGTTCTGGTGGAGCAGGACATTCTGCCCGGCATGGGCACCCCGAAAGAGAGCGCCCGCCGCAACCGCCAATACCTGCGCTCCATTGAAGCTAATTTCGATTGAATCGTTTCCAAAAAGAGGACCCCTTGAGCACAAAACAACTGAACGTCGGAATCATCGGCGCCGGGCGGATCGGTAAAGTGCATGCCGAAACGCTGGCGTTCCGTTTGCCGGAAGTCCGGACACTGGCTATCGCGGACGTCAACCGCGAGGCTGCGCAAGCGCTGGCGGCACGCTGCGGAATCCCCACGGTTACCGAATCGAGCGCGGCGATTTTCGCCAATCCCCAAATCGAAGCGGTCCTGATCTGCTCCTCCACCAACACCCACGCCGACCTCATCGTACAGGCGGCGCAGGCAGGCAAGCATATCTTCTGCGAGAAGCCGATCGCCCACGATCTCGGCCAGATCGATCGCGCCCTGGCGGCGGTGGAACAGGCCGGCGTGAAATTGCAGATCGGCTTCAACCGGCGCTTCGATGCCAACTTCGCCCGCGTGCGGCAGGCGGTGGTGAGCGGTGAGATCGGCACTCCGCGGCTGATGCACATCGTCAGCCGCGACCCGGCGCCGCCGCCCGTCTCCTACATCCGCGTCTCCGGCGGCATCTTCCTGGACATGACCATTCACGATTTCGATATGGCGCGCTTCCTGATTGGCGACGAAGTGGAAGAGGTCTATACCTCCGGCGGCGTGATGGTAGACCCGGAGATTGGCAAGGCCGGCGATCTGGATACGGCGTTGATTGTCCTGCGCTTCAGAAACGGCGTCATCGGTACCATCGACAACAGCCGCCAGGCGGCGTACGGATACGACCAGCGGGTGGAGATTCTGGGCAGCCTGGGCAGCATCGCCACGGCGAACTGCTATCCCAACCAGGCGGTGGTCAGCACGGGGACAGAAGTGCGCCAGGATCTGCCGCTGAATTTCTTCATGGACCGCTATACCGAGAGCTTCGCCAGCGAAGTTCGGGCCTTTGTGCAGGCGGTTCGCGAAGACCAGCCTACCCGGGTGGCGGGAATCGACGGGCTGGTGGCCGTTGTCATGGGGCTGGCGGCCCGCAAGTCGTACGACGAGCACAGGCCCGTGCGGCTGGATGAGGTCAGGTAGCCTCGTGCCCCCAACGCGCACGATCTGATGCTACGCTCTGATTTCGCTCTCATGCAGAACAAA
>OBLU010001970.1_pt1 | contig 18966 bp, 14 predicted proteins | sample 1518681 | NCBI WGS metagenome assembly OBLU01 (sample SAMEA3539304, study PRJEB22396) | soil metagenome | biome: tundra; feature: field; material: soil | place: USA | collected 2010-05 | depth 0.15 m | reverse complement strand
CGTTCTGGAACTGGAGGTCTTGAGGTAGATTGCGGCGCAGCTCCTCCCAGATGGCGCTAGCGGTCAAGCCGAAGGGGAACGCGTATTGTGCGCCCACCTTGAAGGCCGACTCGTCGGCGATGTCGGTGAGGTATGGCGGGGAAGCCACGCTTGCATACCCCGGGAACTCCGCCACGAGAGTGTTAAAGGTGTTGTAGTCGATGAGCGGACTACTACCAGTCGAGACCAGATAGCCGTAGGTCGGGTTGTTCGCCCCGATGCCATCGCTGTTTCGATTGACCGCCCGGTGCATCTCATAGGCAATGGTGGCATAGAAGCCGCCGGTCTCGAACTTCAGATCGGCACTGTAGGCGTCACCGAAGCCGCCGTCGTCGCAGTTGAGCAGCAGATTGCCGCTGCCAGGCATGTTGCCGCCGCTGCAGTCCGGTGAACCGGCCGACTGGATGACGTTGTCGAACGTGCGATTCGCGCCGGGCGACCACAGCACGTCAAAGCTGAACATGTTCGCAAACTTGGGTGACTCATACCACAGCGAGTGGTCGAGCCGAGTGCCGAACTCGACGCGGTTGTCACCGCCGCTATTGCCCATGACCACGGAGTAATCGCCGAGCATTCCCGAGAATGGATTCATGCGGTCGGTGGACTTTTTGTACGGCGAGTAGGTCGTGCCGAACTTCAGCTTGCCCCAGCCTTTGTTCTGTAGGCCGACGAAGGTATCACCGAGGCCGATCGCACCGTTGACCACATTCGATTGCTGCGTGGAGGAAGTCTTAAGTCCCGGCGAGGCCGTGAGTGCCAGCGCGGTCTCGACCTGAACGATGAAGTCCACTTTTGTATCGTCAATCGGATGCGTGAAGCGGTAGCCGATCTGCGACTTGTTGGTGGACATCGCCGGCATGTAGCCCAGTCGCCCGACCTGCTGCGTGCCCTTCGGCCCATTATTGACGTAACCGGAGTTCGGGTTGGCCGGGTTGGCAAGACTATAGCTGTAGGCGGTGAGGCCATTGATGCCCTTCGTGGTGTCATCGAAGGACACATCGAGCGTGCCGTAGAAGCCTTTCAGGAATGCGTCCAACTTGGGCTCCGACGATGCGGGTGCCTTTGCGACCGCGGGCGCAGTCGCGGTTCCTGCTGGCGTGCCTGGCGGCACTGCAACCATCGGCGGCGGCGGCGGCTGCTTTTTGGACAAGTCTTGAACTTGTTTAGTGAGCTCATCAATGCGCTGCATCATGATGCGCATCTGCTCCTTAAGGGCCGCGTTGTCCTGGGTGTCGTCGGCGTAGGCGCCGCCGGAATAGCTCATGACGGCCATACCCGCCGCCAGTGCGACGAGCACAGACTTGACTGGGTCGCGAATTGACATGTTCATCCCCCCCTTCCGCAGTTATTGGTGCTCAGCACCCGAATTCGTGATCTTCCTCGCTCGCTCACTCAACGCATCCAACCCTAGGCTTAATCAGGCAGGAGGAATCAACCCCGCGCCGCGGGCCCATCGATACTTGGCGCCCAGGACCGCGACTGGAATTTCCGTCGAATAAGCATAGGCCGGAATTCCGTGCTGATACAGGTATTCCGCCGCCTCCTCCACTTCAATGTCCCCGGCCAACGAGGCCACCACGGGCTTTTCAATGCCTTTGGTGCGCATGTCCTGCACCACCTCGACCATCAGTCTCGCAAATACCATCGGTGGCGTGATGATCGTGTGCCAGTAGCCGAGTATGAGCGCGTGGATGCGCTGATCCTCGAGGCCGAGGCGCACGGTGTTCTGATAGGTCGTGGGCGGTTCGCCACCGGTAATGTCGACCGGGTTGCCGGCCGCACCAAACGGCGGGATGAATTTTCGAAAGGCAGCGTCCAGGTCTGGCGGCATCGCCATCAACGACAAGCCATTGTCCACGCACGCATCCGACAGCAGCACCCCGGAACCGCCGGCACCCGTGATGATGACGACGTTGTTGCCCTTTGGTGTCGGCAGCACCGGGATGCCGCGTGCAAACTCGAGCAGGTCGCGCAGCGAGCGCGCGCGAATCACGCCCGACTGTTTGAACACATCCTCGTAAATCTTGTCGTTACCCGCCAGTGCGCCCGTGTGCGAGCTCGCGGCGCGCGCACCCATGCTGGTGCGCCCGGCCTTGAGAACGACGATGGGCTTTTTCTTGGACACCCGTTTGGCCACCTCGGCGAATGCGCGGCCGTCCTTCAGGTCCTCGCAGTGCTGCGCGATGATCTGGGTGTTGTCGTCCTGTTCGAAGAACGTGAGCAGATCGTCCTCGTCGATGTCCGACTTATTGCCGAGACCGACGATCGCCGACACGCCCATCTTGGCGGAGCGCGAAAAACCGATGATTGCCATGCCGATGCCACCGGACTGCGAGGACAGTGCCGCCTTGCCCTTGACGTCGTATGCCGTGCAGAACGTGGCGCAGAGATTTTTTGGCGTGTAGTAGAAGCCGTAAATGTTCGGGCCCATGAGTCGCACGCCGTATTTTCGGCCGATCTCGACCAACTCGTTCTGTCCGGCGACGTTTCCCGTTTCGGCAAACCCGGAAGGGATCAGCACCGCGCCGGCTATCTTCTTCTCGCCCACCTCGATCAGCGCCTTGGCGACGATCTTGGCCGGTATGGCGAATACGGCGACGTCTATGTCTCCGGGCACGTCCTTGACGCTCTTGTAGGCCTTCCTGCCCAGGATCTCTTCGGCGCTCGGATGGATCGGATAGATCGCACCCTGGTAGCCGCCGTTGATCAGATTCTTCATGACCGAATTGCCGATCTTGCCGTTTTCGGGCGACGCTCCGATGACCGCTACGGCGTCGGGCTTCATGATGCGGTTCATTTGCTGAACGATCAGGTCGTGGCTCGGGCGATAGCGCGCCGGAGCAGGATTGAAGTCGAGCACGATGCGAACGTCGGCCGCCGTCGCACCGCGTTCGGTCGCGAATACCGGATTGAGATCCATCTCCGAGATTTCGGGAAAGTCCGATACCAATGCCCCGACACGCTCGATCATCGATGCGAGTGCGTTGCGGTCGACTGGGCTGGCACCGCGCACGCCGCGCAGGATCTCGGCCGCGGCGATGCCGTCGAGCATGGACAGCGCGTCCTCGTATGAGGCGGGCGCCAGGCGGAACGTGATGTCCTTCAACACTTCGACCAGAATGCCGCCGAGCCCGAACGCCACCAGTTTGCCAAACGCCGGGTCCGTCACGGCGCCGATGATGACCTCCTGACCGCCCAGCATCATCTGTTGGACCTGCACGCCGAGAATCTCGGCCTTGGGGTCGTGCTTGCGCGCGTTATTGATGATCGTGGCGAAACCCTGCGTGACCTGATCCGCCGACTTGACGCCGACCAGAACCCCGCCGGCCTCGGTCTTGTGCAGAATGTCCGGAGAGACGATCTTCATGACCACCGGGTAGCCGATGCTGCTCGCGAGCGTGGCCGCGCCCTCGGCGCTGCTCGCTACCCCTTCCTTTGGAATGGCGATTCCGTAAGCTTCGCAGATGCTTCGGGCTTCGGGCGCCGTCAAAGCCTTGCGCTTGGCCGCCTTGGCCTGATCGAGGATTTTTCGCGCCGCGCTCTGGTCATAGGTCATCGAGTTTTGCCCCGGAGTGCTCAAGCTAGATCGTCTTCTGCGCCCGGAGCGTGACGATTTCCGCCGCCCCGTAGCCGAGCTCGGCGAGGACCTCGTCGGTATGCTCACCGAGCAGTGGTGAACGCTTCACCTCGGTCGGGCTGTCGCTCATCTTGATCGGGTTTCCAACCGTGAGGTATTTGCCGCGCGTCGGATGATCGACTTCTACAATGGTTCCAGTCGCACGCAGCGAGGGGTCAGCGGCGATCTCTTCCATCGACAGGATTGGGCCGCACGGGATGTCGCGCGCATTCAGCAGTTCCATCGCCTCGAACTTTGTCTTGGTGACGGTCCAGGCCTCGACCGCCGCGAATACCTCGTTCAATCGCGGCAGGCGCGCGTTCGGGGTTGCGAAGTCGGGATCCGTAATCCAATCCACCTTACCGATCGCTGCGCAGATCTCTTTCCAAACCGGCGCCTGGGCAATGAAATACAGATAGGCGTTGGGATCGTTCTCCCATCCCTTGCACTTGACGATCGTACCCGGCTGGCCGCCGCCGGAGGCGTTGGCAGCACGGGGAACGGCGCTGCCAAATTTCCCGTGGGGGTACTGCGGGTATTCCTTCATGACACCGGTTCGCGCCAGTCGCTGTTGGTCGCGCAGCTTCACGCGGCACAGATTCAGTACGCCATCCTGCATCGCTGCCAGTACTTTTTGCCCGCGGCCGGAGGAATTGCGCTGATAAAGCGCCGCGACGATACCCAACGCCAAGTGCAGTCCCGTGCCGCTGTCGCCGATTTGCGCGCCGGTCACGAGCGGCGGCCCATCGTCGAATCCCGTGGTCGAGGCGGCGCCGCCGGCGCACTGCGCGACGTTTTCGTAGACTTTGCAGTCCTGATACGGACCCGGACCGAAGCCCTTGATCGAAGCCACGATCATGCGCGGGTTGAGCTGCTGGATTTTCTCCCAGGTAAAGCCCATTCGGTCCAGTGCGCCCGGCGCGAAATTCTCCACCAGCACATCGCAACTCTTGACCAGCTTCTCCAGGATGCGCTTGCCGGGCTCGCTCTTGGTATCGAGCGTGATCGAGCGTTTGTTGTGATTGAGCATCGTGAAATAGAGGCTATCGACATCGGCAATGTCGCGCAGCTGTTCGCGGGTCACGTCGCCCGCACCGGCCCGCTCGACCTTGATCACATCAGCGCCGAACCAGGCCAGCAGCTGGGTGCAGGTCGGACCCGACTGCACGTGCGTGAAATCGAGGATTCGAACTCCTTCCAATGCCTTACCCATTCTGCTCCACCGTGCTCTTTACTTGTACATCGTCTGGTTCTTGGTGCCGGGCGCGTACTCGCGCGGATCAACCCAGATGTTGATGACTGCCGATCGACGCAGCCGCTGCACCGACTCGCGCGCACGCTGCAGCGCGGGGGCAATCTGCGCCGGGTCGCGAACTTCCTCGCCGTAGCCGCCCAGCATTTCAGCGAACCGGCCAAACGGCACGTCGCCCAAGAGATTGCCGACGTTGCCGCGCTGCTCACCGTACTTGGCGAGCTGCCCGTAACGGATCTGATTCATCGCCGAGTTGTTGCCGATCACGGCGATATACGGCACGCCGAAGCGGTTGGCTGTTTGCATGTCGAAGGCGGTCATGCCAAACGAGCCGTCGCCGTAGTAGCACAGTACCTCCTTGTCCGGGTTGGCCAATCCGGCAGCGATCGCGAATCCGGTGCCAACCCCGAGCGCGCCGAGCGCGCCGGGATCCATCCACTGGCCGGGGCGGCGCGGTCGCACCGCTTGCGCTGAGATCGTGACCACATCGCCGCCATCGCCGATGTAAATGGTGTTGTCCGCCAGGAATTCGTTGAGCTCGTACGCCACCCGGTACGGATGGATGGGCGTGTTGTTGGACTTGAACAACGGCATCAGTTTTTCGGTTGCCGCGGATTCGGAATCCGACAGCTGCTTCATCCATTGCTGCCGCGCCTGGCGCTGTGCGCTCTTGAGCCGCCCAGTAGCCGCCTGCAGCACTGCGCCGAGGATCGCGCCCGGGTCGCCCACCAGCCCCAGCGAGATGTCGCGATTCTTGCCGACCGTGCGGTAGTCCATGTCAATCTGCACCAGCGTCAGGCTCTTGCTGATGCGCTTGCCATATCCCATTCGGAAATCAAACGGTGTGCCGACGATGACGATCACGTCGGCGTTGGCGAAGGCTTCACCGCGCGTGCGGTCGAAGTGATGCGGGTCGCCCGGGGGCAGCAGCCCGCGGCTCCCGCCGTTGAAATAGCCGGGAATGTCGAGGCCACGCAGCAGCGCGACGGCCTCGAGGTGGCCGCGTGCGGTCCAGACCTGCTGGCCATATAGGATCGCCGGCCGCTCCGAGGCGACCAGGAGGTCCGCCAGCCGTTCGATGTCGCGCGGATCGCCGATCGACTTGGTTGAGGCGCGATACTTGCCCGGCTGCGGAATGATCGCCTTGGCGATGTCGATCTCGCGATCGAGGATGTCACGTGGGATCTCCAGATAGGCAGGCCCCGGAGCGCCATTGAACGCCTCGCGCGCCGCCATTGAGATCATGTCGGCAACCCGCTCGGTGCTCGGCACCGTCGCGGCAAACTTGGTGATCGGAGTCATCAAGTCGACGTGCGGCAGGTCCTGCAGCGAGCCCATCTTGTGTTGCGTCAGCGCGCCCTGTCCGCCGATATGCAGAATCGGGCTCTCCGAACGGAACGCCGTCGCGATCCCGGTCATCGCGTTGGTGCAGCCCGGGCCGGCCGTGGTGACCACGCAGCCGAGCTTGCCCGTCTGCCGTGCATAGCCATCCGCCGCGTGCGCGGCCACCTGTTCGTGGCGAACGTCGATGATGCGGATGCCTTCGTCGACGCAGCCGTCGTAGATGTCGATGATATGGCCGCCGCACAGCGTGAAGATCGTATCGACGCCCTCGTTCTTGAGCGCTTTGGCGACCAGGTGGCCGCCGGAGACGAGGGCGGCGTCCTTGCTTTTCGGGCGGAGCGTATCTTCGGCGGTCGTCGCGGTCGTTGCGATCGGCGCAGGGGCGGACGCGGTATTGACGGCTTTCATGCTGCCTCCAGCTTCGGGGAACGTTAGCTATGGAACCAAGGACACTACGCGCCGCCCCGGGCGCGGTGGCACGGGGTGTTCGCGGTCCGGTGTCGTCACACAATCCGCCTGCTGCCGAGGCCTCCGGATGCGGGGTGCAGCCCTGCGGCCCCGATCGGGTTCTCCTCCCCAGCGTACTTGACGCGACTCGCCGCGAAGTGCCGCACGCGCATCGGCTTGAGGATAAACAGACCAATTAACGCCGCGAGCACATTGAAGCTCATCGCGATCACAAACACGATACTCCAGCCTTGAGTGGCGGCCAGGACTGCCGCCAACGGCACGAGCAACGCACCGGCGCCCTTCGCCGTGTACAGCAAGCCGGCGTTGGCGGCCGCATACTTCGCGCCGAAGGTATCACCCTGTGTGGCGGGAAAGAGACTGTAGATCTCGCCAAACACGCCAAAGTACAGCCCGGTGACTAGGACAAAGAGCACCGGGTTCGAACCGACGCGACTGAGCATAAACAGCGCAGCCGCGCCGATCAGGAAGGCAATGGCCATGGTGTTTTCACGGCCGATGTGGTCCGACACCCAACCGAAAAATGGCCGCCCGACGCCATCGAGGATCCGGTTGAAGGACAGCGCGAACACCAGCGCCGGCATCACGAAGCCGAACAATGCCACCGGGATCTTGTCGATCTTCAGGTCTTTGGCGATCGGCGCCATCGAGGCGGCCATCATCAGGCCGCCCGAGGCGACCAATACGAACATTACGTACATGACCCAGAACACAGGGCTGCGCAGCACTTCGGTCGGCGCGTAGCCGTGGGCGGTCTGGTTCGCGCGCACTCGGATTGCAGTGAGCTGGGTCGGGGCGACCAACAGGCCCCACGCCATGACGAACACGATCGCGCCCTGCAACAGACCGAATACCAGAAAGGCATGCTGGTAACCGTCGGCATTGATCATCTTGGAGATGGGGCCGATGGTGATTGCAGCCCCGGCGCCAAAGCCGGCGGCGGTGATTCCGGCGGCCAGGCCGCGGCGTCCGGGAAACCATTTGAGCGCGTTGCCGACGCAGGTGCCGTACACGCAGCCCGTGCCGACGCCACCGATGGCGGCGGCGACGTACAGCACCGCCAGCGAACTCGCAGAGGAATTGATGACCCACGCTATGGCCACTAAAATACCGCCGGCGATAACCACCCAGCGGGGCCCGAAGCGGTCGACGAGATAGCCCTCGACTGGAACCAGCCAGGTCTCGATCAGCACGAAAGTGGTGAATGCAACCTGAATCGCAGCGCGTCCCCAGTGAAACTTTGCGTCGATTGGGTTGACGAACAACGTCCACCCGTACTGTAGATTCGCCACGCAGGCCATGCAGATCACGCCAATCGCGAGTTGCACCCACGGGTTGGCAAAGAGCGACGTGGTCGCTCGTTCATTTGAATTCATGACGTAACCCCCCCTCATCGTCGAACTAGACCCCGAACATTATTATGACCTGATTGCACCGCCGTTCGACCGGCAATCGCGCTCGTTGTTTCGACCATATGTGATATATCACCAGAAGTCAACGAGCGCTCCAGCCCGCCCCGAGCGGCGCTGCAAGCAGCGTTATGTTGCCTTCTCCAGCTTCCAGAACACTGTCAGCACGAACTGAATCCTCGGCGCCGGCTTGGTGATGGGAAACTGACTGCGCCGGGCACGCCTCACTGTTTGACTGTTCATGTTCTGTATCTGATATATCTTGCTTTTTTTTCAGCACTGCCGATACACTTCTCGCCAAGGTGGCGGTGCCGGAAGAATGCAAGTATTTGCTTTAGCTCCGTTACTCATCACGCTGGCGACCGTTCTTGGCGCGATGTCGGCGCTGCTCATCGGCCGCGTTCCGATCTCGATACTGCAGCACGCACGTGACCATGGGCGATTTGTCGGGTTGGGTTCGGGTCAGAATCAAAAACGAGACATCCCAGCTGCTGGTACACCATTGCCGACCTTGGGGGCATTGACGGGCTACGCCCGCTGATCGGGGGAGCGGTGACAGAAACGAATCTGATGAATGTCCCCGTTGAGGGCGTGGGGCGGCAGGCCATCGATCCGGTGGCCGCGATCGTGCAGCCCCACGAGCGTCCTATGCGTCTGGCCCTCGCGCCGTTGAACGCGACCAGCCTGCGCGATCAGGCCTATACCCTGTTGAAAAACGCCATCACCGATGCGGACATCTACGATCCCGCTCACGAGTTGCGTCTGGATGAGCGCCAGCTGATGAAGGCCCTCGGGGTGAGCCGCACGCCGGTGCGTGAAGCGCTCTCGATCCTCGAGCAGGAAGGGTTTCTTCGCACCGTGCCACGCCGCGGTATTTTCATCGTGCGCAAGACGAAGCGGCAGATTGTCGAAATGGTGCAGGTTTGGGCCGCGCTCGAAAGCATGGCCGCGCGTCTGGCGACTCTGCACGCGCCGGACTCGGAGATCGCGAAGCTGCGGCATTTGTTTGATGAATTCCAGAGCTCCCCGCCGTCGGAACACATCGGCGAGTACTCGGACGTGAACATCGCCTTTCATCAGGCCGTGATCCGCTTGGGCGGCTCGCAGCTGATCGAGGACGTGACGCGCAATCTGTTCCTGCATGTGCGCGCCATTCGCCGGGCGACGATAACGCAGAACGATCGGGCCGCGCGCTCGATTATCGATCACCTCAAGATTGTCGAAGCGCTCGAGCGTCGCGATACGGAGCTGGCCGAGCGGCTCTCGCGCCAGCATACGCTCGACCTTGCGGCCCACGTCGATCGTTACTGCGACTTCCTGGAATAACGGGCACGTGAAGCAAGCGCAAATCGCTAACCGCGTGGTACGACTGCCGCGCCCTAAGCCATAACGAGCCGCGACACTGCGGCTCCTAACTAATTCAAAACTAATTCAAACAGGACACTCACATGGCAGGACGCAACTTCCTGTTCGTACCCGGGCCGACCAACGTACCGGACCGTATCTTGCGCGCCATGGCGGTCCAGATGGAGGACCATCGCTCCAGTGCGTTTCCCGCGCTCGCGCGCGAGTGCCTGTCCGGCCTCAAAAGCGTGTTCAAGACGCAACCGGCCGTGCCGTTCATCTTTCCGTCGTCGGGAACCGGCTGTTGGGAAGCCGCGTTCACGAACTGCCTCGATCCAGGTGACCGCGTACTCGCGGCAAGCTTCGGCCAGTTCAGTTATCTCTGGATCGACATGGGTCGCCGTCTTGGCCTCAACGTCGATGTGCTCGAGGTCGAATGGGGCGCGGGCGCCCCGGTGGAGCGCTATCTGGCGGCGCTCGAGGCCGACAAGTCGCATTCGATCAAGGCCGTGTTGGTCTGCCAGAACGAGACCGCCACCGGCGTCACAAGCGATGTGGCAGCGATCCGCCAGGCACTCGATGCCGCGCACCACCCGGCGCTGCTGTTTGTCGATGCGGTCAGCGCGCTGGCCAGTATCGATTTCCGCATGGACGACTGGGGCGTGGACGTTTGCGTGAGCGGCTCGCAGAAAGGGCTGATGCTGCCCGCCGGACTCGGCATCACCTGTGTGAGCCAAAAGGCCCTGGCAGCGGCAAAGACCGCCAAAGGACGCCGCTGCTACTTTGACTACGGCGACATGGTCGCGGCCAATGCCAACGGCTTCTTTCCGTACACGCCGTCGATACCGATGTTGTACGGCCTGCGCGAATCGCTGCAGATGCTGTCAGAGGAAGGACTGCAGAACGTTCTCGATCGGCACGCCTATCTTGCGGGCGGCGTGCGCGCTGCGATTTTGAATGGCTGGAAACTGAAGCTGTGTGCAGTCGAGCCCAAGTGGTATTCGGATACGGTCTCGGCAATCGTGGTTCCGCAGGGCGTCAACGCCGCCGAGATCATCGCGCGAGCATTCACGCGCTATAACCTGGCGCTGGGGGCGGGTCTCGCGCGAGTGGCGGGCCGCCTGTTCCGAATCGGCCATCTGGGTGACTGCAATGAACTGATGCTCATGGCGGCACTGGCCGGCTCCGAGATGGCCATGGTCGACTGCGGCATGAAGATCGCACCCGGCAGCGGCGTCGCCGCGGCCGCCGACTACTGGCAACGCAACACCACACCTCGCACCTCGAGCGGTAAATGAGCCGTCGGATTGTTTTTTTGGATCGAGCATCCCTTGCTGCAAACGTTCGGCAGCCGCACTGCGAGGCAACGTACATTGAGCATGCGACTACCGCCCCGGAAGACATTGTCGGGCGTGTCCAGGGTGCAACCGTCGCGATCACCAACAAGGTGCCGCTGCGCGCGGATACTCTGCGGCAACTGCCGGAGCTGCGGCTGATCGCCGTGGCCGCGACCGGTTACGACGTCATCGATGTTGCCTACTGCAATGCACACGGCGTAGCGGTGGCCAACATCCGTAACTACGCCATCCACTCGGTACCCGAACATGCGTTCGCGATGATCCTGGCATTGCGGCGCAACCTGATCGCCTACCGCGACGACGTACTGAACGGCCTGTGGCAGCAATCGAAGCAGTTCTGTTTCTTCGGCCATGACATTCTAGATCTGCACGGCGCGACGCTCGCAATCATCGGCGAAGGGGCGATCGGTCAGTCGATGGCCGCGCTCGGCCAGGCCTTCGGCATGCGACCGGTCTATGCGGCGCACGAATATCAGCTCGATATCCCGGGAGAGTTCATGGCACTGCCGGAGCTGCTCGCCAAATCCGACGTCGTGTCCCTGCACTGCCCGCTCATGCCGGCCACTCGCAATCTGATTGGCGCGGCACAGCTGCGCTCGATGAAGCCGAGCGCACTCCTGATCAACACCGCCCGGGGCGGTCTGGTCGACGAGCAAGCGCTTATCCGCGCGCTGGAGGAGAACTGGATCGCCGGCGCCGGATTTGACGTGCTGACCGTAGAGCCCCCGACCGGTGGTCATCCGCTGCTCGAGGTACGTCGGCCAAACTTCATTCTGACTCCCCACGTGGCCTGGGCGTCGGCAGGAGCCATGCAGATCCTGGCCGATCAGCTCATGGACAACATCGATGCCTGGGTCGACGGAAAACCTCAGAACCTCGTGACCACCCAATAACCAAGGCACAGGCTCCACGATGACGAGCTGGGTACGATTCCTTTCCGCTGCGGGCAGCCCCGGCTTCGGTACGCGTCAAGGCGACAGCGTCGTCGAATACTCGGGCGATATGTTCGGCTCGCCGCAGCCGACCGGCGCCACCCTGAACGCGGGCACTTTCACTCTGCTCGCGCCGTGCGCACCGTCCAAGATCATCGCGCTGTGGAACAACTTCCATGCGCTGGCGGCAAAACTCGGTAAATCCGCGCCCGGCCATCCGCTGTATTTGCTCAAGCCGGGCACGTCGGTCATCGGCACGCAGCGGCCGATCGAGCGCCCGGTCCACTATGCGGGCAAGATCGGCTTCGAGGGTGAGCTCGGGATTGTCATTGGGCGCCGCTGCCAAAACGTATCGGCCAGCGAGAGCAGCGCCTATATCTTCGGCTACACCTGCGTCAACGATGTCACGGCCATAGGGGTGATGAACGAGAATCCGGACTTTACGCAGTGGTGCCGCTCAAAAGGCTACGACACGTTTGGATGTCTCGGTCCGGCGATCGTCACGGACCTGGACTGGCGAGGCCAGAGCGTGGTGACGCGCCTGGATGGAGTTGAACGTCAGCGGTACCCGCTTTCGGACATGATATTTTCGCCCGAGGAACTGGTGAGCCTGATCTCTCGCGACATGTCGCTGCTCCCCGGCGATGTGATCGCCTGCGGAACATCGCTCGGCGTGGGCTCGATCGCGGATGGCTCGAGCGTTGCGGTAACGATTGACGGCATTGGCTCCCTGACGAATACGCTGGGGCCTGAGAGTCGCGTTGCGACCCCAGCGTGAACTCGATCATCGATCCGCGCGATCTTCTGCGGCGCCTCTTCAACGCGGCGATCGACTCCGCGCAGCCGGCTCACCATATTCAAGCGTTTTTGCCGCCGCCGCCCCGCGGCCGGCTGATCGTGATCGGGGCGGGAAAGGCCTCGGCCGCAATGGCCCGGGCGGTCGAGGATCGCTGGGAGGGGCCGTTGTCGGGGCTGGTCGTGACCCGCTCCGGATACGCGGTCGATTGTCAGCGCATCGAGATTATCGAAGGATCGCATCCGGTCCCGGATGCCTCGAGCTTGCGGGCGGCGGAACGAATTCGCGACTGCGTTCAGGGGCTGCAAGCCGATGACCTGGTGCTGTGCCTCATGTCCGGCGGCGGCTCAGCTCTGCTCACGTTGCCATTGGACGGATTGACGCTGGAGGACAAGCAGGCGCTGAACCGGGCGCTGTTGAGCTCTGGCGCTTCGATTGGCGAGATGAATTGCCTTCGCCGTCACTTATCGGCCATCAAAGGAGGACGACTCGCGGCAGCCTGCTTCCCGGCGAAAGTCGTGACGCTGCTGATTTCCGATGTGCCAGGCGACGACCCCACCGACATTGCTTCGGGCCCCACGGTCGGTGATCCGACCACGTGCGCAGATGCGTTGAGCATCCTTGACCGCTACCGGATAGAGCTTCCGCCGAACGTGCGCGAGGCCCTCACTAGCGGTCGTGGCGAATCGGTGAAGCCGTCTGACCCGCGGTTGCGTGGGATCGAAACACACCTGATCGCGACGCCGCAGATGGCGCTGGAAGCTGCCGCCGCGATGGCCCGCGCCAACGGCGTGCACGCGCTGATCCTGAGCGACAGGCTGGAGGGAGAAGCGCGCGACGTGGGCAAGGTGCTCGCCGCAATCGCGTTGCAGATCGCCGCCCATGGTCAGCCGGTCCCCGCGCCCTGCGTGCTGCTGTCCGGTGGCGAGACGACCGTAACCGTTCGCGGAGATGGTCGTGGCGGCCGCAATGTCGAATTCCTGCTGTCTCTCGGGGTTGCGCTGAACGGCCATCCCCACATCCACGGCATTGCCGGAGATACCGATGGGGTCGACGGATCGGAAGAAATTGCAGGCGCGTATCTGGCGCCCGATAGTCTGGCGCGCGCCCGATCGCTGGGAATCAGTCCGCGCGCGAGTCTCGAGCGCAACGACGCTCACGGCTTCTTCGAGGCTCTGGGCGACTCGGTAGTGACCGGTCCTACTTTCACGAACGTGAATGACTTCAGAGCGATTCTGATCACGAACTCCTCGGGGGATGCCCAGTCGCCCTCTGGCATTGGGCGAAGAACTCAAGCATCGTAACGGCCGGCGTCAACGCGGTGCCCCCACTGCCCTGATCCTGCCCGTGGCGCGCTTGCTCAGCGAACTGCGGGCGCGCGGCGTCGATACGTTGGTGGACGGTGCACACGCCCCGGGCATGGTACCGCTCGGACTGTCGGACCTCGGCGCGGCTTACTACACCGGCAATGCCCACAAATGGCTTTGCGCGCCCAAGGGCGCCGCCTTCCTACACGTGCACCGCGATCGACAGGCGCAACTGCATCCGAATGTGATTAGCCATGGCTACACTGCGGGAGTTCAGGAGCAATGACAGCGCGCCGATGAGGCAGAGATATGGTGGACGTGTAGGGATCGAATCGACGCGGTGGCTCATGAGCGCACCCGGCGCTTGCGCGGGCGTCCGTAAAGAGATTGCGTGAAGATGGCTATATTTATCTTGGCAGCTCGTCATTTTATGGAGCTGAAGCGGAGGATGCAGGATGTGTGGAATCGCAGGAATTTGGTACCGCGACGGTCGAGCAGTGGCGCACCAGGCGCTTGCATCAATGGTCGACACGCTGGTCCATCGGGGCCCGGATGGTGTTGGAGTGCATATTGGGGGCGATGTCGGCCTCGGTCACCGCCGGCTCAAGGTAATTGACCTTTCCGAGGCCGCCGCGCAGCCGATCTGGGTACCGGATCGATCCGTCTGCATGGTTTACAACGGGGAGATTCACAACTATCTCGAGCTCGCCGCAGACCTGCGCAAGGCGGGTGCGCGATTGCGCGCCGACAATGACACTGAAGTTCTACTGTGGGCCTATCGGCTGTGGGGCGAAGCATGCTTTGAGCGACTCAACGGCATGTGGGCCGCCGCTTTTTGGCAGCCCGCGGAAAGGCGACTGCTGCTGTCACGCGACCGTTTCGGAATCAAACCACTCCTCTACTCCATACGCGGCGCACGCGTAGCATTTGCCTCAGAGGCCAAGGCGCTGTTGGCGGCCTTTCCGGAAGAGCGCCGACCCGATCGCGCGCTCGTGCATGATTTCGCTGTCGGTGCCGTACCCGACGCGGACGAGCACACGTTCTTCGACAACGTCCGCTCGGTGCCGCCCGGCCATTTGCTGTGTATCGAGCCGACGCGCGCAGCGACGCGCCAGCATTGGAATTTTCGGCCCGGAACTGAAGCGTCACGACCGGATGCACCCGAGGCTTTTCGGCATTTGCTGAAGGACTCCGTAAGAGTGCGCTTGCGCAGCGACGTGCCGATCGGTGTCCTGCTGAGCGGCGGACTGGATTCGAGCACCGTCGCGCGCATTGCGGTGGGCGAGACCCGGCACTCGCTGCAATGCTTCTCGCTGCGATACGCCGCGGCATCTCTCGACGAGAGCCGCTATGCGAGCCTGGTGGCCGACGATCCTGCCCGGTATCAGATCCACTGGGTGACCCCGTCCGCCGAGAACCTGCTCGCGACGATCGGCTCGATCGTTTGGCATCATGACGCACCCACGCCCCTCCGCGGTCGCTACCCCCAATGGCACGTGCTGCGGGAAGCGAGCCGACACGTCACGGTCGTACTCGGTGGGCAGGGCGCCGATGAGCTGCTGGGCGGGTATGATCGCTTCGTGCTGCCCTTCGCGCTCGATCGACTCGATCCACGGGTCGCAGGGCAATACTCCCGATGGACGCTGGTCAGGGATCTGTTCCAATTGGGTAAGGTCTCGACCGGCATTCACCGGCTGCTGCCGGGACTCATTACGCGCGAATCTCGCCGCAGACTTGGGGCATTGGCCAGACGATGGGCTCCGCCGAACGCAGTGCTATACCCTCTTGCGCGCGACGGCGCCATTCCAGATCGGCCTGTGCTCAAGCACCGAATCCTGGGCGGTTGGAGCCAGGCTGTCGTCGAGCGCCCGTACCGAAGCAGGCTCAACAACGCCTTGTGGACGGAATTGCGCTACGCCGGGTTGCCGGAGGTTCTGCATAGCGAGGACGCGCTCAGCATGGCGTTCTCGCTCGAATCGCGCCTCCCGTTTCTCGACCACCGCATCGTGGAATTTTGCTTCTCGCTGCCATACAGCGACAAAATCGGCGAGGGCTGGACGAAGCTGCTGCTGCGCCAGGCAACGGCCGGTCTGCTGCCGGAGGGTGTCCGTTGGCGTCGCCATAAGCAAGGCTTTCCAGGCGACTATGCTGGATGGTTGGCCGCGGACCAGGGCCTGGACGCCGTCAGACAGGTGCTGCTCGATCAAGTCACGTTGGAGCGCGGTTGGTTCGATCGCCGCTGGCTCAAGCGCCGCTTGGGCGGTGAGCGAGCTAAGGCCGCGCAATGGGTGCGAGGTCACTTGTTTCAGATCTGGCATTTGTTGACGCTCGAGCTCTGGTGTCGCCAATTCCTGGATGGCGATGACGGGTTACGATTGGCCACACTCGCTCACGGTCGAAGCGCCGCTGCGTCTGCTGCCGCCGCGGCGGCGGCGCCCACCGGAGCCGCATGAGCGGTGCACTTCGAGACCCACGACCAAAGATGTCTGACATGCGGCGCTTGCCAGCCGCTATCGATCCGCGAAGAATTCCGCTTCCATCCATCCTCGATAATCGCTCGTCATTTAACAGAATGTCACGATAGGCTACGCGGCCAGCACAACGCTAACGTCGACCGCGCGCGAGAGACGCTTGAGATTGCCCCAGCTCTCGTCGCTTTCAAAAAGCTCGATCCACTCTTTGCCCCGAACCGATCTGGCACCTAAGTCGTCTACATTCTTTACCCAAGCTTCATATTCAGCCAAACTGCAGCTCTGAAGAGCTCGAATCACCGCTTGCCGAGTGCATTCGGGTAACACAATTCCGATGTTGTAACGGCGCACCACATCCGCGGTCGCGGTGCCGTCGACTGCTATCAACGGAACCCCTGAAGCAATCGCCTCATATAGACGATTCGGTAGCAGCCAAGTTGAATTCTCAAAGTCCGAGAAATCAATGGCCCAGACAAAACTGGCGCCCGCGAGAAGCTCGCCGAGTGAGTCAATGTCGTACCGACCCGTGTAGACGCAATTTGGCTGATTGAGCAACTTTTGGCCGAGATCCCCAATTCTCCCTAGCGATCCGTGTAATGACAGGCGAAGGGAGTCGGGAGCGCTGGTCATGCACTCAAGAAGAACAACTGCCGAGGTTCGACAACGAAGCAGCCCGTTCCACGCTATGTTGTTTGTGAGCGGCTTCTGTCCTGTTCGTTGTACCCGGGCGAATCCGACCTTGTTTTCGATAAAAACCGCAGCTTGACGAATTTTGAGCGTCGACGCGAAGTACTGCCAATAAAACCACGGCGAGCTCACCACGAGAACTTGCACGTAATTTATAATTCTGCGTTCGGTCGCCCGCGCAACTGCTCCCACGACGGACTTGGAAGTTTGAAGTGGATTGATGTCGGCGACATCATAAATCGTTGGTAGGCGCGTGAGCCCGACAATCCAACTGATTATTAGGGTCTCCAATGTGTTAGCAAGAAGTATGACGTTCCGATCCTTAACATGTCGCGTCGCGCGGAACAGGATTAAGGCTGCGCGCCCCAAGGAAAGAAAACGCGACATCGCAAAGCCATTGCGAACGCCCCCAAGTGATATGTGGGATATATTCGGGTGCGAATATATCGGATGTGGGACGTCGCCTCGATCGAAGGCGAAAAGCTTTACCTTGCAGCCTGCGGCAACAGCACCGAGCAGCCGATCGGCGACTTTCTTATGCTGACGATGACTCGATACAAAGATCAGAGTCTTTGGCATGGTAACGTCTTACGCGTGCTCTCTTCGGTAGTTGACTGCACTTTCAACCCCGGCTATGTCGAGCGCCCAAGCCGATGGGGCCTGGGAGGGCAATACAACAGCGGATTTCCGGCGTCGAGATGCCACATTTCGTCACGCATTTTTTGGCGTGCTTTGTTCGCGATAGCTCCATACCCCTGATGCGGCGTACATGTCAGCTCGCCAAAATAAACCTTGTCTTCGACCGTGTAGAGGTCGACTCGGACGAAATCAAAATCCGCGGAAAGGTCCTTAGCCACTTGCACCATGACTTCGAAATTCGCCGGCCCTAAATGTGGCGCCAGTTCATGTTCAGACAGATCGGTTTCGAGAAGTGTCCAGTCTTTTTTGAAGGCGGCGCTCTTCCCATCCGGGGAGACAATCGCGAAACTGTAGTCGAAGCCACCGGGCCCGTGATAGCAGAAGAAGCTGTAATCCCACGGCAACTCACCGCGCACATCTCGCAGCAGCTGTTCGATGATGATCTTTGGCTGGATGAAACTATAATGCCTTTCTCCGGATTTCCAACCGAAGCGTCTTTGGCATAGCTTGTTGAATCGACGAACTGCCTTATCGATGTCGAGTTTGCTCTTGTCGTATACGACCTGGTGCCATTTGCAGCCATGGTTCGCCTTGATGATAAATTGCTCAGGCAGCTTATCGAATACTGAACTGTGCAATCGGTCGTACGCTCCCAGAAGCGGAATAAGGTACTTGTCGCCGACTTTTGCGGCGACATAGCTCCTGACTCGGTACTTATCCGCCACCGAGGCGTAGAAGGCATGATTGCCGTACAGCTTTCTGAACTGGACTTTTTCTTGGTACGTCTTGGGATTCTCAAAGTCGCCCGCGTAACCGAGGGTCGCTTTGAACCGCCGCCTGATCAGCTGTCGCTGCGCGCTGAAGACCACCCATTCGACCAGTCGATCTAGCATTGAATTGCGCCTCGAGAGAATCCGCGCTTTCGTTCTAGGAATTGGGGCAAGCAATGCACCGCCGCAATTCATAATTCTATTACCATCCAATCGCGAGCTGTATTAGCGCTCCGTCCGCGGGACGTGTCAATTGCATTGAGTCACCTGGTTGAATGAAGCGAGAGAGCAATGCGTTGTCATTGCCTGACTGCCCGCCTGGAAGTGGGTTGAACCAGGTCTTTTTAGATTCCCACTGGAGGTGGACCGCGTAGAAAGGTCCAGGAATGCGCGACGTCCATACATCATTATGTCCAAACGGAGTGCTTGCTGCCAGCAAAAACACTAGCGCAAATGCCGTGCAAGACTATCAGACGTTTCAATGGAAACGCCGGTCTGTGAGTAGCACCTGCTCGGAATAGATGCATCTGACAC
>OBLU010001969.1_pt1 | contig 18973 bp, 20 predicted proteins | sample 1518681 | NCBI WGS metagenome assembly OBLU01 (sample SAMEA3539304, study PRJEB22396) | soil metagenome | biome: tundra; feature: field; material: soil | place: USA | collected 2010-05 | depth 0.15 m | reverse complement strand
CCAGCCTGTCAGCGGCGGGGACTGGGATCGACGTCACGTTCTCCGGTGTCACCCTGTCCCGGCCGCTGACCATCACTTTCGACGTCGCCGACAGGCCCGCAGCTGCCGACGTCCCTGTCGTCGCGCACCGGCTACCGGACGGGGCGTGGAGCCTTGCGCTCGCCACCGTCAGCGCCGGGCGCATGACGGTGCGCGCTCAGACCCTCTCGCTGCACCTGCCAGCCTGGCTGGACGCTAGGGGATGGATGCAGTGGCTCGGCAATCGCCTGGCTTCGGTCATCGCCGGCCGGACGCCGCCGATCAACTGCCCTGGCGGCCCGCCGTGGGCCAGCGTCTCCGAGCTGACCGACGAGACCCACGCGTGCGTGGTCCGTAACGCAGACCAGGCCAGCCACGCCATGCGGGCCGAGGTTCAGATCAAGTCCAACCGCGGCGTCGCGCTGGCAGTCGACATCCCGCCGGGCGCTGACTACACCTCGGTACAGGACCAGCCCTGGGCTGTCCGCTCCTGGATTTGGCGGCACGTGATTCACCACGACCCGAATATCATGGTGCTGCTGCCCGCGGGTGCGACCCTGACGGCCGGGTACCGCCAGCCCGCCGCGAACGAGGACCTTGCCTTCCAGGTCAACGTCGGCTACTGGAGCCTGGCGTACTCGCTGATCGGAGACATCGTGGATGGTCTCAGCGGCCAGGCCGCTGACACCACCGACATGGCCACCTTGTATCTGATGAGCAAGTGCTCGGGCGCGGTCGACTACGGCACCCTGTCGGTGCGCAACCCGCTGTCCACGGCAATCTTCGGCTCCGCCATGACCTGCATCGTTAAGGAAGCGCTCTCGTCCTTGTCCGATCCGCGCACGGCACGCGAGGCAGCGCGCAGCCTGCTCGGTGCTGGCGCAAGCCACGCCGATCAGGCCGCCGCGACCCGCGAACTCGCGTCGGTCGGCGCCAAGCTGGGTGCCTTCGGCTGGCTGGTGTCTCAGTGGCCGGTCCTGCAGCTGGGCTGGGGCGGCACCGCCGACATCGTGCAGAATCTGCTCACCGACGGCACCAGCACGCTGATAACACTGGACCTGCGCGCAGCGCCGGCGCCCACCCAGAAGATCTATGTCAGCGCCGTCGACTCACAGGGGATTCTGGCTGCGGGCCTGCAGGTGACCAGCACGGCAGGTCACGCTAGCTGCGAACCGGGATCGGAGGCGATCGGCCTCGCCTACCGATGTTTCGCAGCAAACGGCGTCCACGATCCCTGCTGGGCAGACGCGCAAGCCGCGGCCCCGTCAGTGTTGTGCCTCAGATCTCCCTGGTCTGGCAATGTCACCAAGCTCGCGGTGAACGGCAAGCTTGCGCCCCTCAGGGGCAGTGCTGGCAACGTACCGCCATGGGGACTGCAGCTGACCGACGGCCAGAAGTGCCTTCTCGTCCAGGGAACCCACGACTCGTTTGACGGCCGGGCCGTGGACTACTACTGCAACTCTGGCGAGGTTGTCCTGCACGGCCTAAACACGACAGGCGCGCAATGGCGCGCGCAGACCGCGTTCGACACCGGCGGCCAATACAGCATGGGCCACGCAAAGGGAATCACCGTCGCCTGGTTCGGCGTACCAGGCAGGAGCTAGCCGGCGGCGGCGGGAAAGCGGGCGCATCGTGGTGCGGTCATGGCGGCCGCAGACCGCGGGCGTCCTGCCTGCCGTGGTTAGACGGCTGCGTCAGCGGCGAGTTCGGTGGCGAACCGATGCTGATCCGCACCCGGCTGGCCGCTGGTCGGGGGCTGGGCCCCGAGGTGCGGCACAGGTAGGTCAGCTCGCCGCCGCGCTCGAGCCGCGACGCCGGCCAGAAGTAATCCAGCCGGTAGTTGCCAGATTTACAGCGGCACCGTCTGGGCGTGGCGCTGGCCCCGAACGGTTCCGGCAACGGCCGCAGGTGATGCGCGGCCCGTCTGCCTGCCACCGCGGATGTCACGGAGTAGTGGCAGGCACGAGCCGGCCGCGGCTCCCGTTCCTGGTACCGGTCACTTCGGGGACCTCTGGCCGACCTTCTCCGGCCGGCCGATGCGGACATCGACGCCGGGAGAGTAGTGCGCCAGCGGCTCGCCGTGCGGCTGGGGGAGCCCGGCTGCGTCGACTAGGTGATCGTCGAGGACCTGGACGTGTGCCCGGTGCAGCGGCCACGGCTGGTGGCAGGCGCGCGCTAGCCGGCACCCCCGGCCAGACACGCTGAACAGGATCCAGCGGGCGGTCAGGAAGTGGTCGCGCTCGTCCAGCTCGCCGGCGCTGAGCCGGTCACCGATGCTGATCTGCGCCCGGCTGGTAGCAGCTCGCGGGCCGGGCAGGCGCCGGCGGCAGGTGTAGGTGACCTGCTCGCCGTGCCCGGTGAGCTGGATCGAGGACCAGTAGTAGGGAAGATAGTAGGCCGCGCGTGCGACGGCGACGGCGACAGCGCCCAGGCGCGCGGCGTCGAGGGAGAAGAACCAGATCCCGGCGCGCCCCTCAGTATCGCGGACGTAGGTCCGCACGTTGGTCTCGCAGAAGTCCGATACCCACGGTGCCCGGCGGCCGCCGGGCGTCGTGACTCGCATGAAGAACGGCACCAGGCCTACCCACGCCGATCCGCCGAACGTGTCGATCTGCAGGCCCTCGGGCAGCAGCCGCTGCACATCCGCTGGGTCGAATTTCCAGTGCAGGAAGGTCAGCCGTTCCCAGCGCTGCCCCATCACCGGCCGATCCACCGTGAACGGGCACGAACCCGGGGCCGCTGCATCATGTCGTCCGGCAGCGAGATCGTCGGCTTCCACAACCCCATCATGGGCCAGCGCCCCCCCGATCCTGTCCAGCGAGGCCTGCCTGCTGACTTCGGGGATACTCTCGACTCGCTGTCTTCCCGGGAAGTGCCCGCCCCGCAGCAGTACCCGGGATCCCAGCCGGGATCCTGGCTGGCCCTAATGGCCCTGACGGCAGCCGGGCCCGCACGTGCCGATCCCGCTGACCCGGGGCTGCATTACGCTAACTTCGTCGTGACCACAAGGGCGAATGGCGTGCTTTCCTTCATCCCATATGGTAAGGCCCTGGCAGATTTCGGGCGGCCGGGGCGGATCTACCACTTCCATGACTACACCATCATGGTCTGGGACAAGAACCTGCTTGCCGACCTCGGCGCACCCCGCTCACAATAGCTGCGGGCAATAGCCGCGGCGCCCCGGGATCACTGATGGGGACCGAATGGGGCACCTGGCGGCACAGGTGCCAGTCTCAGGTTGTGAGTCCGGACTCATAGACGTGTATCTCCTGCAGTTTCCAGGGCCGAGGAAGCTACCGCATTCATGACCTTCCTCGGCTGTTTGCCCGTGAACACTCCGAAAGCGACGACGAAGAGGCCTCGAAACTCTCCGAACTCGCTGCTCGCCATTCGCTCTACTTGCAGATCCTTTTGCACTCCGAGTGAAAGGAGCTGGAGCAAGTATTTATCCGTCAGGCAAATTCTTCCCAACTTGCGGGCAAACCAAAATCCTCCGCGGCAGGCCGCCCTCGCTGAACTGCGCATCATGGAGACTGCCGAACGTCCAGGCGTCCGGGAGTGGATCGGGGGGGATAGATCCGCCTGGCCGGCGTCAGCCCGCGCCTCCGGTTCGGCATCGCCTCCTGCGAGGCCTCAGCTGCCCGCCTGGTCCGCCGGTCAGGAAACTACGAGGAACTCACAGCCCGCGCCGCAGTGAATGCTCTCGCGATCGGCGCCGGTCACTCGTTCGTGATCATGCTGCGCGAGGGCTTCCCGGTGTACGTCGTGAACCCGGTGAAGGCCGTTCCTGAGGTCTGCGCGAGCGCTAACCCCCTCGATGTCCTGGTCGCCGTCACTGACCGCGGCCACGGCGTCCTGGCCGTGGTCGATGGTCCGCCGCCAGTCGGCATCAAGGCAAACGCCGACGCAGCCAGTCGCCACCGGCTGCTTCGCGATATCGGCTACAAGCTCTGCCGCCGTCACTTGCCCGAGCGCAGAACCTGATCCGCCCCGTCAGCTGACGTGACCGGCGGGATGGTGCTCGACGACTGTATCGGCAGACGGGAAGAAGACGCTTTCGTGGCCGTCCTGCCAGCGGACCAGGTAGGGCGGCGCGCCGTTGTCGCCATGGATCTCGATGATGTCGCCATGGCGGGCCTCGTCCCCCTGCCGGCGCCCCTTAACCGTCAGTCCATCGCCCAGTTCAGCTTGCATGGCTGTCCTCCTCGTGGCGTGTCCCGATACCATGATCAGGCGGCCGCCCGAAGGCCGCCAGGGCCTAAAGGCCTCACTGCCCGCGCGAGCGTACCAGGACGCCGATGCCGTCGAGCACGCGGTCGAGACCGAAGCGGAACTCGCCGTCCCAGTCGTCGGCGGCGTCCCAGTAGAACTCCCGCTGCCAGGACTGCGCTGAGCTCGGCGAAGCGCTGGGGCCGGCAAGCTGGCCGAGCAGGCGGCCGATGCGGTCAGGGCTGAGGCCTGGCTTGGGGCCCTTGCCGGGGCGCGATCGCAGCCCCCGTGCCGCTCAGCGCTGACGGGCAGCGGCGGGCTATCGCCTGGTGCGGCGCAATCGTGCTGGTCTCCGTGGCCCTGTCGGCTGTGCTCTTTCGCCGCAGGACCGGGTAGCACAGCGGGGAGTCTCTTCCGATTCTGAGGGTGGCCGGCTGATCGAACAGATTTTTGAATGTCGGTTATCCTGGCCGGATGGACATGGCCTTCCAGGGTTCTCTGCTTGATCTGGGTGACGAAGTGCGCGCGGCGCCCCTCGGATCATCGCTGCGCCGAACGCACCTCGCGCGCGGCGCGTGGATCGATGTCCGGCCGGGCTGGATCGCCGGCGCCGACGCGCTGTTCGGCCGGCTGATCGACGCGGTGCCGTGGCGCGCCGAGCGGCGGCAGATGTACGACCGGGTGGTCGACGTGCCGCGGCTGCTGTGCTTCTACGGCGAGGGCCAGCAGCTGCCCGACCCGGCGCTCGAGGAGGCCCGGCAGGCGCTGGATACGCGCTATGCCGCCGAGCTGGGTGAGCCGTTTCGCACTGCCGGGCTCTGCCTTTACCGGGACGGCAGGGACAGCGTCACCTGGCACGGCGACACGATCGGGCGCGGCAGCATCACCGACACCATGGTCGCGATCATCTCGCTGGGCGCGCCGCGCGCCCTGATGCTCCGCCCGCGCGGGGGCGGCGCCGCGCTGCGCCATGACCTCGGCCACGGTGATCTCCTGGTGATGGGCGGCAGCTGCCAGCGCGCCTGGGAGCACGCAGTGCCCAAGACCGCCCGGCCGGCGGGGCCGCGGATCAGCGTCCAGTTCCGCCCGCGCGGCGTGCGCTGACCGCCCGCGCGGGCCCGGTGGCCCAGGCGTAGCCTGGCGTCATGAGGGCGTGGGTCGTGCACCAGCCGGGCCCGATGGCGAGCGGGCCGCTGCGCCTGGTCGAGCGCGACGTTCCCGAGCCGGGTCCCGGCGAGCTGCTGATCCGCGTGCTGTGCTGCGGTGTCTGCCGCACCGACCTGCACCTGGCCGAGGGAGATCTGCAGCCGCGCCGGCCGGACACCACGCCGGGCCACGAGGTGGTCGGCGAGGTCGTGGCCGCAGGGCCGGGCACTACCCGGTTCGCCGTGCGGGACCGGGTCGGGGCGGCCTGGCTGGCGGGCACCGACGGGTCGTGCCGGTACTGCCGCCGGGGCCGGGAGAATCTGTGCCCGGCGTCCACCTACACCGGCTGGGACATCGACGGCGGCTACGCCGAGTACCTGGTGGCAGCCGACGCCTACGTGCACCACCTGCCCGCCGGGCTGACCGACCAGGAGATCGCGCCGCTGCTGTGCGCCGGGATCATCGGCTACCGGGCCCTGCACCGGGCCCAGCTGCCGCCCGGCGGCACCCTAGGAATCTGGGGCTTCGGCGGCTCGGCCCACATCACCGCCCAGATCGCGATTGCCCAGGGCGCGGCGGTGCACGTGTTCACCAGGGCGCCGGCGGCGCGAGAGCTGGCCCTGGAGCTCGGTGCCGCGTCAGCTCAGGACTCTGACGACCCCGCGCCCGGGCCGCTGGACTCCGCCATTCTCTTCGCTCCGGTCGGCGAGCTGGTGCCGACCGCGCTTGCCGCCCTGGACCGGGGCGGGACCCTCGCGATCGCCGGGATCTACCTGAGCGAGATACCGCCGCTGAATTATGACAAGCACCTGTTCCAGGAACGTGAGCTGCGCAGCGTCACGGCCAATACCCGCGGCGACGCCGAGGAGTTTCTCCGGCTCGCCGAGCGGCTGCGGGTGCGCGTCTCGGTGACGCCGTACCCGGTCGACCAGGCGGACCGGGCCCTCGCCGATCTCGCCGCCGACCGCATTACCGGCGCCGGCGTACTGGCGATGTAGCCCTGCTGACGATGTAGCCCTGCGGCCGGGGTAGCGGCGCGGCCGGGGTAGCAGGGCCGCCCCAGCTGGGGCGGGCGTCAGACCTTGCGGCGGCGTTACCGGGCGAGGCTGTCGCCGGCGGGCATCGGGCCCAGCGCGGTTCTTGGCACCGCCCTGCGGGTACCCCGAACCGGGCCGGCAACAGGTAGCCGGGCGGACACATTCCCCGGACCGGGACGAGACGACATGATCCTTAACTCGGGCGGGCCGGCGACCGCGCCTCGTGCTCTGTTCCTGACGCCTAGTGCAGGGGCATGAGGCCGTGCTCGGGGAAGACTGCCGTGCGGGTGGCGATGATGGCCTGGTCGAGGGGATCAGCCGGGTCGTAGCCGGTTTCGAACGGGGTGTAGCGGGGGGTCATGTTTTCGGTCATGGAGTCCGGGGGCCGCTGGCGGGTGCGGCTGAAGGCGTAGTGCCGCCATGGCGCCGGGGTAGGGGTCTCGGGGGAGAGGGGCTCATGGGCGGCTTCGGCGAGCAGGCGGGTCCAGGTGCGGGGGACGACCGTGACGGGCTGGTAGCCGCCGCCGCCGGTGAGGATCCACCGGCCCGCCGCGGTGGTGGCGTGGGCGAGCTGGTGCAGGGCGGTGGCGGCGGCGTGCTGGGCGTCGATGGTGATCTGGAGGTTGGCCAGCGGGTCGGACCAGTGCGTGTCGGCGCCATGCTGGGTGACCAGGACCTGGGGCCGGAAGGCGTGCAGGAGCGGCGGGACGACGGCGTGGAAGGCGCGCAGCCAGCCGGCATCGCGGGTGCCGGCGGGCAGGGCGACGTTGACGGCTGCGCCCTGGGCGCCGGGGCCGCCGGTGTCGGCGGGTCGGCCGGTGCCGGGGAAGAGGGTGTCGGGGCTCTCGTGCAGCGAGATAGTCAGGACGCGGGGGTCGTGGTAGTAGGCGGCCTGGACACCGTCGGCGTGATGGACGTCGATGTCGACGTAGGCGACGCGGTCGGCACCGGCGTCCAGCAGCCAGGCGATGGCCAGGGCGGGGTCGTTATAGACGCAGAAGCCGCTCGCGGCGGCGGCCATGGCGTGGTGCAGGCCGCCGGCCATGCTGGCGGCGTGGCTGGCGGTGCCGGTCCACACGGCGCGGGCGGCGGCGAGGGTGCCGCCCGCGATCAGCGCGGCGATTTCGTGCATGCCGGTGAAGACGGGGTCGTCCGCGGTGCCCAGGCCGAACTCCAGGATCGAGGCGTCGGGGTCGGCGCTGCCGGCGAGCTTCACCGCGGCGATGTAGGCCCGGTCGTGGATCAGCTCCAGCTCGGCGTCGGTAGCGGGCTGCGGGCTGGTCACGCTCACGCCGGGGGCGTCCAGCACTCCCAGGGACCGGGCCAGTTCCATCGTCAGGTCCAGCCGCACTGGCGACATCGGATGACCGGGTCCGAAGTCGTAGCCCATCATCTTCTCATCCCATGCCACCAGCAGTGTCTCAGCCATGCGGCGGTCCTCTCCGGGCCCGCAAAGTACTATCGACCATGAGCGGCATCGGGTCGCGCATTCAGTAGATCGGCGGATTTCCGTGACGGGCCTGTTCGATCCCACCGTTGCACATCCGGCCAGGATCTACGACTACTGGCTGGGCGGCAAAGACAATTACGCCGCCGACCGGGAAGCTGCCGAGCAGGCGATTGTCGCCAACCCCGGCATTCTGGCGGACGTCAGAGCCAACCGGGCCTTTCTGGCCCGCGCGGTGACCTACCTGGCTGCCGAGTGCGGCATCCGGCAGTTCCTCGACATCGGCACCGGGCTGCCCACGGCGAGCAACACCCACGAGGTAGCCCAGTCAGTGGCGCCCGAGTCCCGGATCGTGTACGTGGACAACGACCCGATCGTGCTGCTGCATGCGCGCGAGCTGCTGTCCAGCACCCCGCAGGGCGCTACCGATTACCTCGATGCCGACCTGCCGGACACCAGCGGGATCCTGGATCAGGCGGCCGGGACGCTGGATTGCACCCAGCCGGTCGCGGTCATGCTGCTGATCGTCCTGCACCTGATTCCCGATGCCGACGACCCGGCGGGCATCGTCGCGGGCCTGCTGGGCCGGCTCGCGCCGGGCAGCTACCTGGTGATCTCCCATCCCGCCAGCGACATCCGGCCCGCGGCCATGGCCGAGATGACCAAGCGCATTAACGAGCGGCTGGGGCCGGCCAGGGGCACCATGCGTGACAAGGCCCAGATCGCGCGGTTCTTCGGCGGACTGGAGCTGGTGGAGCCCGGGATCGTGCAGCCGCACCAGTGGCGGCCGGCTGGCGCCGGGCCCAAGGAGGACGTAACCGCCTGGTGCGGCGTGGCCCGCAAGCCATAGCGCTCAGTCCCGCTGCGGCGGAGCCCAGACCTCCAGGGTCAGGACGACCTCGGCGTCGTCCGGCAGCCCGGCGACCATCTCCCGTAGCTGCCGTGCCGTGAGCCGGGCCGCGGGTGCCGGCTCCACCCGGAACGGGATGCGCAGTACGAGGCCCCTGGGCGACTGCTGGCCGCCTTCGCCACCGCCGGGCGGCTGGCCCACCGGGCCGAACACTGCCTGGTCCAGATCGTGCTGGCCCTCCTGCCAGAAACTCGGCTCAGCCATCGCTGCCTCCCTTTTCCTGCCTTGTGCGGAGCGCCCGGCAGGTGACCCGGCGCCCCCGCTCCTGTCTCCTTACTACCGGGGAACGGCGGAAACATTCCGGACTGCGGCGGTCAGCGCTCCCGGAGGATCGCGTTGATGACCTTGGCGGTCCCGTATGCGGGCTCAGCTTCCAGGCACAGGCGCTCCATGACCGCCAGATAATGCTCGACAGTCTCGCGCTTGTCCAGGTAGAGGGCGCTGGTGAGCTGCTCGAGATACACCACGTCCGGCAGGTCCGGCTCGGCAAAGCGCAGGATGCTGAACGGACCTCCGGCGGCGGCGTGGCCGCCGAACTGGAACGGGATGGTCTGGATGGTGACGTTCGGCCGGTCGGCGACTTCCAGCAGGTACTTGAGCTGTGCGCGCATGACGCCCGGGCGTCCTACCGGCCGGCGGAGCACGGCCTCGTCCAGCACGGCCCACATGTGTGACGGGTGCGGCCTGGTGAGCAATGTCTGGCGGCCCATTCGCAACCGCACCCGGCGGTCGATCTCGTCAGCCGGAGCGTTCGCGTGGCCGAGCAGCGTGACGGCGCGGGCGTACTCCTCGGTCTGCAGCAGGCCGGGAACGAACTGGATCTCGTACGCGCGGATGCTGGTCGCGGCTTCCTCCAGCCCGACGTACGCCTCGAACCAGTTGGGCAGCACATCGGAGTAGTCGTGCCACCAGCCCTGGGCATTGGCACTGCGGGCGAGCGCGCGCAGCAGGGTGCGCTGCTCCTCGTCGGTGATTCCGTAGAAGGTCAGCAGATCGGCGATATCCCGGTCCTTGAAGCCCACCCGGCCGGTCTCCAGCCGGCTCATCTTCGACCCGGACGCGCGGATCACGTGGCCGGCGTCCTCGAGGGTAATTCGCCGCGCCTCGCGCAGGCGGCGCAGCTGGGCTCCGAGCAGGATGCGCTGGACCGTCGGGCCGCCGCTGCCGGGCGGGGCCGCCAGTCTGCGGACGCTGGAACTGCCCGCGGGCTGAAGTGTGCTCATATATGCCATTCCCGGAGGGCCAGATCAGCCTAGTCTCGCACACCTGCCGGGGCTTCTGGCAGCTTGCAGCAGAACATGTACGGAGTGCGACGGGCACCGGGCGGCCGCCCGGTGCCCGCGGCCAGGTCCGCGGCGGTACCGCGGCCTGGCCGGGCAGCTTCTAGCCGGCAAAGCCGTCGAATTCGCCGTCCTTCGCCCCGAGCAGGAACGCGGCGATCTCGGCGCGGGTGTAGACCAGGGCAGGGCCGCTGGGGTGCCGGGAGTTGCGTATCGCGATGCTGCCGTCCGGCAGGCCGGCGATCTCGACGCAGTTGCCGCTGGGGTTGCTGTGCCGGCTCTTCTGCCAGGCCGCGCCGTCCAGCTGGGTGGCCTCGATGCCGTTGTAAGGCTTATTCACGGGAGTCCTTTCCGCGCCGGCCCGGTCTGGCAACCGCGGATATCGCCTCAGCGGCGCGCTCCGCCGCATCATCGGCCGGGCATATTAGTGCGTTTCCGTCATTCGCAAGTGCATCGGCACGTGCAGATGCACTTTGGCAAACGAGATCGTAGCGGACATTTGCCGCGCTGTCCGCGCGATTGGCATCAGGCCGCCGGCCGGATCCGCCGGGCGGTCGGCCAGGGCCGCGCAGCCGGAGCGCCCCGCCGGGCGCAGCGGGATCGCGCGTGGATTCGCTGCCGGAATCCGGCCGGGCTTGCTTACCATAGTAAGCAGGCGCCCTAAGTGTGCTTGATGGCCGGCCAGGGGAAACTGTGACAGAACAGTGGGATATGCAGATGAAGTCGCTGGGCGACTTCATCCGCAACCGGCGCAAGCTGGCCAACCTCTCGCTGCGCCAGCTCGCCGAGCTGACCAGCCTGTCCAACCCCTACCTCAGCCAGCTTGAGCGCGGTAGGCACCAGCCCTCAGTCCGGGTGCTCAAGCTCATCTCCGGCGCGCTGAATGTGTCCGCCGAAAGGCTGCTGGCTCAGGCCGGCCTGCTGGATGAGGTATCCGATCGCGCCGGAGGGACAGATGACGCCGCGCGGCGGGCGTCGGTGGAGGCCGCCATCAAAGCCGACGACCGGCTGGACGACGCGCAGAAGGCCGCCCTTTCCGCGGTCTACCGCAGCATGCTCCGGCCCTGACGCCAGGTCGGGGCTAAGGTCCCTGCCGCAGGAGCGAAAGTCCTCTGATCACCGCCTCGCCGCGGCCGGATGCTGGGGCTGCCAGCCAGCAGAGGAGGCGGGTACCGATGTCTGAGCAATCCCGCAATCGCCGCATCGTGGTCGGAGTAGACGGATCACCCGCGTCCGTAGCAGCGCTCCGCTGGGCCGTCCGCCAGGCCGAGCTCACCGGGGCGACCGTGGAAGCGGTCACCGCATGGCACTACCCGACGGTCGTCGGCGGCTTTGCCTGGGCCCCGGTAGCCAACATGGAGGCAGCCGATCTGCAGGAATCGGCGGAGAAGACCCTGGCCGAGGTGATCAGCACTGCCGTGGACCCGGCCAGCGACGTCCGCATCCGCATCCAGGCAGGTGAAGGTACTCCGGTCAAGGTGCTGCTGGCCGCCGCGGCAGGTGCTGATCTCCTGGTAGTCGGCGCTAGCGGGCACGGCGGCCTTACCGGCGCGCTGCTGGGCTCAGTCAGCCGGCACTGCGTGCAGCACGCGCCAGGCGCCGTCGCCGTCATCCGCGGCACCCGAGCCGTATGCTGAGCCGTCCGGCTGACGGGCGGGCTCGCGGCTGGCCGGACGGTCCGTCAGCCGGACGGCAACACCGGAGAGCAGGGTCCGGATTCGCCCGGGCTACGCCCCGGCCCTGGGCGCCGGGATTGGCAGCGCCGGATGCGCGGCCTGCCGCGACCGCGGCTGTCCCGGCGGGCCGAACGCCGGATGGCTCGGGTGCGGGCGGCTGAGCAGAGCCGGGTCGTCGGCCTGCGGCAGCGCCGACGGGTCGGCAGCCGGACTGACGACGACGACCGGGCACATTGACCGGCTCAGGCAGGACCGGACGACCGGGCCGACCGGGTTACCGGCCCCGGCGCTGAGCGTCGGCGCACCGAGCACGAGCAGGTCTGCCCCGGCCGACCGCTGCCGCAGAATGCGCTCCGGGACGCCCTCAGCTAGCTCAGCAGCGACATATTCCGGAATCTGGCCGCCGAACTCGACATGCAAGGCCGCTTGCAGCTCGCTGCTGGCGGCGGCACGGCGCTGCTGAGACGTCACCAGGCCCTCGGCAATTGCATACGGTGCCGGATGCGCAGCGGGATCCCAGGTGCGCACGGCCCGCAGCCACGCACGGCGGCGCCGCGCCTCGTCGGCGGCCCAGTGCAGCGCGGCCGCAGCGGCCCTCGATCCGCTCACACCGACAACGATGGTCGGCTGCATGTCGTCCATCGGGCCCCTCCTGGTCAAATCTGTATCAGGTACCTCCCAAAACGGTTCAAGCGTGACGCAGCCAGATGGCCCGGACTAGGGCATAAAGTCACCCGCGCGCAGGACGGGAGGCCGGCCGGTGAGGCAGGGCCAGCCGGTCAGGCAGGACCGGCTCAGTGCAGGCTGGCGGAGTCCGCGCATTTCTCCAGCAGCCGCTCCCTGGTCGCGTGCAGCCGCTTGACGGTCAGTGCCAGGAACCTGCGGGTGAGCTCGTAGCCGAGCTCGGGGTCGTCGTTGCAGGCGGCGCGAATGGCCTTGGCGTCCATCTCGAAGGCCTGCATGGGCTGCGTGGTGATGGCCCCGTAGTGCCATTGATAGGGCGGCAGCTGCCAGGACAGGCCGACGACGTCGCCGCGGCCGACCGTCTCGATGACGAGCCGGCCATTGCCGGGCACCATCGCATCCAGCGCGACCTGGCCCGCGTCGATGAGCCAGAACTTGTCCGCCGTCCCGCCCTCTTCGAACAGCCGGTAACGCACCGGCAGCGACACGTGCCTGCTCAGCTCGGCCAGCCGGGCAATGTGCTGCGGCGCCATGCCGCGCAGAAACGGCCGTGCGCCGAGCACAGACTGCTCGTGGACGGTCACGTAGTGCCCCCTCCCGGTCGGGGATGCCGACCGCGTTCTCGCGGCAGCACGCTGCCGACACTTGCTGGGATACCCGGTCTGGGGAAGGGTCCAACGGCCCGGATCTGCGGGCGGGATGTCAAGTCCGCGAACGGGTCAGGGTGGCCCGGGTCTGCCGGGCAATCTCCACGTCTTCGCGCGCGGTGACGACCACGGCGCGGGCCGGCGCGCCGGGTGCCGTGATGTCACCGTCCGCCCGCACCGCTGCGTTGCGGCCGGGATCCACGGCCACGCCGAGGAAGGCAACCCCGGCGGCCGCCGCCGCCCGGATGTCCGGAGCGTGCTCGCCGACGCCGCCGGTGAAGACCAGCAGGTCCAGGCCGTTCATGGCGGCCGCCATCGCCGCGATCTCGCGGCGCAGCCGGTGCACGTAGACCTCGATCGCCAGCCGTGCGGCGGGGCTGCCGGCCGCCGCTGCGGCGCTGACCTCGCGCATATCGCCCGAGCCGGTCGGCAGGCTGGCCAGCCCGGCCAGGCCGGAGGCGAATTCCAGCCCGCTGGACAGCTCCTGCAGGCCGAGGCCGCCATGCTGCTGCAGCCACACCAGCATGCCGGGGTCCACGCTGCCGCTTCTGGTGGCCATCACCAGGCCCTCCAGCGGCGTGAAGCCCATCGTTGTGTCCACGCAGGATCCGTTCAGGACGGCGGCCAGCGAGGCCCCGGCACCCAGATGGCAGGTCACCATCCGGAGCCGGTCCGCCTGCGCGCCCGCCAGCTGCGCGCCACGGCGGGCGGCGTAGCCGTGCGAAAGTCCGTGAAAGCCGAAACGGCGCAGGCCGAAGCGCTCCCGCCAGTCCAGCGGGAGCGCGTAGGTGGCCGCTGCGGGCGGCAGGGTGGCGTGGAACGACGTGTCGAAGCAGGCGACCGCGGGGACCGCGGGCAGCAGGGCCCGGACGGCCTCGATGCCGTCCAGCGCGGCCGGCTGGTGCAGCGGGGCCAGGTCGACGAGCGCGCTGATCGCGGCGATCACCGCGTCGTCGATCAGGACCGGCCCGGTGAAACGGCTGCCGCCGTGCACGACGCGGTGGCCGACCGCGCCGACGTCTGCCAGCCCGGTAACGAAGTCCTTGAGCCCGCCATGCCCGATATCGCCGTCCCACGAATCGATGTCCAGCTTCGCGACCACGCCGTCCGCGGTGTCAAGGAGGCTGAGTTTCAGGCTGCTCGACCCGGTATTGACGATCAGCACGCGCCCCGGCGGGGAACCGCCAGGCGTCACTGCGCCGGGTCCGGCCCGGCAGCGACGGGGCGCTCCGGTTCCGCGGGGATGGGCCGCTCGCTGGCGGGCGAGGCTCCCGGCCAGGTCCAGTCCCGGACCTCGGGCATGTCCTCCCCGTGCACGCGGATCCAGGCGCGGTGGGTGGCCCGCATGTCGACCATCTTCTGCCGCAGCCACGCGGCCTTGTTGCCCAGGCCGGGAACCCGGTCGATCACGTCCATGACCAGGTGGAACCGGTCCATGTCGTTCATCACCACCATGTCGAACGGGGTGGTGGTGGTGCCTTCCTCCTTGTACCCGCGGACGTGGAACTGATCGTGCGCGGCACGGCTGTAGGTGAGCCGGTGGATCAGCCACGGGTAGCCGTGGTAGGCGAAGATCACCGGCCGGTCGGAGGTGAATAGCGCATCGAACTCGGCGTCGCTCATCCCGTGCGGATGCTCAGACGCCGGCTGCAGCCGCATCAGGTCCACGACGTTGATCACCCGGACCCGCAGCTGCGGCAGGTGCTGGCGCAGGATGCCGGTGGCCGCGAGCACCTCCAGGGTCGGCACGTCACCGGCGCAGCCCAGCACGACGTGGGGTTCCTCGCCGTCGGCGTCGCTGCTGGCCCACTCCCAGATGCCCGCGCCGCGGGTGCAGTGCAGGATCGCCGAGTCCATGTCCAGCCAGTCCAGGCTGGGCTGCTTGCCCGAGACGATCACGTTGACGTAGTTCCTGCTGCGCAGGCAGTGATCGGCCACCGACAGCAGCGTGTTGGCGTCCGGCGGCAGGTACACCCGGACGACCTCGGCCTTCTTGTTCATCACGTGGTCGATGAAACCGGGATCCTGGTGCGAGAACCCGTTGTGGTCCTGGCGCCAGACATGCGAGGTGAGCAGGTAGTTCAGCGAGGCGACCGGCCGCCGCCAGGGCAGCGACCGGCTGACCTTCAGCCATTTGGCGTGCTGGTTGAACATCGAGTCGATGATGTGGATGAACGCCTCGTAGCACGAGAACAGGCCATGCCGGCCGGTCAGCAGGTAGCCCTCCAGCCAGCCCTGGCAGGTGTGCTCGGACAGCAGCTCCACCACCCGCCCGTCGACGGCGAGATGCTGATCGACGGGGATCTGGTCTTCTTCCCAGGTCTTGCCGGTGACCTCCAGCACGGCGCCCAGCCGGTTCGATTCGGTCTCGTCGGGGCCGAAGATCCGGAAGTTCTGCTGCGCCGCGTTCAGCCGCATCACGTCGCGCAGCATGTCGCCGAGCACCCGCGTCGGCTCGGACATCGCCGCTCCCGGCGCCGGCACGGCTACCGCGTAGTCGCGGAAGTCCGGCAGCCGCAGGTCCTGCAGCAGCACTCCGCCGTTGGCATGCGGGCTGGCGCCGAGACGCTGGTCGCCGCGGGGCACCAGGCCGAGCAGCTCCTCCCGCGGGCCGCCCTCGGCGTTGAAGAGCTCGGCCGGCTTGTAGGAGCGCAGCCAGTCCTCGAGCTGGCGCAGGTGCTCCGGGTTGGTCCGCACCTCGGCCAGCGGCACCTGGTGCGCGCGCCAGGTGCCCTCCACCGGCAGGCCGTCGACCACGGCGGGCCCGGTCCAGCCCTTCGGCGTGCGCAGCACGATCATCGGCCAGTGCCGCCGCCGTTGCGTGCCCGGATGCAGCCTGGCGTGCTCCTGGATCGCGCGGATCTGACCGGTCGCGGCGTCCAGCGCGGCTGCCATCTGCTGGTGCACGCTGGCCGGCTCGTGCCCGGTCACATACAGCGGCTCGTACCCGTAGCCGCGCATCAGGGCGTCGAGCTCCTCCTCCGGCAGGCGGGCCAGCAGGGCCGGGTTCGCGATCTTCCAGCCGTTCAGGTGCAGGATCGGCAGGACCGCGCCGTCGCGGGCCGGGTTCAGGAACCTTGTCGCGTGCCAGCCGGTAGCCAGGGCGCCGGTCTCGGCCTCGCCGTCGCCGACCACGCAGGCGACGATCAGGTCGGGGTTGTCGAACGCGGCGCCGCAGGCATGCGAGAGCGAGTAACCCAGCTCGCCGCCCTCGTGAATCGAGCCGGGGGTCTCCGGCGCGACGTGGCTGGGCACCCCGCCGGGAAAAGAAAACTGCCGGAACAGCTGGAGCATGCCGGCCTTGTCCTGCGGCACGCTCGGGTACACCTCGCTGTAACTACCCTCCAGCCAGCTGTTGGCGAGCGCCGCCGGGCCGCCGTGACCGGGGCCGATCACGTACATCATGGTCAGGTCACCCGCGGTGATCGCGCGGTTGAGGTGCGCCCAGACGAGGTTCAGGCCCGGCGATGTGCCCCAGTGGCCGAGCAGCCGCGGCTTGATGTGCTCAGGCCGCAGCGGCTCAGTCAGCAGCGGGTTGTCCATCAGGTAAATCTGGCCTGCGGAAAGGTAGTTGGCTGCGCGCCAGTAGCCATCAAGCACGGCTACCTCGGCGTCGCTGAGTGCGGGCTGCTCTGTCGTGGTCACGTAGTCATTATCCCGTTCCTGATGGGATCAGCGGCCGCGGATCACCGTCACCGGGCACGACGCATTGCTGACCAGGTGGACGCTGACCGAGCCGACCAGCATGCCGGTGAAGCCGCCATGCCCGCGGTTGCCGACGACCAGCAGGTCGGCCTTCTCGGACTCATCGAGCAGAACCTGCGCCGGGTGCCCGTAGATGATGCCGGTCTCGACCGAGCCGGCGGCCGCGTCGGGGACCACCTCGGCGATTATCCGGTCGAGCGTGTCCTGCATGTGCTGCCTGACCTCGTCGGTCACCTGCGCCGGCGCTACGCCGACCGGCGCCGGGCCCACCGCTGCGGGATAGTGCCATGCCATGACGGCACGCAGCCTTGCGCCCGTCGCTTTCGCATAGTGCGCCGCCCAGCGCATCGCGGCAACTGATTCAGCCGAGCCGTCCACGCCCACTACCACGAGCTGTCCCGCGGTACCGTCACTGGCCATCGTGCCCGCCCGCCTTTCCGGTCGGCTGTCAGCGCCCGGATCCGCGCCGGGCACACCTAGCTATGCCTATCAGAGAGTCATCCGCGTGATCTAGTGTCATTGGTCCCGGCGGGGCCTGGCGGAAGGAATGTTCACGCCTCGTTCACAGCTCGCCCGCCAGCTCCGAGGTCCACACCACGACCCGGGTCCGATCGCCGCGGAACAGATCACGAGCGAACTCTAACGGCAAGCCGGAACGCGAGTATGCGGTGCGCTCGACGAGCATCAGCGGCGCGCCCTCGTCGACCTGCAGTGCCCCGGCCTCCGCCGCGCTCGCGGTGACCGGCTCAAGGCTCTCCCTGGCCCGGTGCGGGCGCTGCCCGTAGTGCTCTTCCAGCAGCTCATACAGCGAGCCGTCGAGGCGGCAGGCCAGCATGCCGGGGAACAGCGCCGCCGGGAAGAGCGATCGTTCCAGCACCATCGGCCTGCCGTTCGCCAGGCGGATCCGCCGCACGTCCTGCACCGGATCACCCTGGTCGATCTGCAGCGCCGCGGCGGTCCGCTGGCCGGCCGGGCCCTGGCTCGCGCCCAGCACCCGCGCGCCCGCCACCAGCCCGTGCCGGCGCAGCTGCTCGGAGAAGCCGGCCAGCGTGGTGAGGTCCTGCTCCAGCTTGGGCTCGGCGACGAAAGTGCCGCCGTTGCGGCCCACCGACCTGGTCACCAGGCCGCGCTGGGCCAGCTCGCTGAGCGCGTGGCGCAGTGTCATCCTGCTGACTCCGAGCCACGCGGCCAGGTCGTGCTCGGTCGGCAGCCGGTCATCCGGCGCGAGCTGGCCGGCGGCAATGGCACCGGCCAGCCAGTCCTCGATCTGGGCGTGCACGGTCGTGCCGGGACCGCGCACGATCTCCGGCGGTTTCCTGGCCAGCGAGCGTGGCCAGGAGAGAGCCGGGCCTCGCTCGGTCTGCTGCGGTGGCGGCATGCTCAGTGCGGGCTTTCTCAGTGCGGGCTTTCTCAGTGCGGCGCTGCCCCGGTCGCGGGCACCGGGTCGTCCGGCGCGGGCGCGATCACCGGCGCGAATGCCTTGGCGCGTCCGGCAGCCAGGTAGTAGACGAGCCCGATGAGCGCGATGAGCACCGCGACCGTCCACAGGATCGGGATCTTATTCAGGAAGCTTAGTCCCAGGCTCAGCGCCCCGGCTGTCTGGTTGGGCTTCGGGTTGCTCGCTGCCCGCGGCCAGGCGAAGTTGACGAGCATCGCGCCCCCGTACAGCAGGGCAAGAACATTCACGACGACGCCCCAGCGGCCGAGGCTGAACGGCGCCTTGATCTTCGGCCAGCCGCGGGCGCGGGCCCGCATGATCACCAGGTTGCCGAGGAAGTAGCTGAGGTAGATCATCCCGGTCGCGGCGATCGCGATGATCCCGGCGCCCGGGTACTTGATGGACGGAATCGCGGCGAGCACCGCGATCACGATGCAGGTCCAGACCGGCGTGTGCAGGCTCGGCGCGACTTTCGACAGCGGCCCGGAGAACGGCAGCTGGTTGTCGCGTGACATCCCGAAGCACAGCCGGATGGTGGCCGCCATGATGGACAGGCAGCAGACGAAGATCGCCGCGGAAACCACGAGCAGGTAGATGGTGGCGAATGCGGGGGAGAAGTTCGCCTCGATGATGTTCGCGGGCGAGAAGCCGAGGCCGCTGTTGCCGGTGATCGCCGCGTGCAGGTTCGGGATGGCCACCAGCACGCCGAGCAGGAAGACGCCGCCGATGACGAACGCGCCGATGACGAACGCGCCGATGACGAACGCGCCGATGAC